>Ga0115557_1002223_pt1 | contig 13083 bp, 11 predicted proteins | sample COGITO_mtgs_1104_FD_87280 | JGI IMG/M metagenome (GOLD analysis project Ga0115557, IMG submission 87280) | Pelagic marine microbial communities from North Sea - COGITO_mtgs_110421 | ecosystem: Environmental > Aquatic > Marine > Epipelagic | place: Germany:Helgoland, sampling site Kabeltonne...
AAAAAAATGGACATTTTGTTTACTTAAATACATTTTTGATATACAATTTTCTTTCATGATATTATTTAGATATAAAGTATTATTATTTTGAATATATAACTTTCAAATAATTTACTTTAATATATTATAATTTTACATATATAAAATTTTCAAATTTAATTATCAAAAATAATAATAAATTTTATTAATTTATTTAAAACTATATAATTCAAAAATATCTGAAAATATATATAAATTATATAATTCAAGCAAATTGTATATTGAAAATGTATTTAAGTAAACGAAATTTTTTTTTGCAATTTTGTCGGGCGAACACATTTCGCATCAAATCAAATCAAATCAAATCAAAAACTCACTGCTACTGCTAAATATCTGTTCAGTCTTCGGCTTCAGTTTAATAAAAGTCTAAAATTAGTGTATTCGTTTTCTAGTGTCGTCTGACTGTGGTGAAGGGTTCACTTTCCACACTATAGGAGCTCCATCCGTCGAAAGTGAGAGCCCTGACACGAAAGAGGTAATGGGCACATGGCCTCAAATCTTGTACGAGAAATACTTCCTTCTTGCAGGACTTGGTCTCAGTCTCCCATTTGTTGAGATCACTGCGCTTGCTTTGCAACTCATAGGCTGTGACGAGCATATGACCGTTTGGCTTCTGCCACTGCAGTTCGACCCACCCAATTCCGTACTTGACACTCTTGGGTACTCCGGGGATGGGTATTGGATTGGTGCTGATGGTGTGTGAGTGATCGCTGAATTCGCTCCACCCGATTTCATTCTTGGCCCGAACCTTCCAAACGTAACTAAACCCAACTTCCAGGCCTTCGACAGGTAGTGTGGGCCATGTGGTGCTCTGAAAGGGCTCAAATTCTCCCTCGTTCTTTTTCCAGTAGAGCTCAAATTCCGTGATTGCCTTGCCGTTGCTGGGGCCGGCCTCCCACTTGAGAACAACACCTGTGGCAGTACTGGCACCCATCTTGTCATAAGGCGGGGATGGTTTGGAGGGTTCGGTATTGACAGTCTTGAATACGTTGGAAACCAACCCATCTTTCCAGTTTTGCCAGCCTTGATCCTCGATGTATCCCCGTATGCGAAATTGGTACTCGATGCCGGGCTTAAGTTTTTCAATCAAGTGCTCAATTCCATGCACATTTTGGGGTATGGTATCGCTTACTTGCTTGTACATATCGTCACTGAGCACCAAACCATACTCTCTTATCTGGAGCTCAAAGCATCTCACCTCTACCGCAGGGATAGTCTGCCAGATGATTCTGAGGCTGTGTGAGGTTTTTTCTAGTAACCTAACTGGGTCAAGTGCCTATTGACGAGGGGAAGGGTTGGTTTGTGGGTTAGTAGTTGTGGTTGTGTAGGCGCAGTCAAATGGTAATCAATACACTCACCTGCATCTTCTGGCTGATTTCACTGACTGGTCCGAAACCGCACTCATTTTTAGCTCTGACGCGAAATTTAACGAAGCTACCGTTGGGTATGTGTGTGACAGTATAGAGGGGGCGGGCCCCAGCAGATGAGTACCGCACCCAGTTTTCTGTATCTTCTTTCTTTTTCTTTTTCTTGGTAATATTTTTGTCGTCATCGCCGCCATTACCGTCACCGTCACCATCACCGTCACCATAACCACCGTCACCGTCACCGTCACCATCACCGTCACCGTCACCATCACCACCGTCACCGTCACCGTCACCTTTGCCAATTTTCCCTTCCTTCATGAGCAACAACCTACTGACTTCATAGCGCAAAATCGGGCGCCCGTTTTCGTACTTGGGTGGAACCCAACTAATAGTGATGCTACTACTGGTACTTCCCATGAACATGGGTTCACCGGGTTTTGTGGGGTGAGATGGGGCGGTTTCAAACTCAACCTCCCTACTGTTTGGGCCATAGCCTCCTGCGGAGTGTGCAGCGACAATAATCTTGTACATTTCCAGGGGCTTTAGCCCCTCGATGGTGTATGGTTTAGGACCCTCGTTCTCGGCGCAAAATCCTTCCTCTTCGGAAATGGGCGGTTCAGGATCGGGGACCACATTAAGAATTTTGATGAACTCAGTGAAAAGTGGATTCACACAGCGGGGATTCAATGCCTTCCATTGGATCTTGTGGAAGTCAATGGGATCGATATCATAACCTAAATTCTTCGGTTTGCTCCAGTCAATTGATATTGATGTCGGAGTGTTATCCAAAAATGTAACCTCCATGATTCGTCCTGGCGCGTCCCTGAGGAGGCGACTTTTCTCTAAACTCTCTGTTTCTTGGAGCTCTGAGGCATAGGTGACCGGCTTTAAGCCAATCATATCACGAGTTCGCTTGCTAGCCCCGCTTTTTAATAAACTTCTGCACACGTCGAAGCGGCGAGACTCGGCAGCGTAATGTAGGGGTGTCTTTCCAGAGATTTTATTCCGCTCGTTCACAATCGCTCCATGGTCCAGCAAGATCTTCACAACATCAGTTCGGCCAAAGTCGGAGGCGGCGTGGAGTGCCGAATATCGCATAGTACTGCTCACCCCCATAATATCTTGACCGTTCTTGAGAAAACCAACGACGCGCTTAGTGTCCCCCTTTGCTGCTGCAAGAACAAACTGGTCGGTGTAGAACTGCTTTTTAATTGTAATCTCTGGACCGGCTGTGTAAGGGCGGGTAATATCACGAGCTTTTCCAAAGAGGTCCGAAACGTTTTGCGCATAATCGTTAGTGGTCGTCCTTTCCTTTTTTGTCATTGCCAGCGCCTCCGAAGTCGAAGTCGTTGTTTTCTCCTTTGTCATGTTCCCATTCATTAAAGTCTTGAAGAGGTCACGGGCCTCAACCTCCAGCTCATCCGTTCCCATGAACAAATCGGCTGACGTCGCAGTTCCCATCATCACTTCCGACTTTTTCTCTTCACTTGGCGTGGTCGACACCGGCGATGGTACGCGTGTCGCAACAACCGGGAAGGCACAGTTCTTTACGAAGAGCAGCATGTTGATTTTGTCCAGCACGTCACAGATTGACTCCTCAGGCTCGTTCTGCCCAAAGATGATATCGTAGACCTTTTTGATGACATCAGTGAACTCGCCCTTGCTCACAATATTACTAATGTCTTTTCTATTCAAGATAAAATCACCATCCTCTACCCACTCTTTTTTCTTGGCAATCATTTCGCTTTCTTCAGCATCACTTGTGGGGGGATCGAAGGTCTCACGTCCTTCAGCTAATGCAGCAATGTCAACCGACTTTAGTTTGGATAGCCGATTCATTATACGCTTATGATCGACGTGGTTCCCCGTTCTTACATCAGTGACCTCCTCTTCATAAGTCAACAGCATCTCACCGATCTCAAAGCGGGTTTGGGAGGGCTGTGTGTATGCTATGATTTTCTTGACTATCATTCGTGCAATTGCCTTAGATTTTGCAACCATCTTTGTGTTGCTCATAGTCGTTATAAATTTGCTATCAGTGCCTTTCTTATCGTTATAAATCTCGCCGTCGTCTTCACCATCGTCGTCACCATCGTTTTCATTGTAGTTGTTGTCTTTGTCCTTGTTGGTTTCGGGGTTGGTCGCGTACCTCAACCGGACTCTCCTCCAAGTGAGAAGTATTAAGTTGTTGTACAATAATAGTGCAAATTTTTCGCGTACCTTCTCGTCAACGAACCACACAGAGGTCACGTCAACCTCCATGGTGGGTTACAAAGGTCTTGGCGACGTTGGGGGAGTTGAGTTGTTGTCAGAAGAGATTGGTTTGTTTGTCAGGTTTGGGAGGAATTTACTGTCGAAAGTGAATGATGGCCAAGCGTAGCACTAGTTACGACAAGAAACAAAAGAAATAAGGGACAAAAAGAGGCAATATTTGCTTGGAATTGGATTGCTGCAAAATGCAAAATTCAATAAGAAAAAAAGAGACTCACTGCGCTCAACCTTCGCGCACCGTTGCACAGCATAGCATAGCAGCTCGCTCGCTGGAACAAAATCTGGTTTACCACAACAAAAAGATGCATTTTTTAAAAGTAATGGCAGCATTAGTTTGCAAGATGTTATTAGTGGTACATGTTACAGCCCTCCCCAACCTCGCACTTATGTCTTTCGTGTGCATCTGCGTGGATTTGCGAGATATTGCCCCCAGCTGAAATGTGTGGATTGATCCTTCAATGATCGACACTGTCGGAATAAATGTTTGACAAGAAACCTCAACCGCTCACTGTACTGAACAGCAAACCCCAGCACTTGACCTGGGAGGTGTGAGAGGACGGCCCAACTGCTTTTCATACATCAAGAATTCTATCACTTCAGTGTTGAAGCTCTTGGGGTTCGTCCAGTTCCAGTCCTTGTAGACCAGGTGATCCTTCTCCTCAAGCTGTGTCTTTTTGTAGTTTTTGTCTTCACTGAACTGCCCAATCTCACTCTGGCTCGCGGCGTTTACGTCCTTAGGCGGAATGTAGGGAGGCTCTTGTCTATCAGACTTAATGAGTTCCCAGTTAACCTCCTTGTACCAGGGGTGCTTCATGATCTCCTCGCATCCCTTGTATCCCAGACGCTCCTTCTCATTCTTCTTGGTGAGTTGTCTGCAGATATCGGCAGCGTTCTCGTCGAACACCTTGGGGTCCCATTCCGGTTCCATCTCCAGAGTAGCGCAATCTATTGCCTGTGGTTTTTGAGTTGTTGTGTGTTGTGTGATGTGCGTTGTGCGATGTGCGTTGTGCGTTGTGTGATGTGCGTTGTGCGTTGTGCGATGTGCGTTGTGTGATATGCGAAGAGAGGCAAGCAAAAGGAGGAGTTTGTGTTAGAAGTTTGTGCAAAGCCAAAACAGATAATACATAGGGGGTAGTGCACCTTTTCTTTGGTTACCTTCTCCTTCTCCTTCTTCCCCTTGCTCTGGCCATACTTGAAGGCAGCCTCCGACCGGAATGGACACACACCCGAGATGAACTCAGCTAGCATGCACCCAAAGCTCCACCAATCCACGCAGTGTCCATAGGGCATCTTCTTCCCTTTCTTGTCCCTCCGGAGCATCTCCGGTGCCCAGTATCCCCTCGTCCCAGCAGCTCCATGTAGCGTTGGTGTGATTTTGCAGGCGAGGCCTAGATCCGTGATCTTGACTTTCCCGTCGTCTCCCATCAAAATATTCTCTGGCTTCAAATCACGGTAAACATACTTTTTGTCATGTAGGGCTTGGCAGCCAAGCATGATGCGGGCTGAATAGTATTGGGCTTCGGGCTTTGAGAATCTTTTCTTCTGTGCAAGGTGGAACGACAGATCCCCGCCCGTCATCAGATCCAAAATGAGAAATACGTCAGTGGTACTCACGAAGGCATATTTAAGATTCACAACAAACGGGCTCTCCACAGCAGCAAGTGCCACTCGCTCGTTGAGCGTGAGCTGCTCGGAACGTTTTATTTTGACTCGCTTCTTGTTCATTACTTTCATCGCATACAGCTTGCCCGAAGTGCACTTCTTGCAGCCGTTGACCAGACCGAATCCGCCCCTCCCCAGAACCCTGAAGAGAGCAAAGTCATCCTCATCCACTGGCTTGGTCATCATGAATAGGAACTTAATCATCTTCTCGTAGCCGAGGCCCTGCACGAATTTCGGCCAGGGGTCCTGCTTGAGCATATCTAGCACACAACAATCTAGCTTGTCAAAGAGAGCACTGGGGAACTTGCGGTCGCTAATGCTCTTCTTCACATCATCGACCAGTTGGCCACCAAGGGACAGGCAATTGTCGCCCTTTCCATTTGTCGAGGAAATGAGTCCAGGAATGTCGGATTCCTGGATCTTCTTGGGTAGTTTGCGCTCAAGGTTGCTCTCAGTGAGATCCGCGATGGGTGGGTGGGAGGGGGAAGATAAGTAGTTTTGGAGCATAGCGTCAGCTTGCGCTCCGCGTGCCTCATCACCATACATGCCCTTATACCGGGCAACGTCCTCGATGAACATGATCCGCGAAGCTGGAACTGAAGCTCCATCACATTCTTCCTTGCAAAAGCGCGAGAAGAAGTACAAGCACAAGGATTGCTGAAGGAGTACCTCAATTTCAAATGCCTTGGGGTTCTTGTCAGTTTCAGCCTTCTTGAAAGTAACAACATCCTCAGGGGAGGGCATATCCCACTGCGTGTGTGTAGAGAGTGTGTGCAGAGAAAGTATGCGAAGAGAAAGTGGGAGAGAGCGCGCGATATTCGTAAATGTTGAGGCGGTACATGAGTAAATTGGACAGGTGTCAGTGAAACTGTGTCAGTGAAACTGCTTAAGGGCAGTGAAAAGGAATCTGTATCACAAGGGGTATGAAAGCGCCCAGACGACATAAATACCGATAAAAGCTCAACTACAAGGCTGACAACCACCCCCCATCCCCCCATCACCGAGGATTAGCCCCCATTTGCACCCTAATATAACTCACCTCCTTAGACGGCTTTGGTCCCTCGTCTGTCATAGCATTGACATACTGGGCATCCTCAATGGCATCCTGCAGCTCCTCCATCGCCCAACTCTAGTTGTACAATAGCTGCAAAACTGACCTGTGAGTAGTATTTGTTGATTACAAGAGAGGACGACCCAAAATAGATTAGGTGAAAATCCGGCAGGTAGGAGGGCGAGTGTGGAGCAGAGGGTTAGCATCACGGAATAAATGAAGCGAGAAGGGCTATCCCAATTTCAACCCCCCACCAATGCGAGAGATTAAACCAAAATGACAAAACACAGGCTCAGATAACAGGACGACATCAAAAACAACACAACAGCACAACAGCACAAGCGGGGTAAGTGAATGGACATAAAACGCTTAGCGCGCGTCAAGAGATCAACTATGATCCAGAAACACGCTCCACCGTTACTTACACGGACAAAGAAGGTATGTGGGAGTTGTTGTGGTTCGGGTGCTCGGCTGTTGATTACTGCCTGACAACGTTTTATTTCAGCTCAGGTTAAAAAGCAGCCTATTCTGAACTTGCATAGAATTTCGAAAAAAATTGCACAGTCAACATCAAGAAGTGCATTATTCCCCGAAAGGAAAAAGACCAGCTTAATATTCGTTCTTTTGGCTCGTCTTTAAGCCAGAGTAATTACCTCATAAGTCCTCTTATCTTTTCAACGTTTTTCCATGAGTCAAACCGGTTTACAGCAGGATCTAGGCCTGAATACCGACCCATGACACACTTCAACTCAGAGAGCAGCTGAGTGAACTTTCTGCCCCAGACTATAAAGTTTTCTAACTTTTTATGTTTGCAATGAGTCAGATCAGGACAGGAGGATCTGGAGAGAATGTGGGTGCTGCTGCACTAGTCATCGTGGGTGAGGTGAACATGGACATAAAGAATAACAAGTGCTGCGAGTTGCACCTCTTTAGGGTGGTGTTACAGGAGAAACTTCTGCTGAACTTTGTAGGTGAGAGCCACTTCGGAGTTAGTCACACTTTTGATTTGAAACAAGTGAAAGGGGAGCGCGCGACGACGTGTATTTACGGGAAATAGACTCAAGTTAAGATTTCTTTTGCAATCGCTTTTATGATCTCCTGCTCCAGCTTCTCTCTCCATTATCTCTTCAACTGAACTGAGCTAGCGAATTCCTTCTTTCCTTAATCACCGCAAATCAGCAAATGGGTGCATACACTTTAAAGTGACCCCGCAAATTTCCTCTCTGAGAACTATCAATTCAAAATATCTCATGATATGCACCAACAGCAGCTACACTCCAAGCCAAGACGAAGAAATAAGAAGAGGAAAACAACAACGAAGCTTTTGCTTATTATCCTTTATTATATTTAACAAATCTCTGCTCAATTGGGAATTTGCTCATTATTCGATTATATGCCGAGAGACACCGAAAAAATCTAGAAAACGGGTCCTCATCAGTAGCTCAACAGATATACATTTGCACTCCGAATCGAGCGAAAGAAGACGACACGATGTGAACTGAAGTGAAACTCCCTCCTCCATCTCTTCTCAATTCAACTGTAAAAAAGTACACGCGACCTGAATTGCTTCACTTACAGCAATGCCGGTCAATAACCGCGTTCACAGGGGGTCTGCCAGCAGTAAAAAGAGCCAAGTTCCGACACGGGCTCAGCTCTCTACTCGGAATGCTCGTACGGAGAAGCATAAAAAGACTGTGGGGAATTATATTTTGGGGAAGAGCATCGGAGAAGGCACATTCGGGAAGGTGAAGGCGGGTCAGCACATTTTAACTGGAGAGAAGGTAAGTGTTGAAACTGTCGAAGTGACTGTCCTTAGTCATCTTATTTTCATGTGTATGCCAACATTATAAATCTCCCCCCCCCCGCCGCCTAGGTCGCTATTAAGATTCTAGAGAAGAGTAGGATTATTGAGGTTGCGGACGTGAAACGTGTTACTCGTGAGATAAAGATACTGAAGCGGAATCGGCACCAGAACATTATCCAGCTCTACGAAGTGCTGGACACACCGACGACAATCTTCCTGATCATGGAGAACGCTGATGGGGGGGAAATGTTCAACTATATTGTATCGCACCAGCGGGTAGAGGAGAAGCTGGCTTGCGGCTTTTTTCACCAGCTTGTGGATGGGGTGGAATACCTGCACCAAATGGAGGTCACCCACCGTGACCTGAAGCCTGAGAATCTGTTGTTGCAGTCCTCGAAGGAGGTAAGTAGCATTTTTCACGCATTTGCACACAAGAGAAGCACCTATTTACACTCATGTTACCCCTACTCACCCATTGTACTTCACTTTGTGGTAATGTAGGGTTGGATGATAAAGATTGTTGATTTTGGGCTGTCCAACACGCATGAAGGAGGGCGTTTTTTGAAAACGGCTTGTGGTTCGCCCTGCTATGCAGCTCCGGAAATGATTGCAGGGAAACAGTATATAGGTCCTAAGGCGGACATTTGGTCTATGGGGGTGATTCTGTTTGCGTTGGTTGCTGGGTATTTGCCTTTCGAGGACAGCAACACCTCTGTTTTGTACAAAAAGATTCTGGCTGGGGATTACAAGACCCCTGACTGGATCTCCCCGGAGGTGAAGGACCTCATAAGACAGATCCTAAATACGGATCCGGATACTCGCTACACGATTGAGTCGATTCGTCGCCACCCTTGGTACAATCTCCAGAAACTACCCCCTGCTGACCCATCTCCAACTGCTGACAAGATGGAATTTGACCGGGATGTTATGGCGCAGCTCGATGAGCTACAGATGAACACTGCGAAAGTTGCCGAAGCACTTCGAATGGACGCCCATAACAACCTCACTACTGCCTATTACTTATTGCTCAATAGGAAGAACCGCAACACTCAGAAACAGGAAATCAGAGCTGAGGCTATGAAGAATGCGGCACTTGATGGATCGATCAACGACAATCAGATAAAAATCAACCAAGTTGGGGCCACAGCGGGTGGAGTGTCAGAACTAAACGCTGTCTCTCAGAAATCTAGCCAGCCAACCAATAATAACGCTATCCCTCCCCTCAACTTCAATAAGATCAACAGCGCCAACAAAGAAACACAGCTCCCATCGGTGGGTGGTACAAAGGCCGGAAACCCTATCCGAAAGCGCTCGAATAACCCAGGGAGGCCTCCTGTGATTGGCCAGCGTCAAACGAGCCAGACTGCGCGGGCACCGATGGCAGACAGGGTGGAGACAGGCCAGCTACCTCACAGCGCACGTGCTCCTGTTGCACATCGACCCGACGACAAGCAACAACGTTCCAACGGTGCTAAACGTCCCGACAGGGGCCGACAGATCAATAATACAACGGGAAGCACAAACGCTGCAGCTAAAAATAATCTCGGCGAGATGGAAGTTGTGGCAGCAAACAATCCCTGGGCGGACGCATGCAGCGGGGAACGTCCCGCCACTCGGAGTAGCAGCAGGGGAGAGAGTCGAGGAGGGCGACGGCGATCTGTCGGTACAACCCAGGGGTTAGAGGGAGTAGAGCCGCATAACAAACGAAAAGCAGGCGGATCTCAACAGACTCAGAACCAACAAAGGCCAATTATCGAAGGGGTGGCAATGACTGATGAGGAGAAACAGAAGGAGAAGTTGATGCTCGCGCGACAGCAACAATATCAGCAGTACCAAAAGCACCTCCAGCAGCAGCAGCAGCAACCTCAAAAGCAACACCAAAAACAACAGCAAAAGGAACCGACGGCATCTTGGCAGCAGCCAAAGCGCCCTGTCGGCGCCCCACAGCGACCAAACGGCTCCAATGCCCGCCCAGCCCGCCCTTCCGTTAACGGTCACTCCAAAATTGCCTCCAACAACACCACCAACAGCAGTAACAACGACGGTAACAATAATAATATCATGACGAGCAAAAATAGCAAGTTACTGGTCTCCAACTCGGTCCGCAAGTCCCCGAAAGAGCTCCTTTATGAGCTGCAAAAAATTATCAAGACGAAGAACGTAAAGAGCAAGCAAACGGGTCCGGCGACAATCAGCTGTAGGTACACAACCGACACCATCTTCTTCCTTGAGATCGCAAAGGTTCAGGGAGACGAAGGTCTACACGTTGTGAAAGGAACCTGCCAACACGGCAGCACGGAAAAGTTTGTCAAGATCTGCAGCAGCATCTTCTCTCAGATGAGCAAGTGAATATAATTGTTAGACGATGGAATGATTACACTATGAGAAAAATAACTGATATAATAATTTTGTTGCGCAGCTTTGTAAAGGGCATCTATACACATTAAGTACATTCCATAGTAAGCGTTTTACAAGTCAATTTTCTCAGTTTCGATCTTTTCTAGCTGGCCTTGCCGGAGTGGTATGAGAGTTGTTCGCCCCTATTAGGCGAGTCCTCTGCCCTCATCATGTGGATGGATAAGTCGTTTAGGTCGTTTTCCACACTGGGAACCGTAACATTAGCCCCAGCACCAACGCCATAACTTAAACCCAAACTGCCTATATCATCCAAACCACTCATCTTGACCTTCTCAACCGCAACCTCTAGCACCTTCCTCTTCTCTAATATCTCCACCATCTCCTTTTTGAGCTCGTCCATCTCCTCCTTCACTTGATGGTTCTCCTTCTTGAGCTCAGTGTTCTCCTCCTCGGTCTGGTTGAGCCTCTGTATGACGTACTTGGTCGGCTTCTCCGCCCTGGCAAGGTCCTCCTCCGCCCTTTTCACCCTGTCTTCGAGCACCTTAGCAGATGCAGCCAGGCAATCTTTCTCCTCGACGAGCCTGAGTCTCTCCTTTTCGAGGGCAACACACTTGCGAGCAAGCTCAACCGAGTGCTGCACCCTCCGGAGGGGGGCTGTCGCTGGTGTCGTGCTGGGGACCTCCCCCTCCTCGATTCTCGCTTCGTACTCAATCTCCGCCTTTAAGTAGACTTCCAACTGTTCATTCTTGGCGTTGAGCTTCTCGTCCAGGTTTTTTCTTTCGGCAATTCCAACTTGCTCAAGCTTGACGTACTCCGTCTGCAGGATACCAACCTTCTCTCTGAAGTGTTCTACCTGGAGTTGGTTATCCCTGATGGCCTTCTTGGCCTCCTCCAGGCTCCCCTCTAGCTTGCTGTTCTCGTATCTTACCCTCTTGATCTCACTAGCCCTTTCGAGTTCCTCTCCTCCCTTCTCCGTATTGACTACGGCGTGCCTCAGGACGAGCATCTCGTGCGCGTTCCTCAATTCGACGAGGTCCCTCTCCACCTTCTCGGCGTGCCTGAGGGCGTCGGCCTTGGCGTCTCTGAGGATCCTATTCTCCCTCTCCGCCGCCTCTCTCCCCCCGCTCCTCGACTCCTCCACTTCCCTCCTGCAGTCGATCCTCACGGCCTCCACCTCCCGCCGTAGCCTCTCCTCAAAGTCCACCACCCCGGACTCCTGCACCTCCTGCAGCTTGGCCACCAGAGCGTCCCTCTTTTCCATCGCCGACCGCAGCTGCTCCATGGTCCCGTCGTAGTCTCTCTCCGCCCTTCCCGCCCTCTCGTTCGCCACGGCGAGCTCCTTCTCAAGAAACGCCTTGTCCATCCTCAACAGTTGGAGCTGCTGCTCCCCGTCCAGGCTCTTCTGGATGACCTTCTTCTCAGCGTCCGCCGCGGAGTTCAACGCGTGGGCCTGATCCTCCGCGACCCTCCTGATATCGTCATACTTCTGCTCTGCATTCTTTGCCCTAGCGAGCACCTCGTCATAGGCCCTCCCCTTCTCCCTGAGCTCGTCCGCCTCCCTCGCCAGGGACCTCACCTTCCCCTCGACCTCCTTCAGCCTCCTGTCGCTCTCGGCGAGGTCGAGCTTGAGCGACTCCTCGCGCCCCTCGGCGACCTTCCGGAGCCGCATCTCGTCGCGGAGGGAGGCGGCGGAATCGTCCTGGGTCTTCTGGAGGAGGGCGGAGGTGGAGGCGAGCTGGTCGCGGGTTTTGTCCAGGGCGCTTTGGAGGCGGCTTAGGGAGTTGTGCACCTGGAGGCACACAAACTCCTTCAAGGTAAGCTGAGAACTGGGGAGGAGGGACAGTTCGGCGGAGAGGGAAGGGGAGATTGTCAGGTCCAAAAAGAGGTCTTTTTTGTCCTGTGTGTATGAATGAAGGGGGTGTGGTATATTTTTTATATAGTGTGGTACAATGTGTTGTGTTGAGTTGTGTTGAGTTGAGTTGTGTTGAGTTGAGTTGAGTTGAGTGGTTGTTTGTTGTGTGAGTTGAGCGATTGTACGTCGCGTGATTGTACGTCGCGTGATTGTACGTCGCGTGATTGTACGTCGTACACGTATGCTCCTGCGCATTCAACCCCCAACCCCTCACCTGCAGCCTCTGCTCCATAAGTCGAATCTCCTTCTCGTGTTCCCTAGCTTCGCGGGCCCTCTCCTCCCTCTCCCTCCTCGCCCTCTCCTTGCACTCGCCGAGCTCCTCCCTGTGGAGCATCTCGTTCTTCTTCAGCAAAGACTCCAGGTGGTGCACGTGGGAGACTAGCTCTGTCTTCGTCGACAAGGACGTCACGACACCAACCGTACCCGTAGTAATACCCGCAGTAATACCCGCAGCAACACCCGTAGCAACACTCCCACTCCCACCCCCACCCACCCTTCCCCTCCCACCTCCCGCCGCAATCGCCACAAAATCCAACGTATCATCAAAACTATCCGGCAAGCTCAAATCCACCGTGCCGCTACTCCCCTCGCTCCACTCCCCCCCGCTCCTGCTCACCCC
>Ga0115557_1002226_pt1 | contig 13075 bp, 7 predicted proteins | sample COGITO_mtgs_1104_FD_87280 | JGI IMG/M metagenome (GOLD analysis project Ga0115557, IMG submission 87280) | Pelagic marine microbial communities from North Sea - COGITO_mtgs_110421 | ecosystem: Environmental > Aquatic > Marine > Epipelagic | place: Germany:Helgoland, sampling site Kabeltonne...
AGAATTAAAAGTCGTAGGAATACACTCTTCGACTTCGATTCAGGCGACGACGACGATTCAAACGAAGAGGATCAGAGAGAAGAGAGAGATGTTTTATTCTTCCGAGGAAGAAGAGAAAGACGGACTTTTGATTCGAGATGTTGAAAAGAAGAAGAGGAACATTTCTTCTTCTTCTTCTTCTTCGATGACGATGACGACCACGATGTTCGTTTTGGTTTTACTCTTCGTCACGTATGCTACTACGACTACTAGGACGAGTACTGCTACTACTGCTGCTCTCGAGAGGCCGAGGGTAAGAAGCCTGAGTAATGGTGATGCATTCGTCGCTGCTGGGAACGCGGGGGTGGATGCTTCAGGACAGGCTCTTAATACTAATACTAATAATAAAAATAAGAAGAAGAAAGCGACGATATCAAAGACATCAAAAGAAATGATGAATAATAATAAAGATGATCAACAACAACAACAAGAACAGCAACGATTCAACCCGTTAGTTATCGTTCAACGCGACAACGAGAAAGACTATCAAGATTTGAAACGCATTCAGAAAATCTTCCCGAATGCGAATTCAATCTTCGGCGTGAACGCCGGACAGTGGCCGCAGAACCTGGAAGACGCCGAATACGGTTTACAGCCCTTGAGGATATTCAACCGCGAGAATTTCAAGAGTCTCACGTGGAAAGTAGATGATAAGAGGAGAAATCCGGATAATTTAAAAGGCATACAGTGGATCGCGTCGATCGATGAACGCAATCCAAAGACTGGGAAGTTGGGCGACGGAAGGATGCCAATCGCGCATCACATCGGATGCATGTACGCGCACTTCAACGCGTGGCGAGCGGTGGACGATATGGCTTACGATAAAGGAAACGATAAAATCTATCCCGCTTGGATTATGGAAGCCGACGCGTACGTGGACGAGAACCAAATGAAACCGAGAATGACTCGATTACTTCAAAACGCGCCGAAAGATTACGACTTTTTGATGATGAAGAGAGAGCTCTTTTTAGGGATTTGCGGTCCAGATAGACCGGAAAATTGCAAACGGTCGGAGAATTTCATTCGTTTAGGCGCACCGGGACCGAATCAAGAACCAGTTCGAGATGGGTACGAAAGAAGAATGTATTTCTATTATTGGCCTTTGGATGGCCCGGGCGCCGGTTTGTCGTCCTACGCAATCGGTCCAGATTTTTCATATAAAGCGTTCAATTTCATCTCCCGGAAAGGAGCGGACATGATCGATGGTTTCTTATTCGGTAAGCTATGCCGAGACGACTACGTCTCCGAAGATGCCGCGAGCCCGGGGAATTTTTTGTTACCGGAAATTGGCTCCGCGTTGGTTAAACCGAGAACGAAAGAAACGAACACGAAAGACAACAAGTTGAAAGTGTTGAATTGCTATTTGCTCGGCGACGTCGAGTTGGTGAAGAAAGACGCCGACGACGAAGAGGCGTCTCTCGGTAACGACGAACAAGAGAACGTCGAAAACGAGAAAATCGACGACCCGGTGACTCTTTTCAAAGCGAAAGTGCACCAGGAAACGTCAAGAAAAGCGTCGCCCGATGACGAACAACAACAAAAAGACATCGACGTGACGATCGAAGCGAGCAAACCGACCGAGTCCTCCTCCCAAATCACCATCAAAACTGGGGATGCGTCCATTTCGCAAACCATCTCAAACAACAACGATGGCACGTTTTCCTTCGAAGTGAACGAGAAAAACGTCGACGGACAAGAAGAAGGCGAAACGAAAACGGAAAAGATCACCGTGGACACGACGCAGATGCCCGGACCTTACAACGACCTGTTCTCGAGCGTCATGAACACCATGGCCAGTGGTGGAGGACCGTTTAATTTACTACAACAACAAGAACAACGACAAGAACAAGAACAACAACAGTAGCAGTAAATGCTACTGCGTGTGCATAATGATAAGTAGCATCGACATCCTCTCCCCGATGATGTCGAGAGTTGTAATAAAAATGTATATACTACCTTCCAAAGGTCTAATAAAAATCGCCACTTTACACACGAAAGAGAACAAAACAACAAACTCATCGTCGTTAGAAAAATACATACCTTTTACGAATGCCGCTTCCGTCTCGCCTCCAAGTCCGCCACGAGGGCTTATCCATCGTCATCTTAGGCGCGACTGGAGATTTAGCCTCGAAGAAACTCTTCCCGTCTTTGTTCAACCTCCACTCCGCGGGTTTTTTACCAACCAGGACTAAAATATTCGCCTCTTTGCGAAGGAAAAGCAAAACTGAAATCGAGTTCAAAACGGAATTGACGGAACACATCAACCGGGTTTGGAAACCGCCGGATGGGTCGAACGCGACGAAACCGACCAAAGGTTTGATGGAGGAGTTCTTAGAGGACGTGGAGGTGTGTTATTTGGACGAGGAGTTTCTTTCAGAGGAAGAAGAAAAGAATAAAAAGAAGACGACCGTAGTAAATGGTCGAGGCGATGGAGGAGGAGAAGAAGAAGACGAAGAAGAAGAGGACGAGGAATCGGATTCGGAATCCGGTCTTCATGGCAGTAAAGAAGTGAACGAAGAAACGATGAGACAAAATTATCGATCCATTCATTCGATAACGAAGCACATTGAATCGTGGGAGAAAGAAAACGAAGACGCGCCGGCATCGAATCGAATGTGGTATTGCTGTTTACATTCGGATTTTATCGTCGACTGCGCGAAACAAATCCACTACTTCACGAGGACGAGGAAGGTGCATTTCACGGACCACACGCAAGCGGAGATGAAGATGAAGAAGAAAGGATGGACGAGGTTAGTTCTGGAAAAGCCGTTCGGTAGAGATCGAAAGACGTGCGAAAAGCTGAACGTGAAGTTGAGCAAACGATGGCCCGAGAGCGATTTGTTCCGCATGGATAGGTATTTAGGTAAAGAAGTGATTGAGAACTTGTTGGTGATGAGGTTTGCGAATCGATTGTTATCGCCGATTTGGAATCGAGATAACGTGGCGAACGTACAGATTATATTCAAAGAACCGTACGGCGCGGAAGATCAACAAAGAGGGGATTATTTCGATAAGAATGGGATCGTTAGAGATGTCATGCAAAACCATTTGTTGCAAATTTTAGCCGTGCTGGCGATGGACGCGCCGGTATCGTTAGATCCAGAAGATATAAGAGACGCGAAGTTGAAAGTTTTGAGACAAGTGGCGATGAGTAATGATAAATTTGACGTGTTGAAAAACACCGTCGTCGCGCAATACTCGAAGTCGAAAAACGGGAAGCATTTGGGCTACATGGAGGAACGCCCGGAAAATTCGAAAACCACGCCGACGTTTATCATGGCGGTGTTGAAATTAGCCAACGATCGATGGGATGGGGTGCCATTTATTTTTAAAGCCGGGAAAGGGATGAACGAAAAGAGGTCGGAAATTAGAGTGCAGTTGAAGGAATCCCCCGGGGATGTTTTCGGGAGAGACGACGACGAATCTCGATTACACGCGGCCGGGCCGAACGAGTTTGTTTTGCGCATGCAACCGAAAGAGGAGATGTACATGAAAGTGACGATTAAAGAACCCGGGTTAGGAGTCAAACCTACGGCTTCGGAAATGGAATTGAGTTCGAGATGGAAAATGGAACAGGCGAGGAAAGATGCGTGCGGGGAAGCTCCTCGACGCGCCTACGATCGATTGATATTGGACGTCATCAACGGGAACCAATCGCATTTCGTGAGGAACGATGAACTCGAAGCCGCGTGGGCGGTGTGCGATCCGTTGGTTTCCGCGATTGAGAGCGGGTATTTGCCGATGACTACGTATTCATACGGTAGTCGAGGACCGAAAGAGGCAGACGAATTGAGAACGAGGGCTGGGCATTTACCGTCGCATTTGGTCGAGAAGGATTCGGTGCCGCTGTTGAACGCGGAATACGATACGTTGCCGGGCGAGGAGGACGGCATGACGGAATCTTTAGCGAGTAAATTATCGAACGCGGTGTACGTTTCTGAACCCGTCGTGAAAAAGAATAAGCCAGTGAATGAAGGCTACGCGTTGAGTCCGAGAGGATACCGATCCGGCGACGTGAGTCCTCAACAACAAAGGTCGCCGAGACATAGTCAAATGAATGCGCGTCCCTCGACGCAATGGATTTAAGTATAGAAGTAGAGTATCGTCGATAGATGATACGCATTAGTTGCATGAATAATTTGTTTTGTGTTTATTTAGTACGTATTAATATTAGTCTAAGTCTTCCGCACTACCCGCCGCCGGTTTCGCATCTTCTTCCATCGGCGCATCCTCGCCCTCGGCCGCCGCCGCACCAGCATCGCCATCCTCCATCTCCGCGTCGCCATCGAGTTTCTCTTCCTCTTCACCCTCTTTCTTTTCTTTCTTCTCTTCCTTCTTCGGTTTCGGTTTTGGTTTTGGTCTCGATAAAATCGGCGTCGCGAAGCGCTCCAACACAGATCGTTTCTTCTCGATGTCCTCTGATTTCAACACACAATCGTCGGTTTTCTGTAAAGCGGATTGTAATTCGACTTTTTCAGCCAACCATTTTGCGGCATCGTCGCACTCTTTTTGCACTTTCTTTAAGTCTTCGGCGTCGATGTGCGCGTGCGCTTCATCTTGAGACGTTTGTTTGATCATTTGACACGAAGATTCTAAGGCGGCAATCGCGCCCGGTCGTTTGTGTTCTTCGTTGTATCTCTCTTCGATCGGGTTACCAATAGTGGATAACTCTTCGAGTTTTTTTACGTAAACACCTTTGGTCTCGTCTTCGCCGTCTTCGTACAACCAGTCTTCGGTGTTGTTCAACAACTCTTTGAACGAGGTTCTCACGTCTTCCTTGACGTAATCGAACAACTGTCCGCCTTCTTCCAACTTTGAGCGCATGGAGTACACGTACGCCTCGACCGCGTTCTTTCTCTCTTTCGTCTCTTCCATGACCTTGTCTTGCAACGCCATGTCAAATTCTTCTTGCTTGCACTTTTCGAGCACTTTGTCCGGTAAACCGCCCGTGTACGTCGATTTGATCGGCACGTCTGTTTTCTTCGTTTTCTTTTTGATCTCAATCTTAAATTTCGGTTTCGTTTCTTCTGGTTCCTCCTCCTTGGCAGCTTCCTCTTTTCCTTCCTCTTTCTGTTCTCCGTCCTCCCCACCTTCTTCGCCGCCTTCGGTTTCCATCTTTTCGCTCGCATCCCCCTCTGTCTTCTTCGGTTCTTCTTTTTTCTTCGGTTCTTCGACAATCGGCACTTGCACCTCTTCCTCGTACTCCTCCCACACTTGCGCTTCCGTGCACTCGACTAAGCCGTTCAAGTTCAATTTCACCTTCAATTTGACGTTGTGCTTGTCTTTGCCTTTCGGGACGGCCGGTAACGGTCCGATATCGAATGTACCCAACGAAGATTCCTCGGAGGATTCGTCCGTTTTCGTCGTCGCTTGCACCGTGAACTGTTTCGCTTTCAAAAACGTCATTTGTTTCGTGCTCGGAATCGGATTATATTTCTCAAACAATTCCACGTCTTTCACTTCGCCTTTCGCGTCTCCCGGCCAGGACATTTTGACCGGGAACGCGAACGCGTCGATGACGTCGAACTCGCGCACTCTAAACAACGGCGAGAGCATGGCGCCTTGCAACGCGCACCCTCTGGCCACAGATTCCGAGGCGTTCAACGTTCTCGAGATTGGCTTTTGGAAGAAATCCTCCAACGCTTTTTGAATCGATTGAATTCTCGAGGCGTTACCGACCAATTCGACCGAGGCGATGTCGGCAATGTCCAACTTGGCATCGACCACCATTTGTCGAACCGGACCCATCAAACCGTTTAACTCGTTTTGTGCCAACTCTTCCATCTTATCTCTCGTAATCATCGATCGCACATCAACGTCGTTCATGAGACACTCGATGTTAATCGGCGCTTCTGGGTTCGCCGACAATACTTTCTTAGTCTTTTCGATGGCTGATTTCAAACGAAAGCTCGCGCGGGGATTCGATTTGACGTCAATTTTGAACTTCTCCTTGAACTCCTCGCAAAAGTGGTGGAACATCGCGTTATCAAACGCGCCGCCACCTAAGTTTGTATCGTATCCAGTCGAGAGCACTTTCAAACCTTTCGAAGTGAATTCAACCACCGAACATTGCATGGCAGAGTGCCCGATATCCACAAACGCCACTCGTACCGGTTTCTCCGTGAACTCTTGCGTCTTGAAAATGCCGTACGCCAACGCCGTGGCGGTCGTTTCATGCATCAATCGCATGACGTTCAACCCACAAATGCTCGCCGCATCAATCATCGCGCGTCTTTGCACGTCGTCAAAGAAAATCGGCACGGACAAAACGCAGTCGGTAATTTTAATCCCCTCGTTATCCAACTCGGCGATTCTCTTCAGATCGCTCAAAATCATCCCCAACAACTGCTCCGGCGAAAATTCTCTTTGTTTCCCCATATACTCCACGGTAACGATGATATTATCCGTCTTCTTGTCTCCCTTCACTGGATACAAGAATTCCTTGATGTCTTCTTGGACAGTTGGGTCGGAAAATTTCTTCCCGATTAAGCGTTTCAAGCACGCGACCGTATTCGTCGGTTGCATGTTGATCTTATCGCCAGCCGCGCATCCAACGAATCGTTGCCTATTTTATTATTATTATTAAGAAAAGAGAATTAATGTGGTGAGTGCGTGTTGTGATTCGCGAGCGCGACGAGAGAGAAAAAGAGAAAGAGAAAGAGAGAGAAACTTTGCGAAAGAAAAACTCCTCCTCTTTTCCTCTGAACTCTGTGTCTGTCTGTTGATGATGCTTTGATCAAACGAAACGTCGTTTCCAAAAAAGATGAAAAAAGAAGGAAAAAAGAAGGAAGTTTCTTTTTCTTCTTTCGCCGGCTGCCTCTTGCACCTCTCTGCTTCGGTCGATTCACTCCGATCATTTTCATCATCATCAATATCATCATCAGATTCTTACTGAAACCAATGAATAATGAATACACAAACACTTTATTTCAAGTGGCTCTGATGCGCGCGCGCTGCTCGTAGAAGAAGAAAACGGCAACGAAAGTTTCGAAATTTGATCGTCTCTCTCTCGCCTCCACACTTCGACGAAACGACAAGACGATGAGAGAAAAAAAATCATCATCATCTAATATAAAAACGAAGAATACTAAACGCACTTGTCCCCAAAATTGATCAATGAAGGCGTCTCCCGTTTAGACTCTTCGTTCATGACGACATCGATGCCTTTCCGTCGCGCGAGCGCGACCACGTTCGATTTCGATCCGAAATCAATCCCAGCCACAGACATTATTTATTTATACGTGAGATTTGATGATGATTTGTTTTCTTGTTTTGTGGTGTTTCTGTGACGCCGACTGAAGTTGACTCTCTTCTCTGCTTATTAAAATGGAGAAAAACGCTTTCACATCATCAAAAATCACACGAGTTCTCTCCTTTTTTTTCTTTTTGGTTTGTTGTGTTTTGGCTGCTTTTTGCTTCTGAGCTTTTCTCTCTCTCTCTCACTCTCTCTCTTCACTTTTCTCTTACACACAAAAACAACAATATGCCTATTATAATGTCTTCTAAAAGGGTGGTGCGTCGTTTACGTCGTCGTTTACGTCTTTGTCGTCCGTAAAAGTCCGTCGTCCAAAGTTTCCTTTTTCCTCTCTTTCTTCTTATATATGTATAACACACGTACACATCCAATGAGGAACGCTAAAATTCTGTACTGAAAGCCATTGAAAGAGCATCGCTCTTCGTGAAACTTGAAATCATATAGTTTGTGCTATCTGAGGATATATTATGTGTGTGTGTGTATATATATACCGCGTCGTCGCGTTTTTTCTGCTCTCACTCTGTGTGTGTTCAACAAAGTCGTCCGGAACGGAACGGAACGGTGTGTGTGTGTGTGTGTTCTAATAACTGTCAAACACCACGAAACTAACTGTCTCTCTTCCTCTTTTCCTCTTTCATCAACTCAAGCAGAATAAAAACAAAAGAGTATTCTGAAGATGGTATTCTTCGCGGCAGGTACTTCGGTTTTAGGAGTCGGGTATTTCTGGGTCGCGTTCATCGTAGCGTCTGTTTTGGGACAAGTGAACGTCCCGTTCCTTTCAAAGTTTGTGCGCGATACGGCGAAGCGAGGCAAGACGAGAGGCGTCAACTTTGAAGAAGACGACGATACATCGAAAACGAAACGAATCTTATTAAACGTTCCGCACGCGTGGTTCACGCACTTCTACGTCGTCGGTACCACTTGGAACGCGTATACTTTGTTGCGATGTATTCAATCAAAGAGAAATAGTATTGGTGTGTTTTCATTCGCGAAGGCGGTCTTAGGAGACTCGAGCGGCGAGCTTCTCGCGAGCGTCTTGTTTCAGTTTCACGTCACGCGACGGTTGATGGAATCTTTGTTCGTCAAAGTGAACAAGAAGAAGGCGCAAATGCACGCGATTGGATACGTTCTAGGTTTACTCTATTACGTGTGCGCGACTTTGAGCTTAAAAAGTAGCAACGAAGAAAAGGGAGAAAGAAAAGCCGACTTTTTTTTCGCCTCTCTTCTCTTCTTCTACGCCAATTGGAAGCAATACGAGTGCCACGTGTTACTCCGGAACGCTCGCTTACAAACCGACCGGAGAGATCAATACGCGCAAATAGATTCCGGTTTGTTCTCCTTAGTCGCCTGTCCGCACTACTTTTTCGAGTGCGTTTTGTATTTCAGCCTTTGCGTTATACTCCGGTTTTCAAAGTCGAGCGCTTTGATGTTCCTCGCGGTTTGCGGAAACTTGAGCGTAGAGGCTAAGAACCACTTGATTTGGTATCGTCGCCGAATTAAAGGCTTTCCCAGACACAGGAAAGCTATGGTGCCGTATTTGTATTAATTCTTGTTAAGTTTCTTACTAGTACAGTAGTTTGTTGTTGTTAAATAATAGAGTTGTTAGTGATAGAGAGAGAGAGATATTTTCGTTTTCGGAGAAAAAAAGAAAGAAAGAAAGAAAGAAAGAGACGCTTTTTCGTCCGTCGATGGACGAGATCCCCCTTTATCTTTTATCTTTTCCCTCTGTCTGTCTGCAATATAATATTATTAGACAATCAACACAATCAACAATCAACGCCATTATAATAAAACTCTATATTATACTATGTTAGCTTCAACCAGTGGCGGTGCGTTGTTCCCTCGTAGCGCGCGTTCTCTTTCCTTTTGATGACTTTTATCTCGTCGACGATCTGTTTTCTGTCTTCTTAAAAACGAAAAGAAGAAGACAACAACAGTGTCATCGTCATCATCACGCCGCACTCGTCTCCAATCCAATCCCTAGAAGAAGTCCACTAGGGCGGCGTCCAAAATTTTACAACTCTTGACGACACGCGTTACAGAAAAGAGTACAGTATCATCCAGTCGTCGTCGTCCTGCACTCGTTCTCTCTCTCTCTCTCTCTTTGTGGCGCGTTCGTCCTAGAAATGTGTGCGTGCACAAACGCTGACTGACTCTTCTTTCGTTCTCTCTTCAATCAATACAGCGACGACGGCAACGTCATCAACGACCAACAACACCGGCGTTGCTGCTGCTTCCTGGGGGAAGTTGTCCTTCAGACGAAGTCATCAAAATGCAACGACGACGAATAACAAAAACGTTAAAGTCCGAGGACAACAAACTTTAAAACAACTGAGAAGAAGATCAAACTTAACCATCGTCAACGTGGCCACGCCGTCGAAGAAATCGTCTGCGGAACCACCGAAAGAACCGAAAAGGTCCGCGGTGGAAATCATCAAAGAAAACTCGGATTTTTTACGCCACCCTCTGATTGAGCAGTTGGCGACGCCGGAGACGTTCATTTCCGAAGACGCCGCGCAATTGTATAAGTTCCACGGTGGATACCAACAAGACGATCGCGAGAAGAGATCGTTCGGGGAAGGAAAATTTTACCAATTCATGATGCGAACGAAACAACCGGCTGGTTTAGTCTCGAATAAGTTGTATTTAACCATGGACGACTTGGCGAATACGCACGGGAACGGGACGTTACGTTTGACGACGAGACAGACCTACCAGTTGCACGGTATTTTGAAACAAGATTTGAAGCAAACGTTTAGAACGGTCATTCAAAACATGGGGTCCACGTTAGGCGCGTGCGGGGATATTAACCGGAACGTGACCGCGGCGCCGTGTCCGGACAAGAAGAACCCGAGTTACGAAATCGCGCAAACGCTTGCGCTCGACATCGCGGAACTGTTAGCACCGCAATCGGGGGCGTATTACGACGTCTGGCTCGATGGAGAACAAGTCATGACGGTGGAAAAGCCTGAAATTACGAAAGCGAGAATGGATAACTCCAACGGGACGAACTTTGAAGGAAGCCAAGAACCGATTTACGGGAGTCTCTTTTTGCCGAGAAAGTTCAAGATTGGCGTCACGGTCCCCGGGGATAATCACATCGATTTCTTGAGTAACGATATCGGTATTTGCGTCGTGAACGATGCCGGCGGCAAACACGTCGGGTATAACGTCTACGCCGGCGGCGGTATGGGACGCTCGCACAGAAACAACGAAACTTTCCCGAGAATCGCATCGCCGATTGGCTACGTCGATAAAGATGATATTTTTTACGCCGTCAAAGCTATCGTTTGCACACAAAGAGATTACGGCAGACGGGACGACAGAAAACAGTCCAGATTAAAATATCTCGTCCACAGCTGGGGCGTCGAGAAGTTCACCTCGGTCACGGAACAATATTTCGGCAAGAAGTTTCAACCGATTGCGCCGTTGCCGGAGTTCGAATTTAAATCGTACCTCGGGTGGAACGACCAAGGCGATGGGAAGTTATGGTACGGTGTCCACGTCCAAAACGGTCGCTTAAGAGGTGAATTGAAAAAAGCCTTGAGATTGGTCATCGAAAGATACGAGTTACCGGTGCGTTTGACCGCGCAACAAGATTTACTCTTGTGCGACGTCGACCCGAAGTGGAAGGATGACATTCACCAAACTTTGAAAAACGCCGGTTTGAAAGATTTGGACGACATCGAGCCGAACGACCAGTTATCCATGGCGTGTCCGGCGTTGCCTTTGTGTGGCTTAGCAATTACCGAAGCCGAGAGAGGTTTACCGGACATCAACAAGAGACTTCGCGAGGTCATGGAAACCGTCGGCTTGACGAAATCCGACGACATTATGATTCGCATGACTGGTTGCCCGAACGGGTGCGCGAGACCATACATGGCCGAACTCGGTTTCGTCGGCGATGGCCCGAACTCATACCAAATCTGGTTGGGCGGTACCAGAAACTTAACCGGAATTGCCCGAGCGTACGAAGACAAGGTGAAGGTGGACGATTTGGAGACGTTTTTCGAACCGATTTTCGCGTATTGGAAACAAAATCGTAACAGCGGCGAAGAGTTTGGTCAGTTCGTCAACCGCGTTTCGTTTGAAGAAATGAAAGCGTTCTCGGGATCATACGTCCCGGGACAACTCGTTTCCGCGGAACGATTGCCGAGAGTCATGGTCGAAAGAGCGGCGCTGGATAAATTGATCAAATACGCGGAAGAGAACAACACGACGCTGACTGCGGCGGCAACGAAAGCCATCATGGACTTGTAAATTCAATTATAAATTAAAATCAACATCTATCTATCTACTATATCAATACTAACTGCATCATTTTTATGTTACAACAAAATCGCGCGTATATAATACTCATCCCCTCATTCTTCCAACTCCGGTCGAGTTAACAAATACAACGACGGACCTAACACGGGTAATAAATAAAACAATGGGTTCACATCAGATGATGCTGATGATGACAACGACGACGAGCGTCTCTGTAAATCCTCCTGTATAGCCGTTTTCATCACCAACGACAAGACGATTAAATCGCAGGTAGACACGCACGCCAACGTCGATTGTTTCGTCAACAACGTCACAAACTCCGAAACCACCGCGGCGTCGAAAACGTGCGAGAACGCCCAGAAATATAAAAACCCACTAAACGCCGTCAACAACAACGCGTTAATTTTAGATTCGAGAATATTCTTGGTGATAAATCCTAAATCGGATTTCTTTACGCCGTTTATCACCGGCGTCCGGGCGATTAAATACGGTCCCAACGCGAAAAATCCGAGAGCGAACGACGCGCCGACGAAAAACTTCGGTTGCAACTTTGGCTGTTTTTCGCCACCGCCCGGAACGAGTAAACACGCGTACACCATAGGAACGACCCCTAAACTGTTAAACAAAGCCTCAAACAGTGGGTTCACTTGACCTTGAAACGGAGAGGAAACGAGTTGCGCGATTAAATCCGCATCGAACGACCCCACCGTCTTTGGTGCCACGAACGTCGCCACCGCGAGCAACGAAAACCACAAACCAAGAATTGCGAGTCGCTCCGAATCTTCCCAAAACTTGTATAACAACTTTTGTTGCTCTTCTTCTTCTTCTTTGTTGTTGTTATTCGTATTATTATTGTGGGCACGCGTCACAACTACTAATCTTTTATCCATCATCATCGTCATCATCTTTGTCGTCGTCACGCAGAAGACGCCGTTTCTTTTTCCCTCCTCCATCTTCTTCTTCTTCTTCTTTTGAATCGTCATCGCAAAACCACATCTTATCTTTCTGTTGATGTTGTTGTTATCACAAGAAAGTTTCGAAGTTGTTTTTGTTGTTCCTCTCACCACACGTAATGATAAAAGCGTCGTCATCTTTTTAACATCAACACACTCTTTCAAAGTGTTAAAAAATATAAGGAATTTTGAGCAAAAGTGGTGAAAGAAAAAAACAGAAGAGAGAACGAACGAAAAAATTCAAAAAATCATCTGAGTGTTTTGAGAGGTGAAATCCCCTACTTTATATCTGCTCCTTTGAACGTGCTCCTTTGAGCGCGTTTCACGAATATATGTACACATAATAAATATACGCGCGCGTTTTGTATTATACCTTTTTTTAACGGAGAGCTGCTTTGAGAGTTTTTGTACACGGTTTACACCATCGTATAACTTTTAATCAATAGTAGTACCTACACGATGACGGTGAACGACGAAGTGATTGAGATTTCATCCTCTTCAGAAGAAGAAGAAGAAGAACAACAAGAAGAAGAATTAGTAGGGGAGGAGCGGGAAGAAG
>Ga0115557_1002230_pt1 | contig 13069 bp, 17 predicted proteins | sample COGITO_mtgs_1104_FD_87280 | JGI IMG/M metagenome (GOLD analysis project Ga0115557, IMG submission 87280) | Pelagic marine microbial communities from North Sea - COGITO_mtgs_110421 | ecosystem: Environmental > Aquatic > Marine > Epipelagic | place: Germany:Helgoland, sampling site Kabeltonne...
TGATGCCCCAACTTGGACAACTGCTTCTGGTTCACTTGGTACATTTGCTGGAGATTTTTCTGGTACACTTGCAACCGTTGCAGCTACTTCAGATAGTGCTGTAACATTTAGTGAAGTTGGAAGTAATTTGGCTACGGCTAATGTTACTTTATCTTCTGCTGGTGTTTTAAGTACAACAGACTTTGGTGGCGCAAGTACAACAGCAACAACATACAATTTTACAATCAGAGCAACCGATGCAGAAGGTCAAATAGCAGATAGAAGTTTCTCGCTTACATCTTCTTATGGTGCAACTGGTGGTGGACAATTCAATTAATAAAAGGAAAATAAAAAATTATGAAAAAAATAAATAAAAAAATTAAGGAGATTTGCTAATGGCTAATACATATTTAGAAAGAACATTTAGTGCTGGAAACAGAAAAACTTGGACAATGAGTGCTTGGATAAAAAGGTCATCATTAAGTAGTCATCAAAGATTTTTTGTTTGGGGTAGTGGTGGTTATGGTTTAATTTGGGAGGGTTCAGATAGATATGACGCATTAAGAACATATGTTGCTGTTGGTTCAAACTCTGAATTTTTAACAAATAGACTTTTTAGAGATACAAATGCTTGGTATCATATTGTTTTAAAAATAGACACTACACAATCAACTGCAGCAGATAGAATGAGATTATATATCAATGGAGTTGAAGAAACTAGTTTTGCTTCAAGAACTTATCCTAATCAAAATGAAGATACTTCTATTAATCAAGCTGGAATATGTCGTCTTGGTGCTAACACAGTAGCACTTAATTCTTATTTTTATGGCTCAATGTCTCACTTTCACTTCATAGATGGCACAGCTTATGACGCAACAGCATTTGGAGAATATGATGCTAATGGTGTTTGGAAAATAAATACTTCTCCATCAGTTACTTATGGAACTAATGGTTTCTTTATTTTAAAAGATGGTAATAGTGTTACTGACCAATCTGGTGAAGGTAATAACTTTACAGTTGGTGGTGGTACATTAACGAATACTGAAGATTCTCCAAGCAATTTTTTTGCTACTATGAATCCTTTAGATAATAATTATGCTAGTTCTACTTTTAGTAATGGAAATAATACTATTGTAACAAACTCTGGAAATTATACTTATAATACAGCTACTTTAGGTGCTTCTTCTGGAAAATATTATTGGGAAGTTAAAGTAGATAACACTTCAACAGTAGATGTAATTGGGATAACAGGAAAACTATCTACTGCATCAACTTATTTTTTAGGAACTTCTAATGATAGTGTTGGTTATGAAGATAGTGGAGTATATTATACAAATAATTCTCAAGTTTCACCTTATGGAGATTCTTATACAACAAATGACATTATAGGTGTTGCTATGGATTTAGATAATAACAAATTATATTTTTCTAAAAATGGTGTATTCCAAAATTCTGGAGTTCCTACAAGTGGTGCTACAGGAACAGGTGCAATAGATATAACAACATCTAGTACAGGGTTTTATTTTCCTGCTCTTGGAGATTATACAAGTGCTGCTATTTCAACTTTTTCTACAAACTTCGGCAATGGCTACTTCGGAACAACAGCAGTATCTAGTGCAGGAACTAACGCAAGTGGTATAGGAATATTTGAATATGATGTACCAACAGGCTACACAGCCTTATCAACAAAAGGATTAAATTTATAATGGCTTATACAAATATAAAAAAATCGTCTGATTATTTTAATACTAAACTTTATACAGGTAATGGTGGAACACAATCTATTACAGGAGTAGATTTTCAACCAGATTTGACATGGATTAAAGATAGAACAGTTGGGTTTGACCATGTGTTACAAGATTTAGTTAGAGGAACAACTAAAATTATTAATAGTAACCAAAATTATGCGGAATTTACAAATGCAGATTCTATAACTTCTTTTAATAGTGATGGATTTACTACAGGGTCTTATGTAGCAACAAACCAAAATACTACACCTTATGTAGCATGGAACTGGAAAGCAAATGGTGCAGGTGTAGCTAATACAGATGGTTCTATAAGTTCTACAGTTTCAGCTAATACTACAAGTGGATTTAGTATTTTAACTAGAACTGGCACAGGAAGTAATGGCACAATTGGTCATGGTCTTGGTGTTGCACCTAAAGTAATAATAAATAAAGATTTAAGCAGCACAGCTTGGTGGGGTGTTTATCATGAATCATTAGGAAATACTAATGCAATTTATTTAAACACTACTAATGCTACTGATGCAAGTGTTCAATATTGGAATAATACATCTCCTACATCTACAGTATTTTCTGTTGGTACTAATAGTATATCAAATGCTTCTGGGAAAAATTACGTAAGCTACTGCTTCGCAGAGAAACAAGGATTCTCCAAATTTGGAAGCTACACAGGTAATGGAAGTACTGATGGAACATTTGTTTATACAGGATTTAAACCTGCTTTTGTAATAAATAAAATTTATAGTGGAACAACTAGTAATTGGAATATTTTTGATAACAAAAGAGATGGATTTAATGACCAGAACAAACAATTATATGCAGATTTAGCTAATACCGAAGCTTCTGGTGGTAAAATAGATTTACTTTCAAATGGATTTAAGCTTAGAAGTTCATCTTCTGAAGTAAATGGAAGTGGATATGGTTACATCTACATGGCGTTTGCCGAACAACCTCTAGTCGGAGATAACCCAGCTACAGCGAGGTAACTATGTGGTTTAGTGCTTTAAAATTAGGTATCAATGCCGCCTCGCACATTTATAAGAAGCGGCAAGAAACCAAAATGGTTATGGCAGATGCACAATATATGCATGCTTCTAAAATGGCTAAGGGGGAAACAGAGTATCAGGGGAAATTATTGGAGGCAAGACAATCGGATTGGAAAGATGAATTTGTTTTAATAATTCTTTCGGCTCCAATTTTAATCTTGGCTTGGGCAGTGGTATCGGATGATCCAACTGCAATGGATAAGATAAAATTGTTCTTTGAATATTTTTCTGAATTACCTAGTTGGTTTACCAATTTATGGATCCTAGTAGTTGCCAGTATATATGGTATTAAGGGTACACAAATCTTCAGAGAAGGTAAAAAATAAAATTTAAATTATAGGGTGGTATAAAAGCCACCCTTTAATCACACTTTATACATTGTGTATTTAGTTGTTATTTCCTCACCCTTTTTAATTAGTCTATTCGTGACTAGATATGTTCTTTCTTCATATATACAATCTTCCTTTTCTTTAATACAATTTGGTTTATTACTATGGTTAACAAAACCACCTAATGGTGTTCTTATAACCTCTTTATATTCAGTTATAAAATGCATCATACCTAAATTAGTATTTTTCTTAATATCTTTAGTGGCAAATAATCCTAAGCCTTCAATCATAGACTTATTTATAGTAACAGTTTCTGGTAATGGTTTATATTTCTTTCTTTTCATATATATTTTTTTTAGTTTTAGTTCTATGACAATTTGAACATAGTATTTGACATTTATTTATTTCTTCAATTATTTTATTTAATGAATATCCTGATTGAACCATTTGTTGTATACATTTTGTTTTTAATTTAGGATCAATATGATCAAAGTCTAACATTTCAGGTTTAAATTTACCTTTCCAATTACAACTATTATTTTGACAACCTTTATTTAATTTATATTTATTAACATAGTTTTTATTTTTAATAATTAATTGTTGCTTTGCTTTGTATCTTCTTTGTTTCCATAATTGATTCATAATATTTACTTTCAAAATTTAGTGGGACCTTTTAAACAGGTTGTCCCAGCTGCTTCGGTTTTCTAGTAGTGATGTAGGTCGAGAGAGGAAAAGCCTATTAGTCATCCTTCTACCATTGTCTGTTAGTTGCTTGCCTTATAAGGTCTTACATACAGATCTAACTTCTAACCGAAACTGGTTATAACACTTCTTTAAAAGCTAAATTACTTTCATTATAATTTAATCTTCCTGTGTCTACATTATAAGTTGCTTGGCCACACATACCGGTATCACCACTAAATCTAGATTTTAATACAGCAAATTTAACTATATTTCTATCAGATTTTTCAGCTGCCATCATGTTTCTAGCAAACCCTATAATGTCAAAACTTATTTGTTTAATTGATCCAGATCCTTTAATAGAATCTAAATTAGGCATAACACCTTCTTCAAATGACTTACCTTCCCCAGAACTTTTTCTTAAATGAGAAATTAAAGTTAAATGAATATTATACCGTTTAACAATTTTTAATAAAGAGCTCATTACTTTATCAACAGCTTCATTTCCTGTTGCACCATCAACACCTTCACTTACAGCAATTGTAATATGATCAAGTATTAAATAATTACAACCTAGTGCTGCTAAGTATTCAATCCTATTTAATAAAGAACTATCAGCTACAGATCCTTGGTGGTCTAATAATATTAATCTTTCATCTTTAAACACTTTATCATAACCAACCCTAGCTTCTTCATCAGTTACATCACCAGGCATTCTAATATTTTTATTAATAGACATACCAATTAATTTAGTAGCTGTATCACCAATAGATTCCTCTAAGGATATTAAACCTATTTTATCTTCAGTTTTATCTAATAAATTTAAAATAGTTTCTTTAACAACAGTTGATTTACCACTACCTGTACCAGATGTAAATAAAGTAATTTCACCTAATCTCATACCAAATAATTTATCATTTAAACCTTTTAAACAATCAGGATAAGCAACTGATTTAACTTCAGATCTTTCCTTAAATGCTTGCCATATTTTTTCACCTGAAACAAAATTGTCAGGCTTATAAGCTTTAGCACCCCAAACATCTTGAAGATACTCATCAATTAAACCCTTTGTTAAAGCATCATTAGCATCTTTGTGAACACTATTTACAATATGAGCTTTTCCAGGCTTAATAATATGTGCAACATCTTTTGATGCTTCAATACCAAATTCATCATTATCAAATGCTAAAAATATTTTTTCATATTTATTAACAAATTCTAAATTAGCTGCAATATTTCTTCTAGCACTTTGGGCTCCATTAACAATTGATACAACATCAAATTGAGCCTTAGCTTTTGTTAACATTTCTAATATTGATAAACAATCTATTTCACCTTCAGTAATAACTAAGTTTTTTCTTTTACCACTATTACATTGATTAAATAATTCAGGAACATCTGCTTTACCAATTGATCTAAAATCTTTGGTAGCAACTATTCTTTTCTTATATGCTTTAATCTTTTTATTTACTGTTATGGGATAAAAATGACTAACAATATTTCTATTTTCATCATATTCAATTTTAACACCAGCATTATATAAAACTTGTTTGGATATACCTCTAATTGAATCAACAGGGAGCTGTCCAATTTCATCCAAAGTTAATTGTGTTTGTACTACATTAAATTCTACTTCTGTATCTTCTGTTCCAGATGCAGTACTTTTTCTACAGCTAAAACAATATGTACTTCCATCTGAATATACCGCATTGGCATCACTACTACCACAACTTTCACAGCTGGTGTGTTTAATAAATGTCGTATTTTTTCCCATAAGTTTCCTCTTCTCTATGTTATTTTATATTTTTTGGTTGCCCATTTAACAAACTTTTTAATATCCTTACCGGTAGCACAAGTCATCATACAATTTGCTATATTTGAAACAAATTCTACATTACCTTTTACATAACCTAATCTTGGATTAACCCTATCTAATGTTGGACTTAATTTACCTAAAGATTTATTAGATACTTTCATTTTATAACCTAAAATTGGGCATATACAATTTTTAGGAAATATAGATTCTAAGTAATCAGAAGTTAAATTAAATGGTAAATTTTTACTATTAGCTCTTCTTTTAGAAGCTTTACAAGCAGTAACAGCTATACCCCTAATAGAACCATTATATTTTTTTTGATTAAATGCCATTAATATATCCTTTCCAATATTCTATCGACCATTTTGAATGATCTTTAAAATCTTTTATAAGATATAACATTGTACCCATTACATTTAATCTAGATATAAAATCATCTGGATAATGTGTTTTATAAGCTTTTATAACTGCTTCAAATTGACCTTTTAAATCTTTATCTTTTAATATTTTATCAGCTTTTACTGGACCAATACCTTCTATACCTGGTATATTATCAACAGCATCACCTGTTAATAATTGTTGATGAAAAAATTTTATTCCTTCAACTGTAGAAACAGCAGATAAATTATTATGTAATAAATTATAAAATAAACCACCAATAGTCTTCCAATCCTTATCAACTGTTATAAGCATATATAATTGATCTTTTTTAATATATTTAAATGCTTCAACAGAGGCTGTATCATCAGCTTCATAATTAGTTACCATAATTGGATTATATTTTTCAATAACATAATTACGACATTCTAAATAATTATCTGGTTTGTCTCGTCTTTTACCTTTATATTTTAAAAACTCTTGTTGTAATTCTTTTCTAAAATTACCACCACCTGAAACATGCAAACTATATTCATCACAAGCTGTATTTATTTTTACATCTTCATATATGTCATCAAATGTTTTTTTAATATTTAAATTATCCTTTATTGATTTATGACAGGCTCTGTATATTAATACATCACCATCAACAATCCCTATCATTTTATTAGTGTGTTTCATACCAATTTTTTCCTTCTTTAGCATCTCCTGCCATTTGTATATTTAATTCTAATTCCTTAGTAATAAAATCACCAAATGAATAAGATAATATTTCTTTTACTCTTTTAATATTCTCTGGTTTAGTTTGAACTTGAACCTCATCATGAATTAAACCTAACATATCAACATTTAATTTTTCCTCTTTAAACATTTTAAAAGCATTAACAACAGCTGATTTAACTGTAATTGCTTCATATGCTTGTAATAAATAATTTAACAATTTAAATGAAGATTCAGCATATATTTTTCTTCCATCTAATGCTGGAATAAAACCCATACCATCTTTGTTTTGTGTTGTATAAAAAAATTTATTTAATCTATTATTTAATTCTTTCAATCCAGGAAAGGCAACGTATAATTTATTCTTAACTTCTCTACCCTTTTCTAAATCTTCAATTCCATTTACCATTTTACCTAACTTAGCAAAACCCGCACCAAAAATTGTAGCATATAATAGGCTCTTAGCTAATTGTCTAGGAACACCTACAACATCTGCTGTTCTTTGATGTATATCACCATTTAAAATATGATCGTTTATTTCTTTACTATTTAAATAATGACCTAATGCTCTAATTTGATTACCAGAACTATCACAACCAACCATAACCTTGTCAGTATCAGCTATAAATAATTCTCTCATTTCTTTACCAAAGAAAGAATTACTTGATGGTACATTAACAATTTTAGAATGTCTTTGTCTATAAGTTGGAGTACCTATATTAAAAGCTTCAACATAAACTCTATCATTATTTGCTTCAGCAAGTTCAATCCAGCCTCTTAAAACACTATGTCTAGATCTTAATTGATAATACTTTAAAACTTTTTGACCAATGTCACCTTTAATAGAGCTTAAAGTATCTTCAGTAATTTTAGGCTCTCCCTTTGGTGTATATTGGCTTGGTTGCCAACCATTATCTAATAACATACCTCTAACTTGATCCATATTACCTAAATCAGCTTCAATCATATTAAACCTTTGAAAGGTATCATTAGGGTTCCACTTATCAGTATCAGTTTGTTTTATTTCTGTACCTAAAAATTGTGATAACATTCTTGCAGAAACAGAACTAAATCTACCATCTTGTAAATATTTAGCCTTTTTTGGATCCTTATCTATTAAAACTTTTCTAGGTTTTAAAGTAGGATTAATTTCATCTTCAATAATTTTCATTTCTGAAGCTAAATATTCATAATGTTTTCTGGCTAAAGGCGTATTAAATTTCCATTTAGTTTTAATTTGTTGTGAACATAATTCAGCAATAGCATGCTCAGTTCTTAAAGCCTGTTGAAATTTTGGTCTATTTGCTATTAATTGTTGTGCTTCATTAATAACATATTTATAAACTTTATGGTTCAAATTAACATCTTGAATCGCATATGTTTTCATTTCTGGACTATATTTTAAAAAGTCTGGGCTTTCACCTTTAGCATCATTTAATATAAGACCAAAGTTTTTAAGACTGTGTTTACCCTCTCTTCTAAAATTATTCATTTGACTAATAATCATAGTATCAATCATTTTAATTGATGTAGGTGGTGTCCAGTTAAGTAATTTATGCATTACAACATTATCATAACCTATGATATTGTGACCTATTAATACAGTTGCTTTATTTAAAAATGGTACTAATTCATTTAATGGTTTTGAATCAACATCATAATCACTAAAAGTAATTATTTCATTAGTATCAATATTTTTAGTTACTACTAACCAAATTGTATCAACCGTATCTATAAGGCCATTTGTCTCGATATCATATATTATTTTCATATTTTAATTTATCCTTAAAGTAGTTGTATGTTTTTGCATAAAGCATTTCTTGTGAACTATTATTATCAAAAACTATTGGTAACTCAACATCATCTAAACCATGTTCAGATCTATGCTCATCACCATTATGTCCTGGCCTTTTAACACCAACACAAAAACCATATTTATTAATTAATTCTAATTCATTTTTAAACCTTACATCAGGTATAACAATATTTTGTTTTACACTTTTAATTTTATTTTCTAATACTTTTACCCATATATCTTTATGTAATTCATCTCTAAATGCCATACCAATCTTTTGCATCATATCTCTTGGAGATAAATAAAACCAACCAGGTAATGATTGCTCTCTAAATTCTCTTTCACCACCATCACCAGACAATATTGCTTTATCAATACCAAATGTATTATGTACTATATCCTTAATTGGTTGTGCAAATGACATCTTTTCAAATCCAAAACTTGTTTGTAATACATTTGCAATTGTATCTTTTCCTGAGCCTTTATATCCTGCAACTCCTATAATCATATTTAATCTCCTTTGTTGTAACAAGTATAACCAAATGTTGGTTTATTATTATAAGTATAATAACCCCATGTTTCATAATTACCTGGTTTATAATTAGGATTATCTTTCCAAATAACCATTTTATAATAAGCATCCTCACAAGATTCACCTATATTAATTTTAACAGGTATTTTAATTGGTTGTGCATTTATAATAAATAATATTAATATAATTGTTTTCATAATTAATGAACTGTTTCAACTTTTTTAATTGTATATAAATAATTACAAGGATAAAATTTTCTAAATTCATCATCTATTTTAGCCTCTTCAAATATAAGCTCTAAATCTTCCTCTTCTAAAACTTGTAAATCTATTATAATACCAATAGTAATAATTAATTCTATATTACCAGTATCATTATTAACTAAGCCAACTCTTTGACCCTCTAATGGTAATAAATATTTTCTAATTTCAGATTTCTTTTCACCTGACTTAATTAAATCTAACCATTTTTTATCAATATTAAATGTGTGCATTTTAAACATTTTATCTTTAAGATTCATAATTTCCTATTCTGTAAGGCATAGAATTAGCTGGGCGATTAAACCCAGCCAATAATATTAAATGCTAATTAAATTACGTCTTTATCTGTATCAATTTGTGCAAATTCTAATTTATCTGCATTTTGATATTCAACAATATCTGTAATTTGTAAAGCTAACAACTGTGTTGATATACCTTTTTTACCCATATATTCATATGGTTTAAATTTAACTTGCACATTACCTTTGGATCCGTTTCCAATAGTACTTGTATCAAGAATTGGTTGTAAAGATTTATCTACAACAGGTGGTGGAGCAGTATTATATTTACCATCTGCATCGGCATAAATTTTTTTCTTTAATCCAGCCGTGTAAATAACACCACCATTTTCTTCTGCTGGTTTTACATTTATACCAGCTTTTTTCCAAGCCTCAGCTTGAACTTTATCCGCAGTCTTTACAGTACATGAATACTGAGGTGACTGTTTATCAAAACCCATATCTGGATTTTTAGGATCTAATTTTACCCAACTTAACTCTACATTATTTAATAACATATTATTTTCTCCTTATTATATTATTGAGGTCTTCTACCTTGTCTATTATATTTCTTATAACTTCGTTTTTCATCTTTATTTAAAGATTTTTTATGAGTCCTTACCCGTTTCTTGGGTTTGGCTCTTTCCACAAAGCTTTTGAACTTTCTCGCCATATTTACATTCTCCGTCACATGGACCACAATTTAAGCACAAACAATTGCAAGTAAATTGGTCCGGGTTAGTTGTGTTTTTACAATCTTCACATTGATAACCATCACGCATTTATCCTCCTTTAATAAATAATTAATCTATTTATAAAGCCAATATATTAGGAGGATATAAAATACATTGGCTATAAAAATAGACTAATTAATTAGTTAGTTATTAACTTCTCTGTAAGGTATAGAAATAAGAATATATTCATATAAGCTTATAGATAAGTTTTTGTTTTTAGCTTCTCTGTAAGGCATAGAATTAGGATTTCAAAATCTATACCTTACAGAAGGTTCAAATCAGTCGCAGAAAAAACCTAAATATATCCATTTTCGTAGTGATTATTTATCTATAAAAAATGTATATAATTATCGGCCTAGTTATATAAGGAAACTAATTGCTATTTATTGTGTTAAAAGGCTTTTAATTTTAATAAATAGATATATATTAATTTTATTACTAGTTCAGGATCTATTAATTAAAAAACATAAAAATCCAGCGGGTATATTAAAATACCAGTAACATGGGGCTACACCGCAACTTTAAGGGTTCAAGGGATCTAACAATTCTTAATGGCATATCAACCGAGTAGAAATTCCTGGCTAAGGGTATAATTTATCTTTATTAGCTAAGTTGGTATAAAAACCAGCCATTAATTCTAAATAGATCACAATTACAAATGATAACCACCTAATTTTTTAGATGGTTTTTATTTATAATTAACCAACGGAGGATAATAATATGGCTACTAAAATGTCAATGAGAAAAGAGTATTTAGAATATATAGTAATTAGACCAGCAGGTGGTTTATCAATTGATCAAATTGGTACTGCAATTTTAATGTGGTATAAAGATGATTTTGATTATAGAAATCAAAAGATTATCAAACATAATCTTAAGCAATTTTTTTATAAACATAACACTTGGAATAAAATTATGTCTAAAGTTAAGGACATAATTTATGACGAAGGTATGATTAAATTAGATTATGCATGGGAAAATATTGAGCATTTTGATACTCAATTAGCAACTGTAAGAGATTTTTTACAGAAAATTAATCCATTAATTGGAACTAAGAAAAAGTAAATTTTAACCCTCATGGCCTAAAAAACCATTGAGGGTTAAGACGTGAACTAAAAAAGGAATTTTATGAAAATACAAATACAAAATATTCAAAAGGCAAAAGATACTGTTTTAAGCAGTTCATTTTACCCAATGGATGAAAAATTTGACATAATTAGGCACAAATTTACTAACTATGATCAGTTGGCTTTAAAATTAGAAGTTGATTTTAAAAATGAGAGAATGAAAAGAACAGTTTTGTACAAAAAATTAGTTACAGAAACTGCTTTAGAAATTGCTAAAGTTTTTCCTTCTTTATTTGAAGCAAGTAAAAGATGGTACATTAAAAAAGTAAAATAATAATCTGTAGGAGGATAAATGAGAAATAGAATATATAACCAAGAACAAATAGTTGATTTTATAAAAGAAGCTTTGGAAGAGTTTACTCATATAATTGAAAGTAAATATATTACAAAGTCAGAATTTACTAAGTTTAATAAATTCTTTAAAAATCTTTTAAGACAAACTAAAAAGAAAAAGAATCCTTACTATTATCCAAGCAATCCTAATAGCAAGGAATTTGAATATACTTACCCAGCATTTCACACTTATGAAGATACTAAATGTATAGGTAGATATATTACTTTAAATACAGAAAACGTTCCTGATTTAGATTTAAAGGCAATTTATAGACAATTTCCTTTATTAATTGAAAATCATGAACTTCTTTTAAGTCTTAAGCCATTTGTTAAACCTGGCAGAAGACCTAAGGATCTTGAAAAAGATTATGAAAAAGAGAGGTTAGAAAAAGCCGCTAAAGAAAACAAAGCAACTTGTGGTATTTGTCACGATTATTGGGAATTAGTTGATATGGATAATAAAAAAGATATTATTGCAGATCACGGTTTCTTTATAGGTTATGGACAAAGAAATAATGTTTGCTTTGGAGCAAGATTTAAGTCTTGGGAAAAATCACCTGAGTCTAAAATCCAATATGTTAAAGTAATGTTAAAGCCAACACTTAAGGAAGTTTTAGATTCAAAACCTTCTCAAGCAACTGTTGATGCTTTAATTAAGATGGTTAAACAATATGAAATAGCAGATAATATTTATTGGAACTTATCAAGAAAAGATAGGCTTGATAAAAAACCACCTGAAGTTCCTGAATATTTATTACCAGGTCAACAGATGGGCTATAGATTATATAAACCTAAAGTTAAAAATGTCAACCTATCTTTAATAACTGAAGTATGGCATGAATACAAATCTAGATTAGAAAATGAAATAGCTAGATTTGAAAAACAAATAGCGGAGTGGGTGTTAAAGCCTACTCCAAAAGAAAAACAACAAACAATGGAGGATAAATATGAATAAATTAATGAAGGGTTTTGATATTAACGTGGATGATGAAGTTGAAATGTTAAGTAAAGAATATCCTAGATTTGAATCTGTTAATGCTGGTTATTGGTTATATGGAAAACCAAAACAGTTATTAAAAGATGTTTTAGAAAATAGAAAAACAAGTTTATTTTTTATTGCTAATATAATGCAGGCTATTTCAACAATAGGCACTTTACATAAACTTAATGAAGACTTTATAAAAGATGGAGTTGAACCAAAGGATGCTAAATTTAGAAATGCTTCACATACAGTTGCTTTAAGTCAATTAACAGTTGATCTTAAAGATTATAGAAAAGACTATGCTAAAACATTTGTATTTGAACAATTGTTAAAA
>Ga0115557_1002234_pt1 | contig 13063 bp, 10 predicted proteins | sample COGITO_mtgs_1104_FD_87280 | JGI IMG/M metagenome (GOLD analysis project Ga0115557, IMG submission 87280) | Pelagic marine microbial communities from North Sea - COGITO_mtgs_110421 | ecosystem: Environmental > Aquatic > Marine > Epipelagic | place: Germany:Helgoland, sampling site Kabeltonne...
CTCCTTCTCCTCCCCCCCCTCCCCCCCGCCTTCGAGGAAGGGAACACAGCGAACGTTCCCCTCGCCACGCAGTACTGGCACCGTTCCTCATCCCCCGGTAGCCACCCGGACTCTCTCACATACTCCTCGTCGTCCACGCCGTTGCCGAAGCAAAGGAGCGTCGGCCCGCGGCCGGAGGAGTCGGCGAGCGAGGACGAGGAAGCCAAGGAGGCCAGGCGGTCAAAACCGACCTCGCCAGATGTGACGATACCAGAGTATAGAGAGGGGAGGATGCCGAACTTATCCGATAGCATCGATCGGACGGAGGACACGCGACGAGATGAATTTGAGAGGAAATGAACCTTTTTCCCGTGCTTTTGAAGGGTTTCCAAGGTTCTCTTAATTGAGGCAGTGGAAGGGGTTGAGGTTGGATATGTTGGCGACGTTGACGTTGACTTTGACGTTGACGTTGACGATGACGGAGAATAGAGCGAGTGCCCATCATGCAAAACCCCCCAAAGGTCTACCAAGTAAGTATCATAGAGAGGGAACGTGGAAGTGATCGACGATATGGGTATGGGTTGCATCACACTTTCTCTCTCCCTTGGCGTGATAGACCCCTTCCCCTGCCCCTTCCCACCCAAACTCCCACAGAGTCTCGTCGTACAACCTAGAAACTCTCGCCGCGACCTGAAAGGCAGGATTGAAGTTGAGAGCAGCCCCGTTACAATTTTCATCACTTATGTAAATGTCACAGGGGATTTTCTTTTAATTTCCGAAAAAAAACTTCGTGCCTTCAAAATGCCAGATTGTGACCCCAAGAAGAACCCGAAGCGCTTTTCTCGTTTGCTGGCTTTTCGGGCATCCCCATCTTTGGTGGTGGGAAAGTGTGAATAAAAACATTAAACACTTTGTACGGATTCTTCCCAGAAAAGAAATTTTGCCGCCTGCCTATTGCAGGTTTGCAGTGGTGCTCGCTTCTATAGGTAAAAATCAGGGCGATTAGATTTTAGATATGGACAAGTTTTTGGGAGGCTTACGCACCAATTTTGGTGTGGACACTACGCCTATAACAGAGGATGAGGATGTAATGACTTATGTGGAGAGCATTGCTTTGGAGACTGTTGCAGACGGAGATTTAGATGAGGACGAGAGAGTAGAAACGTTTGCCAAAGCCTTAGAAGGGTTTATTGGGGACTCAGATTTAGAACTGGGGATGGGGGATCGCCCTGAAATGAGGGAGTTGGTGAACGATTTTCTCAGAGCAATAGCACCAAAACAAGGACAAGAGCCGGAGAAAGATAAGCAATCCCAAAGTCAAGGACAGCACCAGCAAGATCGACAAGAACCGCCCTCTTCATCCCCTCGCACGACAGTTTACGAGATTTTTTCCGGTCAATTTCAGCTGAAGTTCATTGACTTTGCCCTGACAAAAATCAGCTCTGTGGAGGAGTTAGTGGACGTGTTGATGGACAGAGCAGGGGTGCGTTACACCAAGATTCGTACTGAGTGGGAAAAATTGAAGGAGAGGGAGGCCGAGAAGGAGAACGAGGAGCAGGGAGAGAAATACCACGTCGTGACTGTGAACAAGCAGAACATTCTGAAACGGTTCGATGACGTTGCAATCTCGACTGGTAGCACTACGCGCCAAAAGCCGAAGCCCTCGAAGCCGAAGAAGGAGAAGACGGACGACAATTCGAAAATACGCTACATCGATGGACAGGTTGTGAGTCGGACGGGACAAAAGACGATAGTTTTTGACGATACTTTGGAATGGGATGGAGGATCCCGGGGAAAGGTCAAATCGAAAGGAAAGAGAGGGAAGGGTTACTACTGAGTGACGCCAATTCTCATAATGGATAGAAACTAGCAATTGGGCTCGGACGGTGGTCAAGTCGGTGTCAATGAGGTGCAGGTAGTTAATTAGTTGCAAAAAAAAGTAACAAAAGTTGGGCAGAATTTTTATTGGTGGAGAAAAGTGTGCCAAGTCCTTTTTTTTTCTTATTCAAACATCAAACCCCCCCCGCAAAGCTGACCCCCTTCTTTCCCAGGCCAGTTTCTTCGTCTCCTTCAACGACACGTCTACTAGGCTCCTTCGGTACTCCGGGGGGAGGAGGCAAAGGTGCAGTTTCCAACGCAGCGCTCGAAGATTTCACTTGAACATCAAGTAATGCCTGCTTACCCACGAGAGCCATTTTCTCCCCCGCGTCTGCCTTGCTGCTACTCCTCAACTTAATCTTGTTTGCCGCAGACTTGAACATTCCGATGTTTTTCTTCCGTTTCGTAGATTCGATTTTAGTTGTTGACCCAGTGTCCTTCTGCCCAATTTCCTTCTTGAGTTTCCTGTTGCTTTCCATCAATCTTCGCATTTGGTCTTTCAGCTCCGCATTTTCACCATTATCCATGCCGACTATTGTTTCAGTACTGTTTTCAACCACCGGTTTAACCCAACTCGTCTCCCCTGTGGCCATTTCAACGTAGTAGAATTTGCCGGTCTTATCGTCTTGGAAGGCTCTCCAGCCCTCCGGCAATCCCTTCTCTGCCTCTTCTTTCGCCCTTTTCTTCGCTTCAGCGGCCTCTTTCTGTTTGTCTTTTGCTTGTTTCTTAGCATCCTTCAAAGCAGCTCGGCTTTTCTGGTTTTCTCCTTTTAGCCTCTGCATTTCGAGATCCCTGTCCCTCTCCTCTTTCTGTCGCCGAATTTCGGCCTGTTCTTTCGCAAGGCGCTCAGCATTCTTCATGCGTTCACGGAAGCCCTTCCTACTAAGGTGGCACATACAACCACAAATAAGAATCAAGGCGGCGACAAAAATACTGCCCACAACTGTCGCTGCTTCTGTCTTATCCTCAGCCTCGAATCCGAGCATTCTCATGAAGGCCTCCATCCACGACTCCTGCTTGACCACTACAGGCTCTTGGGGGGGGGTTTCTGAAGGTCGGCCGTCGCCCGCGGCACAAAACACAGGCTGCGATTTCGCGGGACAGCTCCCTTTGCTTTCTTCATTTCTGAACTTTTCCCAGTGAGTGTCAGCCTCACAACTCTGGCACATGATGTGGTAAGTGTCCACTGGCTTGGCCGCTTCGCGTAGGTCGCTGACCTCGTCCTTCAAATCAGCCGTACAGAGTTTGTAACTAGTGCATCCGCCACCCACAAATGGGGAAGGCTCCCCAGGCCCCTTTTCCACCCAAGTGTTGTTGTAGTTGTACATGCACTTGTTGGTACGATAAGGGCTATCGGGACACGCAGCTGCAAAGTCGCTGGCTCTGTAAGGAGTATACGTGTAACACTCCTGAGGGTAATTATTTGCAATACAGTTTCGCACTCCTGCAGTGTTGAGTCCATAAGGACGGTACCCTTCTCCGCACAAAAGGCACATTACCCTGTGGTAGAAACGCACTGCGACTTTACCGCCGCAGCAGTCATCTACACCCTCAGTACAAATTGTAGTATCTGTCTGGAACAAACTTGTCCAGCATTCCTCTTGCCTCTCACAAAGATCCCAGCTCATGCAGCTCTCTCTGAAAGGGGATTCTGGCCCTGAACCTCCCTGACTGATTCGTTTCCCATCTTCAGTTGTAGAATCATAAGGTGCAGACCACTGATTTTGATAATATGCATAGCAACTGTCTGAACTCGTGGAAAATGTCGAGATATCCTGAGTGTAGAGGAAAGGAGGGAGTAAGTTGTTCAGTTCGGATGCTCATTCAATCATGGGTCTTGGGTATGTACTCACCGGGCAAGTCCAATACTCCCCCGCTCCGCTCACAGGGTCAAGAACACCCAGAAGCAGCACAATTAAAGGGAAGGCAGAATGCATTGTTGGAATGTCACTATTGAGAATGAACAAACGAGGACGAGGACGTCCGAGAGCTCAAGTCGAAAATTTCAGTCTGACAAAAAAACCAGAATTTTCCTTCATTTTAAGAAAAAAAGTTCTAATCAGCTCATAGCACGTAAATACTTACAGGAGCAATGTTCTTTTATAAGACTATAAGTGAAAAGAGGCTGAACGAAATTGCAACCATCAGCGATTCCGAGAAGTTCCTACAAAAAGAAAACATCAGGAACATTCTCTCGCGCCACTTCGAAGAGCTCTATCGCAGCCTACCGGCACCTCTAGAAATATCAGCCTCGCGGGGAGCATTGATCAGAACAAAGCATCCTACTGAGAAACACCACAGAATAAAGAGAGTTGGGTCTGATTCCAACTTTCACTTGCTATGTCAAGATTGCGACGAGGAGATGATACAGTATGCAAAGGAGGGTGTCGGAAAATACATATGTAAGAGCAATAGAGACGAGGTACTCCATTGCGCCTTCTGCGGCCTGATTTCACCCAATTTGCATGACATCCTTTACCACATTGCACTGAAGCATGGCATTTTGGACCGGTGCAAGTTTAATTTGAAGAAGTCATCATTGAGAAAGATATTCCAGCTTCCCAAAAAACCTCCCACTACCTTGATTCCACACATCACGCCGTCGCAGCCAGAAAGTATGCTTGACATGCGTCTTCGTTCTCAGTATCCCCATAAATGCCAAACAAAATCCACTTTCTCCCAAAAAATAGGCAAACACTTGTTCTGGATCCGAAAGAGAAAAAAGAGCGTGAAGCCCTTGACGATTACAATCGAGTAATAAGCAAAAAAACTAAAGGTTGGGTGCATTTACTACTAAGCGTCTTGAGACATTGACGATGTCGCTGCCGCCTCTGTGGTCCCCTCCGCTGCTGCTGTATTTTTTTTGGTAGCTGCAAGCCGTCCGACAGCCTCTGCAATCGCATCGGGCGTAGTCACACATCCGTGGAACCACAGGTGGACGGCAAAAATGCCGCCATTGTTACTGTCATCAGAGAGCTTGATAGGAAGCCTCTCATTCAGGACGTCTTTACTCCTCCACATGACAAGGCGATCGGCTTTGCATTCAATTGTTGATGTCGATTCATCGCTCACGTTGGTCAGCTTAAGGGCTCCGCTACCTTTCGAGACCCCTTCAACTTTGCAAAAATATAAACAGCTCACAGCATGACCAACATCATCTTTATCCCCGCTATCTAGTCGCTCTGGTTGCCTATCACCTGATCCCATGAATGAAACAGACGTGGTGTTCCCCATGGGATTGCTCAACTTCAAGAGCATCATTTCCCTATCGCCAATACTGTTTTTGCCACTGTCACGCAATTCATTCGTCTCCTGTCGGAAGCGTTCCGTCGCCTTTTCATTCAGCTCGAGGGGCAGATTCCTCAAGTTTCTTATAACTTCACTGACGCTTGCGTAATTGTTCTCCAGTTCCTTCCCATCAACCCATGCAATTTTCCCATAGCCTGCGCCTAGAAGGCTTCCGTCCTCCACATTACTGTCACCACCGTCATCACCTTTATCTCCATCATTGCTATTGCTACTACCCCCCCTGGGCTTCTGGAGCACAGGTATTGTCGAGAGACGGTCAGTCTGGAGAAGCCGTTCGCAGTCACGCCTGATAGATGGGCCGAAGAAATCAAAATCGCCAATGAGGTCGTCCACTACAACATAGCCGCTCCCTGTGGAGAGACCAGATGAAGGTGAGTGGGAGCAAAGTTCCTTCATTCTAGGGGCCGGTAAGTTTGGAACAACAAGAAGACCCTCAATAGCCTCGAAGGGGAGCTGCTCAACAACGCTATCGTCCTCACTGTCGTCAGAATTGTCGTCCTTCCCACCTAAATTGGTGCTTTGGGGAAGAATGTTCCTGGCCATTTCCAGCATTTGATCGGGGAGTGCGATCGGTTCAGCCAGGACATTCGAATCGTTGAGGTCGAGAGCACAGCATACAGCTGTCAAAACGGCCGCGTTGATCCCGAGAGAAGAATGTGCCCGCTTGTGGACCCGATTTACTACATTGACGACTTGGTGGGCGATTGCTTCCTGCATAATCTGAGGCCACAAGGAAGCTTCCGTCTGAGGATCCATGAACTGCCCAGCAGCAGCCCCTTTCTTCTTAACGCTAATCAAAACTTCTTCAGCCTTTTTGCGCGCGTCAGGAATGCCTCTACTCGCCATTTCTTCTTCGTAAGTATCATTGTTCAAGAATTCATGCAATGACTTTGGAGCATGCATCTTTGCTTCATTTGAGAGGCCAGGAAATATCGTCTGCTGAAACGTTGATGCATTCATCAGTTTACTGAAAACTCCCTTGAAGCTGTTGTGAGTGGTATTAATCTTACCAGACGTCAGTTCAGCCTGGAAAGCGATACGAAAAGGAGTACGAGACAGTGTCGGTGTGAGGGCCAAACGTCAAAGTCATTCTTCATTGTTTGTGTCTCTGTTGCCTGTGGTTTGGTGCCGCCACAAGCAGCTTACTAGCCTCATCCTTACCTTCAACTGCGCGATGATCTCCCTTGAGCTAGCGTGCTTCCCACCCTTATCACCATAAAGCCCCCCGAGGTCTATTGACTTTGCCGGCTTCGTCCCTTTGATCTCCTTGGCAGCCCTGGCATTGGCTGATACGGAAGCTTCCTTTATCTTTCTTTTTGAATCTCTCTGGAGCTTCAAGAGTGGTATATTCTCGGGGTTAAGTTTGAGTCCAGCTTCTGCCTGCGTCTTAGCAGCAGCAAAGTTCCCGATAGCGCTGAGACTAGCTGATAGCCTCCAGAAAAACTTTGGGTTGGCTGAGTCAAGCTTGATAGCTTTCTTGGCATCATTAATTGCTCGGCCATGCTTTTTGATGTTGGCAAAGGATGTCGCACGATTATTGTAGAGGAGGGAGAGATAGGGATCGTTGGAGGTCCCAGCTTTCTCGAAGGAATCTATAGCGTCAGTATAATGGAAGATAGCATCTTCGTAGAGCTTTTCAGAGAAGCATTCATTTCCCTTTGATTTAGACAGGGCAGTGGATTCTGTGGGGTCGTCGAGGAGAGTAAAAGATGACATTAGAGAAAAGACAACATCAAATCCAGAGATATCGAACGTAAAGGGAGGGATTGGGAAGGCAGTGTGGGGGGTTGCTTCCTTTCTTAGCAAAAGATGAAATTGAAATGAAACATTAATTATTCACCCGCAATCAAATCATGTCGAACCCAACGGCAGAGACCATCGCTATGATGAACGCCAAAATTCTTGGCACCCCGCCCCCCTCCTCCCAATCGTCTCGAGCCGGGAACAACAACTCCACCGACGAGCTGAAGCAAAAAGCACCAAAGGATTTCTTCTCCTCCTTAAACAGTGGCGGAGGGGCCGGCAGCGTCGGGGTTGGCAGGAGTAGTACTGGCGGCGGCGATGACGGGAAAAACAAAGTAACTCCATCCACCTTCTACGGTAGCACAGTTTCTGTAACAATTATTGAGGCGGTTGGCCTTGTAGCGATGGATAAATCCATGTTCAATAAGAACGGAAAATCCGACCCGTTCATTAGAATTCAGGGAACAGAGAAACCTAAGGACACGAAACAAAGCAAAAAGAACAGAGCAGTGAAGGAAAAACGCACCACCTTCTTCACCACCTCAACCCAGAAATCCACTCTTTCTCCAACTTACAACGAGTCTTTTACAGTCACGCTCCCCTCTTCTCACCTTCCTCGCCTCACTTTATCTGTTTTCGACTATGATATTGCGAGCGCAAGTGATCCAATGGGGGAGGCCTGTTTTGACCTGAGTGGAAAGCGCCCAAACTTCACCCATGATCTTTGGCTCCAGGTCGAGGCGACTTCTTCTTGTCCGAAGGCATCGGGGAGTATTCATGCTAGAGTTACTTTCAGTTTGAATCCGCCCCCAATGAAGACGAGGAGGAGCAGTGTTTTAGAGGTAGAGGCTTTTGGTGGAGGAAAATTATGTCTTGAAATTGTCAGGGCGGAGGGGTTAGTAGCAAAGGACAGCAGCCTTTTCAGCAAGGAGGGGTCTAGTGATCCATACTGCAAAATCTTTGCAAAGTCTAAGGAAACTCAAAAAGCCGTCCTGATGGGACAAACAAAAGTAGTGAAGAAGAAGCTCAGCCCTGTTTGGAATTTCAAGGAGAACTTTCTCATCAATCGGACTCAAAGCCCTGAAGTCAAGATCATTGTTTACGATTATGATGCCATGAGCCTTGATGACCCGATGGGTACACTGGATATCGACGTCATGCAGCATACTGTGATCGTCGGAAGAGAGTCAGAAGAGCAGGGAGATCTAGAAGAGAAGACATTCGCGGTTGAGGCCTGCGAGGGGTGTGAGGATGCCAAGGGCACCATAACTATCAAAGCTCGTTTTATACCCAATCCTCCGGATAAATGGAAATACAAGCCATTCTTTGGCGGGCTTCTTGATTGCACAGTCGTCAGAGGCCAGGGACTTCTCGCTGTTGATCGTAATTTTGTCGGTAAAAATAGCAGCGACCCGTTTGTCAGGGTGACGACAAGAGATGGCCGAAAGAAGAGAGAGGAATTGTACGCGACGAAGCACAAGAACAGCAACTTGAATCCAAAATGGGAAGAAAAATTTGCATTTATGATGACACCCTATCACGACCCGATGCTGGAGTTTGGTGTGATGGACTACGATGCCTTCAGCTCCCCGGATCCCATGGGTACTGTTTTCATCAATCTTCATGAGGTAATCCATGCGAACGAGCAACACGAGCTTGAGGTAACTCGCGAGCTCCAACCTGTGGAAGGTTGCGTAGATCCTAAGGGTACGCTCACCGTTCATTTAAAGTTTTATCCAAATAAAGAATTTGATACCTGCAACGGTGGAGATCTGAAGATTAATGTGCTTGGGGGGCATGATTTGCTAGCTGTTGATGGGGCTGGGCTTTTTAGTAGTAGAAAGGTCACCACTAGCGATCCGTTCGTGAAAATCCTCATCCCTACCTTCTCGGACTACAAGCTTCAGCTCCTCTCAAAGACAAAGGTAGCAAAGAAGAACCTGAACCCAAAATGGAACGAGGAATTCTCTTTTATCATTCGCGATAGCTACTTCCCTGTTGTCAACCTTCAAGTGATGGATCATGACATGGGAAGCGGTTCGGACCCGATGGGTTGCGCTTATTTACAGTTGTGCGATGTGAAAAGCGAGCCGACTCCTTTATCTCTGGACGTGCTTCCCTGCAAAGGTTGCTTTGGGGCTACAGGAAAAATCGACGTGGTGGCGAGTTACACGCCGAACCCGGCTCCGAGAATCGAGGAGTTTTATGGGGGCAAGCTCGTTGTCACTGTGATGGAAGCAGAGGGTTTGCTCGCGGTCGACAGTGATGGGATGTTCGGGGGTGGATTTGGAAGTAGAGGAGGTAGTAGCGACCCATACGTAAAGCTCCAGGGTACCAAGTTAGTTAGAGGGAAAAAGAAAACGATAGAAACAGTCGCGGACCCAAAGATGGAGAAAAGCATCTTTACTGACAAGCTGATGAACCCAAAAACAAAGGTGGAGACGTTTGACAAGACCAAAGTAATTAAAAAGAATCTCAATCCCAGGTGGAACCAGAGGCTTGGGTGCACTTTGAGTGCCGACCATCTGAGCAAGGTTGTATTTGCGATTTACGATCACGATATGGTTGGGGGAGATGATCCCATGGGAGTAGTGGAGATAGAGTTGACTACCCTAGAAGATACAGAGGATGACGGGGACGAGTTCACAGATACTGTCGACGATTGGTACGAAGTAAAGGCTTGCAAAGGTTGTAGTGCTGCGACTGGAAGGCTTCATTTAAAGATAATTTGGGTGCCTGAATGTAGTCCAGAAGAGAAGAGAAGGAGGCTGGAAGAAGCGAAGAAAAAAATGCTCGGGGAAACGGAGTCGCCAGAGAGAGACTTAACTTTGGAGGAGGTGAAGGAGGAGGCGAAGAGAAGGATGAGAGAGCTTGCGCGGATAACCTCATTCCAGTACTACGAGGAGAATGCAAATGAAGAGAGCAAAAAGGTTTTGAACGTTGAAGGGGAGCTTCACAAATACCAGAGGAGAAACTCTCTGGAGTACACAGGGAAGCCGAGGGACAGCACACAGGACGAGATTGACGAAATTCTGAACTCGCGAGCCTTTCAGGAACGGCCTGGGAAGAAATTAATCGACGAAGAAATGATGGAGGCGATGGTTAAGCAACAGAAGGGGAGCGCGAGAGGTACGCACGATGCGGCCGTGAAGACTCTTAAGAGTGCGTTTGCGAGGAGGGCAACATTCCAAATGAATGACCAATTTGTCGGGGCCGCCCTAGAACATAGATCTCAACCTCGAGAGAGGCAAAGAGGAATCGCTTTCATGCTGAAGCAACCAAGGGCAAAGACGCCACTCTTGAAGGTCAGCCGGCTGGTCAGCGTGAAGAACAGCAGCGAAAAGTACTACGATGACCCCAAGCAGGAGTATAGCAAGCTGATAAAAGGAGTGGAGGCGAGATTCAAGAAGAAGAACAAACTCATGGTGAACTTGGAGACAGTCAGCAAATTCATTCCCCGGAATCCTAGCCACAGCTTGAACGTGCTCAACGCCACGGCGAGGGATGAGCCCATCAAGCACATGGCGGCCGACATGCAGGCGGCCGACATTCGCTTCCACAACAAGCAGGATGCGTTCAGGGCAAATTTTACAAAGTTCAAACCTCTTTTCAACCATCCGTTGCCGACTGGAAGGCCAAGATTCGACTGCGAGAAACTCATGAAAAGACTTAATAACCTGTCAAGGGGAGAGAGGGCAGCCGCTGCGGCATTCTGGGGTAATGCATGGTGTATTGAGGAAATATACATGCAAGACTGCCCCGTCAATACGACCAATTCAACAGGGTTCACGCCGTTGCACATCGCGTGTAGGTTCAACTACAAGGACTGCGTGCACTGCCTGTTGAATATTGGGTTGGAGCCAAGCAGCGGAGTGGACGTTAACGCTGAAACGGAGTCTTATTTGACACCCATGAGGGTCGCCATCGCTAGTGGAGCGGTGGACTGCATCGAACTTTTGACGGCTGCCGGCGGGGTTGACAAAATATTGAGAGAAAAGACTGGCTTTAGGAGCATTTTGGACATGGACGAAGTGTTGAAATACAAGTGGCCGAACAAGAGGGACGGGGACGAGGAAGGGGATTTCGAAGATTGTGCGGAACCTGATGATTATTTATTCAAGAGGAGTACAGACAGGGCTATCGATAATAAGGCTGCGAATTTGGGAAGGCAGAGCATCTATTATATGTACACGTAGAGTAGAGTGGAGGAAATGAGTCTGGACAGAAGGATGCTAAATAGAAACAGATTTTTTTTGGAAAAGATTGGTAAAACTTATTTAAAAACCACTACTTGCTTATCAGATCGGGGATAGTCCGGAATTAGAGACTGTATTTGAGAGATCTTCTGGACTCTCATCTTAGTGCGTGCGAAGTCTTGGGACTGTCCAGTTATGTAGACAACACTACCATTGCGCCTTTTCACCAGTGGCTTCGAAAGAGCGAGAAAATCGTTCAAATTTGTCACGCTCCGCCCTGTCACTATGTCAAAGTGATCAGTGATTTGTTCAGCTCTTATCCATCTTGTGGTAACATTCTTCAAACCTAGCTTTGAAATCATGGCGTCTACTGCCGCTAGTTTCTTTTTCGTTGAGTCAACCAAGGTGAACGATATGTCCGGGCGAGCGATAGCGAGGGGCAAGCCGGGGAAGCCGCCACCAGTGCCTATGTCGGCAACTTGCAGGGTAACTTTTGATTCAGTTTGCTGGAAGGGGGCTGTTTGTAAAATGGAGAGGGACGGAAGCACATGGTCAACCAAGACAGTGTCGACAGTAGGTTGCGGCGAACGAGAAATTAGATTTATTTTCTGGTTCCACTCCACTACTTGAGTGGCATAGGATATATGTAGAGGATCAAATTGAAACGCGTGTAGAGAATCAAATTGAAACACGAGAAGAAGCAGAGAGAGAATCATGCCTTGTTTTGCGCCGGAGCTTTATTGGCCGCACCTATTGGACCTATGCACCTTCACTCTGCTCGTCCTTCCCGTCTATCTCGCTCCAACTGTCGCCGTCCTTTGTGCTTATTTCTTTCTCACTCAACAAACTGCACGTAACAACATTCTGTGTGTTGCGGGGTTAGTTTTTCAAAAGAGGGTAAAAATGTAGTAGATCAAGCCCTTCCCACAAAGCAAATCACGCAGGAATTCCAGTAAGGATACGTTCGCAATGGGGACTGGCCTTTGACATTTATGTTGGAAACATGTAGCACCGCAGCACGTCATTGATTGAGACGGCTGAGCAACTCTAAATATGTGTCCGTTCTATAAGCGCGGTGGACACGGGGAAAAGGTAGGGGGAGCGAGCGAGAAAGAGACTTACCAGTTCTCGACAGGTGTTGGCAGTCTACACTTTAAAGGTCTGGCCTGTGTATCAAACACAGTTGATTATAGGTACGTCAATATATACCCGACGATACTTTGAATTGGCTGTCGTGGTTAAGAGATGGAGCGAGGTGTGTGGTGTGTGGGGCCGAGTAAATCAGGTATAGGTTTTCTTTCACAATCTTCATTTTCTGTTTTTGTTGTTTCCACACTCGGCCGAAAAAAAGAGCCTTGCACGTATTATTGTACCTCAGATCCTTCTTCCCCTCAAAACAACTCCACCCCAAGTCTTCCCGTCGTCGACGACGATGTTCAGCTTCTTCTCTAAGACGCTAGCGCGATGCGACGAGCCCCCTCCGCCCCCACCCCTCCCTTCCACAGACATGCCGCCTCCACCGCCAACATCCACTGATGTCGCCGATCAAGCCCCAGATTTTGACAAGACGTCCTCCTGCACCAACCCAGGCACATTCGAGACTCTTTCCTCTTCACTGCGTGGAACCACTTCCCTTGACGTATTCGACGGCACGAGAGTCTTGATTCAAAAGCAGCTTAGTCCTCAAATGGTGGTTGGGCACAATTTTTTCCTCGGCAGCTCACAATTTGGACCCGAGAAAAATAAGCATTTTCAGCTGAGTTGCCAAGTCAATAAAGGTAAGCGATGATTTTTTATATTATTTTGGCGGGTCCTTCTTAGCGCCATTCCGTACTGATGACGACCAAGGGTCTCTGTCCACTCCTGCTGCATCCACGCTCACTCACTCACTCACTCACTCACTCACTCACTCACTCACTCACTCACTCACTCACTCACTCACTCACTCACTCACTCAC
>Ga0115557_1002238_pt1 | contig 13053 bp, 13 predicted proteins | sample COGITO_mtgs_1104_FD_87280 | JGI IMG/M metagenome (GOLD analysis project Ga0115557, IMG submission 87280) | Pelagic marine microbial communities from North Sea - COGITO_mtgs_110421 | ecosystem: Environmental > Aquatic > Marine > Epipelagic | place: Germany:Helgoland, sampling site Kabeltonne...
ATTGACGAAGAAGGTCTTCAAAAGAATTCTTTAGAAGTAGGTAACTATTTCATGGCTCAGTTAAGCACCCTACAAAATAAATTTAATTGTATTGGAGACGTTAGAGGATCAGGTCTCTTTATCGGGATTGAGTTAATTAAAGACGACAATCTTACTCCCGACACTTTTTTAGCCAATACCATTAAAAATGAACTTAGAAATCGAAATGTCTTAGTTAGCACTGATGGCCCATATGACAATGTTATAAAATCAAAGCCGCCACTTTGCTTTTCAAAAGAGAACGTTGACCAAGTCATTTTTGAATTCGAAAAATTACTTGTGATAAATCATTAGGTGATATTGAGGCATGAAATCTCAAATTGCACATTTTGGCTAAAAAATTTCATTGTAATATTCTCTACAGCCTTTTAAAGGGACTATAACTAATGATGATTTTAAACATTGTGAATTAGGACTAGTTCTCTCATTATACTTCTTATATTTGCACATTGAATTAATCGGCCAAAGTACTTTATTAAAACTTTTAATTTAAACGAGTTTCATTCTTACACTGCTTGAAAAATAGAGAATGAAAACGCATGTAATTGGTTATCTATGATTGATAAGATAAAATTCCAAAAAGGTAATAGAGATTTCCACAAGGCAGTGATTGAAAGGGTCGATCACTATTTCGAATCAACAGGAAAAAGTAAGGGTGCAAATGGCTTTATGTACTTCAAGTCCTTCTTTTATATTTTTCTATGGTTAGGCTCGTACTTCGCGCTACTTTTTGGTGATTTCAGCTTACTTACGAATAACTTACTTTGGATAGTAAATGGATTGACATCTGTTTTTATGGCTGTTAATTGTGGACATGATGCAATTCATGGTTCCATGTCTTCAAAAAAATGGGTTAATAATTTTTTCGGGAACTCCTTCAATATCACTGGAGCAAATTCCTACATATGGGCAAAAATTCACAACGTTGTTCACCACACCTTCACTAATATTGCTGGACATGACGAAGACATTGAGTCCGTACCGATTGCTAGATTAGCACCATCACAAGAATGGAAACCAATTCAGAAATACCAGCATATTTGGTTGTTCTTTTTATATCCATTTGGAACACTTTCTTGGGTTTTCAAGAAGGATTATGTTAAATTTTTTCAAAAGAAAATTGGTACATTAGATAATTCCAAACACCCCAGAAAAGAATATTTCAGGCTCTTTTTCTTTAAAGCTCTCTACTACTTTTTATTCATTGCATTACCAATAATAATGATTGATATGCCTTGGTATACAGTATTTAGTGGTTTTGTACTAGGCCATCTATTTGGCGGTTTCGCAATTGTAATAATCTTTATGTTGGCACATGTAGTTGAAGAAGCTCATTTCCCAATTCCTGATAATGAAGGACATATTGAAGACACTTGGGCAGTGACGCAAATGCGTACTACTGTTGATTTTGGTAGAAAAAGTCCAATCACGAGTTTTATTACTGGTGGACTGAACTTTCAAGTTGAACACCACCTTTTCCCAAAAATCTGCCATATTCATTACCCTGAAGTTTCAGAGATTGTAAAGAAAACAGCAGAAGAATATGAGGTACCATACAATGAGTTACCTTCTTTCTGGGCAGCCTTAAAGTCGCATGTTAGATTTTTGAAGAAATTAGGGAATAACTATCAACCACAGTCAGTTAATTTAGGGACAAACAAAGAGGAATTAAAAGCAACAGCTGCTTAACTAGTTTTCGTTTTTCTTAATAACGTATTCACCATTTTCGCGATTTGAATATCTTGAACAGCTACACCTGTTTGATCTGCAATTGTAATTTGGTTATCGATACTTCTGCGTAGAGACTTGTCTTGAATCAAGTCTCCTATTTCATGAATATCACTTTCTTGAATCAAACCTGCTTTAATACCATGTGACATTTCACCATATTGAATGCATTGCGCTCTACTGTCGGCTACTAAAATATCAGCCTTTACTAACAAAGCGGCATCTAACTCTTGTTTTCCCTTATCGTCAGATCCCATTGCAGTTATATGCGTGCCTGGCTTGATCTGATCAGCCATTATCAAGGGCGATTTTGCAGGAGTCGTTGTTACGATTAAGTTGCAATTATCTGTCAAATAATCCATGTATAGCGCTACTTCTATCTCTAAATCTTCGTTCCAAAAACTACTATCTTGGCGAATGCCATCTACAAAATCATTAGCCTTTTTAACATCTCTTGCCCAAACGATACACTTGTTGCATTTAATCACATTTTGAAGCATCTGCAACTGCATTTTGGCTTGAACACCTGCGCCAACAATGCCAATTGATGAAACTTTGGATGGTGCCAATAATTTGGCAGCCACTGCCCCACCAACTGCTGTGCGCACATCAGTTAAATAACATTCATCAAGTAAAATACTTTCTAATTTTCCTGTTTGCTGATTAAATACCAAAAGCAAACCATCACTGGAACTTATGCCCAATTGAGGGTTGTCATAAAAACCTGAGGCAATCTTGACCACGTAAACGCTATCTTGTTTTATATAACCATATTTGATATGCACATCACCTGGAGGATTTTGAAAATTTAAAAAACCGACTGGAGGCACTTCAACTCGACCTTGGGAGTATAAAAGATATCCCTGCTCTAAATCCTCAATCAATTGCTCAATATCAATTAGTTGTTTTAATTGATCTAAATTTAAAATATCCATTGCTCCAAGTTATGTGAATTGGTGTCGTCAATTTACAACACTAGAAGAACCTAAAAAAAATCCGTTGCTGAATTCATAAAATTGCATTAGCTTTTAACCACCATACTAGAAAACCAATGAAAAAAATTACTTCAATCTTATCCGTTTTTATACTTGTCACAATATTTTCTTGTGGCACCAATGACTCAAATGAAAAAGCAGATATTGTATTTAAAAATGGCATCATCTATACAATGGATGAAAGTGCCCCAGAGTCAGAAGCTGTAGCCGTAAAGGATGGTCGGATTATTTATGTTGGAAACTCATCAGGTGCAGTCCAATACGAGGGTGAAAACACAAATATCGTTGACCTTAAAGGCAAAACGATGACTCCTGGTTTTATTGAATCACATGGACATCTAATGGGTATTGGCTATAACAAATTGGAACTCGATCTAATGTATGTTAAAACATATGATGAGTTAGTCGAAAAGGTTGCAGAAGCTGTGGCAAAGGCTGATCCCGGCGATTGGATTACTGGAAGGGGTTGGCACCAAAGTAAATGGATCGAAACGCCTGAAAAAGTAGTAAAGGGTTTTCAGACCCACGATCAATTAAGTGCGGTATCTCCTGAAAATCCTGTTTTTTTAAGGCACGCTAGTGGGCATGCTACTTTTGCTAATGCAAAGGCAATGCAATTGGCAGGTGTAAACCGATTAAGTATGGAAAGCCTTTCAAGTAAAGTTGAAGGTGGAGAAATCATAAAAGACGAAATGGGAAATCCCACAGGTGTTTTTACAGAAAGAGCTTCAAGCCTCGTTGGACGTTTAGTGCCCCAAAATGACGAATTAAGAAATGAAATGGCGCTTGAAATGGGAATTCAAGAATGCCTGGAAAAAGGACTTACAAGTTTTCATGATGCAGGTTCTGGACAAGCGACTATTGACAGACTGCAGCGATTTAAAGATTCAGGTAAGCTAGGGATCAGAATGTATGTAATGCTTACAGGAAGGTCGCCTGAATTGCTTGATAAATGGTACGAAAAAGGACCGATGATTGACACTGAAGAGCATTTCTTGACAGTAAGATCCATAAAACTGAATTGTGACGGTGCTCTTGGTTCGCGAGGTGCCTGGTTATTGGAAGATTATACTGATCGACCTGATCATACTGGTCACGAGACATTACCAATGGAAACTGTAACCACTGTTTCGGACAAAGGTTTAGCACTAGGCTTCCAAGTAGCTTCACATGCTATAGGTGACCGTGCAAATCGGGAAATAATGGATCGCTATGAAACTGCGTTTAAAAAGAACCCTAGCGTAACAGACCATAGGTTTAGAATAGAACATGCACAGCACTTGCATCCAGATGATATCCCTAGATTCGGAGAACTAGGCGTAATACCAGCAATGCAAGCCGTACATATGAGCTCGGATCGTCCTTGGGCCATAGACAGGTTGGGAGAAAAACGAATAATTGAAGGGGCTTATGTTTGGCAAAAATTATTACAGTCAGGTGCTAAAATCATTAACGGCACCGATGCGCCTGTAGAGCCAGTTGATCCACTTCCCTCCTTTTATGCTTCTGTAAGCCGACGAACCCTGGCTGGTTTGCCTGAAGGTGGGTTTGAACCTGATCAGAAAATGTCAAGAACTGAGGCCTTGAGGTCATTTACTTTGGATGCAGCCTTTGGTGAATTCGAAGAAGACTTCAAGGGTTCAATAGAAGTAGGTAAAGCTGCAGATTTTACCGTTTTCGATAAGAATATCATGACAATTCCCGAAGATGATATCTTAAAGACAAAGGTAGCAATGACAATTGTTAACGGAAAAGTAGCTTACGAGGCTGGAAAATAAAGAAGGCTCCGCGTGGAGCCTTCTAATAACATACCCATAGAACTCAGTCGTATTTGAACCTCCCTTTATAGACAGGATTTGGGCTATCTCTTTTTCCGCAACAGTCCACTGTTATCCTGATCTTGCGAATGAGGTCTCGATAAATCGAGATGAGGCCTTGTTTTGGAGGAGAATCACCCGGTATATTAGTTTAACTTGTAAAGTTCAAAAACTTGTCCAAGCCCTACGGGAAATCTTCAATTTCTTTTCTGCTACAAACTTAATAAAGTAACGTAACAGAGAAATAAAAAAGTTCTTTTTTCAGCCTTTTTTTTAACTGCTGTCGCTATATCTTAAAAGAACACCTACAGTAAGAAAGTCGTAGAATCGAGTTTAAAATTTTCATAGCTCCATAATTCTTGCGTATTTAGAACTTTACAAAAACACAAAACCAACTAGTTGTCCTTACCTAGTAGCACAGATCGAATCCTTACGCGCGATTATATACTGCATTTCATCTCTTATTTTTTGATGTCAAATGCTTTCTATTTTCTTCTTCCTACACTTCCGGTGTATGCAAAGAATTTTTTAGGAGCCTCTAATAATCAAGTAGGTTACATAATGGGGGTTTATGCAATTGCAGCACTTATCATTCGTCCTTTTTGTGGTTACGTACTCGATGCATATGGAAGAAAGTCAATTTATCTTTGGGCCTTAGGGATCTTTGCACTGCTCCTCGGACTCTACCATTTCACCTCTACTTTTGTTCTTTTGCTTCTTGTGAGGATTTTTCACGGCTTTACATGGGGCGTAATCACGACAGGAGGAAGTACTATAGCTGCAGACATCATTCCTGATAATAAAAGAGCGCAAGGCATTGGTTACTTTGGATTGGCCATGACATTCTCAATGGCTTTAGCACCTTATTTTGGAGGTGTGATCATGGGGGATGGAAATTATAACAACCTCTTTTCAATTTCATTGGCTTTCGGTTTGGCTGCTTTCATACTGGCTTTGTTCATCAAAGTCCCTAAAATTAAAACAGGAGACACAAAATTAGATCTGAAGAAAATGTTTGATAAACGTGTCACTAGGATAGCTGTAGTAATGTTTACATCGGCATTTCCCTATGCCGGTATTATTGCATTTATTATGATTTTTGCAGAAGAAGCGCAAATACCATCGATAAGAGTGGGGTTCTTTAACCTAGATCCGGAAGCATTCTTTATATTTTTTGCTGCAGGTGTTGCCATTGTACGATTGTTAGTAGGAAAAATAATGGATAGAAGAGGCCCTTCTGGAATCGTTTCTCTTGGTATCATTTTGACGATTGCAGGGCTTGTACTATTGCGCTTTACTGATACCTTCTGGTTATTCATGATATGTGGTGTCCTAGTTGGAATGGGGAATGGACTAGTCATGCCGACAGTCCAAACAATGGCCCTAAATATTGTACCTTTAGATAGTAGAGGTGCTGCCAATGCAACCTTCTTCTCGGCCATTGATTTAGGCATTGGTGTAGGCGCAATTACACTAGGATATTTGGCAGAAATTTTGGGTTATAGAATGATGTTTTTTGCCTGCGGATTAATACTTTTGCTCCCGTTAGTCTATTACTTCCTTTTTGTGAGAAAGCATTATTTCAGGCAATTGAAGCTACTAGAGGCAGAACAAAGCGATGTCTAAAAAAATCTTCTTTACCCCCGGTCCCTCAGCACTTTATTTTACGGTCGAAAGTCATATAAAGCGGGCACTTAAGTTGCAAGTTCCTGAAATCAACCATAGAAGTAAACAGGCCGCTGGCTATTTCCAAGAGGTCACAGAAAACCTAAGGGCCTTAATGGGCATCCCTAAAGGCTATCATATATTCTATCTTAGTTCTGCGACAGAGATTTGGGAACGGCTTATTCAGAACTGTATTCAGGAAAAATCCACCCATTTAAGTTATGGCGCTTTTTCAAATCGATTTTACGATTTCTCTACAAAACTAGGATATAATGCAAGTTCTATAAACTCAGCCTTGGGAGAAATCCCTGACTTCAAAATGAATGCGATTGATAGTGATACCGAGTTAATCAGTCTTGCCCTCAATGAAACGAGTAGTGGCGTCACCTACCCTGTTGAAAGAATTTATGATCTAAATCAACATTTTCCTGATGCCATCTTAGCCGTTGATGGCGTTTCAGCTTTCCCCGTCATTGATATTGATTTTTCTCAAATCGATTCTGCATATTTTTCAGTTCAAAAGTGTTTTGGATTGCCTGCAGGTCTAGGCGTCTGGATTGTTAATGACAAATGTATTGCTAAAGCAGAAAAAAAATTAAAAGATGGTCAGAACATTGGCACTTATCAGTCTTTACCTAATCTATTAAAAAACGCTCAAAAATATCAACCAACGTATACAACGAATGTTTTGGACGTCTACCTTCTTGCTAAAGTAACTGCCGATATGCTTGAGAAGGGAATTGATGTTATAAGAAGAGAAGCAACATATAAAAGCTCCTTATTACAACATATGGTTAATGAGCATCCTGATTTAACACATTTCGTTAATCAAACTGAATTGAGATCCAAAACTGTCACAGTGGCTAATTCAATATCAGACTCGGATTATATAATAAATGAACTCTCCAAAAAAGGATTAGTAATTGGGAATGGTTATGGTGATTTAAAGAGCAAACAAATACGAATCGCCTCATTTCCAACTCATTCCAAAGAGCTGATAGAAATGCTTGTAGATGAAATCAACAAAATATCTTATTAGTTTTAATCAAAACATTGAATTATTATTAAGATTATGAAAAGCAATTTCAACATGATTAGCCGAGACAAAGTGATGGTGCTAGTTGATACTAGTGAGGCAGATAATACCTTACTAAATTTTGCAGCATTAGTAGCCAAAGCTTCTGACACGAAAGAAATTCATGTTTTTAATAGTATTCCGGCTTTAAATATTCCTGAAAATATTTTGAAAGAGTTTCCAGACCTGAGAGATCGTGCCTTTGAAGATCGAAAGAACAAAATACAGGAAGCAATTGATAATAATGTTGATGCGGAGATAAAGCCAATTATCCAAATACATATAGAAGAAGGTGCTCCAAGTAAAGGGGTTTTAAACTTTATTGAAAAGCACAGTATAGACTTGTTAATGATGGGGCGTCATCGAGATTTCAGAGGGCATGGCGTGCTTTCGAGTCGACTTGCGCGTAGAGCTACTTGCTCTTTATTTATTGTTCCACAAGATGCAGCACCCAATCCTAATTATTTATTAGTGCCATGTGACTTTTCAAAATACTCTAAACTTGCAATGCAGACTGGAATAGAACTTGCAAAGCGGTATGGGTCTGAGAGGTTAGTTTGTCAAAATGTTTACTCAGTACCTTCAAGCTGGCATTATTCAGGAAAAACCTACGAAGAATTCGCTGAAATCATGAAAGAGAATGCTCAAAAGAGCTTCAAAAAATTCATGAAAGGGATTGACCAAAAAGGAATAAAAATCGAAGATGTTTATTCAATTGACAAGGATGACAACCCTGTGAATGATATAACAGATTATATGGAGGAGACCCAACCAGGCTGCGTGATAATTGGAGCGAAAGGAAGAACGGCAACAACTGCTCTATTTATCGGAAGTAAAGCAGAGAAGTTTGTGCAAGAAAATACTGGAACACCAATGCTGCTCGTTAGGCCTAAAGGAAAAAACGAAGGTATTATTGATCTGATAAAACAGATTTGATTTAAATAAAAAAGGCGCAATTAATTTGCGCCCATTTTCTTTATTCTTGAATTAAATCATTGCCCTTTCAAACGCTTATCTTCTACTTCAAGCCATGCAAGCAGTGTTTTTGTTTCGTCTGTAGTTAATTTCATTTCTGGTTTTCTTTCCACTGTCTTTTTAGGAGGCATTTTACCATCTTCAAGCACTTCAAATAGCTCTGCAATCAAATGCTCCTGTTCTTCTTTATCCATATCTGGCACTTTTACCCATTGTAATTTCTCACGCGCTTTTTCATTTCTCACATCTGGTTTATGACAAATAGTACATTTCTCAGTAATGATTTTTTGTACATTTTCCGGGAACGTTATACCGTCTTCATGAAGCATTGAACCTACGCTCTCAACTGATTTAGGAGCTGTAAAAATTCCAAAGGTAAATAGACCTAGTGTCGCAATTAAGGATATCGATTTTATAATACTTATCATAATTGGTTGTATTTAAGGTTTGTATTCAAGATTTAAGATAGAAAAAAAGAAAATGGTTTAAATAAAAATTTACCAAAGGAGGTTTTAATTTTCAATTAATCCCCTTCAATCCTATAATTTCGATAGAAATATTCTGATTGAAAAAAGAGAATATTGCGTGCACTGTCTACCGAATACCCTTTCCTATGATAATTAAAAACAATGTTCGTAGAGCGATCAAACTCGAGGTTTTTAATATAACTGTAGGTAGTTCCATGATGTACCATTGTAGCCAAACACAAATAGGTATCTACTTCAAAAAAATACCACCATTCATCATTATCAGTGTGATTTTCGTTTTCCATATTATAACTGGCTTTAACAACATGAACCTTCTGCCCTTCTTCCAATTCATCAATACCTTCATAAGTGAGTTGAACGCCTTTATCTGATAGTTTAAAAGGCTGACTGACTGTATATCTTGCGGCATTCACAGCATTGTAGGCACTTTCTGCTACAGCCTGGTCATTGACAAGGGTGCCATTAACATTTTTAGTTGCCGCAGCATCAGTATATGTAATCTGATGTAAATCATTCCCAACTTCCCAATCAATTGATGCAACAAAATATGGTTTGTAAGTGTAATAATGTTCTTGCTTGTTCTTTAGCCGAATAGTACCATCGTCATTATAAACAACACTTTCTTTTACATATCGAAGTTCATTGATATTGTCCCAATTGGCTTTGCCTCCATGGGCATCATAAGCTTGGGCGACAATACTTTGAGCATCCATTGATTTTTCTTCACATGAATAATTGATGAAGATTGTAAGGAATACTAAAACAGAAGATGTCAAATGACGCATTCTATAAAAGTAGTGAAAACAAAATTTCGGAATCCAATTAAAGTCAAAATTCAAGTTCATGATGTTTTTCAAAAATCTTCGAATTAATATGTAATTTTCATCATGAAATTAATTCTGACACTTTTACTCTCAACTTTTGTATTTATGACTTTTGCCCAAGACAAAAAAAGAGCCCGTGATTATGGAATCGAAATAGGTGTTATGAAAACTGGCAATCATAATGCAATAACCGATGTACCTGGCGTTACTGTTGGTCATCAAACGATTATTAAAGGCAACAATATAAGAACAGGAGTAACTGCCATTTTACCACATCAGGGCAACATTTTTCAAAACAAAGTGCCTGCAGCCATATATATTGGTAACGGTTTTGGAAAACTAGCAGGCATCAGCCAAGTGAAAGAATTGGGGAATATCGAGACCCCTATAATACTGACTAACACATTAAGTGTTCCTATGGGAATACAAGCGACGGTAAATTACACTTTGAACTTAAAGGGTAATGAAAAAATAGGTTCAGTGAATGCTGTTGTGGGTGAAACTAATGATGGTTACCTCAATGATATACGCGGCATGCATGTCGCTGAAGAGGATGTTATTACCGCAATAAAAAAAGCGACTAACGGAATAGTTGCTGAAGGAAATGTTGGGGCAGGAACTGGCACAAGGGCATTTGGTTTTAAAGGTGGTATTGGAACCGCATCTAGAAAAATTCCTATATCACTAGGTGGTTTTACCGTGGGTGTATTGGTGCAATCAAATTTTGGCGGTGTGCTTACCATCAATGGAGCACCAGTTGGTAAAGAATTACAAAAATATCCTTTTCAAAATGCAATTCAAAAAAGTGACGGATCCTGTATGATGGTTGTGATGACAGATGCTCCTTTGGATGCACGTCAACTAGAACGCGTTGCAAAACGAGCGATGATGGGCTTGGCAAAGACAGGTGGAATAGCTTCCAATGGTAGTGGAGATTACGCAATAGCAGTTTCGACCGCAAAGTCGATGAGGGTCGAAAATGAGACCAATGAACTTACAGACAATACCAATGTTTTGAGAAATGATAACATGTCGCCAATTTTTATGGCAACAATAGAAGCAACTGAAGAAGCAATAATCAATTCATTATTTATGGCTGAAACTATGACTGGAAAAGAAGGAAATCAAACTGAATCATTACCTATTGATGAAATCATGCCCATTCTTAAAAAGTACGGTGCAATAAAAGAAGACGAATAGTCATTCCATTCGAAGGGCGTCAAGTATCTCATTTACTTTCTCAGCATCAGCAATTGATACATTCTTAAGTTTTTTCATCCAGAGTGAATTAGTTGCATCAATTTCAACGATTAAATCTAGGCCCTTTTGAGTAATCACAACATCTTTTGCTCTTCGGTCAGTTCGGCACGTTTTTCTTTCAACTAACGCCTTCTTCTCTAACCGGTCCACTATTCTAGATGCATTTGAGCTCCTGTCTAGCATACGATCGATTATTAAATTTACAGTACAAGGGTTTGGATATTGTCCTCTTAGAATTCGAAGGACATTATATTGAGGGCCAGTAATATCATAGGGTTTAAATACTTGAGTCTGTTGCTCAGTGAGCCATCCGTTGGTATACAAAATATTTATAAGCAACTTCTCATGCTCGTTCTTAAACTTTCTTTGCTGTTTTATGTCTTGTTCAAGTCCCATTAATTAAAAACTTTAATTGCCTTAACGAAAATAAGGATAAGAATTAAGCAAACGAAAACTACTTTTTTGGATTTTCAAAAATTCTTACTGTTAAAAATAATTTTCCTACATTAAACCATCTTGCGTTTTTCTAATCAAAGAAGCTGAATTCACCTACTCTTGGAAGATAAAGACATTCTGGTTCAATTTGGGAATATAAACACTCGTAACAGTGCTTTCAGTGAATTGGTGAAAAAATACCAAGAAAGGATCTATTGGCAGGTAAGAAGAATAGTAATAGATCATGAAGATGCAGATGATGTAGTTCAAGAAATTTTTATTAAAATTTATAAGAACCTTGAAAACTTCAGAGAAGCTTCGCAATTATTTACATGGATGTACAGAATTGCAACAAATGAGAGTCTGACGTTCATCAAAAAAAAACAGCGACACCACATGCAGTCAATTGATGATATTCAATATGATCTTGTTGATAAGATCCAAAATGGGCCTTATATAGATGGTGATGAAATTCAGAAAAGATTGCAAGAGGCATTATTGACACTACCTGATAAGCAACGCCTTGTTTTTAATATGAAGTATTTTGAAAATCTTAAGTATGATCAAATTGCGGAAATAACAGGAACAAGTGTAGGTGCTTTAAAGGCCAGTTATCACCTGGCAGTAAAAAAAATTGAAAACTTGTTGAAACAGCATTAAACCTTTTGAGTCCTTGACTATCAAATAATCAATGCACAAAAATTCAGACCATAACGAATTAGAGAACCCAAAAATGAAAGATAATGTCTTTCATGTGCCTGAAGGCTATTTTGAGAAGCTTCATCAGGTTATTCTAACACAGTCTGAATTAGATTTTTTAGATAAAAAGGCACTAAAAGAGAATATCTTCAAGACTCCTGAAGGATATTTTGAAACTGCATCTCAACATATCATTCAACAAATTGAGGCACCAGTCAAAGTAATTCCACTTTATAATAAAAGTTGGTTCCGATATGCCGCTGCGGTGGCTGCACTGATAACCTTGTTCATCTTTGGAATGAAGTCTGAAGATGTTACTGACATTGATGAGTTTGCTAATCTTTCAGACGAGGTAATTATAGAATACTTACTCGATGAGGAAATAAGTAATTTAGATATATTAGCATCAATCGATGATGGCGCTGCCATATTAGACGAATTATATATGGATGAGATGGACGCTCTTGAATATCCAGATTATGATAATCCAGAAATGGAGTACGATTTTGAATACACAGATTATTAAGGCCATGAAAAAAACGCTATTAATTGTATTAGGGATATTCTTTATTCTAAATGTTCAAGCACAAAATGATGCGAATAGAAAAAGAAATCGTGAACAGATCAAGTCAGCAAAAATAGCTTTCATCACTAATAAACTAAGTTTAAACAGCGAAACAGCACAAGTTTTTTGGCCTATCTTTAATAACTACGAACAAGAAAAATCAGACCTAGCACGTAAATATTGGGAACAAAAAAGACAATATTCTTCCACACGTGATTACAGCGATATGACAGAGTCTGATGCAAGCAAAATGCTAGAATTGTATGTTGTTCAAAAAGAAGCTGAAGCCAAAATTGAAAAAGAATTCCTCCCTAAATTCCAGAAAGTACTTACAGCTCAGCAAACATGGCTTTTAATCACTTCAGAAGGCGAATTTAGAAGGTCCTTAATGCATAGGTTAAGCAAATCAAGAGCAGGTGGAAACCCTGATCAAAATTCGCCAAAGAAAAATAAGAATTAAGATTCACCCACAGTTTCAGATTTTTAGC
>Ga0115557_1002240_pt1 | contig 13050 bp, 7 predicted proteins | sample COGITO_mtgs_1104_FD_87280 | JGI IMG/M metagenome (GOLD analysis project Ga0115557, IMG submission 87280) | Pelagic marine microbial communities from North Sea - COGITO_mtgs_110421 | ecosystem: Environmental > Aquatic > Marine > Epipelagic | place: Germany:Helgoland, sampling site Kabeltonne...
GCGTGCCACCTCTCCTTCCCTTTTTCCATTCCTCGATAACGAAGCAATTGCTCTTGATGACGACGACGATGACGTTCGAGACGTAGATGCGGATCCGTGCCATCTCCTTTTTTTCCCTCTTCGTCGCCGCCGCGGGGGCGCTCCGCCGTTGTTGTTTCCAGACGGTTTCCTTCTTCGCGTCGCACCGCTCTCTCTCTTCTTTCTCTCCTTATTCGGTCGTGTCGATTTTCCGCATCTCCATCTCCGCTCGCCTTCCCCGCGAGAAGGTCAAACGTGCCTCCTCGATCTTCTTCTTCTTCTTTTTGTTGTTGTTGTTGGAGCATCCTTCTCGTCGTCGTCGTCGTCGTCGCCTTTACGAAGACTCCTCCCCCGTTCACGCCGATGGGTGTGTGTTTCCCATCATCGTCTCCGCCAACGTCTCGCGCGAAAACAACCACCACCACTAAAACCGGGAGGAAGAAAAAGAAGAAGAGAAAGAAAAAGAGAGAAGAGAGAGGAAAGAAAGAGCGCGCTCTCTGTTTTCTTCTTCTTTTACTTCTTCTTCTTCGCGCTTTTTCCTCTTCTTTTCCTCCTCTGGACGCCATTTTTGGGCGTCTTTTTTCTCTCCTCTCTCTTTTCTCCGAAACCGTTATTATAATTTAGGGTTTTTGATTTTTAAGGAAAAGTGTCGTGTGAGTGTTTCTTTCGCCATTCTCGCACACATCATCATCGAACGGTTGTTCTTTGTTTTACAATATAAAAATGTTTGCCTTATCATCGACTGTTGCGACTCGCGCGGTACGTTTATATTGTATCGCGCGATTCTTTCCTACGTTTTTGATTTTCTAATTCGCATCGGTAGTAGTCGTCGTCGTCTTCTCTCTCTGTTGCGCGTAAATCTTTTTTTTTCTGATTAAAATATTTGCCCGAGAAAGATACGCTTTTCGCGGTGTGTGAGAGGGGCCGATGTCCGGGAATGTGATGGTTCGAAATTTGTGTGTCCTTTCAACGCGCCGATGGCCGGTACATCGATCTCTCGTCGAGCGCTTTGTTCCATCATGCGTCACTTTTGTTGTTTCGACTCTACTTACTGACGATATCTCCTTCCACTCTTTTTTTCTTATGCGCACACCAAACACAGTTCGCGCAAAAAGTCTCCTCCTCCAGATCCGTCAACAAAACTCGATCCGCGTCTGTTATCGTCAAAGCGGAGAGAGAAATGTGGTACCCGGGGGCGACGGCGCCGGATTACTTGGACGGCTCCATGGCGGGTGACTACGGCTTCGACCCGTTAAGATTGGGTGCGAACAAAGAGTCTTTGCCGTACTTGCAAGAAGCGGAATTGATGAACGGCCGATGGGCGATGTACGCGACTATCGGCGTCTTGGCGACGGATTCGAACCCGAGCTTGCCGAAATTTTGGGAAGCGGGCGCGGCGGATTACGACATTGACTTTAAGACGTTGGTCGTCACGCAAGTTATCGTTATGGGCATTTTGGAAGCGTTGAGAATTCGCGGTTTCATGAAGACTGGCGAGAGTGGATTGGGGGCGAACTTTCCGTTTGACCCGGCGGGAATGGACTCTCCGGCGGCGAGAGTGAAGGAGGTCAAGAACGGCCGCTTGGCGATGGTTGCGTTTTTGGGCATGGTTTCGCAGTGGGCGGTAACTGGTATGGGACCGATCGAAGGTTTCAAGGCGCACTTGGCGGACCCGACGGCCGTGAACATCTACACGTCTGCCGTTGGTGGTGAGACTGTTGCGTTCATCGCGTTTTTGTCGTGCGCGCCGGTGTGGTTGATCGCGCAAAGGCAGTTAACCGATGGTTCGGAAGAGGAGTTCAAGCCGATTCCGTGGTAAGAAGCTAGATTTGTCGCGTGACTAAGATAGAATTTGCGAATATATAAACACTTCATATCTACGCCATGTATTTCTTTTACATTATTATTATTACATTCTATGAATTTTATTACTCTAAAGTGTTCCTTGACTCACATCCCAAGCGATACGATTTTTATTCGTCCTTTACTGTTTGCGGAAATGAGCGTGGACTCGTCCGACCAACAAACTGCGCTCACGAAGTGGTTCCCAGAGTTGTGATCTCTCGAGGAACTTTTCATATCATTCCCTGGAGTATCGAACGATACCGTGGCTACAGGCGCGGAGAAGTTCTTATTGTACACGAATAACTCGTTCGTCTCTGAGCCGCAAGCGACGGATTTTCCGTCGGACGACGCCGCCAATCCAACAAAGTTCTTCCTGTTCACGTGACCGGTCAAGGTGCGAATCAGCCGAGTGCTGCTGACGAGATCGGATTCTCCATCCGCGCCGTTGTTGGTTTCCATTTTGGGAAGAGGAACGCCATTATCATCACCTTGGAATTGTTGTTGGTTATGATAGATGTTGTAAGGATCAAAAGTCGCGTTGTGATCGTGTGTTTTCTTCACGTCCCATATGCACACGCTAGAATCCGTCGACGCCGAACACAACTCGCTACTGCTGATATATTTCACGTAGGAAACCGCTTTTTTATGCGAGCTGAGCGTATATAACGGCTCGTGCGGACGTCGTAAATCGTACACGCGTACTTTATGATCGGCACAGCCGATGGCGATATCGTGTGCGGTCGTCGGCGACCACGCGATGCAACACACGTTTGCGCGCATCTGTATTTCCATGACGCTTCTATTTCCGCCTCCCATACTTATACCACTCTCACTCCATATCTTCACCGCGCCGTCGTCGCTTCCAGAGGCGATTAAGTGCATGTTATCTACACATCTGCAATACTCAACCGTCCAACATCTCTTGTCGTGCTCTTCAAATTTTAAAATACTTTGAGAGGTTTCCGCGTCCCAAATGGTCACCACACCTTCGTAATCCGACGCGGCGATGTGCGAGACGTGTTTCCTAGAGAAAGACAAGCACGATATTTTCGATTTAACTTTGATTTGCGCCCTCGTAATCCGCGGACGTTCTTCGTTTTGATTCGCCGCCGTTCGGTCGCATATATCCGTGAAGGTATAAAACTCGATGCGTTTAGAAACGCCCGCGGTGGCAAACATAGTTTGGTCCATGGAGACGTCAATGGAAGAGACAATATCGCTTACCGGTGGAATCGGTGAAGTGTTGATGATATCGATATTGTTGATATTTTCGTTGTTGATGTTGTTGTTGTTATTGGTGTCGATAGTGTTGTTGTTGTTGTTATTGTTGATGATGTTGACGATGTTGTTGTTATTGTTATTACTGTTGTTGTTCATCACCGCTCCAAACTGGGTCATCAAAGAATTGTTGTTAAACGACAAGGACGACATTGATAAGGACGGTTTGACTATTTCTGCGACGATGCGCACGCGTCCATACTTTTGTTTCGCGTCCGTCAGCGCTTGCGCGAAATCTTCTAACCGTTCTTCGTTCATTTTCTCGTCGATACTCGCCGGTTCGATGCGGTGATTTCCACCGCCATCTTCTTCGTCGTCGTCGTTGTCGTTGTCGTCGTCTTCCTCTCTTCCTCTCATGCTACTGTTTACGCCATCAATTTCTTTGATACCTTTGGTATACAGCGAACTTAATCCAGCGTGATATTTCCTTTCGAACTCTTCATCCTCATCGCACGCATCTCCCTCGTACCCGGGCAGTTGCGGTACAAATCGAAGCATATCCGCCACGTCTTCACCGTCATCTTCTTCTTCTTCTTCTTCTTCTTCTTCTCCTCCTCCTGTTCTCCCTTCCGCCTCCGTGTAGCTCCTCTTTAACACCTTCAACTCTTCTCTCAACAACTTCTCCACCCTCTCTATGTCCGTGCGTAAAAACTTCATCTCCATCTCCCCTTCCGCCATCTTCATCCTCTTTCTCCTCGTCGCCTCGTCGAAGAAATCCCTCAAAATCTCTAACCTCTTCTCCTCGCCTTCGGCGACAGCTCTCGCGTGCTTCTCCACCAGCGCTTTCACGATCGGCGCCAACTGTTCTTCGTCCATGTGCTGCAACGCGGAGACGACTTTCTCCGCTCGCGCAATTTTCGAATGCTGCGGTTCCATCGGCGAGTGTTCCTCCGTGATTTGCATCGTCATCGCGTCCACCCGTGCCAACGCGTCGACAACTTTCGTCAGCGCCACGTTCGGCGTTAACGAAGTAATCGACGCGTTGCAAATCGGACACGGCGCTGGGTTGGAAAAGTCCACCAGTTTCCCAAAATCTTTCGTCGTCTGAATCATCGTCGTCGTTTTTGTTCCATTTTTTTCTACTTCGTCTTCCTCCTTTTCCTCCTTTTCCTCCTCGTTCGTCTGAGTCGTCGTCGTCGTCGTCGTCTTCTTCTTCTCTCCAACGGCGGGGCCAACAGCATTAGTACCAACCGCACTTTGTTGTTGTTGATGATGATGATGATGATGATGAAGCTCCCAAAATTTCCCGCAGTGTTCCACCACGCAGTCGTGGCAAAACGTGTGCCCGCACGTGGCGTTAAACGGCGCTTTGTAAATCTCTCGGCATATCGGGCACGTTCGAGAGTCGTCCAGGTTTTTGCGCGCGGCCACGATCGGCATTGTCTGTGTGTGTGTGTACCAAAAGCTCGGGCAAAGGTGTTCGTTTTGAGGGAACCCCCCTCCTCGCTGTCGTCATCTGTTGCATCATTTTTGGTCCATCGCGGACCATTTTTGGTCCATTTTGTGGTCCATTTTGTGGTCCGCGAGAGGCGACGAAATGCAACAGAGTTGTTTCCTCAAAAACGAAGGGAAAAAAACGACAAAAAGTTCTTTTTACGCTCTCAAGTACTCTCTCTCTCTCATTATCATCATCATCATCGTCTCTCTCTGATATAGAAGAGCATATATCGTTCGCGACGAGGACAAAGCGTAAGCTCTCTCTCGCGGAGGAGGCTCTGGTCTACCTGCGAACAAAGAAACAAACATTAAACAGAGAGAGAGAGAGAGAGAGAGAGAGAGAGAGATGACGAGGAATACTTCTTCTGATGAAATGGAAACGAAATCGACCAAGGAATTGTTCGCGCTCGCCCGGGAGAAGATGACGACGAGGACGTCGAGTGGTATTAATGGTGGTGGTGATAATGACGGTTCTTTTTTTTTGCGAGAAGCGATCGAGATGTTCGCGGAAGTTTTCCGGAGATGCGATTCGGCCGGGTGTTTTGATGATGATGATGCCAACAACGGTGGTGAGAACGAGGAAAACTTTGGCGGTGACAACAGAAGAGGAGGAGAGAACGTCTCCACGAACGATTTGAAATACGCGTTGTGCTTGTATTTTCAGGGGAAGTGTTGGCAGTCGATGCGGACGGAGTTTGTGCCTCTCATCGCCGGCGAAGCAGAAGGGGAGGAAAAGAAGACGACGATGGTGATGAACCGAGAACTGCGCGTGGAGCACGTGTTACGAGGGAAGGAGTGTTTGGAGCGGTTCTTGAGGTTTGCGTCGGCGGCGCGGTTCCTCCCGCGCGGGTTCGAGAAGGACGCGAGAGCGGCGGCGGGTTTGATAGAAGAAGAAGAAGATGATGATGATGATGATGATGACGACGGTGGTACTACTCGAGAGGCTATGATGACTCCGGAAGCGAAGAGAACGATGAAAGTGAAACGGTTTAAAAAGCAAAGCGAGTTGAGGAGGAAGTTGGAGGAGATGGAGAAGAGCGGAGTAGTAGACAGATGCGCTCGGGTGAAATCGAGGACTGCGGAAGAGGAGGAAGAGGAAGAAGGGGAAGAGGAAGCTGACGAGGAGAAGGTTCGAGAGTATTGGTTTGCGATGATTGAAAAAGCCGTGTTGGATTCGATTGAAATGATAGAGGGGAGCAAAGAGGAGGTGGCACTTTTGACCGGCGTGAGCGAAGACGAGGTGAGGAGAATCGTACAAGGAGGGGAGAAGAAGCAGCAAAGAGGAGGGGAGGAGGAGAGTTCGTCCTCGAGAATTCCAGGGGAGCTTTTAAAAGCCATCGCGTCTCTGGAGAGCAACAAGAACAACAACGGAACAAACGGTCGAAATGGAATGATGAACCGAAGCGCGCCGCCGGCTGGTACGTCTGCGCCGACGGTTGCGATCCCGTCGCTCCCGTCTTCCTTATTCGCGAATCGCAAGGAAAGCGTCGTTCGAGACGCGAGAAGCGCTTTGTTTCGGCCTTCGCACATTTTACCCACAATGTCTATCGAAGAAGCCGGAGAAATCGAGCTGAGAGAATTAATGGAGCGCACGGCACTGAGTAAGGAAAGAGAGAAGCGCAAGTCGGTGTTGGAAAGCGCCAAGACGGAGGACGAGTTGAGCGATGAAAAGTTGTACGAAAAGAGACGTTGGGATGATTGGAAAGACGATAATCCGTTTGGCGCGGGGAACTCACGTCGGACGCCAACTGGAAATAACAGATAAGAGCATGAGCGACAAAAACAGAAACACGACGACGATGACGAAAGAAGAGAAAGGCAAAGGAGTAGTAGTAGCAGCAGTAGCAGTAGTAGTAGCAGCAGTAGTAGTAGTACATGAGCTTTGGCCCGGCGAAAGTACGCGTACGTCACGCGCATCTTTTACCGCGCCGGCGTCACTTCTAAACAAAACTTTCCTAAAAACCCACCCCTAAAATCGTTCAAAACCTTCGCGCCAGCTCTCTCGAAATCCCCACCGCAAGTGCTCAGGGCAATCTTCTCGATGAACATGTCCCCGTTCATCTCCTCCACCTCTTTCGCGGACATCTTGTACCTCTTCATGAGAACGTTTCCGATGTTCCCTTTCTCTCTCCTCCAACTCGGCAACATTTTCATCTCCTCAAACAACCTCGCGGCGACCTCGCTCGCTTTGTACGACGCCTCGCCGATGTCGTTTGCCATCGCCAATCGATTCGCGGCGTCTTGATCACTCATTCTCGGCGGTAATACTCCGGGAGAATCCAACAAGTCAATCTCCTCGCTCACTCGCACCCATCTCAAATCTCTGGTCACCCCCGGTCGCGGCGCGGATGCGCACGCTTTCTTCCCAACCAATCGATTAATCAACGCCGATTTCCCTACGTTTGGGTACCCAACCACCGCAGTTCTCACCGGTCTCGCCAATAAACCTTTCTGAATCCGCTTTTCGTTCACCTCCTTCGCTACGCTGAGCGCGATTTTCTTCACCTGCTCGACTCCGCGACCAGATTTCGCGTCGGTCACAATCACGTGTCTCTCTTTCATTTTGTGTTTAAAATAGGAAACCCACTTCGCTCTTTCTTGCTCGTCCACCATATCCGACCGATTCAAAACGGTTATGTGAAGTTTACCAGAAGAAGAGTTATTAGCGTTGTTATTACTGTTATCCCGACTGCTCCCGACCCAAGCGGCCACGTCCGGGTGGCTCGTCGCCAACGGTATCCTCAAATCCCGAACTTCCACCACGCAGTCTACGTTTTTCAACTGATCTCGGAGTAACCGTTCCGCTCGAGCGATGTGTCCCGGGTACCACTGCACCAGTCGAACGGATTTCGCGTTGAATCCTCCTCCTCTCTTGTCCTCGTCGTTCCCGAGGAACCTCTCGTCGTTCTCCCCCCACGGGTTGTGTGCACTTCTACTAAACGGCAATTCTTCGTTGTCTGGAACCGGAACTGGCATGCCTTTCCCGACCGCGGCGGTGGTGGTCTTCTGTCCTCTCGACGACGACGACGACATCATCGTCATCATCGCAAAGCGATGATTGTTGTTCGTCGCCGCCAAACGAACGAAATTGGTGCTTCTTTTCGACGATGTGAAACTGTTCGTAATGCTGCGAGATGCTCCTCCTTTCGCCGCAAAAGCCATGCCACGAATAATACTTTTACCGTAGCTACTGTTGATGATAGTTTTTGTGTTTTTCAGCCTCATCGTCGTCGTCGTTTGAATCGTCATCATCGTGAGGAAAAAAGTGGCGCATTTCGAGCAAAATTGGAATTCTTCATTACAATAAGGAGGTGTTGTGCGGCTTCTTTTTCTTCTTCTTTAACTTCTCCTCCTCCCTCTTTCGATGACGACGACGATCGTCGCCACGTTGTTCTCATCAAAATCGTCAAAATCGGCATCGTCGTGTTCCTCTTCTTTTCTGTTTAAGTCGACGAGGAGGATGATCGGAACGAAGGCGTTGGTACTGTTGTTGGTGATTTTGATGATGAAGATTACGTCGGCGACATCATCATCATCATCGGGGGAGGCGATGAGAAGAGTTGGTTTCGAAGAAGAAGGCGATGGTAAGACCTCGTCGTCGTCGTCTTTGTCTCGAAGGTCACTGAAAGACGTCCACCTCGGATTCTCGCATTCGGGCGAAACCAAACCGGTGGCGCAAACGAAACTGTCTACCGGGTTGACCATCGAACACATACAGAAAATCGCGAAGGATAACACAATCATCGTCACGTGGGCGAACCATCACTACTTGGATTTCGCGAGGAACTGGATCAACCACGTGCAAAATCGGTTGGGTTTGAGTAACTTTATCGTAGGCGCGATGGATGAAAAGATGTACGAAAGTTTGAAGGAAGAGTTTAGCGGTGGCGTGCACACGTGGTTGATGGGATCGCAAGGGATCTCGAAGGAAGCGGTGAAGAACGATTTTGGGTGGGGGACGAAGAATTTCCACCAGATGGGACGAGATAAGATTCGATTGATTAGAGATTTTACCAGGAGCGGGGTGAACGTTTTGGTTTCAGATATCGACGTGGTGTGGTTGAGGAATCCGTTGCCGTTTTTTAAGCGGTACCCAGTGGCGGATGTTTTAGTGTCTTCGGATCAGTTGAGGTCGGAGACGATGATTGAAAGTTTGAAACAGAAGAAGTTTATGGTAGATGGAGAAGGGTTGGAGTTTCACATTTGCCACGCGGCGAGTAATATTGGGATCATGTGGTTTTTAGCGAGTCGCGGGAATCAGGAGTTAACGACAGAGTGGGTGGATAGGATCGAAAAGGACGATAATCTGTGGGACCAAAGCGCGTTTAACGATTTGAAGAGTTTGAATGGAGGGTGCCAGACGCAAGTGGACGGGAGTGGAGTGCAAGAAGCGTACGGGGACGAGAACAAGAAGATGCGAGTGAAGATGGGGGCGCTGCCGGTAAGTTTATTTGCGAACGGACACACGTATTACGTGCAGAGGTTACACGAGAGAGAAAGGAAGAACGCGTACGCTGTACACGCGACGTTCCAATACGGCGGGACGCCGGGGAAGAGAAATCGAATGCGAGAGGCAAACGCTTGGATGGGAGAGGAGGAGGAATACTTTCGAGGGAAGTTTATGAGTTTTACGCCGAGAGTAGAGAGAGATTTCTTTCGTAGTAGTACCGAGAGCGGGGGTAACAATAATAGTAGTAGTGATAGTTTCGAGGCTAGTAGTGAAGGTAGAAATGACGACATCGACGACGACAAGGAAACCGTTCGCGGAGGATTCGATATATTCGTCGAGCGCGGCTGGCCTGAGAGAGATAGCACGTTTCCGAGCATTCCAACGAAAGAAGAGAAAGTGCTCACGGAAAATGAACGTTTGGTGAATTTTCAGCTGGCACAAGTTAATGAAGCGCTTGCGATCGCAAAACATCTCGATCGCATTTTGATCATACCGCCGATCCTTTGCGGCATCGATCGAGTGTGGTTCCCGCACTACGGTCGATTCCCTGGTTCGCATTTACAGCTTCCGTTTATTTGTCCGCAAGATCACGTCATCAACGTCGAGCAGTGGCGAAATAAAGGTAAATTTCGGGAACGTTCTTTTTTGGCGCACCCGCAAATGCCGAAAGGTGCCGTGTCGCCGGATTCTTCTGCTCGAGTCGTCGTAAATGGGAAAAGAACGAACGAGGCGTTCAAGAAATCGCGAACGATTCCTATGGAAATCATACCAACAACGCGACACAACGCGGACGACAAAACAAAAATCTCCTTACGGAGGTGCTTCGAACATCACGACGCGTACGACAGCGGCAACGATGGTAAAGTAGAAGCGTGCGACCCGAGTCAAAACGTAGCCATTCAAAACGCAAATACGGTTGTCTCGTTGGAGAATCCAGCGGAGAATTTAGAGGCTTTGGAGCAAATGCTCGGAGGCGAGGCGAACTCTAAGAAATTTTTGCACTTTGATACGATGCTCGGAACGACGATCGAATCGGTTGCCAAACCTGAAAGCAGCGTGATACCGGATTACTGGTGTTGCCACATGAAGGGAAGCGTTCGGTATAATCCAGACGGGGTGAAAGGAGAACTGTTCACGACGAAATCTTAAAAACAAAGATAGACGTTCATTTTATGTATTTGTAGTACAATTATGTATATGATCATTATGGTCATTATGTATACAATTCTAAAAGTTACATTGTTCTTGCTCTTGTCCTTGTTCTTGTTGTTGTATCTTCTTCGCTTCTTCCGCCTCTATTTTTCTCCTTTCCTTTATCTTCTTCCACTGCCTCGCGTAGCACTTTGCGCACAAGTATTTTCCAGCGCGCTCTTTATCATTGTACCATATCGAGCTCGTCGTTTTACTTTCGCACGTTCCGCAGTGCTTCCCACTCAACGCCACCAGCTCTTTGTAATAACAATTCACGCACAAATATCCGCCTTGGGTGGTTTTACTCTTCAACCAACTCCCGCTCGTTCGATCGGTGGAACACGCCACGCACACTTTTATGGTCAACATCGTCCGTTCGCGATAGTAACATCGATGGCACAAATACACTCCTTTTTTGACGTGCGAGCGATACCACCCCGCGGTGGTTTCCTTCGAAGCGCACGCGGCGCACGATTTCATTCCTAATTTGGCTATTTCTTTTCGCTTTTCTCTTTTCGCTTTGGCTCTTTCTTTGTTTAGGTCGTGCACGGCCTCCGATTTATCCGTTTTGTTGTTGTTGTTGTTGTTGTTGTTGTTGTTGTTGTTGTTGTTGTTGTCATTGTTCTCGTTGCCCTTCGTTTCTTCCTTTCTCTCCTCCTCATCCTCGTCTAAATCGTCTGAATCGTCGTCGGGTCTCAACGCCCTCACCTCTTCGTCGAAACACTTCTTACAAATGTCCGCGTCGAGGACGACTTTTGATTTCCGCCAACTGGCATCTCTCGGCGCGATTTTGCCGCACTCTTCGTTGATACATTTGAGGAGGAGAGGCATCTCAGAATCCTCCGAAAGCGGCAAAAAGAGCTCGACGATGCGAAGATAAGAATACTCACAATACTACCACTAAAACCGAGAGAGAGTGAGAGAGAGAAGGTAAAGTGTGTAGTCCGCGCTGTGCATGCGCGTTCCTGCCAAGTTTTCACTTCTTGACTGATCTGACTCGCGTCTTCTGCGCGTCTTCAACGCTTCGAAATTGTTCGAACTTGTCACCAAATAAAGTACGGAAACAGAAGTATTCTTTTCTAAAGGATTTTTTTTGTGTTGAGGAAAACGAAACGACGATGTGGCTTAATTGTTACGACACGTCCTCGCATTAATTGACTTTTATATAGGAAATGCATGACCTTTTTTCATTTATTCTTAAATTATAAATAAAACTTTTAAAGAAGAAACATGTTGGCCCCCGTTGTTCGGAAGAAGGCAACAAAATACAACCGGGAGGAGCGCATCATCACGTGTACACACTCTCTCTCTCTTTTCTTTTTCTTTCTTACGGAAGAAGAAGAAGAAGAGGAAGAAGAACAAACGCGGTGGTCGCGGCGAGGCGAAGACCGTCCCGGCGAAGGGCGCCGGCGGCGCTGTCGAGCGAGACGCCGCTACCGCAGCCCGTAGAGATCGCGTACGGTTTCGCGACACCTGCGCACGTCACTTCGATGCTGTTTGGATTCGGGTTGCAATCGGAATCGTCGCAGCTCCACACGCATTTGCTGTCGGTTGCGCACGATGAGGAGGAGTCGTGCATGCCGCATGTGTACACATTTTTTTCCATGTCGGCTAAAAACGCGTTGTTAGGCAACGCGGCGTCGTACGCCGCGTCGGTTGGAACGCACGTCGGTTCACCATTCGAGGATAAAACTTCGCAGTTCGAAAGCTCCGCACAATTGGTTTCGCTTGTAGCTTTAGCGCACGTCATCACGTCGATGTGCGTTGCGAGTTTGCCGCCGAACGTGACTGCCAACGATTTAAACAATATATCTATACTCGCCGAGCAAGAAGTTCCGTCGTACATACACACGGAGCTCGCAGAACACGCGCTATCGCTCGTTAACGTCGAGCACGTTTTTTCCGCGCCAAGAACTTCGCAATAATCGGTAGTATCAACTTGCGTTTTCGTGTCCGTGTCGCAATACGAACTGTACAACGAAGTCTTCAAATCCGTTCGGGAGCCGCACGAGCTGAACGTCGCGTCCCAAGCGCAGGCATCAACACATGCTACTTCGCTCGTAATTTCACCGCATTGAGAACCTTGCGCGATGAGCTTTGCGAGGAACGAATCGCCAAACATGTTTGTCAGCGCGCTTTCCGTCATATCAACTTCGCACGAGCTGTCCGCCGCGGTCCACACGCACCCCCAGCCGTCGGCGGCCAGGGTGGTGCATGCCGCCTCGCCTCCCAGTTTGCCACCAACTTCGCACGCGAGCACGGGCACGAGCAGCATTAATGCTGCACCCAACTCAATACCCATCTCAGTGGGTTCAGCAACCGGATTCGTGCACTTTGGCGTCGTTTGCGCAACGTCCCACAGGCACGCCGGTTCTGCATTGCACTCGCCTTCATTCGTCTTTCCCTCGCACAGATCAATGTACCGTCTGGCGACGCACATGTTCGAGTGCGTCGCGATCGCAGCTTTCGTTTCGCGCTGTTTAGAAATCGTCGTCGTCGTCATCTTCTCCTTTCCTCCTCCTTCTTTTAACGACGATTGAACGCGTTCCACGAGCGCTTTCGCTTGCTTTTCCGCTTTCGCGTACTCCTTGGTCCCTTTCCATTTCTCCAAAAGACGCGACTCGTACGACGACGACGCCGCGACGGTGGTGGCCGAACTCGAGACGAAAATGAAGACGAAAGAAACGAAAAAGAGTAAAGGGAGACGGTGCGACGGTGTTCTCGTCGTTTTGTAGTTCGCGCGCGCGCGATCGCGCGTGTTTTCCGAAAGCGCAGACATGCTATAAAAGGGAATATAACGGTATATACGTTTGAGGTCGACGAGGGAAAAA
>Ga0115557_1002242_pt1 | contig 13031 bp, 10 predicted proteins | sample COGITO_mtgs_1104_FD_87280 | JGI IMG/M metagenome (GOLD analysis project Ga0115557, IMG submission 87280) | Pelagic marine microbial communities from North Sea - COGITO_mtgs_110421 | ecosystem: Environmental > Aquatic > Marine > Epipelagic | place: Germany:Helgoland, sampling site Kabeltonne...
TAAATTGGAGGAGAGCTTTGCGACCGCCCCGGTCGGTAATCCTAGCAGCGGCACTAACATTCCTATGAAGAGCAACATCCGTCCAACCAGCGCAAAATCATTAGAAGACAAAAAGTCCCACCAAATATCCCAAATGAACACCACCAACAACTCCACCAACAACAAAAGTGGAGGGAGAAATTTTGATCTGCCTCTGGATCGTCCTCGTCCGAACACTGCTGGCGGATCCCCATCAAAGAAACTGGTGTCCGATTTAATCTCATCCGACGCCCGTCCCCGCAGTGCTGCCACTGCTCCCCTCTTTGGGCGTTCACGTCCACGCACTGCTTCCAACGCCAGTGGGAACAAAATTCGCCCAAGCACCGGCCAACGGCGAAGTTCTGTTGTGAGCAGCAAGACTGGCCAGGCGCGCCTCCGGGAGGCTGAGAAAATCGCCCGGGAAAATGAGAAAATTGTGAGAAACATGAGCGAGATTGGTGCGTACTACAGCAACAAAGAGTGGTCAGACTCACGCAAGTCTCAGATGGAGAGAATGGCTCGTCACACCCGGCACAAAAAAAAGCTGTCTGTAGTAAGCCAGGTGAAGAAGGAGGGGCTGCGGGACATGTTTGCCTTCGCCCGGGAGAATAGGGACAAGATCGATCAGTGGGAAGTTGATCTCGCCCGTCGAATTAAAGAGCAGAGTGTCCTCCGTGTCACCGAGACGCCGGAAGAATACCGTCGCCGAGTCGCCAAAGAGAAGCGCAATGAGCGCATCGCGCGGAAAGAGGCGATCGCAAAGAAGAGAGAAATCGAAGAATTAGCCAATAGGAGGGAATCAGCAGTTGAACAATTCTCAGAGGTGTCACATCGACAGTCAGCCTCAATCAAGGGCACAGCCGCAGCGGCGAGCAAATTCCACAACATTTTGGTGAAGAACGAGCAAAGAAGGCTCGAAAATTCCAAATTCCTCAAGTTGGTAGCGTCGGCTGCATCGAATGAATGTCGCCGTCTTATAGAGAACAAGCACAAAGTTCAACCTGAGAGGCGTCAGTCCTTGACGACACTCAACAAGGAAGTCACAGAGAGTGAGGGGATTGAGCTCATCCGGAAGACAGTATTACAAAACAAGCAAGACATGGCATTGCAATTGGAAATTGATCGGCAAATCAATGCTAAAGGAGTTGGTGGATCGAAGTATGACGGTGTCGTATCAACTCACTCTGATTTCCTTGAACAAACTCTGAAGTACATTGCAGAGAGAAAAGTGGGCGAGGAGGATGTAATTGGCGCCGCTCTTCTTGAAAACTTTGAGGAGTTGGAAGAGAGCAGGAACGAACAGGATGATGAATCAAAAGTGGACAAAGGAGCCCCAATGCGCAACTTTCGGAAGTCATTTGACGGCATAATTACGAGTTTGAATGGCAGTAAAAGCGGCAGAGGAGACGAGGCATTGGCAATCCCTCCTTTTATCGACAAGGAGGCCATCCGCTTGAACGTTATCGAGAAGAGGATTGGAGATGTGGAAGTTGACTGGACTAAGCGTAGCGTCGAGGCCAAGGTTGTGGCAAAAGCACAAGGAGAGAATGTCATCGTCAAAGTCAGGGGAATCTTTCGAGTGGGAGGAAAGGGGGAGCAAATCCTCAAGCTCGTGAAGAAGCTGCCCATGCTTTGCCTCGGTGACTGGGATAAGGGGGTACAATACAGCAAGAAGCTCGTGGCTAGGCTCGAGATCGTAAGGGAGGAGAGTCTGGGAGAGGAAGTTGGTGCCAAGAAAGAGTGGAATGACAGGCTTGTCGTCGGAGAGGTGGGGTTATTGTGAATCTTCACTCTGTGCACTTGATTCCGGAGATGAGATGGTGGATACATTTATTTTGACGTAACTGATTTGTTAAAGTAATTGTTAATTATCGTATGCTAGAGTTTCTTTGAAAGTGATGAAACTTATATATATATTCATCGTTGTTTGTTTGTTAGTTCGTTTTCCTTCTTTCGGCGCCATCTGCTGCCCTTGAAGCCACAAGTAGAACAAACATACTATAATAAGGATGAAATTCACTACTGCTGCTTTAATTCTCGCCCCTCTCGTCGTAGCAGATGACCAGTGTTCCGTTGGTGCCTCCGATCGATATGATTGCGGACAGATATCTTCGAATCAAACTTCATGTGAAGGTAAGTGGGAAGACGAAAAACTGGTTCATTGTGCTAGCAAGAGAGGATATTGTCAAGTTTTTTTTTCAAGGGGCGGACAAAAAAATTTGACATTGGCCGACAAGATTCTAACAAATAATTTCATTTGTCCACTTCTCACAGCATCCGGCTGCTGCTGGTCTCCTCTGGACGACGGGGTGAGTGGTCCTTGGTGTTTTTTCAAGAAAGGCGACGAGCCCAAGAGCTGCTTCGTCCCCGTCAACTCCACAGACACCTCTCCCTTCACTTCCGACGAAATCGACACCATGAAAGGCTACTTCACGGCAAACATAAACGTCGAGCAAGTCGGTGCTGTCGTGGCAGCTCCCGATAACGATACACCTGGAGGCAGTTATTATTTCCACTGGATGCGAGATGGAGCGCTAACAATGCACGCGTACCAAATCATCACCCCGACAACTGACGAGTCGTACCAAACCACGATGGAATCGTACATAACGTGGGTGCTCGGTCGCCAGGCCCTGTCTTCAGTCAACGACGAGGTGGATGTCCGCGTTGAGCCCAAGTTTATGATCCCTTCTGGCGATGTGTTCGACGGAGGGTGGTGTCGTCCTCAAAACGATGGACCGGGTCTTAGGGCTATCGCCCTCATTACTTACGCGAATTCCGGCGTTCCTAGTGACGATTACGTCAAAGATTCCGTTTGGAAGGCGGTGAAGGATGACCTCGATTGGATCGTAGATGGGTGGGATACTATGACGTGTGATCTTTGGGAGGAGATCAGGTCGGATGACCTGTTCTGGAACCGCGTCACGATGAAGAAGGCCTTGACGATCGGCGCGGAATTCGCTTCATCTATGGGAGACAGTGCCTCCTCTGCATCGTATACCTCCATTGCATCGAAAATCGACGACAACCTCGACACCCACTGGACCGGTTCTTTCGTCCAGGAGGACTCAAACCGCCAGAAAGACGGCGCTGTTTTCATTGGGTTCAACAACGGGTACACCGATTCCGACAGTAAGTACGCCCCAACGTCCCAGGAGGTCGCCTCGACCATCGCCACCCTTGTGAAATCCTTCTGCCAGGAGTACGGCATCAACGCCCTCGATAAGACGAATAACGTACCCGGGGTACTCATCGGGCGCTATCCTGGCGATACTTACGCGAACGGAAACCCGTGGGTACTCACCACCGCCGCACTAGGACAACTGCTTTACCGCGCAGCGTCGTACACTCTCTCCAACGGCCTGCCCTCTGCCGACGCTCTGGGATATTTCACCGAAGGTTTGAATTTGTCCTTCTCCGACTCTAGTGACGCATCTTCCGTCGCGGCCACCCTCGCCGCGGCGGGGGATTCGGTCATGCTTAGAATTAAGGAGCATGTTAAGGATGATGGAGGACATCTGGATGAGCAGATTGATAGGGATACGGGGAAGCAGTTGAGCGCCAAGGATTTGACCTGGAGTTATGCGGAGGTTTTGTTGGCTATGGATGCCAGGGATAAGTATCTTGATCAGGCAAAGAATTGAGGAGGGGTCGAAGGCACGGAACTTAGACACACACACACGCAGAGCACACGCAAACACAGCACATAAGCATTAGCAAAAGCACAACACAGCACACTCCACACCTTCCATTTTTCACCCACAACATCACACACAACAACAAACCAGTCCATTTTTTTCCATCTAGGGCCGATTTTTCTTGGCGTCCGGGAACACTATTCTGTAAATAGAGGTTACGTAAAGCGGCGCAAAAAGGCAATTAATACGAAAGAGAAAGAGGTTGAGGAAATTTATTATAACACAAACCGAACATCCCCGGTGTTTAAAGCCTAAATGTATTCCTCCCGTTCATCAATAACCATCCCCTCGACTCCTTCCACCACATCCTCCTCTCCATCCTCTTCATTATCGCCAACCATAACCAACCTGGGACAGATATCTTCATCATCATACCGTATCCTCCCGTTGTGGTAGTTTGGTTTTAATGAGGGTAAGGGGTTGAGGATGAAGAGCATTAATCCCTCCTCCTCCCCATCACCGTCAGAACTAGAAGAATCCGAATTATCATCATCATCACCCCATGTCGCACCATCACAAACGAACTTCAACATCGTCGGCTGTCTCTCGACATCGACCATGTTACTCTTCACTAAGATATCATCAATTCTATTCTCCGACCCCTCCGCGGTAAATTCACCAGGAGGAAACACCAGTTGTTCCAACGTGCTCAGAATCTCCTCCCCACCCCTCTCATCAACGTCAGCAGTATTCCGAGGAAAAATACCCCGTCCCGGCCCGGACTTCAAGTTCGTAAAACCCTGAAGAGAGGGAACCACATTGTACCAACAGTTCACCATGAATGTAATTCTCTTCTCCCCTCCTGCTCCTTGTTTCTGTTTCTGCTGCGCGCCGCGTTTCTCGAACTTCTTCTTCCCCCCCTTTATCACCCCCCTCAATCCCGCATCATCAGGGACGCCATGCAAAAACCGCCCATCAAACCTAACATGTCTCCCCCCCACACCACCATCGCTAATCACCCATTCTTCTATTGGTTTATCCTGGGGGTCGAAATATGTGTGGTCAAATATTACTGTTGGGGATATTGAGGTGTTGGTTGAGGTGTTGGTTGAGGTGTTGGTTGAGGTGTTGGTTGAGGTGTTGGTTGAGGTGTTGGTTTCGTGACTACTGTTGGAGTTGGAGGAGGGAAGGTAAGTTACTGTCGACACATGAGGAAACGACCCGACACTAAAATCCTTGGCCAGGGATTCGTCCTTGTCATAATGAAGATCGATAGCTCTTGATTTCGATGAACTGCTTGTCTGTTCATCCTCCATATCAAAATCGCCCCCTCGGTCATCAGAGTTTAAAGTGTCCTTAACCTGAACCCACCACTCTGCCCCGCTAATTGCCGGATCTATACTGACATCGGGGTTGTTCTTCTTATACTCAGAAGTGTGGAATAAATAAACTGACCGCGCAAGACGCTCCAGCGCCGTTAGAGATGATGATGATGATGATGATGCGGTGTGACATAATTCGGGGAGGAAGTACGTTTCCTTCGTCACTTCCACTAATTTTTTACACTCCATTCTTAGAGATTCGACTGTTTTCGTTGCTAACAACGGAGGGTACGTGTAGGAACGGTATCCCATGGGATTCCCAAAGACTTTGACGTTGGATTCACGGGAGGGGTAGGATGCGGGGTTCGGGAGCAGTGGGACTGCAGATGGTAGGTTTGGTAGAGCCACCTTACTCGCTTCTAATAGTACACAGCACGAAGAAGTATTATTATTACTATTACCACCATTACCACCATTACAACCTTCACCGCAGTCACAATAACTCTCCACGATACCCACATACTGAAGACTGCAGTTCATGTGGCATGTCTGGGCGCAGGATTCGCATACGCATACTACCACTGGGGGCGCCTCACCACTATTGTCCACAGTGGTAGAGGGAGGGGGGAGACAGGTGTGGCAGATGTAGGTTGGTTGAGGGTATGCCATGTCTTTAGTGAGGGGACGGGTACAGAATGGGCCAGGGGGACTTTCACAATCAGCACCGTCATCGGCGCCAGCAGCGTTAGCGCCGGATATAAAGTTCGACATAGTAGATCTTAACGATATGATAACGATAAGGACTCGAGTATATTGGGATCAAAAGAGAAAACAAGGTGACTTCTATGGTGGGTCAAATGGATGCACTCTTCCCGTGAGTAAAACAATAAAACTTCGGTCAGGGGGTTGTGTTTATTATCGACGTCTTTCAACGATTTATAATGAAATTACGGTCTATAACTGTGGAGAAATTCGGGATCAAAGTCCACAGCCACCCCCGGCGCCGTTCCTCCATAAAAATTCGACTATCCCTACTATTTATCGACTTAAATCATTGATTTTCCCTGATACTCGATAGAAACTCGATAGAAACTCACATCAGAATTAAGAACAAAAAACCCCGAAAAATAAGAGCAAAAACAACGCAACTATTTTTGTTCTCTTGCTGCGTTGTTAAGAGCCACTCTCTCCACTTTTCACTCAAGCAGACAAAGAATGGGAGGAAAGGAGGCAAAAGAGCGACGCAAAGCTCAGCGCCTCGCTGCGCGAGAAGCTGCAGAATCGAAATCACTGACTCCTTCCTCGACCACCTCCAACTCGAAATCACCTCCGAGGACCAAGCCCAAGAAGCCCAAACATTTGAAACGCAAGCTCGCAACCGCGAGTAGTACGGACGCGAAGAAGTCAATTTTGGATCAGATGAGTCATTTGAAGAAGAAGAAGCTGAAGTCGCATGATATGTTTGAGAAGAAGGTTAGGAAGATTGTTGAGGATGATGGTGGGGATGGTGGGAAGGGAGGGTGGGATAGGGAGTATTTTAAGAGGATTGTCAAGAAGGGGTGCAAGGAGCCGAAGATTATCGATTTGATGAAGGCGAGGGCGAAGGAGGGGAAGGGAGGAGAGGAGCAGCAACGTGATGCTATGAATGTTAACGAGGGGAAAATGAAAATGAACGACGGCAATAGTGAGGAGAATATTAATGACGATGACGATAAAGGGCACGATAAAGGGCACATTAAAGTGGACTTTAAAAGAGACAGCGAATCTGAATCACCCGATTCGGACTCTGACGGCTCTGACTGTAGCGACAGTGCAGAAGAGCAGAAGCCATCTTCGAAAAACAACGAAGCAAAACAAAACTCGGAACAGAAATCTACTCTCTCTTCTGACTCCGACTCCGACTCCGACTCCGACTCCGACTCCGACTCCGACTCCGACTCCGACTCCGACTCGGAAGATGAAAAGACTCCCAGTCGCAGTCGTGGCAACAAAAATAAGAAGCGCAAGCAGGAGCTTTCTGCCGCAGCGCTCCAGAAGGCCCGTGAAGAAGAGCTTGAAAAAGAACGGAAGGCGAAGGAGAAGGAGGAGAAAAAGAGAATAAGGGAGGAGAAGGAGAAGGAGAGACTATCGAAAATAGCTCAAGAAGAGGGCGACAAAGATAGGAAAGAGGGGGGAAACCAACCGTCAACGTCATCGTCATCGTCAATGTCAACGAGTAAAAGACATTGCATCGGCCGGAAACCTGTCACTGATTTCACAGTAAACGAATGGTACACCGGAACGGTGAAATACGTGAAAGATTTCGGTCTCTTTGCCGATATTGGTTCTCACTCCGACGCGTTTGTCCACGTCTCACGAGTTCGCGACGGGTTCATTGACGATATTCACTCCATTGTCAAGGATGGGGACGAGGTGAAGTTAAGGATTGTGGAGATTGATAGGGCGAAGAAGAGACTCACTGGGAGTATGCAGAGCGAGGCGATGATTGAGGAGGAGAAGAAAAGCATGGAGGCGATGAAAGAGAGGAAGAATTTGAAGAAGAAGGGGAACAAGACGAGCAAGACGAGCAAGACATCTGCGACATCTGCCCCCAAGGTATCCACTGCGGAACAAGCTGATGTCACAACGGACCAGATTAAAATATCACCGCCGCCAAGGCGCTCGGCGCCGAAGAGTAACTCTAATTCCACCGGGAATAACCAGGATGCGGCTCTTTCGAGACAAGAGGAAAAGCGACAGGCAAAGATCGCGAGGAGGGCTGCCAGGAGAGCGGAAGCCGAGGGACAGTGAGTGGTCTCTGCGGGCGACAGGATGTTTTTTTGGTCGATTATTATAATAAACGATTGCATCGTTTATTGTTTAATTAGAAAATTAGGGATTTTTAGGAGAGACGAGAGAATCATAGATATTTTTGACAAGCATACAAACATAAAGCATTGAAAAATCAAATCAGCCTTTTGAAATCGAAGAAGCAAGTCACACCCTCAGCCTACGATACGTTATCATTGACAAGGAAACCTTTAATACTACCGAAATTTCGTTAATTCAATAGATATCTGCATTGCTAAGTAAATCTTCACTTGACTTTCCAGAAAGTCTGGGTGCCTCCCATCCCCTCCCCCATGTCTTTGCACTCGATGGATGACGCCGCGTCCGCCCACATCTCTGCAGTTTCTGACCTGAAGACGAAGACATCTCTTCTGATCGAGACACAGGGCATTCCTGTTAACTCCACAAGTCCTTCAGAGCATGTCAGAGACATTGCCGACTCCACAATTGCTATTGTGCAGAGGGCCAATGAACGACGAAAGACCCAGCCGTCAATACCGATTCCGGACACGGCGATCAAGGGAGGCAAGCGCGGGAGTGCCGAAGAAGACATATTTATGGGCAAAACTGTTGTTGACAAGAGTGAGATTTATGCCCTCCAGAAGCAAAAACTGAAAGCTATTTCGCTAGCCTTGGACTACAGAAAACGGATGATAGAATCACAGAAGGAGCTTGAGAATTATAAAAAGAGCATCCGCGATGAAGTTGACGCGGCGATGAAAAAAACGCTGAGAGAAATTCTATCCAAAGGCGTGTTGAGGCTGAATATGGAGCGATCAAAGAATGACTCCTTAACGGCAGGTTTGTTAGACATAAAGAGCAATAGCAAAGATGTTGCCGTTGCATTTTCGGAGCTCAAGAGGACTAGCGAGGATCAAATTGAGATGGCAAGGCACTCGATTGCTGAGGGGAAGAATGGGGTGCTGATTGCTTTCCTCGGGGACTTGGAGGAGCGAACAAATTATGCGGAGCATCTAAAGGAACAGTTGGAAGAGGAGAGGGCAAGTGTTGGTCGTCTTGAGATGGAGAAGATTTGTTTCGAGGAGGAGAAACAACGTTTGAAGGAGGCTTTCGCCCTGCAACTAGTTGAGTTAGAAAGAGACGCGGTGGCAAGGACTAAGGATGAAGTGCAGGTTGAAGAACTGAAAAAATTTCAAAGGGCACTCGAAACCACGGGGATATCTCTGAAAAAGCATGCAACGTATCCCAAGAAAAAGTGGTCGTTTAAGAATTTCAAGCTCACGTCAACCTTCCTTAGCTGGGACGATTCAAAGAAATTTTCGCTCTCTCCGCCGACTGTTGTCAACAGGGTGGCACAAAACGGGGACGACAAGTGCTTCGAACTTGGAAATCCAGAAAGGAGAATGCTTCTTGAGTGTGACAGCAGTTTCGGTGCAGATACTTATTGCAAATTTTTTCAGAAAATCGTAGAAAATATAGCGTGCATGTAGGCAAAAAACAATAACAGCGTTTTACCATTTTAGAAAAAGCGGATGCTTCTTGTGACCACGTTTTGCAGCAGTTTTTACCAATTTGGACAAAGTAGTGGCGGGCCATGTTCGTTGTATCCAATTTACAAGCTGCGCATTGCACTGTGTGTTAGAGAGAGTTGCATCAATTGCGCTCATAAATTGAAACTCCTCACCTTGCTAGGCAGATGTCCATTTGGATTTACAAATGCAACTAAATCGATGGCAGTATGACCATTTTCTAAGCTCCGAAAGCGCCACACTGTCCCCTCCGTCCAACTCCGGACGCAACCCTTACAGACTGGCCACCTTACATCGTCCTCCACCGACTCATACCGCATTTCCAATTTCTTTGCAAAGTTGTTCTTCTTCACCTTCCTTCGGATTAAGAGCTCGCGGTCCGCTATGAAGCCGAGACCGAGCATGATACGGTAGCGTTGGAGAAGAGTACCATCGAGATTCACCGCGTCGAATTCCGATACTGAATGGAGATCTTTAACCCATTCTGAATAAGTAACAAACAGCAGTAATAAACAGCGCGTTCACACAAGGTTGGAAAGGGTTAGATTCCAATTATGGGAGCCCTTTATAGCGTCTTGCATTTATCACGTGTAAGACCTGAGATATTACCCGATTTGGCTGAATCTCCTTCACATAAAATATGAATACCATCACCCCGGGTAGCAGCACCCTCCACCAGAATAACCCTAACTTACCTTTACTTCTATTGATGTTGAGCAAAACGTCCATAATGTATCCCACGTGCAAATTGACTATTATCGTTCCCCGTAGCGGCGTAATTTTCCCCGGCGCATTTTTCCCCACATAATCATAGAGCATCACGCCGTTCACTTCCCCCCTTTCTTTCCAATCCTTATCCTTAAAATTGAAGTCATTATCCCCAACAACGATACCAGAATTTCCTAATCCAAACTCTCCGAACCATCCTCCTACGAAATACGCCAGCAGGGCGATAAAACATACACGAGAAAGGCGTTGTCTGCGGATTTGAGAGTACGTGGAGACAGGGATGAAGCGATGCTCTTCATTGTCCAAAGCGTGTTTCTTTGGGGTAGGACGAGGACGATTAGGCCGAGACGATTCCATCGGCCACACTCAGTAACGAAATGGCACGTGATGCAGAAGGTTTAAGTGTAATATTGAAAGATTTTGCAAACAAACTCAGCAGCTTCATGCTACCTAAAAAAAAGAAATCTTAAGACAAGGAAGATACATTTGTTTTTTCGGGACCCCCCAGTGTGTACTCTTGTAGATCAGAAGTGATCATAAGCGTAAAGCGAGGTATCAGGTTTTTTTAACCTGTTCTTGAAGTAAGAATTTCTCCGACGCAACCATGGTATTCAACTATGCAATGACACCAAGCGCCATGTCATTTACAGCCGCTCGTGACTTTTGCTCTTCCCATTTCTCAGGCGGACACCTTGCCACCGTCTCATCCCAGCAAATATCTCAGCAGCTCATGTCATTGAGTGAGTCTGAGGGGCACAATTGCTTCTCCGGTTGGATCGGGTTTTCAGATATGACACGTGAAGGTACTTGGGTGTGGGACTCCATGTCTGACACCGACTATACACATTGGATGGAAGGAGAGCCAAACAACATGGAGGATTCCGGCCGGCCTGTAAATGAAGACGGACCTGACCTTTGCATGACTACAGGGCCATGGGACGAAGACGACTGGGAAGACTGGGAAGGTACCGGTCAAGATTGCGCTTACATCGGCTGGAACTGCTATTTTGGTGGATTGGAGGTGAATGGTAACACCCACCGTTGGGACGACTTGAATTGCGGCGCGAAATTGTATGGATTTTGCGAATACGAAGAAAGCGACGGCAACGGCGATAGGGGCCGGCGTTTGTTATCATCCGACAACAGCGCCTGTGAAACCGGAGAAGGGTGGCAGGAGTACCAGGGCCGCTGCTTCAAATCTGTTGGTTCTTCCATGAATATGGCTGCATGTCTAGAAAGATGCGCCTGTGAGGGTGCAACTCTCGCCTGCCCTTGGAACGGGCGCACCAACGATTTTTTTCAAAACGAACTAATGGAAAATGATTTTGCATGGTTGGGTATCACAGACCAGATCGAGAGGGGGAAGTGGCAGTGCGTAAGCTACGATACTCCTGACGAGATAAGCTGGGATAAATTTCTATCCGAGGAGGAGGAAGAAGAAGTTGAAGAGGAATGGGAAACTCATGAAATTTTCATGAGTTGCGCCACCATCATGGAGGATGGAGGCGATTGGTTGAAGATGCCATGTGACAGCAGCAGGTTAGCAGGGGAGTTCGATGGCGAAATTGATTGCCTCTGCCAAAAGGGGCCCACTAAACGCGAAGTTGTCAGCTTTTTCAGTAAAGTACTGGATGATAATGGTTGGGAGGAAGACTGGGAGAGAGAGTGGGAAGAGGAGGTGAGTTTACGACCCGCGTTGTCTGTTTGATGATGATGATGTTTATCTCAGTATCTCTCAATCTAATTCGGTTGTCCTTCCAATCCTTCAGTGGGAGTGGGAAGACGATGACTGGAGGGGGAAGGGAAAGGGTCGAAGAGGATTTGACGACGATGACGCCAAGGGTGCCCTGGGTGCCCTTATTTTCTTTTTCTTTTTCATTTTGGCTGTGTTTATCATTTTTGGCTGTGTTTGTTTGAAAATGTATCGTTCCCACCTCTCTGCAAAAGTGGAAATAGCTCGAATCACGAGCGGGAAGAACATGCAACAGCAGCAGGTACAGCAGGTAGAAATGTCAACTTTTAGTCGACCACCCCAGCATCAAGCCCAGCAGCAGTTCTCACAACAGATCCAACATCGTTCTGGCAACGAGGTAATCTTGGGAGGAGAGCGTAGACAGTCGCATAGCCCAATGTTGACAAGCACAAGTACGAGTGTGACGCCAGCTGGAACCACCGCCACTATACCGCCTAGCAGCGTGACGGGATCGACGAATTATCAGCAGCTACCGGATTTCCCCTACGCTAAAGCTGAATATGCCGGTAGTTAAGGGTTAGGGCAGGAAGAGTTATTCTGGGGGTTGGCTTCCATAGAGACGATATTTTCGTCTCTATGGAAGAGTGTGCTTTGTGAACTAAGTGCGTTGATAGAATTAGAAGAAGATTGTGTTTGTTGTCCTTGGCGCTGTGTGTTGTGTGGTAAACATTTTCTACTCTTTTTTTTTGCTTGTCCTCGTCGTCATGCCATTATTCGGTATATAATTTTTGATAACAGCCCTAATAAAATATACGTTGGCAGCAAAGAAGAACGCCGACGCGGTAAACAATTCCTTGTGCACCGACCTACCCACCATTTCGAGGTTATACGCCGTCAGAAGCCAAAACAAGAAAGCAACCGCCATCACTCCCCCAGCACTCCTCACAACACCGGCCCAATTGATTCGTGCATAGCAAAGCGGAAGGAGAACCAGCCACCAGGTAAAATACTGTCCAGTAATGACTTTGTTGAATGTTACAAATACTATCGTCTGCAGAAACATAGAAAAAGGTAGGTCGTATGGGGAGATGGTCAAGGAGGAGTAAATCAGGAGGGACATCTGGGGAATCGCAGGGATGAACTTCAGTATTGTTGAGAAAGCAGGGGTAGTGGGAGATGGCGCCATAGAAAGATAAATCGGATACCAAAAGAGCGAGTAATTATGACGGTGGTCGAGACGACTAAAATGATAGGTCAAAGAGTGGTATATAGCCGACTGTGTGTGTGGACTTTTCTGTTAGAGGGCAGGGCA
>Ga0115557_1002253_pt1 | contig 12991 bp, 8 predicted proteins | sample COGITO_mtgs_1104_FD_87280 | JGI IMG/M metagenome (GOLD analysis project Ga0115557, IMG submission 87280) | Pelagic marine microbial communities from North Sea - COGITO_mtgs_110421 | ecosystem: Environmental > Aquatic > Marine > Epipelagic | place: Germany:Helgoland, sampling site Kabeltonne...
GTGTTTCCCACGCGAAGAGGTGACGATTGCGCCGACTTTTATCGCGCCTTCTTCTTTCGCTTTATTCTCGTCGAATCCTTTCTCCTCGCGCATCATCCTCTCCCCGAATACAACGCCACGGCCGTCGTCTTTCTCGTCCGGTAAACGTGTTGGTGTTGGTGCTGGCGGCTTCCCCGTGACTCGCTTCACCGCGTCTCTGCGAGAACAACAAGAACAACCAAACCACGACGCGGCGAAAAGTCGAGAGCGCTGCTCGAAAGACAAAGCGCTGTTTCCTCCTCTTCCTCCTCCTCTCGAAGTATTCGCGCAAAAGGCCCCCCGTTCGGCTTTCTTTCGTGAGTCGTAAACTTCCGCCTTCTGATTGTTTTCCAATTCGAGAGCGGAAAAGTGACGAAAATGCGACAGATTGTTTCGCTCTTTTCCGCGCGGAAAGAGACGAATCGGAGGACCAAGAAGAAGCGAGAGAGAGAGAATACCACTGCAGTACTACTCATGTCCGAAGTGTACTCTCTGGAACCTCCAACTTCCGGCAAAGTCATCCTCCACACCACGCACGGGGAAATCGACATCGAACTGTTTTCCAAGGAATGTCCGCTCGCCTGTCGCGCGTTCGTGCAACTCTGCGCGAGCAAGTATTACGAACAAAATATCTTCCACCGCATCGTGAAAGGATTTATGGTACAAACCGGAGATAAAACCGGAACCGGGAAAGGAAACGGGTGGAAAGAAGGCGAGACGTTTAAGGATGAGTTTCACAGCAGGATTTCCTTCAACAAACGAGGCCAAGTGGCGATGGCGAACGAAGGGAAACGAAACTCGAACGGGTCGCAATTTTTCATCACCGTAGACAAGTGCAGACATCTGGATAGGAAACACACGATTTTCGGGAAAGTCGCAAATCAGACGTTTTATAACGTCCAACGAATCGCAGAGTGCGAGTGCGAAGGAGAGACGCCGGTTGGGGAGCCGTTGCCGAGGATTGTACGGACGGAGGTGGTGTGGAATCCGTTCGCGGATATCGTCGTCGAGGTTCCCGAGGAGAAGTCGGAGGAGAAGAAGGAACAGCCGAAAGCGAAGAAGAAGAAGCAGAAAGCAAACGTGGGGTTGTTATCGTTTGGTGACGACGAGGAAGTGGTGGAAGACGAGGACGAGAGGAAAGAGAAGAAAGCGAAGAAGCAGAAGATTGCGTCGGCGCACGACGTCGTCGAGGAAGGGTCGAATAAGAAATTCGCCAAAGTGGACGACGAGGAGTACGGAAATGTTTTGAAAAAGACGGAAGAGGAAACGAGAGAAAACGAAAAGAAAGCGAAAGATTTAGAGGAAAAAATGAAAGCGAAAATGCGCGAGAAAAGAGAGAAAGTATCAGGAAACGGCGGCGAGAAATCGTCTTTGGCGATGTTGTCGGAGATGAACGTGCACATTTCCGAGGAGGAGCGCAAACGCATCGAGAAGGCGAAGAAAGCGAGAGAGAAGCAAGCGAAAGCGGAAAGGAAACTGGAGCGAGAGAGGCACAAGAAGAATAAACTGAAGAAACTAGGACTAGGGAAGGCGCTTGTCACCGAAGACGATAAAGCGCTCATGTCCAACCACGAAGTCAAACGCGCCGAGGCGAAACTGCGGAATCGAAGAGTCGTGGATCGCGAGAAAGATACGCTGGCTAAATTACAAAAGTTCAACGAAAAGTTACACGAAGGAGGAGAAAACAAAAACGCAGAAAGCAATAAGAAAGCACGCGATGGTTTCGTCGGCGTCTCCAAATTCGTCCCGGAAGGTTTGTACTACATGGAAGACGTCGACGAAGACGGCAACGAAATACGCAAAGACGACGATTCAGACGACGACGATAAAGATTGGCGAGCGCACTCGTTACAATTCGACAAAGATGGCGGTCAAAGCACCGCAGCCTCGCATTACTTAGCCTCCGCGGACGATTACGAAGTTTTAGATCCGAGGAAACCGTTAACGGGCGAAATCGGCACGCGTCAGGCCAAAAATGTTAACAGACGCTCGCGCTAGAAGAAACTGTTGTTGTAAAACGAACGAAATATCTTCACACGAAAAACCAAATTCGTCGTCGTCTCCGGCACATGACCGAAGAAAAAAACGACGGAAAAAAAGACGAAAATGAACCCGCCGAGTCTTTCCCGACGCGCGCGTTCGACGTCATCGTTCTCGGCACCGGTCTCGCGGAGTCCTTGATCGCGTCGAGCGCGTCGAAGATTGGAAAAAAATCCGTTTTGCTTTTAGACGCGAACGACCACTACGGGAACAGTTTCGGCACTTTAACAGAAGCTCGCGGTACAGATGAAACTCTATTCAAAGGATGGAGCGTGCCTGTGTGTTTGACACGATCTGGTGCGGTGTTGGAAACGCACGATGTCGTGACCATTGACGACGACGAATGTCTTCTCGCTTCTCTGCGTCGTAAATTCAGTGTAGATGTTGCCTTCAAGTTTTCCTTGGGCGACGACCGGTTGACGGAGGAAGTGTGCAACAGCGAAGCGTATAAGTATTTAGAATTTAAAACGTTGGAAAAGAGTTTTGTTTGCGTGGGGACGAGCGATGGAAAACCGAATGGTAAGAAGGGAGAGTTTGAGTTCGTTCCGGTCCCGGCGTCTCGGGCTGAGATATTCGAAAACGCGCGCCTCTCTCCGACCGAGAAGAGAGGTTTGATGCGGTTTTTGAAAAAGGCCAGAGATGTGGCGTTGGAAGGTACGGGAGTGAATTACGGGAGAGGAGACGATGCGAACGCGCCTATTGGTGCGCCAGGGACGGAGTATACATTGGACGCGGAGAGAGAAGATGAGGGCACCTTTTTTGCGAACGATGGCGATAATAATAGTAGTAGTAGTAGTAAAAACACATCCATGAAAGCGTTCTTGATGGAGTCGCCAAACGACCTTTCCGAGATTACATCCGATGCAGTCGCGCATTGCGTGAGTTTTTGTCCGAGCGTGACAACCAAATTGCGAGGAAGAGCGTCGGAGATGTTGATAACGTACATTCGTTCAATGGGAAAGTACGGGCCAGAAACGCCGCAAGCTGGTTTAATTCCGCTGTACGGATCTGGAGAGGTTGCGCAGGCTTTCTGTCGCGTGGCTGCGGTGAGCGGTGCAATCACAGCGTTGCGTCAACCGATTAAGAAAATAGAGAGGAAGAACAGTGAGAGTCACATTGAAGTTCTCACGAAAGGTGGGCGAGTATTGACGTGCAAAAAGCTCGTTTTGGGAGATGCGCAAGGCGATATAGAAATGGTTGGTTTCGCGAATGACGAAATAATTACTCCGAATCGTCGCGAAAGCTCAAAGTTTTGCATCAACAGAGCTGTGTTGGTCACAAACCGGTCTATGGTTGGCAGTGACGAAGCTCAACATCGCGTGTTCGTTGCAATACCACCCGCCGCGCGTCCGGGAAAATTGTACAAAGACGAGGACGAATTCGTCTGCTTCGCGACGCAGCTCGATTACTCGTCTAGATGTTGTCCGAAAGACACGTTCATCGTTCATCTTTGCCAAAAGTCGCGACGAACGGTACCGCTTCAAGATGTTTTTGCAGATATCCTCGACAACATTTTTTCCAAGGTGAAACAAAACGGAGAAGAAACGAAGAAACCAACCATTTTGTGGGGCACCTCGTACCGAACGCCGGATGTCGACGACGATATCGTCGAGAGTTTCAAAAGCGACGACTTCGTCAAGTTTCCAGGCGCAGACTGCAACGTAACTTTCGAGGAGACCGTCCGTCTCGCGCGAAGCGCCAACGGTTGTCTTTTTGGCGACGACGCGAACGCCTCTTCTCTTTCCTTTGATACTCTTCCGCTCTTTCCGAAAGCGCCGCAAAAGGGAGAAGAACGCGAAGAAGAAGAAGAAGTCACCGGCGATGGTGAAACCATCGACTTGAACGAGGACGAATACGCGTTGCTCAGAGACTTATGATTCTACCATCTAGCATTTGAGAGTGAGCAAAGCGTTTTAAAAGAGTGCGTTATGAAGTAGAGTAGTATAGCAGTAGTGTTTACGAGCGAAAAAAATCTACACAAGGAGTTGCCTCCTCTCGTGACTCATTCAACTCCCTCTTCTGACGAATTAAATCTCCGCAGAAAGAAATCTCTCCTTCGCGCACCTTTTCGGTGCGTTTGTACCGAGACAAATAAAACAAAGATGTCAAACATACTGACGGGATGTTGCGGCGGCGCACGCGCTGGCCACGAACTTAAAGCCGCCGCTCAAATCTCCAAACAATCCATTCAGAGTTTATTCACCGAGCAGAGCGCTTTCCTCGATCAGTTTTTCCAAACTCTCGATTTCGAGGAAACCGCGAAGTTTTGCCAGAAGGTTTTAGATTGCAAAGGGACGACGCTATTCACAGGGATCGGGAAATCGTCGTACATCGCGAAGAAAGTGTGCCAGACGTTAGTTTCCACGGGAACGAGAGCGATACATTTAGCGCCAGTGGATGCGTTACACGGAGATATTGGGAACGTGAACGAAGGCGATATTGTGGTGTTGTTCTCAAAGTCGGGAACGACGGAGGAGTTGGTGAACTTGGTTCCGTACGCGAAAGCGAAGGGTGGTTTCTTGGTTGCGGCTACGGCGAATAAGGAAAGCCAACTGGCGAAGTTGTGCGACATGCACGTGACGATTCCAGCGCCAGGAGAGTTGCAGCCGTTCGAGAAAGGATCGAGCTCGGTCGGGACGAGCGAGAGTCGGGTTTCGCCTCCCGTGACGTATACGGCGTTGCAGATGATGTTTGGGGACACGTGTGCGGTGTATATTATGCAGGCGAGAGGCTTGACGCAGGACGAGTACGCGATGAATCATCCCGCGGGGAGAATTGGGAAGCGATTGGTGTTGAGGGTGCAGGACGTGATGAGGAAGATTGAGAGTTTGCCGACGGTATCTCCCGAGGAGAAAGGATTGGAGGTTTTGGTGAAAATGGCCGGGGATACGAAAGGGTGTGGGTGCTTGTTGGTAGTGGATAAAGACATGACACTGTTAGGGACGTTTTCAGATGGAGATTTAAGACGAGCGACGGTGGCGAAAGGTGCGGAAGTGAGTAACTTGTTGGTGAAGGATTTGATGAACTATAACAAAGCGTTCCCGAGGTGTTGCGAGGCGGAACAGATGGCGTACGAGGCGCAAATGAGCATGAATTTGAACGGCAAGATGGTGGATTATTTACCAGTCATCAGTGGGGATGGGAAGAAGACGTTGTTTGGGTTGATTACGATTGAATCGTTATCAGAAGCCGGGATGTAAAGGAAAGAGAAAACACATTTTCATAGCGTTCAACGATACGAGTACCAGTACATGTACAATCAAATATAAAAGTTGGTTTAAAAATCATCAACACGCTTCTGTAAAAGTAAAGTTTTTCGTATATTCACAACGTTATTCAAAAATTATAGTATAAAGGACGATCCGAGCTTTATATAGCCCTCACTTCGAGATTGATACATTTAATTCCCACCCTTCTTCGAGCGATCGGCTCGCTTTCCCATCTTCGGGTTTTTCATGATACGGATGTTCAACGGAGTAATCTCAACTAACTCGTCCGGGCCGATGTATTCGACACAGTCATCCAAAGACAACGTTTTCGGTTCGTTCAAAACGACCGTCGCGTCCTTGTTACTTCGAACGTTCGTCGCCGCCTTCTTCTTCGCCACGTTGACTTTCAAATCGCCAGCGCGTTGATGTATACCGACAACCATGCCTTCGTACACTTCAGTCTGCGGTTTAATGAACAGAATACCTCTTTCTTGCGCAGAAAACATGGCGTACGACGTCGCGGCACCGGTTTCAAAGGCAACCAAAGACCCGTTATCTCTTTGTTGAATCTCACCAGCCCACTCTTTGTAAGCTTCAAAGTTCGTGTTGAGCACCGCGGTACCTCTGGTCGCAGTTAAAATCGCGTTTCTCAAACCTAACAAACCTCTGGTCGGAATCGAGTACTTCAACGTCGTTTGACCTTTGTCGTTGGTGACTAAATCAAGCATTTGGCCCTTTCTTTGTGAAAGCAAATCGACGCACGATCCGGTGTATTCCTCGCCGACTTCAATTTGCGCCTCTTCAAACGGTTCACACTTGCGGCCATCAATCTCTTGGTAGATGACCTCTGGCGGACCGATGCAAAACTCAAAGCCCTCTCTTCTCATGGTTTCAATTAAGATTGTGATGTGTAACGCACCTCTGCCGCAAACGACAAAGGTATCCGCGGTTTCCCCGGGTTCAACTCTCAACGCCAAGTTTCTTTCCAACTCGCGATCCAATCTGTCCTTGATGTTCCTCGAAGTGACAAACTTCCCTTCTTTACCGGCAAACGGAGACATATTCACGCTCAACGACATGCGAACTGTCGGTTCTTCGACCGAGAGTCTTGTCAATGGTTCCGAGCCATCCACAAAGATGGTTTCGCCAATCATGACGTCCGGTAAACCGGCGATGGCGCAAATGTCGCCCGCACCAACTTCCTCGATGGACGATTTCGCGAAGTTTCTGTAGACGAACAACTCGTTAATCTTACCGTTTCTCGTCGGTTCATCCGGAACGCCAATCTTAATTTGTTGGTTCTTCGAAATCGTTCCTTGGTTCACGCGGCCGAGCGCGATGCGACCTTTGAAGTCGTCGTAATCCAAGTTGGTCACCATCATTTGTAACGGCGCTTCCATGTCAACCTTCGGTGGAGGCACTTCTCTCAAAATAGCCTCAAACAACGGTTCCAAAGTGGTGCTCATGTCCGTGTAATCGTCCCCGGCGATGCCTTGGAAACCAGACGCATAAACGACTGGGAAATCGCAGCACTCGTCGTCGGCGCCCAAAGAGCAGAACAAATCAAACGTAGTGTCGACGACCCAATCCGGTCTGGCCCCGTCTCTGTCTACTTTGTTCACCACAACCAACACTTTCAACCCGAGCGCCAAGGCTTTCTTCAGTACAAATCTTGTTTGCGGCATCGGACCTTCCTGCGCGTCCACCAACAACAAAACGCCGTCCACCATGTTCAAAACGCGTTCGACTTCGCCGCCAAAATCGGCGTGCCCCGGGGTGTCCACGATGTTCAACTTCGTTCCTTTGTAATCCACCGAGGTGTTCTTACTCAAAATAGTAATACCTCTCTCTCTTTCCAAATCGTTCGAGTCCATGATCCTTTCCTCCACTTTCTCGTTGTCGCGAAAAACGGACGATTGTTTCAACATGGAATCCACCAAAGTGGTCTTCCCGTGGTCGACGTGCGCGATGATGGCAATGTTGCGCAAATCATCTCTCGGTTTCTTCGCGGTACCAGTGGCGGTTTCCGGTTCGGCGATTGCAGATTTGATCGACAAGGATCTCTTCGTCGTCTGAATCGTCGTCGTCGACGTCGTCGCGCGCTTCGCTCGGAGCGCCTTTTGGGAAAAAGACGTGGCGGCCATCATCGCTCTCGCGGAGAATGCGTGTTGCGCTGTGCTCATGATGAGTTTATAGCGGTAATTAATGGTCTCACTTTCTTAAAAACGAAGCAATTGCAATGCGTACAAGTATAGTTTAACGAGATGATAAACGATACAGGTGTGCGTGAATGGTGTGTGCGGACAAAGTGAGGATTATATTAGAGACGTGGCACTTTTTGTTCCATTCTATCCAAAAAGAAACGCGAGACTTTTCTCAGCCGTCGAATTTTCGACGAAAATTTTTCACGAGGAAAACAAACACTACTGTATGGAATACCACAAACTCTCTAAATAAATCTCCCTATTTCTATCTCCCTCTATCTCGTCGTCGCATCTCGGTTTCACCGCTCTTCTCTCCAGGATCGAGCGGCGTTGGTTTTCAAATAGACGCTGCTTTCTTCTTCGTCGTCTTTTCGTTTTTCGTCGAGCGCGTGCGGAGTCGCTTTGGTTTTGTTTTTCGTCCTCCATCGGCGCAAGAAGTAACTCTCGATAGATCTCGCCGCGGCGATGGCTTTAGACTCGTGAGATACGTCGAATGGGGCGACGCGGATGGTGAACATGCCAGATTTGTTGCCAAAGACGACGTCGGTGAGGTACCGGTCGCCGACGAAGACGAACTTTTCGCACGGCGACGTCGTATTTTCCTCCTCGTCTTTTGTTGTACTCTTTCTATTCTTTTCCTTCTCGGAGCTGTTGCTATTTAAAAACTCGGCGAGCTCGGTGCCGCTGCCGCTCGGCTTCTTTTCCTTGTGTCTCGCCACGCGAATCCCCAACTCTTTCTCTAACTGCGCCGCTTCGATCCCGTCCGGGTCGTACTGAATCAACCCGGCTGAGTTTGAGTACACGCAAACGCGTTCGTTCCCAAACGCTTGCTTGCACTCTTTCATGCTCTCTCGCAACGGCGGATACACCTCCGCCGCGTACGGTATCGTCAACGTGTTATCTTTATCAAAAATAACCGCGGTAAACCCGGCTTTTTTTAACTTGAACCAATCGATATCCTGAATCGACTCGCAGTCGATGTGCGGTATGGCTAACGAGGCGTCCGAGACGGCGAGCTTTAGGAACAACGAAATGCCCGCCACGTTCATGGATTGGCCGAGTTTCCCTAAAAGTGATGGTTTCATCGCGACCATCGCGTCGTCGTTTACGTCGTCGCTCGAATCAGATATCGTCGTCGTCGTCGTCGTCGCGCGCGTCTTCATCCTCGGCGTCCTCCTCTTTCCTCGTCCAACACCAAATCGAACGTCCCCTGCAAAACACAAAGCACACGAAGTGGACGAACGAGAAGAAGCGCCGGGGGGCGGGTGGTCGTTTTTCACTCTCAATCGACAAACAAAAGCAGCAGTACGAGCAGAAAAACTTTGATGTTGCCGATGATACCGATTCGTGCGAGAAAGAAAACGACTCGTCGACGCTCGGCCGAGGCTCATGTATTCCGCGCGACCGAACAACGACCACAAGAAGAGACTTTTTTTGGCGACAAAACGACAAAGAGAGAGAGGAAAAAGGAGAGCGCTGAAAGGTAGGGTTTAATACCCTAAACAATTTTCGTGCTTCACATTTTTCTCGATAAGAAACCAACGATATCTTTGGGGGAAGTTTCATCGTTCACTTCTGCGCGCCTTATCCCGGCTGCTGCTTATCGAGAGAGAGAGAGAGAGAGATCAAAAGCGAGAAAAAATGAGGTCTTCCGTGGTATCCGTGGCGAAACGCAGTCGCAACGCTCTGATGAAGAGCAACAACATCATCACGAACGGTTTTGGTGGTGTCGGTGGTGAAGCCGGTGTGGTGGTGTGTGGTGTCGCCGATCCATCGTCCGTATCTTCTCTTCGACGACACGGGGAAAACTGCGCGTGCGGGTGTCGTTCCTCTTCGAAAGGGACGCGAGCGTTTTCGTCCTCGGCTGCGAACGGAACCGGGAACCGCGGCGTCATGTTCATGGGCGCGAACGACGTGCAAGTGAAGGATATTCCGTTTCCGAAACTCGAGCTCGATTCGACCAACTCTCCAGTCGTCTCCGAACGGCAAAAGAGGAAGTGCGAACACGGGGTTATTTTGAAAGTGGTCACGACGAATATTTGCGGAAGCGATCAACACATGGTTCGAGGGAGAACTTCCTTACCCGGCGGACACATGATTTTAGGCCACGAGATTACCGGCGAAGTCGTGGAACTCGGGAAAGACGTCGAGTTCATCAAGAAAGGAGACGTGTGTTCGGTGCCGTTTAACATCGCGTGCGGGAGGTGCGATAACTGCCGACAAGGCCACACCGGGATTTGTTTGAACGTGAACCCGGCGAGACCGGGTGCGGCGTACGGGTACGTCGATATGGGCGGTTGGATTGGTGGACAAGCGGAATACGTGATGGTTCCGTACGCCGATTTTAACTTGCTCAAGTTTCCGGACAAGGAACAAGCGAAGGAGAAGATTACAAGTTTAACGTTGCTGTCGGACATTTTCCCGACCGGTTACCACGGCGCAGTCACCGCGGGCGTTAAACCAGGATCAACCGTGTACGTCGCGGGTGCCGGACCGGTTGGTTTGGCGTGCGCAGCGTCCGCTCAGCTGCTCGGCGCGGCGTGCGTGATTGTCGGCGACGCGATTCCAGAACGCTTGAACCAAGCGAAATCCTTCGGTTGCGAAGTCGTGGACATTACCAAAGGGTCGGTCGATGAACAAATCGAAAAGATTCTTGGAACTCCTGAAGTGGATGCCGCGGTCGATTGCGTTGGCTTTGAAGCGAGGGGCTGTGGACACAACCACGCGAAGGAAGTGCCGGCGCAAGTGTTGAACGATTGCATGACGGTGACGAAAGCCGGCGGCGCGGTTGGAATTCCCGGTTTGTACGTTACGGAAGACCCGGGAGCGGTGGAAGATGCCGCGAAAACCGGAAACTTGAGCATGCGATTAGGCCTCGGATGGGCGAAATCGTTGACTTTTGCCACCGGTCAGTGTCCGACGATGAAGTATAACAGAAATTTAATGAACGCGATTTTGTACGACCGAGTGCAAATCGATAAAGCGGTGAACGTGGAAGTGATTTCCTTGGACGACGCGCCGAGAGGCTACGCCGACTTTGACAAAGGGGCGAGTAAGAAGTACGTCATCGACCCGCACAATTATACCGGTCGCGTGTAAAAGTTTATTCTTGTTATATATATATATAATTTTTTAGTATATCTCACTTCTTAAAACATGTTCCCATCGATGAAACTTTCGTGATTATCCATCAGCGCGTCCAAGCCGAGCAAATCGTCGTCGATTCGAAAGTTTCCCGGATTGGGAACGTTGTTATTGATAATGTTCGCGTTACTAATATTACTGATATTGTTCGGCGGCGAAAAACCTCTGAGCTCTCCGCTACCGCCTCGCATGATTTGTTGTTGTTGACTAATGTACATAGTGTTGCTTTGATGGTGTTCTTGATGTCGTTGTTGGTTTCCGGGGATGATATTTGTGTACAATGGTTCCCCTCCGAACCCGTTACTGAAGAGGACGTTTTCCCAGGATTGTAAATCCTCCGCGGCGGTTGGTTGTCGTTGTTCTTGCTGAACGTTTTGGTTATTGTTATTTGAACTGATCGGCGGTTCGTGGAAAGAATCGTTCAAGCCGAAGAACTGATCCGCCATGGATCGGTCTGATGCGTTCTTCCGCATGCCCACTTTCTTCGTAACTGCTCCGCCGCCGGCAGAAGCACCGGCAGAAGCGGTGGCGGCTTTCTTCGCCGCTTTTTCTTCGCTCGCTTGTTGCGCTTTGAGCCTTTTCGCAGCTGTCTTTGACGACGCGTTCGTTTTTCGCTTCTGTGGAGCGTTCGTATACGCAACATCGACAAACTTTGTAATTTCTTTGCGTTCGCGCTTCGAAGAGCGTCTCTGTTGCGCCGGTTGGTTCTTCCCGCCGTTCGACAACATAAAGGATGTTTCGTATCGCCCGTATTTATGCATCCCGGCTGCCATGAGAACGTCCATGCCCATAGATGGAGCGTACTTCGCGATGATGTGTGCTCGGAGCGCGTCTTGAACGATGTGCTCGTGGTATCCAAAGACGGCGAAGCCATTCAGACTCTCAATCTTGGGAACAATTCGAGCCAACTTCTCTTTTTCTTCAATCTCTTTCTCGAGTTGTCGTTTTGCTTCATCTTCTTCTTCTTTCGTTCGTTTGTTGAACTCGCCGTCGCCACCTTGTTCTTCTCCGGCGGCGGCCGCAGCGGCCATAGTTTCTTTCGCCGCCTTGGCTTCTCTCTCGGCGACGCTCCCGCCTTCGATGGGACGTTGCGTTCCTCTTCGAGCGTACCACAAACCGCACGCGTTGCATAACGAACGCACGCCGTCTGGACCTCTGCGCATCAACGGCGTCGAGTTGCTCCCGGCGCCGCAGTTGGAACACAGACGACCACCGCTTCCGTTGTTGTTGTTGTTGCTATTTCCAGTGTTCAATTTTAACGACGATGATGAGGATGGTTTCATACCCGGGATTTTATTCTCGAACCGGCGCGCGATTTCTTCGACGATGCACTTTACTGCCTCGTCCACGTCTAATAACCCTTTCTTGTTCGTCGTCGTCGTCGTCGTCGTCGTTTCGCTGCTGTCGTTATTCGAGGTTTCTGGTTGTTGCTGTTGTTGTTGTTGTTTCTCTGACGTCTCTTCTGCTTTTTGAGAAGTAGACGTGGAGCACGGCGTCTCCACGACGCGTCTGCCTTCGCCTTCCGCACCCCATCGAACAAAGTGGTACCCGCTTTCATCGATGGTCGCTTCAAACGGTTCGGAAAACAACGTCCCTTCGCACCTGTACCCGAGCGGTTTCAACATTTCGTTCTTCTCTTCGTCGTTCGAGGAAGTGTTATTGGTATTCGAGGAAGTTGGATGAACGTTTCCTCCTTCTTTGTAATGTTCCTTTGCCAACTTTTCCACGTCCATTTGCTCGGCTATTTTCTCGTCCACCATGCCGAGATATTTCACGCGAATATTCGCGCGCGGGAACAACGAACACGTGAACTTCAACGCTCTCGCTTTGGCTTCCGCATCCAACGTCGCTCTTTGCACGTGTAATGACTTGAGTCGTCCCGATTCGCGTCGACTCGGAGACGCGGTATCCCGCTGCTTCGCATCGGTCGTCGTCATCGTCGTAGCGTCGGTGCCGGCCGGTTTCGCGCTCTCCCCGGCGTTTTTATCGTTGTTGTTATTATTAGTATTATTATTCTTATTCGGGTTCAACAAAGACGGTTTATTCGGCTTACTACTCGGTTCGGAAGACCCGGCGTTTTCTCGCCGCGCGAGCGACCCCCCCGACGAGTTTTGCTGCTGCATCTCAAAATTCGTCGTGTACGTAAAATCCGACTCGCTCGCGTTCTTTGGAATGTTATTCTCTCGTTGTATTTTATCCACGGTCGCACTGACGCCACTTCCCTCTTCCTTCTCCGTTGGATTCATATTCAGTGATCGAATGCGATGCTCGATGATGCTCCTTTCGGTTTATTCTTCTTCTTCTTCTTTATATCAAATTGGATGACGTTTCGATTTTTGTTTGTTTTTTTCTCGTGCGACGACGCCAAAAGAGAGA
>Ga0115557_1002255_pt1 | contig 12989 bp, 17 predicted proteins | sample COGITO_mtgs_1104_FD_87280 | JGI IMG/M metagenome (GOLD analysis project Ga0115557, IMG submission 87280) | Pelagic marine microbial communities from North Sea - COGITO_mtgs_110421 | ecosystem: Environmental > Aquatic > Marine > Epipelagic | place: Germany:Helgoland, sampling site Kabeltonne...
GAATACCCCCCCCCCCCCCCCCCCCCCCCCCCCCCCCCCCCCCCTTCCCGTTCCCGTTCCCACCCCTGCCCCAGACTCTGTCCGCAATATCGATACGGCGAAAAAAATGGGCTGGAGGCCGGTCCTTGTCGGGCGCATGCAGAGAGATGATAGGTCCAAAGAAAAGGAGTGCAACTCTGCGGAGAGAATTATCGAGAACATCACCGAAGTTCGGGATCACTTCCCCGAGCTTTTTGTTAAATAGACTTGACATTTGGGGTGATTTCTTTCCATAAGTAATAAACGCACAAAAACACACGCCGAGCACACAACACAGCAAAACACAAAACAAAAATTTGTACTACAATTTTCAAGATCAGGCGAATCGTCGTTTCGGTTCGGTAAATCCAATTCTTTTAATGTCCCCCTTTCCACCTTCCAAGAGCTTCGTGAACATATGTGCCAACGCCGTAGACCCACATAGTATGATATGTATTGTCAACTACTTTTATTGTCATTGCTCTGAAAAATCCTTTGACCCCGAATTCGCTATATATTCTTCTTGTGACACTCAAAGCATCGTTCTTTACTCCCTCAGGCATGGGCTTTTGGCAATTCGTTATTATTGTGTCGATTGGGTGTGATAATGCGCTCACACAGCCCCCCACCATGCCACAGCTCATCAACTCAGGCAAGGACAGCTTGGGATCTTTTCCTCTCGCTACCTTGTGAGCAACAAAAGCTTCGTTGACCTTGTGGGAGACTGTAAATCGAACGCACCAATCCAAGGCTCTCCTAACCACCATCGGACCCAATCCATCGTAAATACACATCAATCCGTTCCGATTCACTATATCCTTGACGGCAGCAATAGTGGACATGCTGTTCAACCTGGCATCTTCGATGACCATGACCTTTAGCTTCTGGGTGGGGCAAACAAAAAGAGCCTGGGCAGCTCCTCCACTCATCCCGGCCAACGGCTCCACAACATTAGCAGGCAAGTTCGTCTTCCTCAGTTCATGCTTGACTTCTCCCTGGACAAAGAGCACAGGCAAACCCTTGATAATCTGACTGAAGCCCCAGGGAAACATTCCACGATAAAATGCGCCCCAAAATCCGGTCTCCCTCACAAACGCTCGATGCATTCCCAGATAGCTTAAGGAGGAAGGAGAGGTCTGCTTCTTCAATCGTAAGACTTCAAGATAGTGACCGCCGGTGAGGATTTCCCCAAGGACCATCATTGGTCCAATCACTAGCTTTTCGAAATCGGGCCGAGTTCGCCTTATCTTTGGTGCAGGAGCGCTTGATAATGCCATTGTCTCTCAGATTCTTTGCCAAAAAATACCTTCTATTGACAGCAGCAATTTTATCTAAAATTTTGTAGACTGGACGGCGTAGGCCTTGCTAAAATGCAAGATGTAAGGAGATATGTTGTTCCGAACTAAAAAAATTACCGTTAGCAGTCAATACAGGGGGGGGGGTTTGGATGACGAATCTGGGGGGGATGCACAGGAAGTGCTGGAACTTTTTTCCCTACTAACTATCTCTAAGTTGTCATAAGATATATGGTAATACGGTATTAGAGGGCTATCAACGAAAGCGAAAAATTCAGCGTCCAAAATGGAAAACAATGGATGGACGAACCAAAAATTTTCAACCACGGCACGTGGTTGACTGTCTGGCGAACAATTTTGCCGTTAATTTGTCGAAGACCCCTGATAATCCCTTGCTGTTGCAGAGGTCTTGCTGAAATTGGCGAGAGTCCTTCTCCCCCTCCCTACTACTTGCCGGACTGTGTCTTTTGTCTGTCCTCACGAATATCTGCTGCCCCCGCCCCCCCCTATTGCCTACTTCTCGCCTGGATCTATTTACTTTCTTTCTATCCATCTCGCAATCGTGCCGTTGTTGTCTTAAATGTAAGTGACTGCACCCAAACCCCCAGATCCCACTTGTCATTGGTGGGTTTGTGCCCAGCCAGTGCCTCCCCCGCATACCCCACCTTCAACAGTTGTGTGGTATTCCCTTCTGCAAAAAAAAACCAATTGATGCTTAAAATCTGATATAATGAGTCCGCCAATGTGCAGGATAAGCTTCGGCGAGCTACAGAGTCGATGATGGTTTCATGTGCCGGTCTCTGTTTAAGTCAGTCCCAGTTGCCCTAATATCCTAACACACACCCCGCATGCATCGTTTCTATTAATACACCCGTCGCACCATCGACCAATAATAACGACAGCATAGCTGACGCAGAAAGCATTACTCGGTCGTTCAAGAGTATGTTCGGTGGCATGGAAATAAAGGGGGATGAGGCTGGAACGGGACATCCTCCCACCCCTGGAATGAATGACGAGCCTACCAAAGGCGATAATAATGTGACTTCTGCGTTCTCTTTCCTATCATCGCCTGCAGCTGACGGGAAAAACGAAGACGCTCTTGATGCAGTCGATAATCAGGAGACCTCAAAGACTGCCGATGCTGCTGAAGCTCCCACCTCTTCCTTCTCCTTCATGAGCCCGTCAGCATCCCCTCCTCCCACAGCTGATGACAGCAGCAGCAACAACAACAACAACAACAACAACAACGATAACGATAACATCAACAACAATGATAATGACGGCAAGAATAGCGACGGTGCTGGTGCGAATGCCATGTCTTCGTCATTTTCTTTTATAACTTCACCTGCTCCCGCTTCCGAAATCCCCTCGGAGGCTGAACCGTCACCTCAACAGCCGCAGGTTGATGACCTGCTAAACATGGCTGTCACCGAATCTGAGTCTCTACCTGTTGGGTCTGGGCTTACTTTCAAGTCGACCACACAAGCGCGTAAGCCTATAAAGAAGGTTCGCAGAAGCAAGAAGATAGGGTACGGGGCAGGCCCTGGAGCTGCTGAGCCCATTGCTGCTCCTGCCTCTACCGATGATTCTATACCCATCCCGATCCCCACCCCCCTCCCCACCCCCCCTGAACGAATTCCCTCTCCTACCACGGAAATAGAAAAACCGTCGGCAATGGCAGGGAAACCAATGATGAGTTCTTCGCCGACCCTCGCTGCTGCTGAGGACGCTCACTCGAAGGCGGAGGCCTTTATGAAGCAAAAAGCTGAGCAGCAGAAGGCTGAGCAGCAGAAGGCTGAGCAACACAGGGCTCCTATGTGAGTAATTACTCTTTGCTGCTTATCATGTTTTATGACACTCGCTCTATATATCCCAAAGTCGGCAATGATGACCAAAAATATTCTTAGGACACCTTCGGAACCTCGCTACGGCGTTGGTCATGAGAATTAATATTTGATTTCTGTTCACTGAGCCATTGACACCTTTTGCGAACGAAGGGACGAGTTCTGAAAGAAATGTACTCTAACACACGCTCCTCTACCCAACCAAAATTTTCAGGGGGGGTTCGGAAGTCGATCCGCCATCCTTTGACTCCCCTACACCTACACCTAAAGCCACCTCCGAATCCAATTCATCTTCCTCATCTTTGCACGAACGCTCTCCAAGTACTGACAGTAATGGCGGAGGGGGGTCATGGATTGGGAAAATGTTTGGACGTGGTAAATCGAAATCGATGGACGAGCCTCCGCCTCCAAAACCTTCAACCACGACAACGACAACACAAGTAGCGTCGACATCTGCCCACTCTGGAACCCTCTCTCCTGCACCTTCACCCAATCCCCCCGACTCCCTCCCCCCTTCAATATCAGCAGCAATGGAGGAGGCTGAGCAGGAAAGAAAAAGGCTTGCTGCCGAGGCTCGAGAAGAGGCTAAGAGAAAAAGGGAAGAGGAGCAAAGGGCTGCAGAGGAAGCTCGGCGAAAGTTACGAGAGGCGGAGAAAATGGCTGCAATAAAGGCCTCAAAACCCTCTCCTGTACAGATGTTCTCAGTTATTTTGGACAATTTCCAAATCTTTGCTGAAGAAGAAACTGGAAAAACTAATAATTTGTCTGAGGACATTGTGTCTCTCACAAACACTCAAAAAGAGCTCGAAAATAGCATTGCATCTACCCTTGCTGACATAAAGAAGGCGGAAGACCAGCAACTTGAAGCGGCAATGAAGGAAGACTTTGAGACTGCCGACAACTTGACAACCAAAATCGATACACTGACCTCTACTGCAGCAAGTCTCCGCACGAAATTGTCCGATTGCGCTGTGAAGGCGTCCGAGAACAATGCCCGTCGCTTAGTCCTTAAAAAAAGCATTCTTTCCGGCCTATCTGATGTGCAAGATTCCCTGGTGATCTTCAAGCAAGAACAGAATCTGGATGTTAATAGTGAGAGCAACGAGGTTAGTTCGCTTCGCTTAGCTCAGCTCTGGATTGTCCTTAGTCTCCTCTCCCGAAGTAATTTTAGCGCTGACGACAACACATATCGGCGTGAAAACACATTTTCGTGTGCGCGAACTTATAACTTTAATATACCCTGAGCTAATATCAAGTTGATGATGGCCACATTGGACAACACCCCCACCCCAACATTTTCGAACTAACTCAACCTCATCGTCTGTAAAACAACACCGTCACCACCTGCACAGGCGTTAAAAAATATCGAATTGTCGACGAAACGCATCACATCGGAAACAACTCGACTGGAACTGGACGAAAAGCATATCCTCCGTGACGAGAATAATGTGAAGGAAGAGCGGGATGAGCTTGAGGCCACCATTGGCCAGCAAACAACTGAGACGGAAACTTTGAAGAAATCGGCAGCTGAAAAACTAGCTACTGTCGAAGCTGAAATTGCGGAATTGGAAGAGACGCTTCGGCAGAAGAAAGCCGAGCGTAACAATATTGCGAGTAGCCTTGCTATGCATACCGATGCTATTACCCAAGTTCGCGCAAAGTTCGATCGCCAGCTTCAACGGCTTTCTGTCAGGGAGGAAGCTGCTGCTTTGGCTAGGAAAGAATGGCTAGTTGAGAGCGATGCGCTAAATCTCGAGCGGGAGACACTCGAGGAAGAGAAAAAGAAACAGACGAATGCCGTAACGGATCACGAACAAATGTTATCTAGAATCGACGACGAAACGAACGAAATAACTCAGCTTAAATCAATATTTAAGTCCCTTGAGGATCATCAAAATGACACGACAAAAGACACGAATGGTGGCGACGACACCGCCAGCGACGATAGCGCTGCAATCGAAGCTAGTGAAAAACGAGTAAACGCCATGTCCGAGCAAGTGTCTGCCTGTGAATCCCTTCATGATTCTCTCAGCAGTGAGATTCGCGATATCAACCTCCAGATCCCAACCCTAGAGCAAGAGAAGGCAAACGCAGCGAAGTCACGCAATTTTAAGGTAGCCGCCAGCGTATCGAAGGAGCTTATCGCCAAGAAGGAACGCCTTGTTGCCGCCGAGACTGAACTAAGCGAAGAGGTCGAGGTGGAGCTGACAAAGCTGCGCGAGAACGAGACGGCGGCGAAGAACGAGCTCACTATGCTGACGAAGGCAGCAAGCGAAAAGCAGAAAGCGCGGATTTTGGCCTCTGTCGATGAAATGGTGGAAACTATTCGCAAGCTTAAGGCATACCAGCCTGGTAAATCTTCTGGCTGGTTGCTTTTGAACGCCGAAATGGCTGCGCGTGAGTTGACTCTGGCCACTGTTTGTAAAGCCAATGGCATTGATTTTGGGTCCTTCGATTTGAGCGCTGCTGAGCATTTCACTGGCAACCAGTCGGACGATTTGCCTACTCAAAATGCTGATGCGGAGGACGCAACGGCGAATTTTGTCGAAGCAGGGGATGAAAAACAGGACGTGAATGACGACTGCAAAGATGGAGAAGATGACGATGACATTCGGCCTCCTCCAACCCCCCCAGAGTCCCCTCCCGATTCTCCATTACAACAGACACAGTCTTTAGAGAGAGAAGCGCCAGTATCATCCCTGTCACCATCGCCACCGCCATCGCCATCGCCACCGCCACCACAGGTCAGTGCTGAAGTTGTCGAGAAATATAACGCTCTTACTGAAGAGATTGTAATGACTGAGCAGTCAATTGAGAAGGCGGTCGACGATGAGGATTATGAGGCAGCAGCTGACCTCGACGACAAAATTTCAAACCTCAAGGATGAACTCGCAGCTCTCAATCTTAGCGAGGATGATGAATTATTTTGCAAAAATAATAATAAAACTTGACGACAGTGAATTGCTTGCAATGTTTTCATCTTCTTGGTTTGGTTAGCTACTCTCGTTTTCATCTTGGTCCTTCTCCCCCTTCAAATCCACTGCTGTTTTTGCTACGCTTGAATCGCCCACTGGCGAAGCCCTGCTGGATCAACCCAGCTATAAACCCTAGAATAGCACCTGCGATTATTAAAGTAAGCTCGTCTGTGTGTGTTGTAGTATGGACACAAAAGCAGAGAGTGAGAGAAGAAAAAGAGGGAGAGGTAAAAAATTACTGATCTGATGCACGCTGGCTGGCTTCCTCACCCTCTTCAAAAATAGGATGCAGCACGCGTTCGAACTGTTTTGATGTCATCTTGAGCATTGAGAGCCTGAGAGTGTTTTCCAAACCTAGCGTGTTATCCACATACCCGTGAATGGAGCTAACACACCCGGATAAACCGCTCACCGCCTCCGATGCAATAGCTCCCCCACCACCACCAAGGAATGGGAGATAGCGGGTAAGGTGACCGTGGAAAAGGCGCTCGAAACGCGTGCGAGTAGTAGGGTTCGTCAGTATACTGTCGAACATCTAGAGAAATAGATAGTGTTAGAGCCACAGGCCGACAGGCCGACAGGCCGACAGGCCGACAGGCCGTAAACAAACGAACATGTGCGCGCACAACAAACCCACCTTCTCGCTGGTCAAAATATTGTTAGCAAAAAACTTGCTGAATGTTTCTGACACCTCCTTCTGCCGCTTCAAGAACATCCCCTGCAACACGAATGGCCCGACCTTCGTCGGATTCACCGGCTGAAAAATCCACTTCAGTGCCAGCCAATTCGTTGCGAATCCGACCACCCCTCCCCCAACACTCATAACCCAAGGATTATCCCAGAGAAGAGTGATACACATTTGAATCATACCAAGCAGAAATCCAAACCACAAGCCGCTATTCGTCAGAAAGTTAAGCTCAGCCTGGCCGCAGATTTGGAAAAGTTTTCCGAGCTTGGATCGGTCCTCGAGCATCTGCGTGGTCACACAGTGCTTGAGGTCGATTGTATCTACTATGTTTGCCTGCAATTTCCTCACGAAGGCAGAAATAAAACGCACATTGCACGAGTAAATAAATCGGGGGAGACGAATGAAATTGAAGCGGCTACCAAGGCGGTCGAGTTAGAGTGGACTTATACATCGCACGCATTCCTAAAAATAAGAGACGCGTTGCCGGCGTGCCAATAATCATCCCTCACCTCCTAACAATGCCTTCACTGACTTCAGCCACACCGTCCTTAAGTCTCACTGCAACTTCCATCGCATCAAGCCTGCCAAAAACCTCCCTCACGTCCAGCAGTTGTTCGGTGACCATATCGACCATTGCCTCGCTCATTTTTTTGCTCTTTGCCGGTACGATTCCCTGCCAACCAAGCAACCCCAAGGGGCTGCCTTCACGGACAATGAGGGGAATGCCGCGGAAGTGAATCGGATAAAAAATCATCTGCACAGCCAACCAATTCGTTAGCCAACCCACAAACGCCGCTGTCAAGGGTATAGCGACATAGAGGCGAGGGTTGCTCTTGAATTTCTTTGCTGCCCCTTTCAATGGGCGAAATAATCGGAGGGTGTGGTTGTCCTCACCGTCGGTTGTAGTTAACAAACGCGATAATTTTTTTCTTGATGAAAATTGGGAGCATCTTGGACAAGGTTGGAAGTATCTTGGACAAGGTTGGGAACACCTTTTCTGTCGCAGTATTGCTATCTCCGAGGAACCTGAAATTGACGCCGATCTGAACGAAAAAGGGGACGCACTGTAAAAAAGTGTGACGAGTATTATTATTGACCTCATCTTCTTGGAAAGCTCCTCCTAAATAGGTCAACGCCAGCAGTTGTTCGTATGGGGTAAATCGTGGTCTATGTTGAATGCTGATCCGGATTGGGTGACGGGTAGTGTACGAACACAACAGAGAGCCAGGTGGGAGAAGAATGTTGTGACGTTGTGCGCTCAAAAGAATGCTCAGATTTACACAGAAATTGAAGTATTGCTGTAAAAAACTTAGATATAAACACACACAATGAGAGAGCGAAGTATAAGGAAGATGGTCAAATGTTAACAAGACAAATTGAAGCTGTAACAATCATTTATCAATTCACACACTGCTGAAAAATTAATACATTATTATTCTCTCCCCCTACGTAATCAAGCCTCGCTTCGTTGGCCCCACCCCTCGCTGCTACCAATTGTATTGCGACCCCCTTGTTTTAAAATATTCGAGTGCAGACTATATTCATTCATTCTCCTCTCCCAAGAAGCTGATGGTGCACATCTTCCTCGGTGTCCTTTTCGCCCAGGCTGTTATTGGTTATCGGTTACCACTATACCCTGGTTGTTTACCGCGTCTTCTCGCGTCTCAGTACGGCGGTGATGATGATGAGAGCAACAATTCCGAAAGATTTGTGACATCTTCTATGTTTAGCAAGACGACAAAGGTACCAATTTCAAGTCTCACGAACGGTGCGTTCACTCTGAAGATAGTTGCGGGCGAGGAAGAGCGTAATTTGGTGAAGGATCGTCTAAATTTACGCGGCCTCGCAACACTGGAGTGCTCTGTTGAGGTAAGTTCGTGGATGGCAGGCAGATTTTTTGGGGGCCAAATCTGACAATCTCTTGATGCATGCAGATGCGCAACGACGGTCAAACGGGTAAACAGACAAAGCGTCGCGCGGGTAGTATCAACAATTCAAGCAACATACGAGTTTTGGGTAAGATTTTGGCGCATGTTGTCCAGGAATGCGTTCGGACGGGAGAGGATGTAGAGGACACAATTGATTTTGAGTTTAGCAACGTAGTCGTCGGCGGAGGAGGCGGGGGAGGTTCTGGTGACGAGTCACTGGAAAGAGTAGGTATGGGAATTAACTCAAGTGGCGGCAGCACTGGAAATGGTGGCGGTGGTGGCCTTGGAGGCATGTCCAAGAAACAGGGGAAGGCCTTACTTAAGGCTGACGTTGAGCGATTTAATGAAAATGAAAGTGGAAGTGGAAATGATTCCGTCAATAATGACGGTAACGGTGGTTTTGACGCCAATGGGGAAGCTCTCGACGAAATTATTGCTGCTTTGGAGGAGGACGATATTTTTGAGGACCCTGATATCTTCAAGGACGGGGAGTATATTGAGGTCAGCGAACTCCTCATCCAGTATTTGGCATTAAATTTGAAACCTTATCCTAAAAAAGCTGGCACTGAGAAAGTGCGGTATTCTTTCGGTGATTTTTGACCCCACTTCTCCGAAAGTAGATTTTTATTTTTGAGATTAAGAGAGAGAAAAGCAGTTGCGTTGCGGAAAAAAAAGACACATTTGTGCCCGAATAGCTTGGTCAAAAGCGTGGTCATTCATTAACTCAAATTAAAATATTAACTTCCTTCCCCTCACCGAGCGGTTTAGAGCTTGTCGATGATAGAGTAAAGTAAAACTCCGCCGATACCAATGCTGCAACCTAAGAGCTTCATGGGGTCAAGGGACTCGCCAAGGACGAGCGCAACCCCAATGATCACAATGACACGCTTGGCAGTGTTGGCAACCGAAGAAGTTACGGCCGACGTCTTCTTGATGGTGAGTGTAGCTAACTCGTTGTAGAAGTACCAATAAGCACCGGAGGCGATGAGATTGAAACTGCGTGAGAGGAGGTGGGGAGAGGGGACAGACAGCCCGGAGGGGTTAGGAGAGAGAGATGGTGAATCGAAAACCAGTCAGTAGTCATTCAGAGGAAGCCTTACCTGACAACCGGGTTGGTCTTGTACAGCTCGACGAAAGAGCCCCACTTCGCCCCCTCTTTGACAATGAATACGGGCACGGATATGGCAAAAGCCAAGAGAGTTGTGACCGCAAACTGGTTTCCAACGGATCCAAGGCGGTCCTTGATCCCCGAAGTCTCCATTAACTTTTTGTTCTCGTTGCCCTTGAATGCCGCAAACAAATTAGCAATGCAAGCGGAGATTAGGGCAGACCATGCGAAGTCCAGCTCTTTCACAGAGGCTAAGATCACACCGCCAATCACAATGGGGAGGACCATCCACTGCAAAGATAAGAAACGAAGCAAAAACATATATTAGGATGGATTTTTGTGCCAAGAGTTGAGTGGGCCGTTTGGATTGGCACCAAGCCCAAGCTATACATTCAGTTCTTGACTTACCTTCTTCTTACTGACAGCCTTACCGTAAACAAACTGACTCAAGACAGCTGCAAAGGCTGGCTCGGCAGCCTTAACAATTTGTCCAAAACTGACAGCTCCGGCACTATACGCAAAGACAGACGCGGAGTGGGCTCCCATCGAGCAAAACGCGACTGGTAGCATCTTGATCACGTCTTCAACGTTTATGGACGGTCGCTTCCTTCCATCAGGGGCGACCCACATGAAGAGGGCATAGATGCAGCCAACACCCATCTGGAGACTGCAGCAATCATCGAGAGGGAGCGGAGCGTAAGTGGGCGCACATTTCATCGCAATTTAATTCTTCCCCCTGCCTTTCCCCTGCGTTCCCCCTGCGTCCTCTCATCTCACCTCGAGATTGTCATGGGGAAACCATCCTTACCACCGGCAGCTTTCAGAGCAAGTTTATTAGAGATGTTGTAAAGGTAGTTCAGGAGAAACCAACCAGCAAAGTAAATTGTCAATGGCACATCAACTCCCTTGAGTGCATTGCCGCCACGTACAGCAACGGCGCTTGACGCGGAGGTGGAGGTGGCCGAATTTGCACTGGTGGCAAGGTCCAAACTCAAAGATTCCTCCTCTTGAGAGGTACCAAGGGGATGGGCTCTCGTGAGGTGCCCATTGAACCTGCGAGAGGAAGTGCACTCCCTGCGTCGCGACGATGCTGAAAACGACTGGATGTTCTGAAGGGCAGAACTTGCCGCTAAGAGAGAAACGCACAAGAGAAACGGAAGAGACTGCATCTGCAAATTCAAATCACAAAAACAATAATTGAACAATTGTTCGAAAAGTGATGAAAAAAATTTACGAAGTTTAAAAGGGAAAAAGCACCCCCCTCCAGGACATTTTCGCGAAAATCAAATATGCCCTCCAATCAAAATTCTGCGGGCTCTGGCAAAGCGGCCAAATTTGTCAATGCAAACCCCTTAGGCCCAGTAAGTTACCCCCTCAATGAGTCTCCCCAAATTTGATTTTCAGTCCCCCTCTTTACCACAGGCGCTGATTCGATAATTTTTTCCTGGGCCCTGATGTCGTAATATTGTGTTCCTCGATGGCTATGTGTAAAATTATAGCCGTCTTCTGCTTGAGGGTGTACTGCGCCCTCCTTTCCTCGGTTTGCGTCCGTTTTTCGGGAGATTGACCTCCCTGAAATGAAATAAAGTGATGACAATCTACGTTTTGTATACACATCTCACACTCATGCGTTTTTTTGCTATTTCGCAGATGGCCAATCCCTTCGAAGGTATGGACGACGACCAGAAGGAATACCAGAAGGCTGTCGCTGAGAACGTCAACAAGCGGATGGAAAAGGCAATGGGAGAAATTAAAGCGCGCCATGCCAACGGGACAGCCCAGGTAAGCAAAACTTAGTGATTAATAATTTGATGTACTATTTCTATTCTTGCCGTCGGTGTCGGTGATAGCGGAGCGCTGTCGCCGTGAATGGCCTCAATCGACCAACAACTCACACAGTGCGAACGAACGAACTGATGATTGACCCCTCCCTCTCTTGGTTTTTGCCTCAGGCCGATGACCCTGATCATGCACCAACCGGAGATGCATACAAAAAGCACCAGATGATGATGAGCAAGAAGCGCCAGCAGGCAAAGCAGGCAAAGGAACATGGGAGGGCTCAGGAAGTTGCAATGATTCAGGCGGAGAGGGAGAACATTAAACGGAACGCCAACAAAGACGATGAAGATACGGACGAGGACAGCGATGAGTATGACGAGCTGCTGGAGGGGCTTGACCACGACCCTGAAATCAGCGCGCTGCGTAGCAAGAGGATGATGGTGAGTCTTGGATTTGTTTTGTTGCGCTTTTTTTTTGTGTAATCATTGTATTGACCATCATCTGCCCTCCTGCTCGCTTGATCACGAAGGACATGAGACAGCAGCAGATTGAACGTGCTGAAAACCAGGCCAAAGGCCACGGGTCAATGCGACTCATCACGCAAGACGAATTCCTCACAGAAGTGACAGGAAGCAAGTTTGTGGCTGTGCATTTCTTCCACAGGGAGTTTGAGCGCTGCAAGATCATGGACCACCACTTGGAACTTATAGCACCCCTCCACTTTGAGTGCAAATTCCTCAAGATCGATGCAGAGAAATGCCCCTTTTTTATCCAGAAATTGCAGATCCAGGTGAGAGAAGATGGCACTCTATTGTAGGGGAATAGAATAGACCGGGCCGAGCGAACTGGAAGTTATTTTTCTTGTCTCCAACTAACCTCACCCCCTATTTTTATCTCCTATGTGCCAACAGACCTTGCCAACACTTATGGTGTTCAAAGACGGTGTTACTGTTGATAAACTGACAGGATTCCAGGGTCTATCAAGCGAGGATGATCCGGACAAATGGCATACAGGGAAGTTGCAGCAGTGGATCTCAACTACTGGCGCTATCAAATACACTATTCCCTCTGAAGAAATGAGGGCTGAAATGAAACGTTTTGGCATTCAAGAGGTGCGTATTTTCAAAGCGAATGAAATCAGGGAAAGGAAAGCCAGAAGCGCAAGGGCGCTATAATCTCATCTAACCCTAACCTACTCCCCTCCCCGCCTTTGTAATGTACGCATCGTTTGCCCACTGTAACAACAACAACAACAACAACAACAACAACAACAACAACAACAACAACAACAACAACAACAACAACAACAACAACAACAACAACAACAACAACAACAACAACAACAACAACAACA
>Ga0115557_1002257_pt1 | contig 12980 bp, 8 predicted proteins | sample COGITO_mtgs_1104_FD_87280 | JGI IMG/M metagenome (GOLD analysis project Ga0115557, IMG submission 87280) | Pelagic marine microbial communities from North Sea - COGITO_mtgs_110421 | ecosystem: Environmental > Aquatic > Marine > Epipelagic | place: Germany:Helgoland, sampling site Kabeltonne...
GTGATGGGTGGGGGGGGGGGGTGGGGTGGGGGGGTGGGGTGGGGGTGGGGGGGGGGGGGGGTGGGTGGGGGGGGTGGGGGGGGGGGGGGTTATATAATGTGAAGAAGCTTCTTCTTGAGTGATTTGGACAAGACAGACTAAATTACGGTAAAGTAACACTGACAGAAGTTTTTTGTGGGGGGATACTAATATATTCGTGCCGCTGCATTATTAATCCATTACAACAAACATAATTTTCTCTTTTCACAGATTTCCTTCATCAATCGTAATGAGGTAAATCGGTAATGAGGTGAGTGCCATGGCGACCGACGCCTACTCTACTCGTCGTACATGACCACATTCTGAAGAGGCCAAGCTTTCTCGCTAGCGTTTTCAACAACAACTTGGTCCCCAAATAGTTCCATGTACTCCTGTAAGCTAGGAAATTCCGAGCTCTTACTACAGGCGATGAGATTGCTGCTGCTTGGCAAGCTTAAAGTTTTGGACAGTGAAGTAATCTTATTCGAACTGCTGTTGTCGGTCAGATCCCCAGCAGCGTTGATTACCTTTGTAAATATATCTTGGGCGACGTTGTTGGCCCCCTCAGCAGCAACATCGATGTCCTCCGAAGGAGGGTTGCTTGAATACACTCCCCAATTTTCAAACTCTCTCACAGGACAGTTCTGGCTTACGGAGAGAACGCGAGTGTCCTTCAAAACATCCTTAGACTGAAGCTCAGTAAGAAGCTTGCAAACCAGGCTAACTTTGGCCTCGATGAAGCCCAGAACGGCAGCGTTCGACGTTATGATGCAGCCACCAGTAATTTTTTCAACAATGTCCCCCCCCTCCTTTTGCTCAATCGTCTTCCGAGCAACGCTGAAGGCGGTTGAGATGGAGTCAGCAGTAACAGAAGAGTGGAAGGAAGATGCAAAGAATATGCGCGTAATGTTCGCGAAGGATTGCACATTACTTGCGTTTACTGTCTTCAGGGAGGGCCCCATCAGCTCCCCCATCGAGACCTCAGACATTATTTTATTTTATTTTTTCGGGTTGTTAGGAGTTGGGCAATGGAGGGAAGAGAGGGGCGGCAAAAGGGGATTGATGTTTGTGCTGGTTGAAAGAATGTACCTGTATTGGAAGTGCGCGTAATTTGCGCACAAAATTCAATTTGGCTTTAAAAGTGCTCGTTTTTCTTCCAAAATGTTGACGGACGGGGCAAAAGTAGGAAAGTAAATAGAAACCCTCAGACAAGCCCCGAAAAGGCGCACCTCCCACCATGCTTACTGTCACACTTCTCCTTCTCTCTACCACAATCACTTTCTCCCAGCCCCCTTCACCTTCATCACGCGACTATTACAATGGAAACAATGTCTACTCGATCAGTGCGAACCCTTATGTGAGGATAAAGTGGCCAGCAAAGAGCCTCCCGACGACCTCCAATCGTGTAGAAGCCCAGATTTTGAACCTCTCGCCGACGCTTCTAGCGTCCGGAGCTGTGCAGATCTGCATCCAAAACTACCTCACAGACTTACCCTACAATGTGCCTCAATCCATACAGCCAGTTCTGGACGCCCAGGTCGGGAATAGCTGCAGTACGGTGACAGGAGACCATGTCGACAAGCACTCCAATTACAACACACAGAATTATCACAGTGCTGTTAGCTATACTCACCTTAACATTGATGAAGGGAGAGAGGATGTTATGGCTGATGTTAATGTCACTGTCGTCGCTTCACTTCGCATCCATGACACCATAACTAGCCAAGCCACCGTAACTTTCGAGTACACAAAGGATCGCACAAAGACGCAAGAGTACACGTCAATATTCGAGAATACCCCTGCCACTCTCGCAGTTGAAAAGGCTTTTGGCCTGGGGTATGCTGAGCAATCTCGCCTCGATCCTGCTGTGCTTGACGTCGATGGAATGAGTGGGAAGAAGTTCCGCCACTTTCTCAACAACCTCGTCCGCCTTACCAACGCCAGATCGTACCTTGAAATTGGTGTCTGGGCTGGTTCTAGCTTCTCTAGTGCGATATCAAACAATGACAACCTGCAGTTTGCCATTGCGATTGACAACTTTTCAGAGTATGGAGGGCCCAAGGACATTTTTTTGAACAATGTGAACCGATTTAAGTCCAACCCAAATCTCCAATCGTTCCTGTTCGAGGTTGACTGCTGGAAGGTCGACCGAAATGTCCTTTTGTCCCACGGCCCTTTCCAGGTCTACTTTTTCGACGGCCCGCATGAGCAACAAGACCACTACAGAGCTATGATTGAGTTTTACGAATTTCTAGCTGACTATGACGCCGTGATTTTGGTTGACGACTGGAATTATGTCGATGTACGCATCGGAACGCACAGCGCCCTTGCCCAGCTTCCAATTGACATCCACTACATGCGAGAGATATTCACCAGCGAGAACGCTCCCAGTGACGTCACAACGGACTGGCATAATGGGCTTGGTGTATTCGTGGTTAGCAAGCGGCAGGCTCAAAGTGGGATTAAGTTGATGAACACTCCGATCTCTCACATGGAGCTGTGAATGCTGAAGGTCCTACTTGTGAAAGCCCGGGACATGAATGTCCCAAACCTCCTACCTCCCTACCGAAATTTGCTTCTAATGCTAAAGAACCCTCCCTGCTTTAAGCTGCTACTTTTATCAAATTTATCAAATTTCAAGAACGTGCACGAACGGTCCACACGCTGCATCCATTGTGATGGCCTGCAAGTCGCCGAAAACTCCTGAGATAATGTTTATTTTTGCAGGTGCTGGTGCTGGTGCTGGTACTGGTGCCGGTGCCGGTGCCGGTGCTGGTGCTGGTGCACGCGCTGAAGGAAAAGAGGGAGCTTTGCCTTGAGTTTTTGCTTTCATAAAACGCTTGGCCATCGCCCCCTGTAATTTTTTACACTTCTTCGTAGCGCTCTTGGTCAGTTCGCAGCCGTCAGCAAGCTTCGTCGGCAATCCCTTCTCATCGAATTGGATGTATAATCCGCGATACTCGTCGAGTTCACGGAACATAATGAGAGGGTCGACAACGGTATCGCTGGTGGATTGCTTCTTCTTGTCGGTCTCGGACAAAGAAGGGTCCTCTGGGGAAAAAAGGGACGCCATCTCGCTGACAAATTGGTCATAAAGCACGGAGGAGACTGACTTGTTGCTCTGACCATGGTACTGCAGTTGTTTTCCTCCGCCTTTTGCCTTGCAGACCAAGTTAGCCTGAGGTACGATCACAAGCGAAGGCACCAGACCGGTCTCATTGCTTTTGATTAACGACAGCAGCGACCTCGGCGGGTTGTTCTCATCTCCCCACTGAGTTGAGGTGACGAGGGGCAAGTTGGCCACTGTTTTCGCAGCCTTTGATATGTTCTGTTTCGCGGATTTCAAGTCTGGAAAGCCCGCGAAGGATACGTACACCATCAAACCGCAAGTATCCGCTTTGCGGCGATCGCCTCTCACGACCAGAGAGGCTGAGTTGAACCGTTGCAATACAATCTTCACAAAAGAGGCAGAGTGTGCTTCGCTGCCTGAAGGAATGCCTGAAGGAATGCCTGAAGGAATGCCTGAAGGAATGCCTGAAGGAATGCCTGAAGGAATGCCTGAAGGATTGTCGCTTGAGGATTGGCTGGGTTGGTTTGGTAGTTTAGCCTGCAGGGAACGCAGAAGCCAAAGAGTAGCGAATAGCCCCCCCCCCGTTGCGGCAGCTAGGGAGATTTTTTCTAAAGGTGGCATATTAACAACATTGATAATAGGTGTTTAACGAAGAATCTTTTTTTTTTCTCGAGGAGTAGTTTTTGTCGGATTTGAAAGTAGAAATACAACAAAAGGGTTTACGTTATATAAAAGGCGCCGACAAATATACTACAACATTAATATTCATTCCAATTGAACGATGATGGTCATCGCTCAGCCCGCTCCACTCCACTCCACTCCACTCCACTCCACTCCACTCCACTCCACTCCACCCCCCCCTTAGCAATCTTGATCCATCCAAACGTTCTGTCCGTGCCTCCTGTTGCTTCCCCCCACGTCAGAGCATTTGGTGAGCGATGCGACACGTTTGAAGTTTCCTTTTGGGTTGTACGGTTCGTTGAAGTCCTCTCCCAAGGGTAGAGTGGCGTTCTGGACGTCCTCGGGGCGCAGAACGGGGTAGCCGTTCACCTTGTAGTGAATTGCTGGATCCTCGCAGTACATCCAGGCGCGCTGGGCAAGTGTGCTGTCCTTAGGATCGTCTCCCTCCTTCCACACTTCTCCTGAGAGCGATGTAGGCTGGGTGTTGAACTCTTTCTTTGGTTTCTTCGTCCCCGCGAAATCTTCCAGTTTCTTGGCCTGAAGGGTCGAGGACTGTCGCTTGGCGACCCCAAAGGCATGCTCCGAATTGCTCATCATGTGGATTTCCGGGTCGGGTGTCGCCTCGGGCAGTACGCTTCCGAAACCACTCTCTGGAGCCTCGCTCCTGCGCGGCATACAGCTCTCGTGGAAAGTAGATTGCTGAGCCATTGAGAAGCCGCCATGGGCAGCATCTAGCTTCAGCTTGTGCAGCTGCCAAGCACGGGAGTGGTTTATCTTCCCGGTATTGTGGGCTCCCCACGAGCGGGACGCGTCCGTGTCGAATATTTTGTAGCCTGTATAGTTTTGGTAGCGGGGGTGTGTAGTGTTAGTTTATCGTTCGTCGCACGGCTTCAATGACTACTTTGCATAGTAGGTGTGCTGCCCACAAATATTCTTCTACGCAATGAAAATGCACGTACCATAGTCAGCAATTATTCGTCCTTCGGGATGCTTCTTCTGGATTCGATCTTCGAACCAATTCCCGAGCATCGCAGAGTTGCTATATGTCTTCATTGGGACAGCATTCAGTGACATTGTCCTGGAGTTGTTGTGGGGAAGTTATGGGAAGTTGATGAGGGAGTTTAAGAGGTTTTCTGCAGTATATGCCTTTTTTATGTACTATTCTTGCGCGCAAAGGTGATAATGTGTAGTCTTAGCGTCTACTGTTAGTGGTTTTTAAGGCAGTTCTTGTGTAAAGCAATCTGTTGTTGTCGAGAAGTTGGACAAGTCTGGCAGAATGAAAAAACTTCCATACTGTACCGTTTCATTTATTTTTAGGCTTATTGAACCCTTCTTGTCGGTCATCATGGCAGCACCAGCTCTTAACTTGGATGAATACAAAAAAAACTATGGATTCGGCATCCCAACGTGGTCCCCTCTGTGTAAGTAACTCCTCCCACTTATCATCGTCATTGTTACCATCAAGTGCCCCTCCTTAAATGTCCTAACCCTTCGCCAAACAGATCATGAAGACCCCGAGCCTAAGGAAAACCCGAACATGGTGGGGGGGGTGCTGCTTCCTCCGTCAATGAGGACGGTCGACAAAAATGCTGTGAGCTTCGGTCTGGATGTGTTGGCAGGGAAAGACACAGAAAGTGGGGGAAAGACAGTAGCGCTCGGTTGGGACAAGACGGAGACTGCGGTTGGTTGCCGGACTAGGGACTACGGTAGCGGTGTGCCGCACTGGAGCCCCCTTTATGGCGGCAGTGAGTGGCGGAAGACAGAGAAGGCCACTGGATACTTGAGGTACAAGAATTTCAAGACTGGTGAAATCAGCGCGAAACCAAGCGACGAGTGATGTTCCGAGCGACGGCGCAGCATGAGTTGGTCCTCTGCGATTGTATAAATTGTGTTGAATGATACGTGTTTACAAGACTAAAAAAATCCGTTCCACCTCAATCCTCTCATGAAAATGTTCAATTTCCGGTTGGCAAAAACATTCATTATTTCGTGTAATAATTTTACTTCTATTTTACAGTAACTCGCTTCAGTCTTTCGTTCGCTTGTTCGATCTTTCGATTTTTCGATCTTTTGATCTTTCCCTCGTTCGATCTTTCCCTCGTTCGATCTTTCCCTCGTTCGCTCGGTCCTTTTCCAGTCTAAGACACAAACATCCGCCACAACACCCACACCAAAATGATTTACAGCTTCAGATTCTCCAATGCTGTGTCGACATTACCGTTGTCTTTGTAGAATTTGATGGCTGCCTCAAGCTCGAAAAGCTCAACATCTTCCTCGTCCCCGTCGCTGTATTTGATGCGGTACAAATCTGGTAGGTCTCCCCCACTCTGGCCTCGAATGAACTCGATGACCACCCCCTCATAAATTTCGTCGTCAAAGGGTTTCATCACCTGACATCCTACATATTCCGCCCCGGTTTTCGCCTTTTCCTGCATCACCTCGATGTTCTCAATGCCGTTGGGCCTGGTCCACGTTGTCTCCATGGTAACCGTGTTGTAATAATAAACCTTTCCAGTATTTTGGTCCCTGGTTTCTCTCCAAGTCCCCCCTCCCGCTCCGGCACTGTCTTTATCACCACCTCCGCCCTTCTCCCAGTAATCATTCCTTGCCTTCTCGATGCACCCCACCCATTCGTCCCTCATTGCCTCACTTTCTGCTGACAAAATAGTAACCTTACCCGCAGTGGTCTCAACGACGAATGGATACAAGTTCGCGTCCTTTGCGACTTTTAAGATTACCTCCTTCCCATCAGAATCGGAATCACCGCCAATGCCGCCGTTGTGATTGGTTCTGTAGCAGCGTTTGATGTTCCTGACCTTTGTTGCACCCAATACGTCTTTAGGCCCAGTATTGTCGGGAGTCTTGAAGTAGCTGAGCATGTCCGACGTGATGATAAAGAAACGCTTCTTGTTTGTTGCGCTCAACTTCCCCACATTACTCCCTGCTCCCTTTTTGACAAGCCATCCGCTCAAGCTTCCGCTTCCCAGCATCTCTGTCTTCAAGTTGATACCATCCTTGCCCTCCTCGTCGTGGATCCTGTGCCTCCCAAGCTTCAGTATCGTCGTACTCAAATAAGCTACCAAGTCTTCGTGCTGATTCTTGCGAATAAAATTCTCGAGGTACATGGACAAAAATTCGCTCGGGGGGAACTTTCGGATGCAAACCTCCATCAAATGCCACCCCCTCTCCCTGCTCTCTGCTCCCGGGTTAAGCTGGAGCTGTTTCATCAGCTGGCAGAAGGTTTCATCTTGCAAATCGGGGAACTCTAAAGCCAACCTGATGACTTCGTCGATGAAGACATCACTGTACATGCTTGGCCTATCACCCATGTAGCCCATGACGTTTTTGAACTGAACCAACGCCAGCCTAACGTTCTCTTCACCTTTGACTGCCTTGGTAAGGGGGCTCCTAAGATCGTCAATGGTGTGGAAGAGCATTGCTTCCATCTTCCTCCTCATCCTGCTGTTGGGCACTGGATCGTCCCATCTCCTGCCAACGAACTCGTCCTTACTCTTCAACACCCGACAAAACTCGAGCTCGTAGGTGTTTCCACTGCTCTCAAATATAATGTCGTGCAGCCTGCACCACGTTTCGACCATCATGTCGATGTCTCCCGCCTTCTCTGCCTGGTCCAGCTGCATCCTCAAGAACTTGTCAAGCGGCAATCCAATGAATGTCCGAAGCAGCTCGATGTTGCTGTTGTTGTAACCGATGCTGGTTGCCCTCGTGATGACTGGCAGCATGTCTACCTCTCTCTCCAAGCTCCAAATAGCCGCGCTCGCAGCCTCAATGATCTCGTCAATCTTGATGAGTAAGTCCCTTGCGGCTTCGACCACGGGTTTGTCGTACCCGATGTCCTCGGCACTGGCCAAGCTATCCACGAGCTCTTGCCTATTTGCATTCAATATCGCCCTCTCTAAACTCTCTCGAAGCGCCTCGACGATCGCCAACACCTCCCTCGCTTTTCGCAAGCTTTCCCGCCACTCCAAGTTTTCGCTCTTGTCTAGATTCAAACGCTCGCTCTGATAGACGTGGTGGTGCAGTGCCTCCTCGTTCCAGGCCTCGCAGGCCGCGTCCATTCTCTTGACGATCTCTTCCACGACACTGAACCTAAGACTGACGTCCTGGCCAATAATGTACTCTTTTTCGTTCTCTCCGCTCATGTCTCGTGGCCTTTCTTCCAGCACCCCGTCGAGTGCCTCGATCGTCGCATTGGCGGCAACAAAGTCGTCTCCTACACTCCGCCTCCATCTCTTGAATTTGACGACCACCTCTTTCACCGTCCTTCGGAGCCTAACTATATACTGTGCGTGCATGACCGCTTTCTTGTCGTCAGGATGCGAAATCCCAAACATGTTCGCCTCCCGGATGGCTGCCTCGAGCAGATTGGTGCTAATTGATGTTCCCGGTGGCAGCGTCTCGGCGGGACCAAGCCTCTCTTTCTCGAGCGCTTCCGAGACAGCTGCCATCAAAACCTTCTCTTGCATGACCCTCTTGAGTGCCAAAGCCGCATGCTCCTTTTCTTTGTCGGTGAGTCTCACGGTTGACCGCTTCTTAAGCTCAAACTGATCCGCTTCTAGTATGGCAGCCCTCAGTATTCCCTCGCTGCAACAGGGTTTTTCCTCCAATGCCGCCTTGAGTTGTGCAACGACCTTGTCAAAGCTCTCGCACAAGCTCATCATGAGATCAATCTCCTCTTCAATGATCTGTTGGGCCTTCTTGGCATTCTCACTCGTCAGATCGAGCGCGTCGTCACGGTCGCAGGCAACCTTGTCGAAATCGCTCCACGGGTTGCAACCGTCCTCCATGATGCAATCGTGGGCACTGCAATCCCTGATCGCCTTCGCGGCCGCCTCCCGAGCCTTGCTAGCAAAGGCAGCTAAGGATAACAACTCCCTCGTGCTGTTCTTCTTACAGCCGTGGCCAGTTGTTTCATTCACGGCAGCGTCCAAGAAGCTTGTGTCTATTTTGTCCGGGATGCATCTGTTCCTGAACTGAGTCTCCCCCAACGTTCCCACTAATTTTTCGGCAAGCTTGATTTCCTTCAAAAGGTGGTTCAGCAATTCCAGTGCCGCCGGTTCCTCTTCGACTCCCATTCCCGCCCCATATTTCTCTTTCAAGCGATGAATTCTGTTCAAGGCATCGCTGAGTTCGCTCTCACTCGGATCGCTAGATTCCAGGTTTCGCCTAAAAATGTCCCGGCACTCTCTTTTCTCGGCGACCTGCTCGTAGAGCGCCTCGGCTTTCCTGAAAAGCTCTGTTTGCATCTCGATTTCTCTTCCTAACTCCACCAGCTTCTCAAAGTGTTCGTCGACCTCGGTGACATCTTTCGTAACAAGGACTTCGAATTGACGCTCCAAATCGCGTTCCGTTTCGAGGCAGTACTTGAGTCGTTCCAAACGCTTGACGTCGTGGTTACGAAAAGATATTTTTTGGGCGATATCCCATCCCTCGATGGCCATGTCCAAGTCTCTCGTCTGCTTAGATGTGTTGTACTTCTGGCGCACTACAGCCAGCTGCTTCGTCAAGTGACGAGAGTGGGCGCTTCGGGCCATGCACTGCATGATAATAATGGCGGTGTGCTCCACCTCTTTCCTTGCTTCTCTCAAAATGTGGTCTTGCGGCGCCTTCCAGAGCACTAAGCTGTTCCCAACCTGGCACTTTCCGACCTCGACAAACTGGGGGATCTTGCTCAACGCGACCACCAACTCTTGGCAGGCGTCCTTCCAGTTGCTAATATGAGATGGTGACTTCACCGACTGCTTCGCAAGCAGCCAATACTTACGATAAAATCGCAAGTGCGACAGTCTGAAAGGGTAGCCCTTCTTGCGAATGTCAGTGGCCTCGAAGACTCCACTGTAAAGAAGCTGCTCCTCGACCATGTGTCCCAAATACTCAAGGGGAGCCTTGGTCGGGTTCGGCTTAATGCACCGAATGTAGTGTGGTTGCGTCGAGTGCAGCATGTTCATCAAGCCTGTAAGCTGGTCGCTGAACTTTCTGCTCTGCGTCTTATACTTGCCAGTGCTTGTTCGCTCCTCGCTCACACGGTCGACTTCGCCACTGAATAGCTCAGTGGAGAGCAGCTTGATCGTTGACTTCTTCATCAACGCAGACAGGTCGTCTAGAATTCGATCCTTGTTCTTCGTGAGAAAACCATCTATCTCGTACGACACCTCGCCGGCGTAATGCTTAACGCAAAACGTAGTTGGCTTCTTAAAGTTGCTCCCGAACCTGACGTGGGACTTGAATCTGGTCTTGCACTTGTTCAAAAAACCAGTGTCCGAGCCCCTAGGTGTCACAACCTCGTCGTCCAACACATTAAACAAGCTCGTCTTACCAGATATCATATCGATGACATCCTGGTTAGAAATGTACGCGACGTTCTCAAAGGGCACGCCCTCGGTCCGATACAGCTGCTCTTCCATATCAAAGGTGTGGGATGTGAAGTGCTGCTGAAGTTTCTCGTTGGCAAAATTGATGCAAAGCTGTTCAAAGCTGTTGAGGATGAAAATCTCAAACCCGAAAATGTCCAATATTCCGATGAACTTCAAGGCGGCGCTGGACGACTGGGTGGCGGTCTCGCGATTAATACGCAGAACAATCCAGTTAAATAAGCGTCCATACAACTCCTTGGCAAGTGAGTCCCTTGCGGATGCCGCCGCGGCCGTGTCTAGGTTGGCCTTCCCCAGTTGTCCGATGCTCCTGTGGGTAAGGCACTCGCAGAGCTCATTCAAGTCGACACCAAGGAGCCTCGCGGCCTGCAATACGCCCCCGGAGCTTTGGTCGGAAGAGGAGACGGTGGACTTCTTCCTAGTGGTCTGACCGCTCACGCTCGACCTTCTCCTGCCACCTGGGACGCTGCTCATCTGAACGGTGCTCCCCTCTCCGTCGGCGCTCTCCTGGAACTGTACCTGGCCGAGGTGGAGAACGGTGGCAACGATCGAGAACATCTCCAGGCGGGTGGCCTCATCGAATCCAAGGTCGGAAAGGGCATTCGTGAGCTCCTCGAAGTCCTTCCTGTCGTCGACGTTGGGAACGTTGGTCTCCCCACCACAAGTGAGGGTGGAATAGCCCGAGGGGGGTGATAGGGAGAGGGTGGGGAATTTCTCGTGGCTAGTGGACAGCTGGTAAAGGACGTGGAAGTTTCTCTCCCCTTTCGCGGGGTTGACGACGCGGGATTTCTCCAGCAGGTAGTTGACAGTTGCGGATCCCTGGATGGTGAAGCGCGAATCGAAGAATACTTGAGTGAACTTTCCGAAGCGAGAGGAGTTGTCATTACGGACCGTCTTGGCATTCCCAAAGGCCTCCAAGATGGGGTTCGCCTGAAGGATCTTGTTCTCTATGCTGGTTCGCTCCGTCTCACCGTGCTCGCCCGTGGCGACCTCGCTGAGTAGGTGGAGGCACTGCTTCGTCGCCTCCGTCTTACCGGCACCTGATTCACCAGAGATTAGAATGGACTGGTTCCTGTCCTCCTCCCTCATGGAACGGAAGCTGTCCATCGCAATGCCAAAGACATGGGGGGGCAAGTCTGTGGGGTCTTTCTTCAAGAAATCGTCGATCATCAGGGGCGTGTAGAGCGGTAGGCGCTTGTACGGGTTGATTGCAATTAAAATGTCCCCGACATTCGTGTAGATCTTCTCAGCTTCGATACGTCGACGAAGGTTGTCGACGACAGACGCCTTGTGGACCTCGTCCATCTTCACCAGATCGTCGTAAAGCAGGGATAGGTGAGCAGGGTTGGGTATGGGATCCAGCAGGTCGCCAAGGGGTATGGTCATGCTCTTGCCAGTTGTCAGGGTTGTCACAGAGGCAGAGGTGGCTGTCAGGGAGGACACCTTGCAAGGTAAGTACGCATGGACGTCGTCCCTGCACCAACGTGTATCGCCCACCTTGGGAGTGGGAGGTGGAGGTGGAGGTGGAAGACCCGCCATTAGTGTGCCACTATTAGATTGCAGGATTGCAGTGACCTGATCGGATCAGACACAAGGTTTTCGCGACAGTGTAGCTTTATTCCAGGTTTTTATTGTTTTTACGGAGATCTATATTGCTCTTGCGATAGTATAAGGCTGAATAGTTTTTGTTGTCGGATTTTTAAAGGGTTAAATTCCTTGACGGTTGGGCGAAGAACTTTCTTTTGGATTTTGCCCGAAACGTGGCGCGATCATTGAAAATAAACGCCAAATAACGTGTTTATTAGTATAGTTATAATTTCCTCGGCCCTCCATGAAAGCAGCCGGGCGAATCGTCGCCGGATTTTCTCGGAGGTCTCCTGCCAAGCAATCTGCATCTCGCCAACAACAACAACCGCCGAGGGAACAGCAGACTGGCCACCAAGATAAGGGCGATGACGCTGACCCAGATGGTTCGGGTGGATTCTCTTCTTTTCACCGTGAGACGGCGGCACTCAAAGCATCAGGTCGGTCCAGGATTCCACCTTGGCTGCAAAATATGGAGTGGGAGGGTGGCAGATTTGAGTCCCTTCTGGGTAATATGTTCCTGAAGTATGCACCGGATAGGTACGGCTCGAAGGAGAGGATCGCCTCTAACTTCAAGGGTAAGGAGATACAGGGACTTAGCGTTTTGGCGAGGGAGTTCGGTGTCGCTGAGGGGGACTGGAGAGGTATTATTAATTATGAGCAGGGTGAGGTTGAGACAAAGACAAAAACAATGAAGCCGACAATTGACATGATGCTCGATCCTGAGGATGACACGCCTTTGAATTCGAGCGCTTCTGGCGGGAGCGGTGGTGGTAATGCTGAGAGTGTAAACGAATATCAGAAGCTTAAGAATGCTAGTAATTCTCAGGCGATGGCAGGAGAAGAAAAGAGGGAACACCGGCTGCAACAAAGGCTACAACAGAGACACCAAGAGCAGCAGCAATATGAACAACGGGAATACTTACAGCTACAGCAACAACAACAACAACAACAACAACAACAACAACAAAAGCAACAGCAACAGCAACAGCAACAGCAACAGCAACAGCAACAGCAACAGCAACAACAACATTCACCCCAAGCATACTCAAGTTTTGGCTCCCCTCCCCCTCCGCCAACATCTGCCATGAAGCAGCAGTACGAATCAGAGTGGTCAGCTTATTACGCTGCCTTAAACGCACAGCACAGTCAAATGCTCCATCTCTTTCAGTCGCAACAATCGATGATATCATTTCAACAGCAGCAACAACAACAACAACAACAACAACAACAAC
>Ga0115557_1002270_pt1 | contig 12947 bp, 5 predicted proteins | sample COGITO_mtgs_1104_FD_87280 | JGI IMG/M metagenome (GOLD analysis project Ga0115557, IMG submission 87280) | Pelagic marine microbial communities from North Sea - COGITO_mtgs_110421 | ecosystem: Environmental > Aquatic > Marine > Epipelagic | place: Germany:Helgoland, sampling site Kabeltonne...
ATTTATATTCTAAAAAGTAGGTAGCTTTCATAGCGTTTAGACTTTAAAAAAGTTCAGAGAGAGAGATGTATTGTTTGCGGTTTAGCGCGCTCTCGCATACATAAATAATTATTATAGAAGTGCACATCGTCGACACGTTACGTTTCGACGGTGATAATATTATCGATTTCGTTTTCATTTTTATCGTTCGCGCCCTCGTAGTCGTCTTCAAGCGCTTGGAACGCCGCCTCGTCCTCTTGAGAAAGTTCGACAAAGTTTGTATCGTTTCTCGCGCTGCTCTCTTCGTCGAAACCTTCCTCCTCGGCGATTTTCTGCAACATGGCGTATAACTCCTCCTCCGATCGAGGACACTGTGGAACAATCGGAGGTTTCCTCCATTTGCGTTCACTCGCCAGCTTCCAGTCGACCGAGCGAAACCAAGGATGGTTTTTGATTTCAATCGAGCCATACGTCGAGCCGAGACGATTCGCGCTTTCGACGGTTAAGAGTTTACGTATCAAGTCTCGGCTTTCTTTCGTAAATCCGAACGCGTTTTCAGTTTCTTCTTCTTCTTCTTCTTCTTCTTCTTCTTCTTCATCCTCTCCTTCTTTGTCGTTTTGGTTTCCATTGCCTTCGTCTGTTTTGACTTTTTTCTTCTTACTCCCACTCGTTGTCGTCGTCGATGTCTCTTTTTTACCGCTCTTATGCTTCGTCTTCTTCGCTTTCTTCGGTTCTTTCGGCCCAAACGTAAACTCTCTCTTCAAAATTTTCTGATACGTCGCCCACGGTTCTTCGCTTTGAAACGGCGGTATACCTCTCACGAGTTCATAGAGCAAAACTCCAAGCGCCCACCAATCTACGGACTCGTCGTGACCTCCGTTCAAAATAACTTCCGGCGCTAAATAGTCCGGCGTCCCGCACAACGTGTACGCCTTTTCGTTTTCAATAAATCCAACCTTCTGGCGCAACTCTTCCATAGCACCACCGCAACCACCACTACCGCCGCCGCCGCCGCCATCTTTCCTCTTACCGATACTTTTCGGCCCCAATTGCTTCGCAAATCCGAAATCCGCCAACTTCACGTACCCGTATCCGTCTAACAAAACATTCTCTGGTTTCAAATCTCTATACGCCACCCGACACGGCTTCGCGCACATCTCGTGCAAGTACTCGAACGCGAGCGCGATTTCAACGACGTAAAATCGCGCGATGTCATTTTTCAATCGTCGATAGATTCTCAACTGATTAAACAATTCTCCTCCTGGAACAAACTCCATCACTAAATGGATTTCCTCCCTCGTTTGCGCGTACGAAAACAATCGCACGATAAACTCGCTCTTGGAACACCTCTCGAGTATTTTTTTCTCCTGAACGATGTGCGCGATCTGTTTCGTCTTGGCGACGTGCGCTTTAGATAAGATTTTAATCGCCACGACTAAGCCCGAGTCTCGGTGTTTGGCAATCGGAACGATCCCGAACGACCCGGTGCCTATGATTGGGCCCAGCTCGAAGTTTCGGATGGGTGTTTTCGGGTGTATGGAAACGTTGTTCGGGTTCGGGTCAAAAACTTCTGCAGGAGCTTTTTCTGCCTTTATCGCTGCTGCTGGTGCTGTTTTTAGAAGAGGAGGTTTCTGAGTACTCTCGCGCGTAAGCTTTTGAGAAGAGACGGCGCCGCCGCCACCGCTGCTGCTCCTTGTCGTCGTCGTCGTCGTCGGCGGCGTCGCGATCGAACTGCACAGCTTCTTGAACATATTTTTCCCGTGTTGTGTGTATTTTTAGGATTTTCCCTTAGTAAGTAATAGTGTGTATGATTTGTCTGTGTTTTGAAATGTACAAAAATAACTCTCTCTCTTCTATTCTTTCTCTCTTCTTCTCTCTCGCTCTCTCGTTAACTCTGCAAGAACGGCTTTCTTCAATCTCTGATGATAAAAACGAACGAATACCATCGCTATACTCTTTCTTCTTAGAGCGGCGGCAACCTACAACTACTTCACCATCGTCTTAATCTTCGCGATCGCCTTGGCCGGATTCAAGCCTTTCGGGCACACCTTGGTGCAATTCATAATCGTGTGACATCTGTACAACTTGAACGCGTCGTTGACTTGAATCAACCGGTCCTTCTTTTTCCCGTCGCGCGAATCGATGATCCATCGATACGCTTGCAACAACACCGCCGGGCCTAAATATTTGTCCGAATTCCACCAGTAGGATGGGCAGGACGTCGAACAACACGCGCATAAAATGCACTCGTACAAACCGTCCAATTTTTCGCGATCTTCTTTCGATTGTAAATTTTCTCGGCCGCTCGCTTTGGTTTCCTCCTCGTCGTCTCGAATCAACCACGGCTTGATCGATTTATACTGCGCGTAAAAGTTGCTCATGTCTACGACTAAATCTCGGACGACAAACATGTGCGGTAACGGCGCGACTTTCGTCGTCTCCGCGGCGGTTGATTTCTCCACTTTAGATAAGCACGCTAACGTGTTCACGCCGTTGATGTTCATCGCGCACGATCCACAGATGCCTTCTCGGCACGATCTGCGGAAACTCAACGAGTGGTCTTGTTCGTCTTTAATTTTCAAGAGAACGTCGAGCATCATCGGCCCACAGTCGTTCAAATCGACCGAGTACGATTGATAGTGCGGTTTGGAGTCTTTCGAGTCTTTCGGAGCTTCCGGAGACCACCGGTAGACGTCGAAATTCTTCACCAATGGGGAAGACGATGATTCAGAAGCCGTTGCTGTCGTCGACGATGTCGATGATGATGTCGAGGACACATTCCGCCTCGTGATAGTAAAGAGTGATGATGGAGACGCAGAAGAAGATCTCAAAGACGACGTCGTGCTGCTACTACTATTACTCCTACTCCTACTGATGATCGCGCGAAACGCGCGTTCGATCGCTCTCTTCTTGCTCGCCATATAAATGTGTTTTGTCCGTTTTTGGTATATTAAAGAGGGACAACTTTTGTGTGTGGAGCGAGGTTTCCCGAATTTTGAGTCAAGTAAGAGTCAACAGAGAGAAAATTTCTCTCTCTGCAAAAAGAGAACTTTTGCTCTTCTCTTTTTTCGCAGCAGAATTGTTCTTTTTTTTGCACTCCCCCTTTGATTTTTGATTTCGTAAGCGAGATGGAAACCGACGGCCAGGAACGAAGCTCATCAAACTTAGAAAAGTTCTTCACACAAACGCACACATCGCACTTACCACACATCTATCTTTTCAAAAGGTACGCAAACTGCGCGCAAAAGTGACTGACTCTCTTTGCGCACGCAGAACATATTCGTGAACGATTCTCGAACGTCGTTCTCGCAAGTTTCGATTCGCGTCTCTCATCGTTGGTTCTTCGCGCGCGATTGGAAAAGGGAAAAATTTTAGGCGGCTGAAGAAAGAGGAAGCATTTTATGCCGCCACACCCCCACGGAACATCCGCGCGCTTTTTACCCCGTTGCGAGCGATTTTTGGAGCGAAAGGAGCGAAAATGTCGTCGAGATGTTTTCGTTGCGAGTAGATTTAAATCTTAACTCGTAATGCGTGGATGTTTCGGTGCTCTTTTCGTTCGGTTTCCGGACCAGATGATGGAACATTTTTTCCGTGTGAACGCTTTTTGGAACTTTGTCGGCCAGACACGTTTTATCTTCTTCTTCTTTCCAATTTGATTTCTTTTCTTTGTGTTCACTACTAACCGACGACTTCTTCGCTTATTCTTCTTCACGCATAACATCAGAACTATTTAATACACAATGGCTCCCGCGAAGTGCACCGTACCGAAACCGTCCTCCGTGGTGACCGCGGAAGTCGTGGCGTCTTTGCAAAAAGACGCCACGAACAATAAAGAGCCGGAAACGAGAGCGAACGCGGCGAAGAAAATCGGGGAGTTGGCCACGAAATCGGGCGCTCAAGAGGAACCGTTCATGATTGAGTTGTTAGAAGTGGCTATTACCTTGGCCGGGGATAACAAGTCCAAAGACGTGAGAGAAGCGGCGGACCCGGCGGTGGATGCCATCTTGTCCAAGTTGTCGCCGTTTGCCATCAGAGCGTGCCAAAAAGCTATTTTCGCCGGTTTTGCCAGTCCGTTTTGGCAATCCAAGATGGCTGCGTTGAGAGTCATTGACTTTTTCGTCGGAGCTGCACCGAAGTCGGTCGCCGCGGCGTTGCCGGAATTGGTTCCGGAAATTGCGCAAGTCATGGTTGACATGAGAGATGAAGTCAAGGAGAAGTCTTCGGATACGATGGCCAAGGCGGCGTCGACGATTGGTAACTTGGACATTGAGCCGTTCGTACCGACGTTGATTGAGTGCATCGTCAAGATTGACGAAGTGCCGGAGTGCGTGCACAAGCTCGCCGCGACGACGTTTGTTCAACAAGTCGAGTCGCCGACCTTGTCCATTCTCGGTCCGCTTTTGATGAGAGGTTTATCGCACTCGCAAATGACTGCGATTAAGCGTAAATCCGCGGTTATCATCGACAACATGTGTAAGTTGGTCGAAGATCCGATGGATGCCAAACCGTTTGTCCCGAAGTTATTGCCGTTGTTGAAGAGAGCGATGGACGAAGTTGCCGATCCGGAATGCAGAACGGTTTGTACGAGAGCGTACAAGACGTTGTTGAACGCCGCCGGCGAAACCGCGGAATCCGCCGCCGCGGAAGCCGAAGATGCCTCTACTCACTACGATGAATCCATGGTTTCGAAGGAGTTACAAGCGCTCATGGTCACCGCAACTGGTGCCTCGGACGCGGACGTTGCGAAGTTTGTCGAAGATCCGGCGGTTGCGCCGATCTTTAATCACATTTGCGCCTTGTCCGTCAACGCGCTCTTGCAAAAGAACTTTGACAAGGACCAGTGGACCAAGTCGTGCGCGACGCCGTACATGAAAGTGTTTTACGCCGACGCGGATGCCTTGACGGCAACTTTGGTTTCCAAGGCCGAAGAGTTGTACTTGTCCACGAAGAAAGTCTTCGTAGTTGAAGACGAAGAAGGCGAAGACTTGTGCAAGTGCGACTTTTCCTTGGCGTACGGTGCGCTCATTTTGCTCAACAACGCCACTTTGCACATGAAGAAGGGTAAAAGATACGGTTTGTGCGGCCCGAACGGTTGCGGTAAGTCGACGCTCATGAAGGCCATCAACAACGGTCAAGTGGACGGTTTCCCGCCACCGGAAGAGTTGAGAACGGTGTACGTTGAACACGACATCCAAGGCGACGTCGGGGACATGAACGTCGTCGACTTCATCTCTGCCAATGATGTCATCAAGGAGCACGGAACGAGCAGAGATGAAGTCAAGAAGGTTTTGACGACTTTCCAATTTACGGAAACGATGCAAGAAGGTGCCGTCACCGCGTTGTCTGGTGGATGGAAGATGAAACTCGCCTTGGCGAGAGCGATTTTGATGAAGGCGGACATTTTGCTTTTGGACGAACCAACTAACCACTTGGACGTTAAGAACGTCGCGTGGTTGGAGGAGTATTTGATCTCTCAAACGACTATTTCTTCCATGATTGTCTCGCACGATGCCGGTTTCTTGGACAGAGTGTGCACGCACATCATCCACTACGAAACGAGAAAGCTTGTTACGTACAAGGGTAACTTGACTGAATTCATCCGTCAGTGCCCAGCCGCGAAGAAGTACACCGAGTTGTCCAACGACGAACTGAAGTTCATCTTCCCGGCGCCTGGTTTCTTAGAAGGCGTAAAGAACAAGGATAAAGCCATCGTCAAGGCGACCAACTGTTGGTTCAAGTACCCGAACACGGAGAGGCAAATCATCCAAGGCGCCTCGATCCAACTTTCTTTGTCTTCCAGAGTCGCGTGCTTAGGCCCGAACGGTGCCGGTAAGTCCACGTTCATCAAGTTGCTTACTGGTGAAGCTGAACCGGACCAAGGTACGGTTTGGAGACACCCGAACATGCGTTACGCGTACGTCGCGCAGCACGCGTTCCACCACGTCGAACAGCACTTGGAGAAGACGCCGAACGAGTACATCAGATGGCGATTTCAAACCGGCGAAGATAAGGAAAACTTGACCAAGGTCACCATGCAATACACGCCGGAAGAAGAAAAATTGATGAAGGAAAAGATCAACGTCACCAAAGAAGATGGCACGGTCATGAAGTTGGTTGTCGAAAAGATCATCTCTCGTCGCCAAAAGAAGAACAAGTACGAGTACGAAGTCAAGTGGGAGAACTTGTCCATGGACCAAACGACGTGGATGGAAAAGGATAAGCTCGAAAAGTGTGGTTTCACCAAGTTGATCCAACGCGTCGACGAAAGAGAAGCCGCGCGCGCTGGCTTGTACGCGCGCCCGCTAACCACCGCCAACGTCGAAAAGCACTTGATTGACTTTGGTCTCGAAGCTGAATTTGGTACGCACAACAGAATCAAGGGTTTGTCTGGCGGCCAAAAGGTTAAGTTGGTTCTCGGTGCCGCCATGTGGCAGCAACCGCACATCGTCGTCATGGACGAACCGACCAACTATTTGGACAGAGATGCGTTAGGCGCCTTGGCGTGCGCGGTCAAGGAATTCGGCGGCGGCGTTTTGCTCATCACGCACAACTGCGAATTCGCGGACGCGTTGAAGGAGGAAACTTGGGACGTTCCGGGTACCGGTGAAGTCATCATCACCGGTAACAGGTGGGGCCAAGGTAAAAAGGGTAAGGCTGAAAAGACGGACTGGGATGGACCGCAAGAGGACACCATCGACGCGATGGGTAACACCGTCAAGGTCAAGGGCCCGAAGAAGAAGTTGTCTAGAAAAGATATCAAGGCCAAGGCCAAGTCTCGCGCGATCAAGTTAGCCGCCGGCCAAGATTTGACCACCGATTCCGACTGGGACTTGGACGTCTACATCGGGGAAGACCCGTCCAAGGCAAAGAAGGCTGGCAAGGAATAAGTATGTGTACTTGGATGAATTAGAGTATTATATATGCGCCGTAGCCGAAAGCGAAAAGGAAAGAAAATTTCCTCTCGCGAAAGAGACGTTATTACATTTTTAAGAGACACAATATTATTACATAGACGAGATAGCAACATGTTTTAATTTGCAAACTTTGACTTTTATCACGATTTATCATCATCATTCATTCATTCGCGCGTAGTATAAAAACATACTCTCTCCTCTCGTCGCGCGCTTTACTCCTCGCGTTTTGTTGATTTCTCATCGATTCTCACAAGTCACTTGTTTCTCTTTTTTAACGAACGTTTGTTTTCTGTTTCAAATTTCTTCAGATTAAAGCAGGCGCAAAGGAAAAAAGGGGGATGTTATTCGCGGCGCAAGAAACGCCGCTGTTCGTTTTAAACGACGACGAGGCTCTTTTCGCGAACGAAAGAGGACGCGCGGAAGATGCGAGCACTCGAAACATTACTGCTCATTTTAAAAACAACGAAGAAGAAGAAGAAGAAGATCGAACGCGAATTGAAAAGAAACAACAGAATGACTTTTCCTCCGGCTCCGGCGATATCGTTCGATTGCGAGATGGGAGTTTACTGTCCTGGCGAACGACGAGCGGAAAGAATGCGGTCGAAATCGTCTTGTGGCGGGAAGAGCGCGATGGGGAACGAAGAGAGAATGCTGCGAGCAGAGCGGTGAAGACGATTGAAATCACGTTTCCAACTGACACCAAAAACGAGCTGTGCGCGAAAAGCGTCGTTTTGGCGCCGACATCTGTGAACGACGACGGCGCGTCGTTGTTTCGCGTGATCGCGTGTAGTCGAACGGTGCAGACTAACGGGAAAGTTTTGGAAATGTACGTGGCTACCGTGGAGGAGTCTGCGGATAAATCGTCGTTGCGATTGAAAGGAGGCGCGGTGGCGAAGAAAGCGGTGAAATTGGAAACGGCGGGGTTGGGAGACTCGGTGACGTGCGCAGGATTGGTGAGCGGTGCGGGCGAACGGTCGCCGATCGTGTGTGTTGGTGGTACGGACGGGCGAAAAGTCGTTTTCGTGGACGTTTTATCCGGCGAAGCGCTTTCGGAGATTGCGGTTGGGAGCCAATCGATATCGTCTTCCTCGGCTGCGGCTATTGGGAGTTCGTTGTTGGGAAAGTTTGGGATTAGCCTCGGTGCAAAAGGAACCATGCCGCCAGTAGTGCACGTATCGCCCAGACTGATCGAATTAGATGGGTCGATGGTGACAGTGATAGTCACCGGGGATGGGGCGGTGACGTGCGTTACTTCGTCGACAGCGAATACGAAGGGGGCGTTTGGCTCAAACTCGCAAGCAAACAGACGCGTATTGTTTCGAATGATGTTACCAAAAGGAGCTTTGAAAAGTGATGCGTTGATCACTTCTTCATGTCGCGAAAATGACACAACGAATTCGGCTCCCCAAAACTGGTTCGTTACGGGAGCGCGGGCGACAGCTGGCGGCAATTTAGTGGTCTTTGGAAACGAAGATTTAGGTAGGGAACACGTTACCGCGTATACGTTTGTGAGCACGAACGAAATCCGACGCATGGCTACGTTTACTATCACTGATAGTGCTGATAGCGTTCGAGACGTGTATTTCGACTCCGAGAGTGGGGAGATCTTCGTCTTCTTTTCGAGTAACTGCGTTTCGAAATGGTCCGTAGCGGATTCGTTGAGGGTCGTTGAAACTTTAGAATCTGATTTAGCCAAGTTTGAATCGTGGGCCATCAACGGTGTAGGTTCCGAAGCTGCTTTAAGCGCTTTGAGAATATCGTTTTTCGGAGATTTGAATGATGTTGGAGTCGATAAAAGCGAGATGCACACGTTTGCAAAGATTTTAGCCTCGGAGATTTCAGAGATTGGTCTAGATAGAGGGGTGAGCGCGGCAGGATTTCGTCGAGCACTTGGCAAGGACTTTGAAAGCGATGGAACGTCGATTGTTGATGATATAGCCGCGACTTTAGCTTCATCCTCGGAAACAGTCGATGATCTTGTTCAGAATTGGGGAGAGTTCGTGAAACGATACGTCGCTGAATGGAAACTAGGGAACCTCGGGGTTGCTTTTTCCGTTGTGAAATCGTCCACGGGCGCGGAAAAAGAAGAACTATTATTCTTGAGAAAAAGTGGTATCAGCGCACTCGCGACGAGTGGAAAGAACGCTTCATCGTCTGGAGCGCACATGCGGTTCCAAAACGACGCGGTTGAAAATGCGACCTCGTTACTTTCTCGAGCGGCGGGGAATTCTGTCGAACGCATGGCAAAGTTGCTCGGGTGTAACTTCTGCGGTCTCGAGAATCGCGAAGCTGTCGATTGGCTCGACCTTGCCACGTGTGAAGCGACTGGTACTGGTGGCCTTAGTATGACTGGTAGAAGCTCCTCGAGCAGTGCGCACGATGCGTTGTTCAGGGACCAAAGACGCTTGCTCCAACGCCAAACGATTTTGACTGTTCGAAAAGCGTGGGAGTCGCTGATTGTAAACGATAAAGATCTGGCGGCGTGCGCACAAAGTATTGAAGCAGCTTTATCTCAGAGCGTTCATGATATTGCGTCTTCTTCATCCTCTTCCTTCACGTCGGCGAAGAAGCTGCGCATGCTAGCACACAAAGCGTTCGGGTTTGCCATGTTGCTCCGATTAGCCTCAAAAGGCAGCGCCTGTTCAACGCCAAAAAAGGTTTCGAACGATGCATTTACTTTGTTACCGCGTGTTCTCTTAGTTTTTGCGCTTTCTTCCGCGCTTTCCTCCGTCTGTGCGTTGGATCCAGATACGATTGCTATCCAAGCATTCGCGAAACAAAGAGGCGATCCGGCGATGGTGGTAGTTGATCTTTTTCGTCGAGGCGAAATCGAAGCTTCAGAGAAGATTGCGCTGGCATTTTTAGGCAGCGCCATTCCGGGTGATTACGAGAAGAAAAGTGAAGAGGATGAAAGTCTGTTGTGCTACGAAGGCGAGCGACCGGCGTTAGCCTTCGCGCGTGCGTTGGCAATGTTGGCGAGAAGAGCTGCACAAACGAGTCACTCGGACGAAGAAGCTTCGAGATTGTTTTTCCAAGCGGCTTTGCGTTTAGAGAAAGTTGACGACAGCGAGAATAAAATCCTAGCGGAAACGGCAAGAACGATTCGCACTTCGATACTTGGTGACGATGACGACGATGCCAAGAACGCGCAAGATCGAGGAAGAGGAGCGCAAGATCCGCGCACGTACGATGCGCTTGAGCATCACGAAACGGTCGCGTTAGCGTTTGAACGCGTCTTCTCCTCGCGTCTTTCTCACGCCTCTTTGAAATTCACAATGGCGGCAATCTCTGAAGCCGAGCTCGTCACTGAATTTGAATCGCAGGAAGATGCAGCTAGGCTCATCGACGCTAAAGAAAGACTTTGGCACGCGTCTCTGCGACGCGCTTGCGACGAAAACGATTTCGTTTCTGCGTTCGTTTCTACACTTTTCATGTACAATTCCCCGGCGGCGGCGAGACATTCGAACTTTTCAGGTGTACGTGCACTTGTCGAATCGGCATGCGACGCAATGGGCGTGAACTGTGGTGCGACGGCGGATATTGGTCGAGTGATTAAATCGTTGCCGTTTGGAGAGGCGATTTACGCGGCGAGAGAAACGCTTGAAAGAAAATCTCGAACGCACAAGTTGAATCACCAGTCTCAAGACGACAAAGACCAAGGAACTGCTACAATCGTTTCTCCGTCGGAGATTTTATATTCCATGCTCGTCGATCGTTGGGAGTTGAAGGACGCCGCGTTAGTCGCTGCCCAAGACGCCGTCCGCTTCGGCGACGAAGCTCGACGAAAAGTTTGCGAAGCCGCGAAAGACCCGCAAAACGCGCAACTTCGAGACGATGCCATCGAGTCAGTTCAACGTCATTTGCACGGTTTAGAAAAGTCTTTAGCCGCGTTGACCGCGACAAGAAGCGACGAGAGGTGCGGTACCGACGGCGAAGTGTTTTTTGCACCGACGCACGACGATTTTGGAGAAGAAAGCACGGACGATGAAATGCACGTCGAAAAAGGATCCTCAGAGTCCTCGCAAGAAGAGATCGTATTTGAAAAACTTCGCATTCATAATGACGACAACGACGAAGGCAACGATGTTGCACGTCAGAATCAAGAACCACCGAACGACCGCGCGCCTCCACCAAAACCGAAACGACACAAAAAGCTCCATCCTCCAACGGGAGACGACGAGATTGGCGTTGGTTCGCCTCTTGCGGCGATGGCGAGAATGGTCGCGCTCACAAAAGCGCGTCTTCTTCTTTTAAAAAATGATGCCTATTTAGAAGAGCTCGCGATTGAAAAGCAGAAGTTCACCAACATAGCTTCCTTATTCGATGAGAGCGCGGTAAAAGTTGTGTGCGAGAGTTTGTTAAAGCGCGGATTCTTCGATGACTGTTCGGATTTGGTTTCTTTGTGGTTTTCAAACCACGAGTTGCGCGACGTCGCGAGTCAAATATCATGTTGCGCCGGTGCGTTTGCGGCAGAAACGATTCAGCATTCGAGCGAGAGTCATCATTCGGCAAAGTTACCGATTGGTTTTAAATGTGTGAAAGTTTCGAGCTCGTTATCGAACAGCTCAAATACCCTCGCCAATGAGAACCCGTGGGTGGCGTCGAGAAAAATCGTGGACAAGTTTGAAAACGTGGAAACGAATGGGATGATTGCTCATTCCGCGTGTTTAGGCGCCTTAAGCGTGAACCCAGATCTCGAGTTACCTTTATTTCTCACAGAAAACGTGCATTGCGATAAGCTCATTTCGCTGTATTTGAAGGCGAATCGTCCGGCGTGCGCCGCTCGGGTGGCTCTGAAAGAGTTGGAGCTTTATTCGCGCGCGAGTGCGATGAAACGCGTTAAACATAACGCCGTTTGGCTTCCCATGGATGCTTTCCACGCGGTTCAAATTGCGCTCGATGACGACGCGTTCTCAAATAAAAAGAAACACATATCAGGTGCTTTGAGAATCGCGATTGATTCGCATCGAAACCAACTGGAGAAAGATGCGAAAACACTCGCTCAGGTGCACCAGATGTATTAATAGCAAATAGCAATAAAAAGCAATAAAAAACACAATAAGCGCCAAAATTACGTACCAGTTGGTACTAGGAAATAGACAAACTACATGCATGCCAATCATGGTCAAAATTACAAAAAGCTAATCATTCTCTTAATAACTCTTGGCGAATATGCATACCTCTTTCGCTGGCTTTCCAGTTTGGATGCAGTTTCCAACCGAGCTCGGTTGTTCAAAAGGGAAGCATCGGATGGTCGCCCCCGTTTTCTCCTTGATCTCCTTCTCTTCCTCGTCCGAACCTTCCCAAGCGCACCTCGCCCACTTCCCGTCCTCGATCGTTTTTTCTAAATCCGCCATCGTCGCGCAATCGACGATGTTTTCGTCTCGAAACTTTCTCGCTTTTTCCAACATCGCGTCTTGGATCTCGTCCAAAATCACGTTGATTTTCTCCACTAACGACGCTTTTTCCGCGGAAACGCCAAACTCTTTGCCTTCTTTACCCGGCACGTCTCTTCTGGCCACAACGCACGCGTTCTTCTCGACGTCTCTGGGACCGATTTCAATACGAATCGGCACGCCTTTCATCTCCCAAAAGTTGAACTTCCATCCGGGCGATTTCGTATCGTCTGCATCAATCTTCACGCGAATGCCCGCTTCTTTCAATATCTTCGTAATCGCATCGCACGACGCCATCACCGATTCCTTATCTTTATTCTTTTGCCAAATCGGCGTCACGATGACTTGCACCGGTGCTAATTTCGGCGGCAACGTCAATCCCTTATCGTCGCCGTGCGTCATAATCACGCCACCCATCATTCGCGTACTCACGCCCCAGGAGCTTTGATACACGTTCTTTGCTTTCCCGTCGGTATCTAAAAACGTCGTCTCGAAAGCTTTTGCAAAGTTATCGCCTAAATCGTGTGAAGTTCCGGCTTGTAACGCTTTCTTATCACCCATCATCGCCTCCATGGTAAACGTCGCCTTCGCGCCCGCGAAACTTTCAATGCTGGATTTCTTTCCAACGATGACAGGCATCGCGAGCGTCTTCTCCGCG
>Ga0115557_1002274_pt1 | contig 12941 bp, 5 predicted proteins | sample COGITO_mtgs_1104_FD_87280 | JGI IMG/M metagenome (GOLD analysis project Ga0115557, IMG submission 87280) | Pelagic marine microbial communities from North Sea - COGITO_mtgs_110421 | ecosystem: Environmental > Aquatic > Marine > Epipelagic | place: Germany:Helgoland, sampling site Kabeltonne...
CTGGTCGCTGTAGCTATCAGTGAATACTATTGGATGCGTCCTGACGATCGTTTAATGAAAAATCGGTAAAGACTGTTGCGCTAGAGCTCTTCCAACTTTTCCATTGGAGACCCCATTTTTTGGGCATGAGCCAACAAACCCGAGACAAGTTGACTAAGTTATGGCTGATCACAAGCCCGATGAAACCCCTGAGTCCCAGATGGCCTACTTCAGCGAGCACGCTATTCCTACTGCGTTAATTGATCTGAGGAACAAACACGGGTACGTAAACCAGGTGATCCAGTACTGTGAGACTGCCTACTTGACACAGGACAAGCAGGAGATTGAGAATCAGACCAAGGATTATTTGAGCGACGCTCTCGGCGCGGTAGTGAAGGATATCGAGCTTATCACTAGTAATCTTACTGGTTTTTTAGACGTCCAGATGAACGCTTTGGATTCATTGGCCCCACAGCTGGATTTGGTGAAGAACCGAATTGCACAGACCAAGGCATCCCACGCTCAGCATCGATTGACTGTCACGAGGAGGGAGGTGGAGGGAAAGAAACCCGAACAAAAAAAAGAGGGCCTGAAAAAGGGGGAAGAGAGTCTGAACAGCAAAAAGCTACCCCCCTACGAGAGGGTGCCGTTGGAGGAAAGGATGAAAGCCTTGGACGGTGTGGGGCACTCGCTGGCCTGATCCTTCTTCGTTGGGTAAACAAACAAAGACAAAGAGGACCCTCCCCCCTTTTTTCGGAGCAGTAGATGTAAACTTGAAGAAGAATAAAGTGTCGATTTTCGCACTGAAAAGCAGCTTCTTTTCATCCAAAGGCGCATTTAATTAATACCAAGCCGACCAGCCCTCGTACATCAATGCCAACTTCTCGGTATCCCTGGCAGCCATGATGAGCTCCTTTGCCTCCACCTCCAAGTTTGTCCGCACCAATTTAATTACATTACTTCCCTTGACCCAGCCATCTTGCGACTTTCTGCCCCCCTCTTCCTTCGCCTGCTTTGCGGTAACATCATTCTGGTTCCCCTCGCCATTCTTCTCAGCAATGAATTTTTTCCCTTCGGCAATGATGGCCCTCCCCTTGTCCAGCAGTAACTTGCTTGCATCTAATAATTCGTTTTTGTTCTTGTTGCACGCCTCGACATCCTTTCGCAATCGATCGGCAAGGAAAAACTTATCATTATCATCACCAACAAGGCCATCTAGTATGCTCTCTGTTGTTGCACCCTTGGCGGTCAGCAATTTGAACCCTTCGACGCTATTGTTCGGATTGCAAGTATCGAAATCACTGCCAGCGATTTCCAACGCCCTATCAACTTCGCCTCCGACATTTACATTGTCACAAAACACTCTCGTTACGTTACTACTGCTCGCTTCCCCGGAAACCTTTTTGAAGCTGCGAATCACGGTTGAGAGCTTCTTCCATTCTGCATGGTCGAAGGCGGCGATAGCAGCTTTGACGCTCCAACCGGCTACTGCAGGTGATCTTACGACTTCCGATGTTTCCGCTGGGGCTGCTGGTCCTTCCTTTACCATTTTGCTCCAAGCCAAGGTTGGCTGGGCAGGCTGCACCTTGGAAGCCTTCTCCTTCTCAATTTCCTTCTCTACCCTCTCCCTCCTATCTTTGATTCTCCTTAAGAGCGCCATCATCAAACTTTCCCTTCGTGCAGCCTTAACTAGCGCCTGGTAGCCACAGAAAAACGCCTCAAGAACGTCTGGGTTGGGATTGTCTCCATCATCCTCCCCATCAACACCGTCGTCGGTCTGCAGATACTCCATGTCTATGATGCCCTTCACGATAGCGCTTGCTTTGGTGAGGCTGTCGATGAGAACATCGGAAAGTTGCAGCAGCGCGACGCCGTCTTGCTTGCTTAAACTCTTCACTAAAATGGGCAAATGGCGATGCATGTTTCTCGTCGATCGGGAGAGGGTGGCAATCTCCTCCTCAAACTTGACAACGTTGGTAAATAAGTCGCAGTTGAGCTGTACAGGGTGGATAAGCGCGCTGTCGATTTGCAAGGCACGCTGCGCTTTTATTGCATCAAGCCGCCTCAACCACGCTGCAAATTTGCAACCAAACACGAAGTCTGATCTTTCTACCTTTGCCATTTCGATGAGCTTGTTCGTAATGATCAGAGTTGTAATGCTTTGCTGGATCAGACCTTCGACATCTCGAAGCATGCTATTGGTGGTCATGGCAGGACCGTTCTTCATTTTAAGACTTTCCCAAGTGGCATTGATGACGGGGATGTCCGCCGGTTCGAAATTGTCCCAAGTTTGTTGGCAGCTCGTCAACCTAGCCTCCCATTCATTTTTCTTCCTCGGGACTTCCACTGCCTCAAATTCGGCCAGTTTTGTCGTCATGATTGACGATCCACAGAGCATCTCCAATTTTTCAACCTCTGCTACCGAGCACTTCAGGCTCGGGAGTATAAGCTCATTGTCTAGTTGCTCGTCAAATGCTTTGATGCGGCTCATCTTTTCCTCACACAGTGTTGTTCGCAGTTCCAGATTCTGGACGAAAACCGTGGCACTGCTTACAATTTTTCGCACGTTTTCGAGTTCAGCAGCTTCTTCGTTACTCAACTTTGCAGTTGCGCCCGGAGTTGTCACGAGCAACGGGCGGTACTTCTTTTGCTTGGCAGCACACTTGAGCTCTTCTGGGTCCGGCAGCACGACATCCTTGCCCCTGACAGGATCGTGAACAAAGGCCTCCAGCAATGTAAGAATTACTGCTTTGTTTTCCCTCAGCGCCTTCAGCACGCTCGTAAGGCACATATGAAAATTACCCCATAAGCCTCCGACGCCCAATGCGGCGATCAAGTTTTGGGTGAGCCGGAAAGGGACAAGCTCGGGCACCTTCAGCGCCCTTCCCTGATTGAAAATCACTCCGTAATCAATGTGCACGATTTCCCCGGTATTAAAATCGACCATGAGGTTGTTCGGGTGCCTATCGCCTAAGCCCATCAAAAACCCAGTCGCGGAGGAGGTAGCGAGAGACTTGGTGAAGGTGTGCCTCTTTTCAAAGAAGGTGCTCATCGTGAGACTGCTGGAGAAAATCTCCCTCTCGAGCAGATTACTAGGGGTGATTTCCTGCATCTTGTTGAAAATACCCATTCGAGTGTTGAAGTTCCAATTTTCATGGGGCGTTTTGGGGTCCAATTTTTTCGAAATTAGGTACTGCCGTGCTACATTTTGCCAAGAGTGCGGGTTGCTGGATTCATCGCCGCCGTCGTCGGGATGTTTGTTGTTGCCGACGTCGTCACTGACCTTCTTGTTAGAAGAAGCCCCGGCACCACCACCCGACTTGTCGTTCATGATTTCCTTGGCTATTTTGGTGCGCTCCGCGTCCCTTCGCTGGTAGTCCTTAAGAAGGGAGTAGAGAGGAACAACGTTTTCAACCCACTTCAGTAGGCCAGATTTCTGACTAACCGGCAATACAGCGTAGCTCTTCGTGGCAAGTTTCCGCATGCGGGTCTCCTTATCGCAGTTCGCCTTTAGTAACGTGTTTGTCACCTCTAGCATCTGCATCATGCGCTCGTCAACGCGTAGGTCCTCCCCCCCCTTGAGCAGGAAGCTGTGCTTCGCCATTGTGTTGTCCAAAAAGGTAATTTTCTTTGGTTGTTGCTTCGTTGGGATGACTACAATATCGTCTACTGTTCCGACTATTCTTGCGGGAACACCCGGGAGGAAGAAAAGAGAACTAGCCGATCTTAAAACGTCGTTCAGCTGGGGGCAGATCGTTTTCATGGACTTTTCGAGCTTTCGATCTTTAATACTGTAGATTCCAGTCACAATCTTTACGCAGCAGTCGTCAAATTGTTTCTGAAAGGCTATGGGAGTCGTTGCTACGTCGGCCTTGAAAATTTTAATGAGGCGCAAAATGTGGGTACCCACGGTGGACTGAAACTCTTTTTCATAGAGTGTCTCTGGGGTTACCCCAGAGGGGCGGGCGGGCAGCTGCTTCGAACTTGAGACGGCCGAAGTAGAGACATTGAGAGTCGGGAACGCACTATCAAGATCCGCTTCCGTGGCAATATTTGTCGATTTGGCAACAACTTTCCCGTCGATCTCGTCCACCATGTCTGGAGATAGGGTTTGTCGAGCGAGAGACAGCAGTTCTTGGACATACTTCTCCGAGCTTACTTGAAATTCGCGTTGAAATAATTTGGAAGCGTTCTCTCTCTTCTGTCTGTTCAATGTCATGAATGTCTTGACCATTTTTGCAACGTTGAAACCCACGTCGGCATTAAAAACCTCCACTGGTCGCTTCATAAATTCTGCCGACTTCGCGTGAACACGTTCAATGAGACTCTTCCAACGATCTCCCCACAGACTAGACAACTTGTCAATTTGTATCTGAAATTTTAGCACGTCGTCATACAGGGAACCATTAGATTTCTGCAAATGTTGTCGAAGCCTTTGAAGCGAAACCTGCTTCTTCCTTGCGTCGACAATTGGTTGCTCACCCTCAGATTGATGATAATCTTCGAGCCCAGAGAATCCCCTGCATACGTCGAAAGCTACTTTGGCAGTGGATTTCTTCTCATTCGTACTGACAGTTTCGAGAATTTCAGTCGCCATCTTGCGGCTAAATTCGTCCTTATAACCGATGAGAGAAAACAGCTGAGGGAGTATTGCCAGCCAGCAGCGAGCGGGTGTATTTTCAAGCAGGTTCTTGAGCTTAGTGAGGTCGGCCGATTTGTTCCGGTGAACGATAAGCTTCATTAGCCGGAGAGTGACGCTGGTAAAGTGGTTCGCGTTGGTAGGAAGGGTAAGGACTTTGCAGTAGTGCGTGAAGGAGAGCTCATGCAGGTTGTTCAAGACGTCTACGTCATTCGTGTTTGCGGCCGTGTTCGCAGAGTCGATCTTCATGAGACGCACCCAGCAGGTAAATCCAAAGTCGGCCAATCGCAAGTTGCTCTTGCTATTGTTGCCGCCGCACAATTTGCTAGCGTTGACGAGGCAATCTCCAATATAGTGGGAAAACGTGTTGGTCTTCCAACCGAAAAGTTCGTTATTGGTCATGGCGGCAGCGGGTGCGTTTCCTGTAAAAGTCAAAGAAGAGTTGAAGATGTCGCCCATTGATTGAAGCCAAGAAGCGGCGCGAAGATAGGACCGAGTCTTGTAATGGTTCTCACCCTCCTCCTCACTTATATTGCCTGCTAGAGTAACGAGAGCCGATATCGCGGCGTGTTGAGAAGTGGATCGGCGTGGGGCACGCTCAAAATCCAAGTGAATAGATTCGTACGATCTGAAATTCGACGTTGACGTCGTTTGGGAGAGGAGGCGAGCAGCAGTAGATAGATTATTTTGCTTGCGCGCTAATTTACATAGATGCAGCCGGGATAGGTCCGGATCATCGCCCTCAAAATTCAATGCGGAGCGGATCAACGACAGCTTTCGGAGGTCTCCGAAGCTGCAGTTAAATTCGTCGAAAGTTTCACTAAGCTCAGCAGCAGTCTTGTTTGTGTGCGTTCGGGCGGCATAATTGACCCTCCGATTGACAATCTCGCAGCTCTCAACTAGGTTGGCAAGATTTCCGTTACTGTGACGCATGCCATCCATCGATTGGGTAAGAGGATTGAGAAGGCAGCGGGTGCAGCGGGCTAGATTGCGGGCAACCACCAATTGGATTTCTTGGTTCGTTTGAACATCGTCGACCCGCGCGACAGAATAAAGTAAAGTCCGCTCCACGGCTTCAACGCGAGATTGGAGAGGTTGAAGGGACAAAGAGAGAGGGAAGTCCTCGTAACTCTCCGTCAGCGCTCTGAGCTTTGCGTTAACGTCATCACCAAGCTTCATGTCGTGCTCGGCGGTCGTGGAGGAAGTCTTCGTATTTACAATTTCGTCGACAGACTTCCATGCATTCAAGAGTTCCCGATCGAACTTGGGTCTGAAACTATCCTCACTCCCAGCAGACAACAGTGCGTTGCCCATATAGTCCGTGTACCGTGATTTTAGTACCTCTTTTCCGTCAGGCAAGACAGACTTCCAAATACTAGGGGTCGCAGTGGGCTTTTCTGGAACCCGACCGAGATACATCTTGGTGTTGGGGCCAAGCAGTTCAACCTGCGTGATTATGTTTACGTGATTTTTCTGTGACTTATTCGATTTTGACTTCTGCTGCCTAGGGTTACCGTTCTTTCCACTCTTCTCCTCGTTGCCGTTGCCGTTGCCGTTGCCGTCCCCATCTCCAGCCCTGTTCTTTCTGGCTATTACAGCGGCGTTGTTTTTCTCGATCACGCTTCGCATCTCTCCAAGCACCAACAGGAACTTATCAAGCCGCTCGTACTCCCCGAGGTCATTAAGGCAGTCAAATGCTGTCTGCACGCACGCCTGCACCCCTGACAGCGAAAAAAAGGTGTAACTGAGGTGCTTGAGGGAGAATTTTGCGACCTCTAGAGGAGTTTTTCCGGCAGCCGGATGATTTTCAAAATAATAGCTTCCAAATTCAATGCCCCCGTCCCAGTCAGGACCCCAAACGAACTCGCCAAGCCAGAGACAGCCTAGACAGATCCGAAGGCTCTCCTCCAGTCTCCCCTCGCATCTACAGATCATAGCATCCATCCAGAGACATCTCTTGCTCAATGGTTTTGTAAGGTCCCCGCCGACACACTTCCCGCCGTCTAAAAAGTTCGAGTTCCCCGGCGAATTTCTAATCCGCTCAATGAACCACTCCTTTAACCCGACGATACTATCAGGACAACGAGTGCTCACCATCGAGTCAGCGAGAAGCCTGAGATTGCTTTCTAGTGACACCACGGTCTGCTTGGCCGCATCAGAATTAATTTTCAAGTATGTCACGGCGCTAGCGTCTTTCCTCGGGCTATATATCTCCTTGGGGTCATATCCCTCATAAAATTCGAAACCGGAATTGTTTCCACCGGCAATCATGCCTTCCAAGCAACGCAGACCATGCTCCACGCTTCCCCTCGCGTTTCCGGAAGAAATAGAGGCCTTAAAGAGATGCAATCGACGCGAAGACAGCCACTGTGTCGTTGTGGGCAGATTAGTAAGAAAGAAGGCAATGTGGGGATGCAGGGGGGGATGGAGAGGGGGGCTAAAATGCGAACCAGCAGTCAGCATGATCATCTGCTTCTCGAACTCAGTGAAGAATGCCAGTAAATTGTTTAAAGCCGTGAGGGAAACAAACATACCGCTGTCATCTACGTCGCCCTTAAGAGCTTGCTCAAATTGCTCAAGCGTCTCCCGAGGGCCGCCTAGAGGGGTGCGTAAATTCATTAGGAGAGTGAGAGAGGCCACAAGGGCTGGGACCGTCATCGGAGTGGAAACAGCGGCGGCTGCTGCTGCTGCTGATGATGACGACGATGATGATGTGTTTGGCGAGGCGACGGGGCGGTTATTCACGCTTTTCGCCCCCGCCTTCTTCTTGCCGGTGGTGAAGTCAGTTCCTTCAGTGAAACGCTTCAAGGTTTCATTCACCGCAGGTGGAATTTCGGCGTTTGTCAAACCACCAAGAATGTCCATGTAGTCATCTTCACGAGGGTTCGTCGCCGGGTTTGCAATATATTCGAAGAGATCCCTTAATTTGTTGAAATTCATGCTCATCATTGTGCGCTTAAGACCCTGAAGTGGATAGGGAACGTGCACGACGGAGTCGTCGTCGTCGTCGTCGTCGTCGGGCAGCCCTGCGGATTTGTCCGTCTTCCGAAGAAGAGACAAGAGCTTCACTAAATTGTCAGATGTAACAGAGAGGCACTGTACAACAGATGCAGGCTTTTCCTTCTTGGAGCGGTTTTTTGGTGTATCGCTTTTATGACGGGGGTACTTTGCATTCTGAGAGGCCGGGGGTGTACTGATCTTCACGCCGGAGTTTTTCTGCAGCGTCTTAATCGTAGGGATATTATTGGTGTAATTGTTGTTGTTGTTGTTGTTTTTGTTGTTTTTGTTGTTGTTATTGTCGGTGGTTGTGGTGGTGGAGGTGGCGGAGGCGGTGGAGGTGGTGGAGGTGGTGGTGGTGGTGGTGCTGCTGCTGCTTTTACTTTTGCTAGTACTGGTTCCACTGGCCGGATACAGGGTCTTCTCTTTCTTGATTTTGATTTTCACTTTCTTGTCCTTCTTCCCTGTCACGGCAGCGACTTCACTACCAGCAAACTTTTTATTGTTTGGATTCATTCTCTCTGCCCTCTCATTGTCCCGTCTGCGCTTCTCCTCCTTCTCCTCCTCAGTTAATTCTACTTTGTTCACAGGAGATTTCTTTAACTTCTTCTTCTTCTCCTTCAGATTCGGAGGGGAAATTTTCTTCAGGTTTAATTCATTCGATGGGGTGACGGCGGTGCTAATGGTAATACTATTGGCTGCCTTGTCGCTGTTTATCATAGAAATTGCTCCACCATTACCTCCAGTGGTGGCGGTTCCACCAGTTCCTGTGTTGCCAGTTCCTGCTGTCAAGGAGTGATCACCTCCTTTTCCTCCATCAGCAAGGCTCGTTTTGATCTCAAGTCTTGTCGTCGATGGTGTTGCTGTCTGCCTAAGAAGAACCACAGGAGCAGTCTTTGTCTTCTTCCCTCCCACATGCTGTTTTTTCGACATCTCAAGTATTTTTCACAACTAGGCAATTGGTCGATGGTGGGGATCTGTTCGATCCGTAGGACTCTCCAAACTATTTGGTGTGCGGGGGGGTGGGGATGGTGCCAACTTGAACGATTTCAGCCCACTTGACCACCAGAAAAAGGGTCGTGTTAGAGGGTTGGTGCAATCAATCTCTGATAATCGAGTGTCACTCGAGAACAAGCGACGAAGGATGCCGCTATTTTATATGTAAGGTGATGCAATGATGAAATAATTTGGTAAAAAATGGACTGAGAGGTCCCTTCATTTTTCATTTTGCTCCTCACGTGCTCCTTTGCCAAAATCAGTGATTCATCATCTGTCCTCTGTTAATATTAGAATTTCAATTAAATTGAGCGGTAATCAGCTCTTGTTAGAATATTTCACGGACTTCTAGTGCAAAATATATAAGAAATTTCCCGAAATCATACTTATCTGACACCCAGTCACTCGAAATCTGGTGGGCTTTTCAACACCTCCCATCAACCCTTCTGAAAGACGTCGCCCCTAAAGACCCCCGTTCCACTTCCCGTAGTACTGTTTACTGCATTTGTGGGGTGTTTAGTAATCTCAGTTTTGCTTGGAGGAGAAGCAGTCCAACTAGGAGTTGCTGAGGTCTTCGAAGCTGTAGGGAAATTTATTGGTGGGTCTGTCAGCTTGACTCTGTTTTTTGTCGGTGTGTATTATCTTCGAGGTTAATATTTGACGACTATTTCTAGGATGGTTTCCGCTACAAACCGATCCGACCAATGCCTTCCTCCGAACAGGTTCCCCACTTGGTTGATTCTTGGTCTGTCTGCTTCTTCATTTTACGCCCTTCTTTCTCCCTATGGAAGCGTTTTCCATCGGCTGGATTCAGCTGATGTCGTCAATCTCTTGATGAAATCCCACTCGGTGCACCCCAAGTTGCCGTCCCTCCCTATGCATGCTTGGATCTTAGCATTGCTTGTCGTGACTTTGGTTTTGGTGATAATTGCAGAACTCAGCGAAAACCACGAGGACGAAAGGTTCCGTCCAAGTGACAAGATGCTAGCAATGGAAGTCGAAGCGGCGAATTGCGAGGCGGAGTCAACCTCGGGAGAAGAGAGCGCGGAGGAGGAGGACGCCGCCAGGAGGGGCCACAACTCCCAAGGAGAAATGATCTGGAGAGAGGAGCAAGGCAAGTCTGTTTTAGTGCCAAAATTCTTTTTGCCCACGTCCGCGAAGAAAAAAGGTAAATCTACGCCGAAAAGGTATAAGCTTGCCGAAGTTGCGAAGCACAACACGAAGGAAGACTGCTGGATTGTGATCGAAAGTAGGGTTTACAATGTCACAAAATTCATCGATCACCACCCCGGGGGGTGGCTTCCGATCGTGAACATGGGCGGAAAAGATTGCACCGACGCATTTGCGAACTATCACCCCGCGAGTGTGTACAGGAAGTCGCTGCCCTCCTTCTACATCGGCGATTGCGTCGATACATTGGACGAAGATGCCTTCACCAAGGAGCACCGGGAGATTCGACAGATCTTACTCCGTCGCGGTCTCTTTGAAACCAACAACATGTACTATGCTCTTAAGATTATTTGGCTATCGAGCGTATTCTGTGCTTCAATGGCCTTATCCCTGGACTCGAACGCTTCGAAGTCGACTCACTTATTTGGGGGGCTTCTCCTGGCCGTCTTCTGGCAGCAGCTTGCCTTTGTCGGCCATGACATTGGGCACAACTCCATGAGCCACAAGAAGTGGAAGGAGACGTTTTTGGGAATCTTGTTCGGGAATACGTTTGGAGGCATTAGCCTAGGGTGGTGGAAGCGCAGCCACAATGTCCATCACATTGTCTGTAACAGCGTTGAGCATGACCCTGATATTCAGCACCCCCCCGTATTTGCCGTGAGCGACGAATGCTTCGACACCGATAAGCTCGCCGAGGGCGCAGAAGAGACCGACGCTGTTGTAGACCGGGAGAAGGGCTTTTGGAGCACGTACCACGAGAAGTGGATGACCCTAGATCGGCTTTGGCAGTTCCTCGTTTGCTACCAACACTGGCTCTTTTACCCGATAATGGCCGTTGCCAGGTTCAACCTTTACGCTCAGGGAATCGTCTTCATCATCAACTGCAAGAAACAGGATGGATGGCACGCGAAGAATTTCCACAGTTTGGAGGCTGCAACAATGTTCCTCTTCCTCTCTGGAATGTCCTACGTCCTCTTGCAGCTTCCGCCGGACGAGCGGCTTGCCTACGCGTTGATTTCCCATGGCTTTTCGGGACTTCTCCACGTGCAGATCTGTATCTCGCATTTTACCATGGACACGTATCACGGGCATGCCTACAATGACGCCTCTGATGAGTGGTTCCGGATGCAGCTTTTCACCACCATGAATGTTGACAGCTGGAGGTGGATGGATTTTTTCCACGGTGGATTACAGTTTCAGATCGAGCACCATCTGTACCCTCGCTTACCTCGCCATAACTTGCGTGAGGCCCGGGAGTTAGTCAAACCTCTCTGCGAAAAGTGGGGCATTCATTACCACGAGCCCGGGTTTATTGCGGCCAATGTTGAGCTCATTGAGAGCATGAAAGCCACTGCCTTGAAGTGTCGTAAATATGGGCTGAAAGCCATCGGGGGAAAGGAAGAGACTTCTCTCTACGAGGGCCTCAACGCCGAGGGTTGAAGGAGGGAGCGAGGGGAACTGGGTGGAACTGGGTGGAACTGGGTGGAACTGGGATGAAGGGATCATCCGTTTGAGAAGTTTTTCAAAAGAGAAATGAAATGATGTTTATTTACCACCCTAAAAAAAATTCTCTTTAACTCATATTAATTTTACCATGGCTCTGGGCTCTGGCGCTAACACTCATTTCTGTGTTCTGTGTTGAAGGTGTCCAGAACTAAGTCGATATCTCGCAGAATACAGTCAATATCTTCTGCATCAGATTTTTTCCTCAGTCGGCTAGCGACAGTTTGCTTCTCGACCTTTTTCCCGTCTCTTAAAAAAGTTACGTTACCCCACTTTGTGGTAGCCCCGGAGTCAATTGCTTCTGAACTCCAGATAAATGACTTATCAGTAAAAAAAAGCGCATGAATGTGATTTACTTTACTCACTGACTGGGAGGAACGCATCCTACATTGTATTCGCTTTTCACGTAGCCTTTTTCGCATGTTCCGTCGTCTTCTCCGACGCTTCTCCGTTTCTCTTGACATGACAGAGAGCTTAAAAAAGACATTTATTGCATCCAAAGATGAATCGGACAGCAATCTTCTCGGTTAGTTATTTTGGTTGCTGGCGATGACGATAATGAAATGGTGCATTACCTGGTTATGATTTTTTCTTCTTCTCCCTCTAAGGTCGTAAAGAAGATAATACAGTTGGAAATGAACTTATCTTTCGCAAATATTACTTTTTAAAGTTGTCTGGGCTTGTAATACAACACGACGTTTTGAGAAAATCGAAAAAGAGATGAACAACAATCTTTCAACTGATTAACTCTTCTGAAACATGAATAATTGCGAATTTGATGTCACCAGTACTTATCTTTTTTTCATCTCTTCTGCTCCGTTTTTGTAGTGCCTTAGATATAAATACAGGAGACCACTTGAGTATCATCTGAAGCATGATTTGTGCTCCCAATTTCAACTCTTTTGCCCTTGTCTTCTTCGCAACTTTCCTTTCCGCTTTCCCCCTATCTGTCCACTCAACGAGAATCGAGACGACAACGCGCCGGACCGGTACAGAGAATGGCTTTACATGCTACAGGGTGTCATACAATGGTCCGGAAGAGGGTTCACCGATGAATGCCCAAGGTTACTACAACTGTCAATTTCTCCAGGGTACAAGGAAGGATGGCAAACAAAAATCGGAAATAAAGTCATGCAAGCTCCACGACCGTAGAGACATTTACGAGTCGAATCCTCGCCAGTACATCATGAGTGAGCGCTATGTCTTTGGGAAAGGTGGGAGAAAAGTGAAACAATTTGAGGTGAAGTGCAAAGGCTGCGAGGGGAAAGAGTTCAGTTCTTCTCCCCTCATTGCTCACAACCACATGTCGGTTGAGGAGGTGGAATTAGCGACAATCGAGGATGTTGTAGAAATCATGAAGCTGCACCTTTTGGACGATTTCAATTATTTCATCGATCTATTGGAGACAGTTAGGTGGAGCTCACAAGGAGGAATTGGTCGCTTGCCAGAGGAAATAATTACTTTCCTAGAACAATTACCTAATCTAGACAACGACAACGACAACGACAACGACAACGACGACAATGATGGCAACGACGACAATGATGGCAACGACGACAATGATGGCAACGGCAACGGCAACGGCAACAGCAACAGCAACAGCAACAGCAACAGCAACAGCAACAGCAACAGCAACAGCAACAGCAACAGCAACAGC
>Ga0115557_1002276_pt1 | contig 12940 bp, 12 predicted proteins | sample COGITO_mtgs_1104_FD_87280 | JGI IMG/M metagenome (GOLD analysis project Ga0115557, IMG submission 87280) | Pelagic marine microbial communities from North Sea - COGITO_mtgs_110421 | ecosystem: Environmental > Aquatic > Marine > Epipelagic | place: Germany:Helgoland, sampling site Kabeltonne...
ATGGCAGTAATGGCAGTTATGGCACCTTAGGGAAGGGTAAATCAAACCTCATGAGGTTTATAACAAAAGATGTACTAGAGTCCATGGGCATCCGCATGGGGCATAAGATCATCCCGGGCGTATGGGATGGCGACCTTGACCCTGACGAGTTGAAGGAGAAGGCGAAAGCCAGTGAGGACGGTATGACTATACCGTACAATCTTCCGATTCCTATTCCGCTGTCGTCGCTGCCTTCTTCTCCTGGATCCGGATCGCCGACGAAAGGGGAGGAATCGAGTGCGAACTCGGGGGTGAACTCGAGGGTAAAAGTGCCCAAGGAAACCCTCGAGTTCTTCAAGCTACTGACCGCCTCGGAGAGAACGTCGTGCTCCTTGGATTCCTCGAGGCTGCTCTCCCGCGTGATCTCCAAGAACTCGGGGCACGGACGGACGCTGGCGGAGATGGAGTTGACGTACCTCGCGTTCACGGGGCTGGAGTGCTGGCGGAGTTTCGAGAGGTGGAAGCGTCTGGTCGTGCTGGTCTCAAAAGGGTGCGAGGAGTGGAGCTGGGACGGGGATGGGGACGGGGAAGCGGAAGCGGTGGAATTCTTCGGCGAGGCCATCGGGATATTCGCGAGGCAGTTAACCGCGGGGGTTTGTGACGATATTATAACCGATGCGGAGGCCGGGTCTTTTGTCGGTGACGGTTTGAGCGGAGAGGGGGAGGGGGAAGAACAAGGAGGGTTCTTGAGGAAGGCTGTGGTTTGGTTTTGCGTTGGTGTGGAGCGGATGTTGGGATATGCCAGGGACTCTCCCGCCGTGATGAAAGGAGGAGGAAAGAAAGACAAGTTGAGCGAGTACTGCGGGTATTTTGAGGAGCTAGTTGCTATTGGAGAAGGGAAGTTTGGAGTGAAGAGGGGGGGGACGGTGCTCGATACCGACAGTGGAGGAGGAGGAGGAGGGTGGGGGGAAGGTTGGAGAAAAGATTCAGAAGACGACGATCTTCCCGTTGTTGTTGACGTTCCTTCTTCTTATTCAATGGAGGAGGAGGGTGTAGAGGAGGGAAGGAAAGGGAGAAAGAGAACGAGTAGCTTCGCGGAGGAGTGTAATAAGGAGGTCATTTACAGTGATAGCAATGATAATGGTTCGAGAATGAACGACGACGACGACGGCGGCGGCGGCGACGACCCTGCCCCTCCGACCTCCACATTAGCTTCCACCCTCGCGGACACAACGGACGTAATTCGAATAAGATACCCAAACTTATACTTGGAATTAAAGAAATCCGGAGGGCGTGAGGACGCCATGATGCTCTGTGCGCGGCTCATCGAGGAAAGGGAAAGGGAAGGAGGGCTGTGGGGACGGAGGGAGCTCAGCCAGGAGGTTGAGGCGTTTTTGTCGGAGTACGAATGATTGGTTGTAGGTTTCATATATGATAATTGATTGATGAAAAGAAATGATTTCAGCGAGGCACCGTGGCTTGGGTCAGAAAAAATTGGGTTGTTATTGTTTCATAAATAATTCATCTCACTCGGCACCGTGGCCTGGGTCAGAAAAAAATGGGTTGTTACCGGTATTGTGTCATAAATAATTCATCTCACTCGCTTCTCTTGGCCGCCTGTTGTTCCATCGCCTTCCTCTGTTTCGACTTCTCGATCTGACTCTTCAGCTTGCCGCCTAGTCCATACCCCTCCCTAACAACATCCTTCTCCGGAAGAATAGTTCCGAGCAATTCATCCAACGGTCCCGTGCCATAATTAACAGTGTACCTTGAATGGTGCAGCTCGTGGCCGTGCGGTGCTGGGAAGCCCCAGAAGGAATAGCAGCTGTGCGTGTGGATGGCATTGAAGCTTCCGACGAAGGCACCGACCCATAGGATCATCGGGTGGGAGTTAATTAGTGTGGGACCGACGACCTGGGGTAAGGTCTGGGTTAAGAAGCAGTCGACACCGGTCATGTATAAACCAGATAAACCGACGCTCGCGAAGGTCATGTGGTGTAGACGGTGAAATTTCGTGTAGAGGTTATACTTAGTCTTCGTCAGTCCCCAGAAGTTGAACTTCATATTGTGGAGGAGACGGTGGAAGCCGTAGAATTGGAGCTCATAGGTTATGTACATAACTACAAACTCAAAGAGGAAGTTCGCCCACGATACGTCATCATACGGTTGTGTAGCTCTATTCCATCCTCTTCCCCCGAATACCTTATGGTTCACAATCCCGACAACGAGAAATATACACTGGTTCCTAACAACATTCGGTAACATCTGCCAGTATGTAATCTTCCAAGGTCCAACTCTGTCAAACTCTGATACCTTTCGCTCGTTCCACCATCCTTTTGTCTCGTCCATTATCTGATAAATACCACTATGGACGTGGTAGAATACCATGTGAAATGTCCAAGCAAGTAAGGGTCCGGCGACTAGCTCTCCATATGATTCTCGGAGGGAGATGTATAATGAAGGCATGATGGCTTTGAGGATGTAGTACCACCCAACAGTGAGTGCGACAAGAGCCCATGGGATTCCGTCGTACGGCCCCTTCTTAAAATCGAAGGATTCCCACCAACCAAAGGCGAAGGGGACGGCCATTGCGTTTGTGCGGACCGGAGGGGAGGGGGCGGGAGGAAGGAGTCAAATTAAGACTTGGAGAGGGAGAAAATAAGAGCTATTGATAGGGGCTATTTAGTTTGATGAGGTGCTTATTTAGGATTTTTTGAGGCGTCGAAAGTTTAAGAAGATGAGAGAAGCGGTATTTGATATATATTGTGACAAGGGGGGTGAGTAAATCACATTGTTTACATCCTGTCAGAAAGCAGAATCGAAGAAGCATCGGATCGGATTCTGCATTTTTCAATGGAGAATATTCGAAAATATTGGAGTATACATAGAGTCTGATTATTGTATTGCTGATGTACCGAAGAACAATAAATAAAAAAACTGAAATTTGGCTTACTTGAAGAAGGTGCAAAACTACAACCTTCACGTGCCGGCCAAACATAAGGCAAATGGTATGCTCATCATTCAACTTCGATTCTTGCAATGTCCAGTGCTGCTATTGGGATATGACGATGGATCATTGCGCGAGAAATGAGGATTGTCGTGATGAATATCACGATTCTGATGGTCACGAATATGATGATGACAGTGGCAGTTTGACACATTTATACATTTTAGGGGTAATTGAAATTCTCTTCGCTATCATGTCTACTCTGTACATGATATCAATATTATCGGGAACTGTTTGCGGTTGCGGTTGCTGCAAAGGAAGCTCGAGCCGCGCAAATTCCGAAACTGTAACTCCCCAGAAGAACTCTAACTCAATCCGATTTGGGCTCCTCGGTATTTTGATCGGGTTGTATGGGGTGTTCTTTGGGCTGACGTTCTGTGTGACTATAGACGCTGAGGAGCTGGGCCCGGGAAAGGGACCAGGGTGCATACTCGCAGTGACGTTGATGGGGGGGTTCATTTTTCACATTCTAGGGGTTTCAAATGTCATATTGGCAGTGTTTTTCATCGCGGGGTATAGGGACTGTTGCTGCGGTGGGCAGAGGAGGAGGGATGGTGTGAATGGACGGGGACAGGTTCCGGAGAATGGATTGAATGACGCGGAGAGAGGTGGGTGTTTGACTCTTTGCTGTGGTGCTGCGATTGGAAGGGGCGTTGTTGATAACCGAGTTCAAGGACACGGACATCAGCATATGCAGATGCAGATGCAGTCACCTCAACAACAGCCTGCGCAGCAATAGGTAGAGCGGCAGATTATAGTTGGAAGAAAAATTGCGCAAATAAACTTTAGAAAAACGAACTTCTTCTTCGTCACAACATTATTCCACATCGGAGGAGCCCCTTAGCATGAACGCCTCCTCCTTTGCGACGCAGACATTGTCATGTTGACGGCATCGGTGGTATGTCTCGTCATATGTTAGATCGGCACCCACAGTTGGGCACCCATCGGCAGAGTTGCAGTACAAGCTGTGCAGGTTGCAGTAATTTGTGCTGTAATCTGAAATGCTAAAAACTTGAGATTCACTGCAAGCAATAGCGATGCACATGGGGTAATCGGGTTCTCCCTCGGTAAAGAAGAAATCGAATTTATCCGTGTACTTTCCATCGCCGGTGACACGCTGTCCAGAAAGGTTCGGAAATTCTGATTCCGTGATGGTGTAGGTGCCCCCATTGTGAGGGTCAACCCAGTCAGCAGAGTTTACTCGCGCAGTCATTTCATCAATCACTTCCTGGCAGTGGTTGCTAAATACGACGGAAATCTCGCAAAGTGCGTGAGGCCTGCAATTGAAGCCGGTGTTAGTTTAGTTTTGTTAGTTGGTAGTTTTGTCTAAAATTTTATTGATCTGCTCTGAGCATGGTTGGGACTACTCACATGATAGTATCAGACCCGGGGCAGGCTGCGGCAGCACCGAAGAGTGTTGCAAGGCGAATATATTTCATTATTACGCTGAGGGGGTGTTTGTATTACTGATAGGTTTATCCGTTCCCGGTGTTCGTTTTTAATAAGCACCAAATTGCCCTATACAGAAAGACAAGAAGTATAATCTAATTTTAGAGTATTCTCCGCAGCAAATACTAAGTATTTACAACACCGGAACCCCCAAAAGCACACAAAATACCTTTTTTTACCCCTCCCATCCCCTTTCACTTTCAATTTTCTGAACATATATTTGAAGCAAAGCAAAAACCATGGCAAACCTTCCGGCTAGGCTGAAACAATCCACGAAGCTGCACGGTGATTCCCTTCTTACTGCAAATCCCGAACATAATAATCAAGAGAACTGGAGGTCATTTGACAGCAGCTCTGAAGCAGGTCGTCTACTGGCGAAGCTGTATGGCAATCAGTACAAGCCTGCAATAAACTACCCTACATTGAAGAAAAGGTCGACAAACTCGATGGCGAACAACAGCGGGAAGTGGCACCCGACAGGTAAAGGGAGCGTAAGGGGAGAAGACCCAAGAGTCGCTAAGTTTAACAAGACAAAAGCGATGAATGTGAACGTTCCTCGAGTAGGCCAACGTCAGAGAGCCAACTACGCGGCTGTGGACCTGGTCCCCCGGAAGAAGAACGCTGCATCCTGTCAGCTAGCGATTGAAGATACGATGCCTAAAATGAGTAGCTATCGTCCTCCTCACATGCATGCATTTAGCAGCGATGAAGAGAAAGCAAGGCTATCTGAGGTCTTTACCCACAAAGGGGGGGCTGCCCTCCCGAAGGAACTCACGCATCCTGTGGGGCCGATGCCGAGCGAAATTCGGCAGAGACAGGCTGAGGCACAAAGGATCGAGGAGGCAAAGGCCCGTCGCAGGGCGAGACTGAACGGAGGTGTAGATCCATTGCAAGCCGCTGATCCAGGGGACCAAGATGAAAACGCAAACAATGCGGTACTGGACCCGAAGTCGCAACTATTCGATTTCATCTACCAAGAAATCATCGAGAGACGAAAACACCAGGAAGAGCTTGAAATGGCAGGGGCTAGCACCAAGAGCACCCAGCAAGCCGCTGCTCGTGAGATTTCGAGCCGCATCAGCAGGCTCAAACAGATTGATAAAGAACGAGCGGAGGAGGCAATAAGTAAGCTGTATGCTTGAAAATGAACAATTAGTGTGTGTGTGTACTACTGATGGAATACATATGTAATGCTTTGCCTAAATATGCCTGCCTTACGAAATTATTGTTTTAGTTGCATAGCTCGGTCCACCTTCAACATGGCTTCCTCGATAAAGGAGCTCCGGTCGGAGACGTTGACACCAAGGTCTGCTGCCACCCTTGCCACCGTCTCCTTGGCGTCATTTAAGCCGCTTCTCACTATCTTCGCGATCATCTCTTTTTCTTCCTTTTTGATTGCTTGAAAATCAAATACAGTGCGATCGTCTATCTTTGTGCTAATACTATTCTCCTTGGAATTTCTTAACATTTTCAAAAGATTTGCCCCCTCCACATTAGTGCTGGTGTGAACTGAGTCATTCTTCAATATTTTTACTCCAGACATTGACTTCTCGGTTTTATCCTTTTTGGGCCCCTTCTTGTGTTGTTGTTCAAAGATGCTCTCGCCGTTCTCGGCAAAAAAAGGCTGCAAGTCGGCATCACTCCCAGTGTGTGTGGTGGCTTTTGGATTCACGCCCCCCCCCTCGCTGATATTCACGGTGCCTGTGATGGTGTCAGATCCGCTGTTCATGTACCCCCCACCGACAATGTGGAACTTGTGGGGATCCTTCACGGGCCCACTTTCCCCAAATTCGTGTGGGTTACCTGTATATGTCGTCTTCTTGCCGCCCAGCTTCTCGTTGGCTTGAAACATTTCCTCGGCAGTCCAGCCGCCGTTCCCAAGAGAGTTATCATTGGAGTCGATATCAGCAGAATCTCCTTGCCTCTCCTTCTTATTACTGCTATTATCTCGCTTGTTCGAGCGCTTGTTTGATGCCGGTCTCTGCTGTTCACTTGCCGCCAATTCTTTCTTCAACTTTTTGAAACACTTGGGGTGGTTCGCTTTGATCCACCTTTTCAGGCCAGGAAAGAATGACAGCACAGCAAATGTCTTCACACTCTTCCGGCCCAAATCGGCAATTCCATGGAACGCGACCTCGCTGACCTCCTTGCGGGCCACGGGCTCAAAAGGAAAATCCATGGGGGCGCCGTGGCAAACGTAAAGGGTCCGCTGCTTCCCCGCGTCATCAAAGCTAATCTCGTCATCCACAGACAGGTTCCCTCCCCAGGGAAGCGGAGAATTGTCATAGAAGCCCACAATTCCTCCTAGCTTCCCCCTGACGTCAAAACCAGTCTCTTCGTACGTCTCCCTGATCGCCGCATCAACTCCGCTCTCATTCTCATTCACCTTCCCCTGGGGAAATGTCCACTTGTTCCCCTCCCAAGTCCTGCAAAGCGCAAGAGAACTGCAGTCTGAAGAAAGAAGAATTACCCCAAATGTCGAAATATTGCGTTTATATCCTCGGAATACGTTAAACATCTACAAATTCAGGCGGTGAGTTAGGATGGTCGGGTGATTTTGATTTTGATTTGATTTGATTTTGATTTGATTTGATTTGATTGCTTATGATGTCAACAGATGTCAACAGAGGGGAAGGTGATGGGTGATTTTGTGGAGTAAATACCTAAATAAAACCTCCTTACCTCCTTGAATTTTCCCTGCATGTGCATCAGCAGCTCGCTAAAGCCGAACATCTTCTTCGAAAAAATCTCCAGGTTCTTGTACTTCGGCAGGTCTTCCTGCTCCTCAAGATGAAAGTCCAAATAAAACCAGTATGCTTGCTCAAGCTGGAAGAAAAGCCGGGGTGGCGATGAGAGCTCCTCGTAAGGTAGCGGGAGGAGAAAACGAGTCTCAAGATCTGATAGTACATCGAGGAGGGTTGCTTTGGGGGTTGCTTTGGGGGTAGACATCCGGCACTTGTGCACGCAGAATTTGGGAGGGGAAGGAAGACAACTCTTAATCTTTTTTTGGCGTGGAGGGAGTTAGAGTTATGTGCTGGCTCGGTGGCAGCGCAGAATTATATGACGGAAAGAAGAAGCTTATTTACAGTCTTCGTTCGGCCATTTTTCTCTCTCCCCAATAATATTTTATCCTGTGAACTAGAGTGAGACTCCTTACTATTTTTACCTCTGTCTGACAACTGGCATCCACGGCTACGTATTTCAACTACAAAACCAAATCTCTCACAGCCTATTTGCCCTCCCAGGACAGCTTGCCATTGTCACACGAAAACAAACAGAGACGCCTCCCACACACACACCATGAGGGGATCAATTTTGGTATCTCTCCGGCATTCGTTCCGCCTGAGGAACTATGTAGCCCAGTCCCGTGCGTTAAGCTCTCTCGGTGGGCACTCTCCAATGTCAGCACCCCCCCCCACAACAAACAACATGAACCCTCCAATTAACCCCGGCAAAGCTGGCCCAACTTGGGGTGTAGACGCCAACACGGAGGGTGGTGGGATCTGGCAGAATACGTCAGCAAAGAGGGAGAAGATCGGGGAGCTGAAAGGAGAGATGCCTGACGGGGCAGTCTCGGCCGGCTTGGGTTTGGAGGACATGGGGGAGATGCAGGAGAGGGTGGAACTAGGGGTCATTCAGGGGTTGGGAGCAGTCGTGGGGTTCGTTGATGGAGGGGGAGAGCTATTTGAGGGAGAGAAAAGTGGCATAGGGGAGGGCGAAGACGTCTGGGGTGGGTTTTTGTCTGGCTTGAGCGATGTGAAGCACGACAGTTTCTGTGATGAGGATATGAATGAAGTGGTTTTCAACCGATATGTTAGTAATTGCAAAGGAAAGTTACAGCGCGTGGTGGTAAACAATGGAGTAAATTCACTCAGTAAAGTGGGAATGTTTGGGGAAGCTGTTTACGGTGATAAAGTAGGCGGTGAAAATGTCGACAGCAAAATCGAAGACAGCAGAGACAAAGTCGATGACAGCAAAAAAGTCGAAGAAAGCGAGAACAAGAGCAAAATAGGGTTGCCCTTCCCCCCACTCCAAACTCCTCCCCTTAGCTCCCCCCATCTTACTGATTTCAATGTCTCCGTTCAACAATTTCGTTTTCACCTTGTCAGCGAGGCTCTCGAATTTCTTGGGAAGTCTTTCCAGGATTTGACTACTTTGAGTGACACAGATGTGGACCGCGCAGCCGTCGCCGGTACTGACGCTAACGCCGACAACAATATTCCTAAAACTGTGTCAAAGAGGAAGGTCGATGAGCTCATTAGATCGTTCGCGATTGGGAGCTGTGAACATCGTGTCAGATCAATGTGGGAGCTTTTCGACCTTGACAACGATGGCATGTTAGAGCAGGAGGAAATGGACTCGGTTGCGAATGCGACGGTCGGAATCGTCCAAGAGGCACTCAAGAAACTTGTGGATGATACAATTCAGGCAATTCCAGAGGGAGAGATATCCAAGAAGAGGAAGAAAAAAGTCATGAAAAAATCGTTTGACAAGATGATGAAGAGACACTACGAAATTGAAGTGGAGGTGAGTGAGTGTTGAGTGTAATGCGACAGAGGGTCGAAAAGTGCAGAGAGGGTCGAAAAGTAACCACTCACTCACACTCTTCTCGTAATCGCTTCTTCACAGGCGCCTCATCGGCTTCGGTGTGTGTATGCATGGAGCATGAAATCTCACCAAGGTGGACTCCTTGAGCAAGTCCATGTGAACAATGATCTGACAGGGTGGAAACGTTACGTTGAGCTCCAGCCGAAGATTAGCTATGAGGAGTATTTGCCGCTGCAGAAGGAAATGTTTGAAATGCTAGATGGGATTGGGAAGAGCTATTTAGAGAGTTGGAAAGAAGACCTTTTGATTTTGCAGGGTTCGAGAAGACAAAACAACCAGTTATTTAAAGAGTGTGCTGCCTTCTTCGTTGTTGTGAGCGGAATTGACTGGCTGGTTATGTGCCTGTGATTTTAGATTTTTAATAAGAGCGTCGAAAGTCGAACGTAAATGTAGGTGTAGATTTATGGCAGCAAATCCTCTGTGTTTTGTCTCTTCAAAATTACACAAAGTATGCAACAGCAAAAACCCCCTCTACTGTAAGAAGTCTAAATCTATTTCTCATCCAATTAAGATGAAGTCACGCAAATATATAATAATCACCCACCAATTAGCGTCATTGGCCGGTTTTTGCCATCGCGTTTGATTCCATTCATGTCGCCATGTCCTCCTAAAAACTCCTTTTTTTCCCTGACCACTGTACCTACTATTTTTCTCAAGTCACTTATACTAAACTCGTCAGCCCTCAAAATGTCCCTGAGCGAGACCTCCCCGCCATTAAAAAGGCAGACCTTGAGGTTACCGTCGGCCGTTAAACGAATCCGGTTGCACGTTGAGCAGAAGTGGGAGCTCATAGAAGTAATGAAGCCGACCCTTCCCAGAAATTCTTCCCCAGTTTCGCTTTCACGCCCCTTCCACCACTTTGTTGTATCAGAAACATCTTCTGATGTGATACTCTGTAGATTCACGCTGTCGGAAGCTATAGAGTCGATCATGGATGAATAAGGCAGGAATCTATCAGCAGACCATCCGTTGTCGCTAAAGGGCATCCACTCTATGAATCTAACATTGATATCCCTATCTTTGGTGAGCCGGACAAAAGAAGCCAGCTCATCATCGTTGAACCCCTTCATCACGACAACGTTTATCTTGACATTCTCGGAGCCGAGTACGTCGCAGGCTGCATCGATGTTGGCGAGAACCTTATTCAGCCCCTTCCGCCGAGTGATCTCCACAAACTTTTTGTCGACCAATGTGTCCAATGATACATTGACAGATGTTAAACCGGCTTCCTTCAGCGACAAAAGCTTCTTGTGCGTTAAAGTCAAACCGTTGGTTGTCATTCCGATAGTATCCACGCCTGGAATATCATTGATTCCGCTAATGACTTCGACCAAATCACCTCTTAGCAAAGGTTCACCTCCAGTCAATCGAACCTGAAGAAGTAATGGAGTAGAGTTGGTTGGTTAGTTCTGGAGGTTAGTGTGTAGAAAGTCGAAAAGGAGGGCGATGATGCGCGATGCTACGTTACTACCCTACTATGATATTGCTCACCTTGTTGACCCCCATCGAGACAAATTCCTTCGTCAACGTGAGAATTTCTTGTGTAGAGAGCAGTTTCTTGGGAAAACGGGACAAAGTTTTTGTTAGTCATTGTTTGAGGAAAAGGCATTAACATTAAAAAAAACACACACACACACACGCACACACACACACACACACATCTCTCACCTCCGATTCCTGCAAAGGCACGCCATCCTCGGGCATACAATATTGACAGCGAAAATTACAGCGCTCCGTGAGCGAAATCCGCAGATAATTATGGCTGCGATTATAAAGGTCCGTCAAAGGTCTCTGGGGTACCTCAGGGGTTTTAGCAAGGATATTCCGGATCATTGCTAAGCTATCGTTTGGTTCTGTATTTTCTGGTGACACAATCGACCTTGGTGACGACCCCCAGGTCCTTATGTCCCCACTGCTGCTCTCTCGCAGCAGCGCATGTCGGAGCCTCTGTAGCCTTGGTCGGGGGATGAGAACTTTCTCATTTGGAATTGATTCCTTGCTGTGCGTCACGGGGATGGCAGTTTTTGAAGGTGCAAGGGATGATAATGCTCTGCTATCAGCCGAAGATAGCGAGGAGAAAGCGGAAGGTATTATCAAATTTAAGGAGGAAAACTGGACAGAGCTGACATTTCGACACCTTCGTATTTGTGCCAAATGGAGCATTGCGTCGATTAAGAACTCAAATATATGTTCTAGCGCACAGGGGGGGGGGCGGACGCCGCTTTTATTCAATTTTCAGATCAAGCCCAAAAAACAGGTTCTGGGTGGTGGCTATCTCCCAGGCTTCGAACAGGCTTTTGAGAACCAAAACCAAACTAGCAGCTGTACTGCTGGTCTTTAAAACTCTAGGAAAGAGGACCGGCAGCGCAACGCGACCGGCTAACTCAGGGGGTAAATTGAAAACAGGCAGCCTTATTCAGAGAGCCACTTTCAAAAAAAAAAAATCAGTGAGGAGAGAGTTCAATACAAAGGATACAATACAATACTACTTCGTGATGCTTGCTAAAGGTGATGCTAGCGCACTGCGGGTACAGCTGTTGCTGCTCATGGTATTGCAGAATAGTTTGACAGTTCTGGTCGGCCGCTACTGCCAGACAGCTGCTTCCGAAGAAGATAAATTTTCCACCCTGCAGCTTGTGCTTGTTTGTGAGTTGGTAAAGCTTTTCGCTTCTTGTTTACTGCAAATGGGAGAGGAGAGTTCAGGAAGCTCTCTCATGAAAGCGATTGATCGGGATATCCTCAGTCGTCCCAGAGACTTTATGAAAATGAGTGTTCCTGCTGGTCTATACTTTCTGCAGAACAACATCCTGTATGTGGCCTTGAACAATCTCACCGCACCTGTCTTCCAAGTAACCTATCAGACGAAACTCCTGACAACTGCTGTTATGTCAGTAGTTATGTTAAACCGCAAGTATAAGCCCTTGCAATGGGTTGCGCTCACAGCTCTTGGAATTGGAGTTGCCATTGTAGTCCTCGGAGAATCAAAGAAATCTGAGGAGGAAGACGCGAAGAACATTAACATGTTCAAAGGTCTCGTCGCCGTCACGATTGCTTGCACTAGCTCTGCTTTTGCTGGTGTCTACTTTGAAAAAGTACTGAAGTCGAATGACTCCAACGCCGTACCCGTGTCGCTCTGGATGCGAAATATGCAATTGTCATTCTTCTCAATCCTTGTAGCTTTGATGTCATCCATGACTGCAGAGACTAATACCAAGGCATTCTTGCACGGTTTTACCCCCGCCGTTTGGGTATTGGTGGGACTTCAAGCTGGAGGGGGACTGCTCGTCGCTGCGGTGGTCAAGTATGCCGACAACGTCGTCAAGGGACTCGCCACTGGGTGTGCTGTGGTACTTTCCACCTTTCTGAGCGTTATGTTCATGGGAACTGAACTTTCGTTCAATTTTGTCCTCGGATCTGCAATAATACTGTCTAGCGTCTATTCGTTTAGCAATCCCGACACTGTCACTGGCTGGTTAAAAAGTGGGGGTGACAATAGTGCTAATAACAATGATGATTACGACGCCAATGGCAATATCGAGTTGGGTAAAGATAAGGCCTAGCCTGGAGTCGACAAAATTGTAGATTGTAAGATTTAAGCAGAACAAGACACCTCGTTCGCTCTAAGAAACTATTTCTACTTAATTAACTTTTCGCTCACTACTGCTGCGCTGCTTTCCAGAAAATCCTACTTCAGAGGGAGGACCACCATCCCATATCCACCAAGAACCACAGCTGTACCATGTACGTGTGCTTTTCTCGGCCTTTTTAATGCCGGATGTGCGAAGCCCCGGTCTTGAGCGTCCGGATCGCCCCAACAATATACGCTTTTTTTTTCTGTGACTACTGCCCTGGTGCCGAAACCAGCACCCACCACCACGAATTTAAGACCGGCGCTAA
>Ga0115557_1002280_pt1 | contig 12935 bp, 14 predicted proteins | sample COGITO_mtgs_1104_FD_87280 | JGI IMG/M metagenome (GOLD analysis project Ga0115557, IMG submission 87280) | Pelagic marine microbial communities from North Sea - COGITO_mtgs_110421 | ecosystem: Environmental > Aquatic > Marine > Epipelagic | place: Germany:Helgoland, sampling site Kabeltonne...
CACTGTTGCAGAAGCCGTAGAAGCCACAGGCGCGGAAGCCTCGGTAATCTATGTACCGGCACCATTTTGCAAAGACTCCATCCTAGAAGCCGCTAACGCCGGCCTAAAACTGGTTGTCTGTATTACTGAAGGTATTCCAACTCAGGATATGCTCGACTGTAAGGTTGTTTGCGACACCTTAGGCGTGCGCCTAATCGGACCAAACTGCCCGGGTGTAATCACCCCAGGCGAATGCAAGATCGGCATTATGCCCGGCCACATTCACCTGCCCGGCAAAGTTGGCATCGTTTCTCGTTCAGGTACTCTGACCTACGAAGCCGTTAAGCAAACCACTGATTATGGTTTTGGCCAGTCTACCTGTGTTGGCATTGGTGGCGACCCGATTCCAGGTTCAAGCTTTATCGATATTCTCGAACTGTTTGAAAAAGATCCCGCCACCGAAGCCATCGTCATGATCGGCGAAATCGGCGGAACAGCAGAAGAAGAAGCCGCGGCTTATATTAAAGCCAATGTAACTAAGCCTGTTGTGTCTTATATTGCTGGTGTTACCGCACCTGCCGGTAAGCGTATGGGCCATGCTGGCGCGATTGTTTCTGGCGGTAAGGGCACTGCAGACGAGAAGTTTGCGGCACTTGAAGATGCTGGTGTTAAGACTGTTCGCAGTCTGGCTGACATCGGCGCTGGCCTGAAAGAAATTACCGGTTGGTAGGGTCTTTTTTGGCAGTGTAAAGAAGCGGCTTTCGGGCCGCTTTTTTTATGCCTGAGGTTCTTCACTGCGCCTGTCCCATGTCGCACATTCTGTCATCTTGACCTCAGGGAAAGGTCTCCTTCAAGCTGGCACCAAGCCCCCATAGACCCTGCCAGTGCCCCTGTGATCGGTCCCATGGGTACAGGTATTTTCAGCGTTCAGACAACTCGCGCTGCTCAAACAAGTCTTCTCTCAATCTGAAAATACCCGCACCCATAAACGGGCCCTGATTGATCGCAAGGGCATCGCCAGGGACTATTTGATTTTTTTATTTTTTCTGCGTTTTATTTATTGGGGGGATTACAATTACTCTGTCGGTGGAGCAGGGACTTTATTTGGAAACTCATATATAAACTTCATTAACATTTCAGAAAATGCAATAAGATCCTCACAGTCAGGTTTGCTCATTAAAGCAATTTCATGGTTTGCCTCATTCCCTTTTGTACGTATATGGTCAACCCAGCCTTTCCCGTTCGGAGGTATAAAGCCTTTTTTGGCAAGATAGTTTACATAGTCAATAAAAGGCTTTCCTTTCTCTGCTCCCTGCTCAACACCGATATTCATCAATAGTTTTCGACAGAGTAACACTGAGCCTGTATATGATGAGGCTGCCACACAGTTTCTAGCCTCCTTATATAGTGCGGCCAGCTCTTCAGGTAAATGGCCAACGTCATTGCCCGGAGCGACGTCTGGGTATTGCATACCATTTCTATCAAAATGTGTTGGCCGATCGCAATGGCTACAAATGTATAGAAATTGCCCGTCGTTCGAGGGAAAGCCTTTCGTTGTTGCTATAATGTTGCCGCAATGGCCGCAGGTATATTTCTTTGAATTTAGATTATTAACTCCGGTCCAGCTCATTAAATACTCCTTTAATTTTATATAAAGTTCAAGGCAGCAGCGCATTTATACGTCCACTTAATTTTGCTTGTTAGGTGAGGCTACTATCGGCCATTAGGGGGCGGACCGAACCAAGCATGGTGAATTTTCGGATGCTGATTTTTAGCGCGAGAGCGGCCACTTTTGGGATATTGTCCTAGCTGAGATGCTACAAGAATTGCCTCCTCAGCGTCTTGACAAGATTTCGAAAGATCAAGCCGAATCCCTGTTTTTTGACGAATAACACTACAAACAACATGATAAAAACCACAAGAGAGCTCAAGGACATCTCCCTCACATACAGAGGTTTTAGATGCACATTTTTTCCAGTTCATATCATCCGCATCTGCAAGATAGTGAAGCCTATATTCGTGCATGTCTTACCTCCTGACGTTGAGCACAGCGGCTTGGTGAAGTTGAGGGATTTTTTGAGTTTTTTTCAAAAAAGGTGACAGTACGACGTTCGACCGCTGCGTTTTGTTAGGCATTTTTTGACGCCAGTGCGGACAAGATCCGCTTTACTGAACTCATGTAGGCTGTTGATACCTCGTATGACACTGCTTCGTCGGCAGCATGCGTGACCCGATTTCGAAGAGAAGCCAAATCTAGAATAATTTTTGAGGTAGATTTAGATATTTTCTTACTACCTTCAAGCTCACTAATAAGTACCCGAGTGCTTAGTTTATCAAGCTCTTTCGGTAACATTGAGCGTAGTTGTAACTCCAAATCCCTCCATGATTGCATAATTTCAGTTGATGGATCTAGTCGAACACGACTGAACAAAATACCCAAACTTTCTTTATCAGGTTTTTCAGCGGGAGGCTCGGGTAGATCACGCTCTGCCTCTGCTAATATTTTATTGGCCTCTTTCTCGAATTCCAATTCAAGGTCTTTATATTTAAGTCGCTTTAAAGTTGGAACAAGCTCCGCCAAAGGCTTACGCATAAGGGCGACAACAATGATTGTCGTCAGTGGCCATACTAATATATCAATTATTTTTTCGAGTGAATCCATACTCATAGATAGTTAACAGCCTAATTATGAGGCCGATCGCCCTCATAATTATTATCGGGGCACTTTTTTGAGGTGCGTCGTTGAGTTACTGAAACAAGCTGGAATATTGTAGTTTCACACAGCATTCTGAAGAGGGGGTTTCTCAATGTCGTCATCACCATTCCTTTGGTCTGTGCTCGAATGTATGTTCGTTAGGTTTTATAGTAATAGCAGCATAAACCCATAATTCAAGCTATCCGGAGATAGGCCTGGCATAGGGCTGTTCTAAGCGGTGGGAGGGTTGTCACTGACGTGATAATACCAGCGGCGAGAAGATCAGATGCGATCTGCCCGACTTGTCGCTTTCCAGTCATCGTAATGATCGGCGACATTGGCGACCCAACAAAAAAAACCACAAAAAAAGCCGACTCCATCTTGGAGTCGGCCTAATTGAAACCCGTCAACTTATATGAGGACGGTACATTTGAGAAACGACTGACCATTAGCTTTAGTCGCTAAAGTGCAACGCCTCGTCGGACTCTATAGGCACAGTAAACAGCGCACGTTCTTTACGAAAATCTTGGCTATTCACCCAGGGTGCCTGATTGCCTTGCTTGGGCTGAAGATGCATGCCTCTTTGCATGTAGCCGGCAGGGAAGTCAGCAATCCAATCTTTGGTGGGCATATCTTTTAAAGCATCTGGGACTAACGGCACGACTTTGCTGGTCTGGGTTTTGCTCATGTGGTTTAGGGTTCTGCACACCCATTCGGAGATCAGGTCGGCGCGCAATGTCCATGAGGCATTCACATAACCGAACGTCGATACCATGTTGGGCACGTCGGAAACCATGAGGCCTTTGTAGGTGGTCAACGTTGAGAAATCGACGGGTTGGCCGTCAACGCTAAAGGTCGCGCCGCCCATAATCTCTAGCTCAAGGCCGGTGGCACTGACGACTATATCTGCCTGCAGATGCTCACCTGATTGCAGTTCAATGCCGGTTTCGGTAAAGCGCTCGATGTGCTCGGTGACTACCTTGGCGCCGCCAGTTTTGATGGCTTCAAATAAATCATCGTCTGGCACTAGGCAGAGCCGTTGATCCCAGGGGTTGTAGTTAGGGGTAAAGTGTTTCTCGACGTCATAGTCTTTGCCCAGCTGCTTGCGTACCTGATTTATTAAAAAGCGCTTGGCAGCGGCTGGGTAGTTGCGCGCCTGCTTGAAGAGAAGTTCCTGAAACAGAGTATTTCTGATACGCGTGAGACTATAGGCCCAGGTTGCCGGGAGAATTTTCCGCAGGCCATTGGCGAACCAGTCTTGGGAGGGTCTTGAAATTACGAAGGTCGGCGAGCGCTGGAGCATGGTGACCTGCTTGGCTTTTTTGGCCATGGCGGGCAGTAGGGTCATGGCGGTGGCGCCGGAGCCAATAATCACGACATTTTTATCTTGGTAGTCGAGATCTTCGGGCCAAAACTGCGGGTGAACTACTTGGCCTTTAAAGGCATCTACTTCGGGAAACTTGGGATCGTGGGGTTTGGAATAGCTGTAGTAACCGGAGCACATATAGAGAAAGTTGCAGGTCATTTGTACGGCTTTTTCTGAACCCCCTTGGCTAATCTCTAGGGTCCAGTTTGAATTTTCTGAAGACCAACTGGCAGAGATTAAGCGGTGTCCGTAGCGTATATGCTGATCGAGGTTATGTTCTGCGGCGGTTGCCTGAACGTACTCGAGAATAGAGGGGCCGTCGGCAATGGCTTTTGCGCCTTCCCAAGGTTTGAAGCTGTAGCCCAATGTATGCATGTCGCTGTCGCTGCGAATACCGGGATAGCGGAACAGGTCCCAGGTACCGCCCATGGTTTTGCGTGATTCCAATAACAGGAAGCTGCGGTCGGGGCATTTTTCAGTGATGTGGCAGGCTGCGCCAATACCAGAAAGGCCGGCACCCACGATAATAACGTCTCTGTGTTCGATGCTCATTATTATGCGGTCTCTTGTGTCTTATGTGCCGCTAATGTGGGAGTAGCGATTTCAGCAGGCATGCCTTTAAGGGGCTTCTTATTGCGGAAGAGAGTTAGGGGCAGGGTGAATAAGGGAAACAGTTTTTCATAATGCATTGGCGTTAGGCGCTGGGCCAGATCCATTAGTTTGGCATCTGTACCGACCATTATGCGGCTGCGTTTTTTGCGTACGCCATTAAGAATAATTTGTGAGGCACGGCTAGCGTGCATGCCATTTTCTCTAAAGAATGTGGCTAGTTCTTCCTGACTATCGCCTAGCCCCATCACTTTGCCCACCAAGCGCTGCATTGAGCTGGCGGATGCTGCGCTTTTGTTCATGCGCGCATTGGTCACAATATTGGTGCCAATATGGCCGGGGTGCACGCAATGTATCTGCACTGTGCTGTCTTTCATTTCTTTGGCGAGGCATTCGGTAAAGCCGCGCACGGCAAATTTGGCGGTGTGGTAAACCGACTGTCGTTCCAGGGCGATCATGCCAAAGATAGACGAGGTATTAATAAGCGCGGCTTCTGGGCGCTGTTTTAGATGGGGTAAAAAGGCGCGACTTGAATTAATCACAGCCTGTAAATTGATATTAAAAACCCAGTCCCAGTCGGTCTCGGACAGTTCTTCAAAGGTGGAATCAACCGTCACTCCGGCGTTATTAAACACCAAGTCAACACAGCCATGCTCGGCAATAACCTGCTCGGGCAAGGCTTCGATAGCGACTTTGTCGGCGACATCAAGAATATGGCTGGAGACTTTAATCGGGTAGTCTGAGAGCATCGCAACGGTCTCTGCGAGGGTTGTTTGATTGATCTCACAGGCGGCGATATTGGCGCCCGCTTTGGCGAGAAGTACGGCTAGGTAGCGGCCCATGCCTGAACCGGCACCGGTGATAACTGCGACTTTATTGGTAAAGTTTTTCATTGGAATTGCCCCTTTTTACGACGTTCTTTTGCCTGACGGGAATAAGCTCTCCGCGACAGGTGACGTCTATTTTTCACTAGCCTACTACAAGTTCGGTAACAATCTAATAAAATTATCCTAATTAAAAAGGGGCTCGACTCAATACCGAGTATCGACAGAATACTGCTGCATTTTGGACACCGCGGGTCCTTCGATTCGTTGCGCTCTTCCAGGATGACAAAGGGGAAATTCTCAAGGTACAGGCTGAGACCTTATAAGCCCATGTCCTATGGTGAAATAACCCGATAGTTCTAAAACAATAACTGTTAAACTAAACCTCTTGACCTTCTAATTTGACCTAGCATAGAACAGTAAAAACATGGCCTTTGATATGAAAATGGCGCTGGTTCGGCCAGCCCTCAAATACGCGCTAGAGCGCAATGGTCATGGCGCTGCCCTGGGTTTTACTCTGGATAAACTTGAGCGTGGCGAAACCCATCTGACCTTTCCCTATCGCGAAGACTTAGTCGGCAACCCGATTACCGGAGTGGTTCACGGCGGCACCATTGTCAGCCTGCTCGACACCGCCTGTGGTTGTGCGGCTATGACAATCCAAAAATCGCCGTCAGTGACCCCGACCATGGACCTGCGGCTTGACTATATGCGTCCGGCGCAGCCGTTCAAGCCGATTTACGTGGAGGCGAAAGTCTACCGTCAGTCATCCAATGTGATTTTTTGTCGCGGCCTTGCCTGGCAGGACGATAAAGACAGCCCAATTGCTCACTGCGTGGCTAACTTTATGAAGGTTGATTCGAAAAGCATTCAGTTTCGCAGTATCGCGCTGAAAAAACTGCGTCGCTTGATGCCTTGGCGTCAGACCCCAATCACTGATAGCGAGAGTCGCTAATGAATAAGCAGAATAGTGAACAGTTGCTGCTGGATTGGCGAGATAACGTCGAGGCGGCTCGCTTGGAACGGCATCCTCAAGCGCTGCTGGATATGATTCCCTACGCAGCCTTTATTGGCGCACAGGCCAAGGTCGAGGATCAGCGTCTGCTCTATTGGCTGGACAAACGCGCATCGAATATCGGTAACCCGTCACTGCCGGCGATTCACGGCGGGGTGATTGGTGGTTTCCTTGAGCTGGCGGCGGCCATTGAAATTATTTATAACCTCGATATAGCCGACGTGCCTAAAGTCGTCGACTTCTCCCTCGACTATCTGCGTCCGGGTCGTTACAAGACTATCTACGCCAGTTGCACTGTTATGCGGCAGGGTAAAAAGCTAGCCAATGTGTCGGCGACCGCCTGGCAGGATGACGAGCAAACACCGATTGCCACGGCGCGCTGTCACTTTCTAATCTGAGTGCTTGAAATCTCTTTCTCCGCCCCCATCTGATATGCCATGAAAACAGTTCATGCCAACAACATCAGATCAGGAGATCATCAGCAAATGACAGCAAACGCTAAAGCCAAAGCCGAAACACTGGGTTTTCAAACTGAAGCTAAGCAGCTTCTTCATCTTATGATTCACTCGCTGTACTCCAACAAGGAGATATTTTTACGCGAGTTGATTTCGAATGCCTCAGACGCCACCGATAAATTGCGCTTTGAAGCCCTCGAAAATGCCGCCCTCTATGAAGATGATGGCGATCTGCGTATTCGTATCGCCGTTGATGAAGAAGCCAAAACCGTGGTTATTTCCGATAATGGTATCGGTATGTCACGGGATGAAGTGATCTCCAATTTAGGCACCATTGCTCGCTCAGGTACCGGCGAGTTTTTGAAAAACCTGACCGGCGACCAGAAGCAAGACTCGCAGTTAATTGGTCAGTTTGGTGTCGGTTTTTATTCCTCGTTTATTGTTGCCGACAAAGTAGTGGTTGAAACTCGCCGCGCGGGTGCGGCTGCCGATGAAGCGATTCGCTGGTCCTGTGACGGTGAAGCTGATTATCAAATCGAACCCATCGAGCGTGCCGAGCGCGGCACCTCGATCACGCTGCACCTAAAAGGTGATGAGCAAGAGTTTGCCAACGATTGGCGCCTGCGCAGTATTGTGAAGAAATACTCTGACCATATTGCTATCCCGGTGCAGATGCTCAAGCAGGAGACGCCACCCATGCCCGGCGCTGAAGATGATGCTGAGGCCGATAAACCCGAAGTCAAAGCGCCAGAATGGGAAGCGGTCAACGATGCTCAGGCATTGTGGACGCGTTCGCGTCAGGATATTAGTGATGACGAGTACAAAGAATTTTATCGACTGGTGTCACATGATTTTGCCGAGCCACTGTCTTGGAGTCACAACCGAGTAGAAGGCAAGCAGGATTACACTAGTCTGCTCTATATTCCCGGTATGGCACCGATGGATCTCTACCAGCGTGAGGCATCGCGCGGTATCAAGCTATACATCAAGCGCACCTTTATTATGGACGATGCTGAGCAGTTTATGCCGATGTATCTGCGCTTTGTTAAAGGTGTTCTCGACAGTGCGGATCTGCCGCTGAATGTCTCCCGTGAAATTTTACAAAAGACGCCACTGGTCGATAGCATTCGTGCCGCCCTGACCAAACGTGTGCTGGATATGCTTGGCAAAATGGCCACCAACGAGCCCGAAAAATATGCGACTTTCTGGGCGCAGTTCGGGCCGGTATTAAAAGAAGGCCCAAGCGAAGACCACAGCAACCGTGAGAAAATTGCCAAGCTGTTCCGATTCGCCAGCTCCACCAGTGAGTCTGCGGCTCCAGAAGTCAGTCTTAGCGATTACATCGGTCGCATGAAAGAAGGGCAGGACAAGATCTATTACCTCACCGGTGACAGCCACTCGGTCATTAACAATAGCCCTTACCTAGAAGTCTTCCGCAAACATGGTATCGAAGTGCTATTGATGTCGGACCGCATTGACGAATGGATGATGGGCTACCTTTCCGAGTTCGATGGCAAGTCGTTTCAGGATATTGCCCGCGGCGAACTTGATCTCAGCAAGATCACCGGCGAAGAGCCTAAAGCTGACGATGCTGATGGCAGCGAGGGCGACGATAAAGAGCAGGGTGCTCTGTTGCAGCGCCTTAAGTCTCTGCTCGATGGCAAAGTTGAAGAGGTTCGCACCACCACACGTCTGACCAGTTCGCCAGCCTGTCTGGTGGTGGGTGCCAATGATATGGGCGAGCAGATGCGCAAGATTATGGCCGCGGCCGGGCAGCCGGTGCCCGAGGCCAAGCCAATTCTTGAAATCAATACAGAGCATCCGCTGGTCAATAAACTCGACAGTGAGGCTGACGAAGAGCGAGCCAAAGTATTGGCCAGCCTACTGTTTGATCAGGCTGCATTGTCTGCTGGACGACCACTGGAAAATCCAGCTCAGTTTGTTCAGGAACTCAACCGTCTGATGTTTGAAGCCTAACAATCATTGTGCCGCAACAAAAAAAACCTGTCGATGGAGCTTTTCGTCGACAGGTTTTTTTATTTTTGGCGACTGTCACTGCCGCCTACATCGCCTTATAATGCCCAACTCAGTCCGATTCATCTAACTGGAGCAGGGTCTTTTTGACAAACAAGAATAAGCATAAAATCGCCGTATTGGGGGCAGGTAGCTTTGGCACCGTGATTGCCAATATGCTGGCGGTCAATGGATATGCCACGACCCTGTGGATGCGTAGCGAGCAACAGCTTGAGGATATTGTCAGCAGTGGCGAAAACCGCGCCTATCTTCCCGGCTACCGTTTTGACTCAAGATTGCATTTTACCAATGATATGCAGCAGGCCTTAGACTCTGTAGACAGCGTCTTTTTTGCAGTGCCCAGCTCCGCGCTGCGGCTTGTAGCGCAACAGGCCAAACCATGGATCGACAGTGATGTTGCCCTTATCAGCACCGCCAAAGGAATTGAAGCGGACAGTTTTGCGCTGCCAAGCCAGATTCTTGGGCAGGAGCTGCCGGGCAACCAAGTCGGTGTCATTAGCGGCCCCAACTTGGCGAAAGAGATCGCCAACTATGAAATCACCGCCACGGTTATTGCCAGTGAGCACGACGCTATCTGCACTCTCGTGCAGCAACTGTTGGCGTCTAAATACTTCAGAATCTATGCCAACCATGATCGCTACGGGGTCGAGCTCGCCGGTGCGCTAAAAAATATCTATGCCATCGTTGCCGGTATTGCTGAAGCGATGCAGGTTGGGCAAAACACCAAAAGCGTTGTACTAACCCGCAGCCTCGCCGAAATGAGTCGTTTTGCTAGCCACCTCGGCGCCGATCCCATGACGTTTCTGGGCTTGAGTGGTGTTGGAGACCTCTACGTGACCTGTAGTTCACCCCTGAGCCGCAACTTCCGGATCGGTCTGGCATTGGGCGAGGGTAAAAGTCTCGAGCAGGCGATTATTGATGTTGGGCAAGTGGCTGAAGGCGTAAATACGACTAAACTAGTCAAGGAGAGAGCTGACAAATTAGGTATTTATATGCCGTTGGCCTCAGCTCTGTACGCCACAATGTTTGAGCAGCGACCGATTATTGAGTCGCTGCGCAGCATGATGGTTGCAGAGCAAAATACTGATGTTGAATTTATGGTGAAATCAAATGAGCGATAAAAAAATGCCTTTAACCAATTCCAACACTTGGATCCGTGCCGCGTACATGCTCTTATTCGGCTTACTGCTGGCGGCCGCGCGGCTGGTTATCAGTATTGTCGTTGTGGTGCAGTTTATCTTTGTGCTGTTCACTGGCAGCGACAATCAGAACCTGCGCAATCTTGGTCAGGGCTTGGGTAAGTGGGTCTATCGGACCTTGATGTTTCTGACCTTTAATAGCGAAGACAAGCCTTTTCCCTTTGATGAATGGCCCTCCATTAACCCGTCAGAGGGTTATTCGGTGCGTCCAGTTGATGTCGTTGAAGAGGCCGAATTGGTCGATGCTGAAGACGTGATCGACGATGATATACCCTCGTTTACTGCTGATGAATCTGACTCAGACGAAGGCAGCAACAAAACCACAAAGTAAACTGAATATAGTGTAAAAAATCGCCGGCTGCGGTGTTGCCTCAGCTGGCTTTTTTTAGCCTGTGCAAGCGATTGATCAATCAAGGGACTGTTTTTCAACCGGTCAATAAATCAATAATAACGGGATTGACGATGTCTCTTAGTTTTATCTGTGAAAGAACCTTTCAAGTAAATGGCTTAACCCTCACTGCAAAAGAGTGGGGCTCACCCGGCTACACGCCAGTTATCGCTCTGCACGGCTGGCTAGACAACGCCGCCAGCTTTGATGTCATGCTGCCTTTTATGAGTGATATGCATGTGATTGCACTGGACTGTGCTGGTCATGGTGGTAGCAGCTTTCGCTCAGCCGACTCTGGCTACAATATCTGGCAAGATATCGCTGAAGTTCTCGCGGTGGCAGATCAGCTTGGCTGGGATCGATTTGCACTGTTAGGTCATTCCCGCGGCGCTATTATCGCGAGCCTGATTGCCGGCACATTTCCCGATCGCATCACCCATGCTGCACTGATCGATGGTTATCTGCCAGGTCTTGCCGACGCCAATGGGTCGGCTAAGCAGATGGCCAAATCTGTTTATGAAAACAAACGTTTCGGTGCCTCGGCACCGAGTTTCTTTGCAGACTATGATCGCGCAGTTCAGGCGCGGGTAAATGGCTTTATACCTTTAAAAGAGGGTGCTGCCTCTGTCTTGGCCGAGCGCGGTGTTCGCCAGCATGAGAAAGGCTTTTACTGGCACACTGATCAGCGTCTAAAGGCGGCGTCGCAGATCAAGTTAACCCGAGATCATATGAAAGATTTTTATACCTCAGTGACGGCGCCGGTAATACTGATCCAAGCCGAAGACAGCGGCTTTACCCCCGATGCACTGCAGCATGAAACCTTCTCCTGGCTGGTCAATTTCCGGCTGCTGAAAATGCCAGGCTCACATCATTTACATATGGAAGAACAGGCCCAGCAGGTCGCTGATGAAGTTCAGCAGTTTATATTGCCAGCCTAATTTATTAACGAATAAGAGGAGGCCACCGTTGGCTAAAATTGAATTCTCTGATGCTGAAAAAGGCGCGATCGTGAATAAAATAAAGCTCTACTTTCGCGAGGAGCTGGATCAGGATATCGCCCAGTTTGATGCTGAGTTTTTACTCGACTTCTTCTCTGAAGAAGTGGGTGCCTACCACTACAATCGCGGCCTCTACGATGCCAGAAAAGTGCTTGAGGAAAAGCTTGAATCGATAACCGACGCCTTTTATGAAATTGAGAAACCCACTGACTTTATGCGCTGAGCAAATTCTAAGCCTCTTATTATTTCAGTAATGGAATGCCAATCATCAGCCAGACAATGCTGCATAGCAGCAGGCTGACAAATACCGCCGCAGAGCCAGTATCTTTGGCCAATCCTGACAGTTCGTGGTAGTCGAGACTAATACGGTCGATGGCAGCTTCAATAGCTGTGTTGAGCAATTCAATAATAATCACCAGCAATATCGAGCAGATAAGGAACAGTCGCTCGCTGGTCGTGACATCAAGCCAACATGCCAACGGAATCATAATAGTGGCGGCGATTATCTCCTGACGAATTGCTGCCTCATAAATAAAATTGTGGCGCAACCCTCTATAGGAATAGAGCCCGGCGTAGATGATGCGGCTAATTCCGCTACGTTTTTTCATTTTCATGCGGTGGCTCCATACGTTTTTGGTCGCTGACGCTGACCAGGTTAGATGAGAATATTGGATAGATAAGCATTGGCACAAACCAACAGACCGCCAATGTTGATAGGTCATGAGAGAGAAAATGCGCGCCACGTAATTGCTGCGCGATGCCGTAGATCAATCCCAGGGCCATACCAAATAGCAATCCATGATATTTCAGTGCCGGACATACCATCAGGGCAAAGAAATACAGAGCCACCCAGGCGTAACCAGAGCTGGCATGTCCTGCGGGAAAGCAGCCAGAATCGCCGTTAAAGCCTTGAAACCACTCAATCATATCTTGGCTGCCGCCAAGGAAGTTAACCGACCAGGGACAGGGAACGCCTGAGATTTTCTTGAGCAAATTAATACTGACTAGCGCGATAAAAATACTCAGTGTCAGGTAGACCAGTGGGCCTCGGTGCTGTTTAAAGTCTGGCAGCAAGCAGCAGCAGAGAAGCGCTATATACAGCAGCGCAAAGAACATTCTGCCACCTTGGTGTATAACCGTTTCCAGCCAGAAATAATCCTTTAGGGCCCAACTCTGCCCCTGACTGTCATAGAAGATTGTCGCCAATGTACTGTCCAGTTTTAAGCCTGCTATAAGACCCAAAAGCACAGCCATCAACAAGGCTGGTAATAGGCCATGCTGCAGATAAAACACTGCGTCGGTTTGATGTCTCGAGTAAGACTGAGGCATTAGCGGCTGGTACAGCCACGGAAAATATCCAGCACTGGATTATA
>Ga0115557_1002281_pt1 | contig 12934 bp, 12 predicted proteins | sample COGITO_mtgs_1104_FD_87280 | JGI IMG/M metagenome (GOLD analysis project Ga0115557, IMG submission 87280) | Pelagic marine microbial communities from North Sea - COGITO_mtgs_110421 | ecosystem: Environmental > Aquatic > Marine > Epipelagic | place: Germany:Helgoland, sampling site Kabeltonne...
GTGTTTGTGGTGATGCTCTTCTTATTACAACAGTTTCTGTAGCACTTGGAATGTTACCTGCTGTGAATACAATAGTTCCACCAGAAGCAGAACCTGCACCAGTAACTGTGTAGTGAGTAGTTAATGTCTTAACTGTTTCAGTTGCTGTTGCATCTCTAATAATAACTTGAATATCTGCGTCTGCAAAAATTTTAAAAGTATAGTTGAAAGTATCTAGTGTACCATTACCAGAGTAGGAGTTCTTTACTGTAGTGCTAGATATTGTCATATTGTTATCTCTATATTATTATTGTTACTTATTATCAACCTTTATATTCATAATATCTAAAGATCTTTTAGCTGCTTGTATCATTATTAAAGCAAATTGATCTATTAATTCTCTCTTTTCATCTTCAGTATATTCTTTATTATTATATATATTTCTTATCATAGCACCATATTCTTTTATTTCATCAGCAGAATAAGCTAATTGAAATTTAGCTTTAGGAATACTGTCTATAATTTTTTGTGCTTCTAATGATTTACCTTCTTTTTCAAGAGCAGATGCCATGTTTTTTTGTTTTTCAAGTTCGTTATATTCTTCATAAAAAGTAGTTATCCATTGTGAATTTAAATCTGGATTTTTTGCTAAGAAAGCTCTGAATACTGGCATTGATGATAAAGGATCTGTAGGTTTAATTGGATCATCAATCATTCCACTTTCAATTAAAGCTTTATCAGATGCTTGTATTATATATCTACCTAAAGTACCACTCCATGCTTTCATAAAGTTATCAATCATAACTGGATTATTAAATTTAGTATCAATACCAATCATCTTATAAACACCAGCAGCTATTAATTTTGCACTTTCAGAAGTGTAATTTGTATATTGCATTTTATTAGGTAAAGTTTTTTCAAGATAATGTGGTACTAAAGGTTGTTCTCTAAACCAACTTTCATTAAAACCACCTTCAATAAATGGCATTACAAATTGTGGAGTAGGGATAAATCCTTTTCCTGTTTGCCATAAATAATCTTTCCACCAACCATCTAATTGTTGTTTAGTTGTTTCATCTTTACTGTAATTATGATTTAAAAAAGATTCTACCAAAGAAGCAAAAACTACACCTACATCAAAAGGTTTTGGAATTTTATGAATTACTTTATCTTCACCTTTACCAGTTGCAAATAACCAATAATGTCTTTTAACCCATTCTGGTTGTGCTTGAATATCTTTATCATCTTTATTTAAAAACCAAAGTAATGCAGTAGGTATCATAATACCACCACTAATTGCTAGTAATGCTCTTCCTGGTCTTTCTTTAAAACCATCATAAAGTTTTGCATAACCTTGAACTCTTGCATTATAGAAAGCAGATATTTGATTTACAGTTTTCATTTCTGTACCCATTTTACCAAAGTCTAAAGTTATATCTCTACTTTCAAAACCAGCTCTTTCAACAGCTTGTTTATGACTTAATCCTCTTTTAATAGAAGCATTATAAGCTCTTCTAAATTCAGAAATCCTTGTAGCATTCTCAAATGTTTCTGAAATAACTCTTAATATTTCTATAGGATTAGAAGCTTTATTTCTAATTGGTCCATTGTTGACAATGTCAAATGCAGCTTTATCAAAAACAGCTCTATCAAGAGATAACATTGTTGATTGCATACCACCAGATTTAACCCAATCTTCCCAAAGTTTTTGTGATTTTTTACTTAAACCAGTTTTACCAGCAATAATATCAAACAACCCTCTCATAGAACTTACTACTGGAAAGAAACCATACTTACTATAAATAGATGCTTGAACTGTATCTCTAAGAAAGTTAGCACCAACAAAGTCTAAAGCTAAAGTAGCACCAGCTCTTAACCAACTTGCAGGTTGTCTAGCAATACCAAACATTAAATTTCTACTTGTTCTTGGATCAAAATCTTTTAAAGCTTCTGCTAATTCTCTTCCAACTTCCCATACTTCAAATTTACCATTACGATAAACTCCAACAGAATCACCATCAACTTTATCAAACTCTTTTCTAAATACTTGTAAATTTTCTTTAACTTTGTTTGACATTTTAGATGTATCAATACCAAAATCTTCAAATTCTTTTAAACTTAATTTTGTAATTTTAGTTACTTGTTTTTTTTGAATATCTAAAAATCCACCATTAACTTGAGAAGCTTCAACAACATCTAAAAATTCATTTATAGCAGAATTACGTTCTGCTTTTTTAATAAGAGCAAATGTATTTGAATAAGTTGTTTCAATAGGATCTATTATATCTCTTTCAGATCCTTTCATTTCTTTTAAAGAAGATACACTTGTTTTCTTTTCACCTTTAACAAATTCCATTACTCTAGCAAAACCAATGTAATCTTTATTCATTTCTACCATAGCATCAAATGCTTCTTTGGTAAGTAAACCCTTATCTCTTGCGTACTCTAATAATTTTTTATTATATTCAATTAACTCTAATCTTGTCTTTTCAAATTTTTTAATTAATCTTGGATTGTTAGCTACTTCTTTTGATACTTCAAAAGGAATACCAGTTTTAATTCCTTGATCTCCTTTTTCTAAAGCTCTCTTAGCAATGGCATAATTATTAAACTCTGCATAATTTTGTTTATTTTTTAAATCTCTTGCTTTTAAACTAAATGGAACTTTTTCTGGCAATCCAGGTATTGCAAAATCTTTTTCAAATATAGGCTCTATAATTTCTTTAAAAGATTTACCATTAGTTTTTAAATTAATATCAAATGTACCTATCTCAATAGCAGCTCCTGCTCTATTTTCCATTCCAAGTAAAGATCTAAATCTTTCATAAACATTCAAAGCATCTTTCATATTTTTTGTATTTTGAATCTCTCTTATAACCATTTTAATAGGATGAAGTCTGTCAACAAATTTTGTAACAGCAGAATCTTTTGTTTGTTTTACTGCATCAAGTTTTTCTGGCAAAGTTGTTATAGGTTCTCTTTCGGAGTATTTTGTTTTATTAAAAATAGTTTCTTCTGCTTTAGTTTCAAATTTAATACCTTCTTTAAATTTTTCTGGCTTATATGTTACAGTTGTTTCATCACCATAATGTCTTGGTCTTTCATTTGTTTTACTTGCACCATCTTCTAAAACTGTTTTGTGAACAACCATATCTTCTGCTAACTCTGGAAGAGTTCTATCGTTCTTTGTTATAATTCTTTTAGATTTTGCTATTGCAGCACCACCTAAATTAAACAAACTAAATAAAAATAAACTGTCTGCCATTTGTTCTTTGCCTGGCATTTCTCCATGAAGAACTGCACCAGTTGCTTCAAACCCTACAGTTTGTGCTACAGTTTTTGCTAGTACACCTTTATATAATCCACCCAATTTACTTGCTGCATAAATTTGAGCTGCTTCAGTTGCTCCAGCTTTCCAACCTTCTTGTGTCCAGATTTTAAAAAATTCATTAAAACCATTTACTTCTTCATTTTGTAATGCTTGTAAGTATGTTTCTCTCATAGAACCAACTACAAAAGCACCAGCAGCTAAACTAGCATCTGTTTTTCTAGTGGCTAATGCAACAGGTACAGTAGCAGCAGCATAAGGAATAATATCTTTAGATAATCTTGCTATGTTCATTATATTTCTTTCTAAAAACCCTGTATCGTTTGGCATATCAGTAGTGTACATTGCTGGAATCTCTTCTCCATTAACATAACTTTGATGAAGATCCCAAACACCAGCATCCCAACCTCTTTTCCAATATTGAGCTGGTTCAAATATTTGACCAACTAAATTTTCTTTTTGTTTTCGTATAAAAGGTGTGTCATCGTTTTGTGCGTTTAACGATTCTAATTCTGAATAAACTTTTTCATGTTCTTGTCTGCCAAGATTAATAATAGTTTCCCAAGCTGCTCTAATAGGTTTTAAGTTTACTTCTTTATAGCCTAAATCTTTTGCAATTTCTTGAGTAGAAAATCCTGCTTCACTTAATTCTTTAGCTTTGTTTTTTGTCCAAGCAGATATTTCTTCTGAACTAAAACCTGCTTCTTCATAGGATTTTACTTGCTCTGCTAATGTAGCCATTAGATTCCTTTTGTTAGCTCTTCGTACTCTGAAATAGTAATAGTTCTTCCAAGTTCATTTTCTAATTCTTTTTTTGTTTTTTTCTTTTGTCCAGGTATATCTGGAAGATCTTCACTACCTTTTTTTATACTTTCACTAATATCTTTAAATACATCATTCATGTTTGGAATATATGTATGAAAATCATAACCAATAAATTTTTTATTTCCTTTAGTTGGTTTTAATAATTCGTCTGCAGTATGACCATTTTGTAATCCTGTAATATATCTATTGTACATTGCATATTTAAAATTATTTAATCTTTTATCTCTTTGAGTATCTAAACTTTTTAATGCAGAACTTCCTGCAACTTCTAATCCAAACATATCTATAAATTTAAAAAACTTTGTATGATTTTCTTTAAAACCTTTTTCACCAGAAATTTCAAAAAGAGTATTTAAATATTGAGCATCAGCAACATTAAGTTGTTTACCGGCTCTTTCTATTACAGATAAAGATTCAGTTTCGCCAGGTAATGTAAATTTATCATACACACTATTTATTTCATCGTTAATAATTAATTTAATTATATCATCATTTTTATCAAAATTTGAAACTTGATTAGCACTACCATCTGAAAGTTTTAAACTAAATTCACTTAATTGTTCAACTGCTATTAAATTATCTGGAAATAATTCTTTTAATTTTTGATTATATACTCCTTTATTTTGAAAAAAATCTTTAAATACTTCATTTGTATTTTGTGCAGCAGTTACTTTACCAACTTGTGCAGCAGTTAAAATGTTCATGTTTCTATCTGCTCTTATTGCAGAAGCTTTTGTTTTGTATGCTTCTTTAAACTCAACAACTTCTTGAGGGGTAAGACTAGCATAGATTGCTTGTAGTTGTTCATTGTTACCAAAATTTTTATTTTGAATTTCTTCATTAGCAATAACAAAATCTCTTGGATCTGAATCAAAAGGTACATCTAATCCAGATAATAATGTTTCAAATTTTTGTTTTTTAATATTTTCATTTGCTATACCATCAAACTCTAATAATTTAATAGCAGAAACATCTGTAAATTTATCTTCTTTCATTGCTTCTTTAAATTGTAAGGGTTTTGATGAAGCCATACTTTTAGCTAAAAATTCAACACCTTTAGTATGGTATTCTTTAATTAATATTTTTTTAGTTCCATCATCATATTCTGGATTGGATTCAATTCTTGAAGTCATAACATTTTTAAATTGCTCAATATAAATTGTACCCATTTGTGAAAGTAATTGTGCTTCTTTAACAAAAGTATCATCATCAATATCTTTGTTTTGCTGTATCATGTTTAATCTAGCTTCTTGAATAGCTGTAGTTTTAAGCATTCCAGTAGTTGCATAAAATTTTGCATCAATAGCTTTTTTTTCAAAATTATTTAAATTTTTATAATTTTTTGTTTTATTGTAATTATAAAGTTTTTGTATTTCGCTATCAAAATAATTAGATGCTTCAGTTGGATTTTCTTTTTGTTTAGCTTCACTTGAAATTGTTAGCCAACCTTTTTGAATTACATTACCCGTTTCATCTTTTTGATCTTCATAAAATTCATTAATAGCTTTGTAGGATTTATTATTTGCTTCAGTTTGTTTTTCTTTAATATAACTTTTTTGAATAAAATCACTAACTGGTGCTAATGCACTTGCTGGTGTGTTATTAACATTAAGTTGAATGTTACTTCCAACAGATGCTGTTTCTGCTGTTATAGATCTTGTTGAAGTGAATGTAGGTATCTTTGGCATAGTCTATGAATTTCTTGATCTGTTTGTTGATTTAGATTGTACTCTTAAATTGCTTACACTGTTATTTCTTGGGTTTCTATCTTTATGATCTACATCTCTACCCAATAAACTAGAGCCATATTTCTTTTTCATTATTGCTCTTGCTCCATTTCTACCTGCTCTATCTTTTTTTTGTTTTGGTTTAGAGTGGTAGTTTGCGTATTCTGATTTATAATCTCTCATATTATCCTTGCATTGTAAGTAATGATGTTCCTACACTAGTTGCTGTTCTTAACATTGCAGTTTTAGATTCTTCTCTAGCAATTTGACCAGAGATTCTTGCAAAGTTAGCTTGTTCAAATGCTTGAGCCTTACTAATTTCTGCATCATAAGCCATTTTACTTTTTTCTAATTCAGCTTGAGCTAAATTGTATTTTTCAATTCTTTGTGCAGATCCTTCTTTAGTAACACCAGATTTTAATGTTTTAACTAAAGTGTTACCTTCAAGTTTTCTAAATTCTTTATCAAATGAAGCTAAGTCTAGTTCAAGTTTATTATCAATAGCTTCAACTTTTTGTTCTTTAACTAAAGCATTTCTGTTATTAACAGCTTGATTAAATTTTCCATAAGCATTTTGTTGTGAAGCTGTTACTGCACCTATTCCTGCTACTGCTGCCATTTGCCAACTCATTAGAATACCCTCGCACACATATATTGATCTGAACCATCAAAACCAAATTTTCTCATTAATCCTTCTTCCTGTAATCCTAACCATTTAGCAAATTTTAAGCCAGTTGTATAGTTTGCTCTTACAGCAGTTTGAACTCTATTGATATTATTTTCTTTAGCAATTCTTGCAAAGTCTTTCTTAATAGCTCTTGCTACAAGTAAAGGATGATCCCAAACTTCTTTAGTTGCTAACACCCAACCTTCTGCAACACCACTCCAAATTAATTTCATTCCTGCAGCAAAGACAGGTTTATCATTTACCAATCCTGTGAATGCTAAATTATCTTGTACCAAGTTGTTTGCGTCTCCTTCAAATTCCATATCTTTATCCATCAACTGATGGTTCATTTGTTGTTTCATAATGTATGCACCATGCTCACCTTTGTAGGGTACTATATCTAGTATTCTATCCATCATTTGTAACTAATCTAGGGTATAACGATAAAACAGTTAAAGGTAAAGGTTGATTTTGTCTAACAAATATAAAACCATCTGTTTCATAGTTACCTCTAAATTCTATATCTTTATCCCCAGTAAATACATTAACTCCACTATCCATTAAGTTAGCTGAAGATCTAAATGGTATTCGTTCCATGTTGTCTAGATCTGGACCAATCTCAATACCAATACTTTCGTAAAGTCTAGCAGTGATTTCATAAATTCTTTTAGTCTTACTTTGTGATGTACCATTTTGTGAACCAGCATCTATTCTCATTGTTTGTAATAATGAAACATAAGGTAAACCAACTTTAACTTTAGTTGAAGATCTATCTAAAGTAATTGCACCAGAGCTTACAGTTTTATTTGGATGAGTTGCACCATCTGCAAGTATAGAAACTTCTTCACCTTCTAAATGATCTAATCCACTTATAGTAGTTGTAGCTGAACCATCATAAGCTAATTGAGAATCTAAATAATTAAATGAAGTATCATCTGTTTCATCAAAGTCTTGATTGTGTAAATACTCTACATATCTTTTTGTTGCACCATCAATAGTTCTTTTAACTATAACCCATACTTGATATTCAGAATTATCTGTTGGTAGAACTTCAACACTTTCAACTACAGCATTACCACTACCAAATGATCCACCAAAAATATGTCTATGCCAAGCAGTAACCTGTTGTTCTCTTTGATAAGTAAATCCTAAAAGTTGACCATCAGTTCTAACACACCATACAATACTATTAGGTTCTTCCTGGTATGCCATTTGGGTAATACCAGATTCAGTAACGTGTTCTGCAAGGATTGTTAAGTCTGGAGCAACATAACCATCAACATCAAAGTTGTAAGCTAGTTCTCTAATTTTTCTTTTAGCACGTTGTAAAAATAATGTTGCGTTACCTACAGCAATACCATCTACATTTGCTGCACCATGATTTGATTGTTTGTTAATTAAAATATTTGTTGGAGTAATAGCTTCGCCTACACCAGCTCCATTAACTGCAAACTCACCCCCTGCTGTACCTATAATTAATGTTCTAGTTGCTGTTAAAAACCTAATTGCATTAACTTGGTTAGAAGCGATTGTATAAACAATAGCATCATCATCAGCTACAGTTTCGTGATATTGATCATCAAAGTTTTCGTAGTCTGCTGATCTTGAAAAAAATAAAGTTTGAGGTTGAGCAATAGTTCCTGCAAATACTAATCTTTGTTCAAAGAAAGTAACACAAGCAGGATAACCTGTAGTATCACTAAATGATCCTAATGCAAAATCTGTAATAGGAGTAGTAATTCCTAAGTCTACAATAACAGTTCCAACTACAACAGTAGTAGAAGTAACACTTGTTATTTTTAAATGACCATCTTTAATATGAAGTAATCTTCCAACATCTGTAGATAAAAATCCTTGATTACTATTGATACCTGTTGTTGAACTTGCAGTTACAGTTGAAGTTGCTCCAACAGTTTTATGTGATGGAGTTAAAGTAGTTGTCTCTACATTGTGATCCATGAATGGTCCATTAATTATAACATCATTAACCAATGTCCAGTTAGTATGACCAGTTCTAGTTAGTTTTCTAGGTTGATGATTAGGATGACAAATATACATAGTGTCTGCAGATTGAGCAAACTTAATATCAAATAGTTCTGCTTCTAAATAAGGTGAACTAATTTCGTATGGTGAACCACCATCTAATATAACTCCATTGTCTTTATAAAATCTAATGTACTGATCGCCAAATTCTAATATGTAAGTTTGTACTGTTGAAAATTCAAAAGAAATTAATCTAGTTTTTTTTGTGCTATCTTTTACTTCTGCAACAAACTGTGTACCAGATCTTCTTGATGCCGAACCATGTGGATAGACAATCATGTTCTCTAAAGTTTTGCAACCAGAATTATATTTAGCTATATCGTTTCTACCATCTAATCTTGGAGATAGCTCACCACCTGTAAAGTTTGTTAATTCAACAGCAACTCTAGCCATAGGTTAGTACCTTGAGTTTATAAATGAAGATGCACCAATCACATCTGATTGACCATTATCTGGATTGGTATTGTAACCTTCAGTAGCATCTACAAATCTTGCTTCTTTTAATTTACTTTGAAATAGTTCATACATATTTGCTGCTGTTGGATTAGAACTTGTTACAGCATAAGCAATGTCAGCAGCTAAAGCTGCTGAAATAGTTTCTCTTAATAATTCATCATATTGATTTGCATCATCTATTCTTGCAACATATTGAATCTTAACTGTTCCATGATTTGCTAAAATTTTTCTACCTTCAACTTTATAATCATAATCGTAATTTAAAATTGTAAGAACTCTTAAACAATCAGCAGGTAATGTAAATTGATATGAGAAACCCCAAGAAGGAACTTCAGTATCTCTTGCAAGTTCAACTCTTTTAATTAAACAATTCCAAGGATGAGATCTAAATAAACTATCTCTAACTTGTGTGTATCTTGCGTTGCAAAGTCTTGCGTTCTTTGAATCTTCTGTAAGTGTAAGTATAGTTGACGCACCTAGTTGATTTAATGCTCCATTACAAATGTCTACTACTGATGCCATATCACTTCCTTATAATATACTTTCTACGTATCTGTCTATTCTTTTTTAATTCGTAAAGTTCTTCTATTGTCTTACCTTGTTTTGCGTCAAAACCATAATGATTTTTACCATCGTTTTGAAACCTATCTACAAGAACGTATCTATAAACATAGTTACCTTTTTTGAAGTGTATTACAGTTTCTAGATCTTTTATCGTTTTCATATTGAAGATGAGGGGATTGCTCCCCCCATCAAAGTAGCATTAAAATTATGCTTCGTGAGCTTGTACTTCTACAACTTTAGCTTCTTCCATTCTAGTCGCACCGAATGCAGCAGAATAGTAAACTTGAGTTGCGTAACCTTTATCAGATCTCTCATCGATTCTAGCAGTTGAATCTTTACCAACAGCTAATGCAACACCATCTTGTACGTAGGCGATACATTTTCTTTTGCTAGTATCAATTGCTAGTCTGTTAGATACACAGAAGTTGAAACCCATAAATGAGTTAATATCACCTTGAGCAAGAGCTTTAACTGTATTAAAGTCAGAGCTAGTCACTTCAGTAGTTCCTAACAAATCAGTGATTTGTTTTGGAGATACAATGATGTGTCTCGGTAGTGAAGGATCAACGTCAGCTAGATCTATGATTTCTTTCGCTTCTCTTAATTTAGCGATAGTTAAACCAGCAGTTCCAGCTTCAACGATTTTTTGACCAGCAGGTAAAGCAACAGCAGTACCACCAGCTACACCTGTGTCAGATGAACCTAAAGCAGCAGCGATGATTGCATCATCCATAGCTCTTCCCATTGCATAAGCAGCAGCCATTGCATAAGAAGAAGTTGGATCTACAAGCATTCTTACTTTATCTAGATCATCAATAAGATCAGCAAACTCGTAGTCAGCTAATGAAACTCTTCTTCTTGAGTGAGGAGTATCTGCTTGTGGAGTGTCGCTGTGTCTTACAGTTCTAGCAGTTGCAGTTACAGAACCAATTTGGTCAAAGAAAGCATTCTTTCCTGTAACAGATTCTAATCTTACTTTATCTCTAAGGATAGAACCTTTTTGTTGTGATAACATTTGTATGTTAGAACTATATTGTTCTACAAATGCTTTTGTTATTTCAGTTGACATAATATGTCTCCTATATGTTAAGTTAATGTTAAACAAAACAGAGACGTTCTCAGAAATTCTGGCTTCTCTTGGATTTAAAGTCTTTTAGACTACAAGTCTATTCCTTGTTGTCAGTAAGGTTCGAAGAGTTTATTTTTCGAGTTATCTTACTTTTCTTAGGAGAACTTTCATTCTCCATAGAAATCCATTTATAATATTCTTCACACTTTGGCAAGGGATTAGATTTAATATTTTCAGATCCACTTTCTAAAACTGTTCTTAATATTTCTAACCTAATCTCCTTGTCATTCATAATATTATTCGTTCATCATTGTTCTTAAAGTAAATACTTGTTGTACTACTTTATCATGATCTGGGTGCATCTTATTCCAATATGGACCATCCCTGTCATTAACAAGTGAACTTATTTCAGTTTCAATGTCTCTACCAGATGTTGCATTATCTTCTCCAGTACCAATCATTTTATCTTCTGACATAAGATTAGCAATGTTTGCAAAACCTTTTATGATTGCAGGATGATCTCCTAATCTTCTACCATCAGATAAAGTTAGATCTAATATTTCTGCATCCATATTAGCTTTAGCAACTGCTCCAGCTTTTTTTATATTCTCATCAAATGATCTACCCCATTCTTTTCTAAGCTCTTGTTCTGCTTGAGCTTGATAAGTTTCAGTATCAATTTGTGCTTGTTGTGCAGATCCTTCCATAGAGTTTTTATAATACTCTAAGATACCTTGAGCTTGTTTATTATTTAAACCTAGCTTGTGAGCATTCTCTGCAAAAGATTTAACAGAAGATTCATCTAATGGAACTAAATCAGAATTAACTTCCAGTTTATATTTGTCTGGAGATTCTGGTCTACCTAATTTAGAATACACTTCATTCCATTGATCTTCTGTTGAGTTTTGATTTGGTACAGGAACTTTATCTTGACCAATCATAGATACAGCATTGATATAGCTTTTAGCTAGAGCATCAATCTCTGTAAACTTTTCTATGTTAGGGTTAGTTCTAAATTCCTCGCTAATAGTTTCTTTCCAAGTTGATGGAGTAGAAGTATTAGTTGTTGCAATAGTTGGTGCAACAGGTGCTGTAGTTTGTGTCGTTTCTACAGGCTCAGTTACTTGAGTTGTCTGTTCTTCTGACATGGTTATTTATCCTTTTCCTTTTGTAGCATTTGTTTAATAAATAGAAGGATGCTACGTTGACCTTCCATGTATGCACTCTCATGACTATCTCCTTTAATGTTAGTAGTAGAATAAAAGTGACATCTTTTTTCTAGATCAGATAAAACTTCTTTGCCTTCATCTGATTCAAAAATAAATTTATAATTATCTTTTAATTTTTTAATGTACTCGTGTACAGCTTTTTCATCTTGCATAAGATCCTTTCTATGGTTTTATTATTCCTCTGCGTTAATTAATGCTCTAGCTTCATCTGGTAATGCTTTTGCCATTGGTGCAGCAGCTCCAGCAGTTTCAGCTAATTGTTGCATCTGTGCCATTTGTTGTTGTTGTGCTTGTTGTTCTTGTGCAGCTTGTCTATCTGCTTGAACCTCTGAACTAGATTTTAAAACTTTTTGTGGAACACCTACAACATCCATTAAATGTTTAACAAGTTTATCCATATTAACATGATCGAATACTGGAGCAACATTTGCTAATGATCCTAATATTTCTATACCTCTCATAATAGATTGTAACTCTGTAGACTTTTGTGCTTTAGCAAGAGGTGATACATATTCAATTTCTACATCTTGACCAGCTAAGAAGTCTGGTGCTTGTGGGAATAAATTTTTTCTAAGTATCAAAGAGAATGCTCTATCAATTAATGGTTTTAATAATTCAGATTGAAGTCTACCAAGAACTGGACCAAGCAATCTCATCTTCTCTTCATTACGTTGGATAACTTCTGTTGCTGTCATTTGTGGACCATTCTGCATCATTAGTTGGTTTACATAGAAAGCATTTCTAATTGAGTTTCTTCTTTGCTCTTCCATGTTTAAACCTAATGGAGTGTTCGCACCAATGTTTAAAGTTTCAATTCTATCTCTAGTTCCTGCTCTGTAGAAGTTTAATCCACCAGGAACTGTTCTTACTGGTAAAATAAATCCATCATCTGGAACAAGTAAAGGTGGATCAACTTGTTTCTGTGCAGACTTAATTGTAGTCTTAGACATTTCATTTAGCATCTTAACGTCTGGCAAAGCTGTCATTGCTGGAGATCTACCATAAATTTCGTGTGATGCTTTTAAGTATCTTGGTACTACAAATGGA
>Ga0115557_1002293_pt1 | contig 12905 bp, 10 predicted proteins | sample COGITO_mtgs_1104_FD_87280 | JGI IMG/M metagenome (GOLD analysis project Ga0115557, IMG submission 87280) | Pelagic marine microbial communities from North Sea - COGITO_mtgs_110421 | ecosystem: Environmental > Aquatic > Marine > Epipelagic | place: Germany:Helgoland, sampling site Kabeltonne...
ACACAACACAACACAACACAACACAACGCAACACAACACAACACAACACAACACAACACAACACAACACAACACAACACAACACAACACAACACAACACAACACAACAAAGCTGCCACAATGGGGAATTGCGTCTCTTCCATAATATTTGTACCCAAAGAATTCATCAAGCAGACATTGCAGATTGCAAAGGTCGACCCGGCTAATCCAATCAATGCGCGGAAAGTAATCATGAGCACGCTACAGAACAAGGGAGTGAGGGGATTATTTGTCGGTTACCGGCCGACAATAATGCGCAATGTGCCCGGAGCTGTCATCCGGTTTTGCGTTTACGAGGAATTGAAACACCGAGGACAAATGACTAGGTACAAGAAACAGAGCCAATTTTTGAGCGGGGCGATTGCGGGGGCCGTTGCGAGCGGACTAACAACGCCAGTAGACGTTCTCAAGACGTCGTTCATGACCGGGAGGATAGGAAGCGAAGTGGGAGTCATCGGCGGAATCAGACAGATTGTGCGAGAGAATGGCGTGAGAGGGGGGCTCTTTGCTGGCGGCGGAGCTCGCATTTTGTGGTCGGGGGTATTTGGGGCCGTAGGTTTCGGAAGTTTCGAAATTGCTAAAGAAATGTTGGGGGTCGTTGATACCAAAAACGAATGATAGACACCTGAGGGGACAGACAAGACAACAGACATTTTTTACAGACAGCATGCATCAGTAGTGGGCAAAAAAGCAGTGAGACAAACCACGTAGGTGAAATTAAGCTAGAGGATTTTTTCCAGAAATGTATGAATTAAGGCCTGACAAATACCTTTCCAACGAGGAACTCAATTACGTCGAGGGCGAGCTCTGACAAAATCTTTCCTCGGCCAGGATCGAACAAGTGACTTCTTCTGCTAGCAAGGAAGCTGAGCGTTTCCAGCATGCTCTCATAAGTTGGACTTCCCTTCTTTCCTGTCAGACGGGGAACCTTAGTGTTGTGCCCACGCCTCCTGAGCAAACAGATTACCGGGATCGCGATTTCGTTGTAAGCTGTCCAGCTGGGCACAGCGCTCGTTATCACAGCCTGAACTGGCGAGCCCTCCGAGTGACACGAAATTATGTGCGTCCCTGAATTCGAGAAAGCGACAGACCGAATCTCTCCCGTCAACTCTTCGCAAAACTCTAGCGTGTGCTTCATCTTAACACTGAGAATATTTACACTCCACACTTTGATTACCCCGTAGCTGTGGCCAGTTGCGATCACTTTCCCAGAGGGAGAGAAAGCCACACTGCAGATAAAGTCAAAGCCATCATCGCTTCTGTCTTCGGAGGCCGCCAAAAGATGGCCCGTTCTCGGATCCCAAAGTCTCAAAGAATCGTCGAAACCACCAGAACAGAGAATACTACTGTCGGGTGAGAACGCTAGAGACCACACACGACCAGCCGGCATCCTGAATTCCACCAGGAAGTTTCGTGAACTCACAGAGTAGACACGAATCGTCTTTGTATTATTTCCGGTTGCCACAAGCTCGCCATCGGGGCTCAACGCTACAGAGTAAACTAAATCCTCCTCAGTCAAATAATCTTCTTCTCGCACTTCATTCCCGATTTCACTCCATAAGCGCACAATCCCGTCTTCAGAGCCACAAACGATAACATCTTGAGAAACTGCAGTGCACAAAATACGGCTCGAACGGCCACTAGTGAAGACAACATTGACCACCTTTCCCGAACAATTTTCATGCAGACGGAGGCTGTTCGAGTCTGATAGGGAGATAACAAATCGACCATTCTTGGTAGGCTTTGCCATTTTCAGCATCCCATCGCGGCTCAAGGGGGAAATCCATTCTTGGAATGGAAATTGGACGGGGCGAGGGAGCATGAAACACTTTTTTTAGCTGCTTTGGAATTATTTCCAAAGAAAGTCATTTGTCTAATATTGTCTGTACAACACACAAAGTCTCTACGCAAGCATCCACACATCCACATTACATCGACATTCTTTTCAGGGAAGACACACATGGAAAAGTTTTACAAAAAAACACCCGTAATCTTTCTAATTTTCCTCCTTTTCCTCCCCACAGGGTATGGCAAATCAAAGCGTCACCGCACTGATCAGCAGTGGAAGAATAGAAAACGAGAGTGCGAGAAGGTGACTTGCGCGCACATACAGTTCGAAGTAAACGACAATTGCGTGAACTCGTGCGTGGATGACGCCTGCTTTAGGGAGATTTACTCTGAGGCAGAGGGAGGGGTGTTGGAGGACGGGGAGATTGACAGTGTGAGGTACAGGCTTTTCATCGCCTGTGTTAGAAAGGGGGTAAGGGAGAGGAAGAGGGCGTCGAGCGAAAAGAAAAGACAGGAGAAAGAGAAAAAGAAGCGGGCTGCCAGGGGCGAGGTTGAGCAAGTTTCAGAAGAGCAAGTTTCAGAAGAACAAGTCGCAGTCGAACAAGGAACAGAGCGAGAGGAAGAAGATGAGGTCGTCGATTTGATGGATAGATATTAATATGTACACATTCCTTCCTCATCAACAAAGGGAACGATGCTGTCATCACGAGGATGTTACATCACAGTACAGTAAAATATAGAAGAATAGGGCAGAACGAAAACCAGAACGAGAACGAACGCAGAGTTTAAAAAGAAGGAAGTTTTTCAGAGAAAGTGGTCTGTTCAGAAATCTCCAACATCATTATAACCTATATTTTTGCATTAGCAATCAGATCTTCGAGCCCGGTCTCAGCATCACCACCCGTAGCCTCCTCATCATCCTAATAATCACTCCCATCCTCGTCTCCTTCCTCATCATCACTGTCCTCTTCCCCCTCATCATCGTTATCGTCCATTCCCCCCAACTTCTCCCCGAAATGTTCTTCGAGCTCACCGACCAGCCCCTCTGAAAATGCGTTACCGTCGACCAACACCTTGTCTAAAACAGTGAAACCTCCCCCAACCTCTAACAGCTTCTTCCCTCCCTTCTCCCCAATCTCGCCACAATTTACCTTCAGAGTCTTCAAGGACCCCCCTCCACACTCAACCAAAGAAGGTAAAAAAGTACAGAACCCCCCGGACCCGAACTCATTCTCCTCGGCGCCGAAAAACTCAATCTTGTCCTTTCTGGAGGCATTCTTCCCCCACCACCTGAAGAGTTTTCTCAGGGCGGCAGTTCCCTCAGCGGTAATTTCATTGCCGGAAAGGTCGAGGTGCTTCAAGGGGGCCCCGCTCTCGTGCAAAGCATCGCAAATCGCCACGATTCCACTGTCCTCCATCGAGCAGTCCCTCAAATCCAAAAACTCCAGCTTTCCCATGCGCGATACCGCACGAGCAAGAATAGTTCCCCCCTCTCCAGTGAAAGTATTGTCCGCGAGGTCAAGATGCCGAATGTTTCCTACACTCTTATTTGAATCGAGCGCCTTGCTGGCGACAAGACTCCCGACGCGGGAGGCGCGAGTTCCGCTGAAACGGACGTCCTCCAACGAATCACATCGCTCGATGATGCGGGACCAGGCACTGCACCCATCGTCACCCGACATGTTGTTGTAAAAGTGGAGGGTCGACAATTTAAGCGCTTGGTTCGCATCTCCACCGCAGCTAGCGAGGATCGTTTCCGCGACTTCCGCCATTGTCGTTTGTGACAAACCGTCGTTGCACATTTTCAGGGATCGCAGGTCTGGGGTTGCTAAGAGAGCAGCGCATGAGGTGACACCCTTTGTTCCCATCGCATTGTTCGAAACGTCAACAGAGTGGAGGCAACCGCTCGATTTAGTGGCCGCCGAGACGGAATCCGAAAAGTTTTTCATGATGATCAGTGCTTCAGCCTGAGTTCAAAAAAATAAGATTATGGTGAGTTTGTTATTGTGTAGTTTGTTTGTTGTTGTTGTTTTGTTCTTAGCTGGTTGTGTTGTGTGTACTGTAGCATGTGGGGGTAGCATGTAGGGCTAACCAAGAAAACAAAAGTCACCCCAGAATATAACCTCCACACGCTTCGCACAGCGCGAAACCAAATTCCATTAGCTTCTCGATATATTCTCTCCAATCTCCCTCACCTCTGGCCTACTCGCAATGCAGTCGCTCATATCGAAAACTTCTAAATTCACGCACTTTCCCAGTAGCTGCTCACAGAGTGCCAAGCTCGACGCTTCACTGTAGGTACGCGTTCCGATTGAAAGATGTTTTATCGAGGAGTAAGAGACGGTGGATGGAAGGGATGAGGATAACAAGCTGCTCACGGCGGCAGAGTCTGAAATGAGTACGCGAGGGCCAACAAGCGACACTGAGGCAGGAGACGCCGCATCGGGGTTGGCAGTGGCAGACTGCGCTAGAGCAGACATACTGGTTCTTCGCTATTTTTTCTCTTTGAGATTCTTCAAAGTATTCCTGGTTTTCGCGGACGACAGACCAGCCAACGACCAAAGCGGAAGACACAGTGAGAAAAGATAAATTACTGCAGCCTGCTGCTCAAGATGCACTCAATACGCCGCTGTTTCATTGCATTTCTAGTCACTCTCCAATTTGTATCCCCTCTGACTCCTGTAACCTTTGAGACATTTGATACTAACCACGACAACGAGATCAGCCGGGATGAGTACAGGAAGATTCACGATATGTATGTAAACCATCACCACGATGCGAACGATCCGACGAAGCACGAGGGGGGTGGATTCTTCGCAGGAGATGGCCACTCCATTTGGCACCACCTCAACATATTTGCCTCATCCTCATCCTCATCCTCATCCTCATCCTCATCCTCGTCAACAAATGATGCTGAGAATGAGCTTGGATTTTGGCCTGGGTTCATCAATTCTTATATGATGATCATCGCGACAGAAATAGGTGATAAGACATTCTTTATCGCGGCAGTCCTCTCCATGTCCAATTCACGAGCGTCAGTCTTCTTTGGCTCCTTCTCTGCCCTCATAATCATGACAATTTTGTCCTCTGTGATTGGGTTGGCGCTGCCGGCATTATTGCCCAGGACTTGGACGCATTTGATCGGCGGGTTACTCTTTTTGTACTTCGGTTTCAAGCTAATCTACGACAGCCGCTCGATGGAGGATGGGAAAGTTAGTGAGGAGCTTGAGGAGGTAGAGGAGGAATTATTGCTCTCAAAGAAAGCGGAAGAGGATTCGAATAGAGAAGAAGTCGCAGAAGTACAACACAATGACATGGAAAATGGCAACAGTCAAATTTCAAACACCGGCTTTACGACGATAGCGAAGAAACCGAAACCCCCTGTCAATGTTACCCACTCTGTAACACCTTGGGATAAGATCTTTACCCAGTCATTCACATTGACATTTTTAGCCGAATGGGGGGACCGATCGCAGATAGCAACCATCGCACTTGCCGGAGCGAAGAATCCCTACGGCGTGACGGGAGGGGGGATCCTCGGACACGGCTGCTGCACTGGCCTTGCTGTTGTCGGGGGCAGGATGCTTGCAACGCGCATCAGCGAAAAATCAGCGACAGTAGGAGGTGGCATTATATTTTTGGTGTTCGGTTTACACTCTCTCTTCTTCGAATAAGGAACGGGGGGGATCTCGAGTAAAAAAAAACAAACCCCAAAAATAGAATTAACGTTTTTGTGCTGGCTGTTGCAGAAATGCAGAAAAGTTACCATGGAAAAGTTACCATCCATCATGGCTTAAAAATCTCTTTTATTTCCCTTACACATGCGCTCAGTCAATGAAGTCGGGCTCGGACTGCACGGCGACGTCGATCTGTACACTGCCACCGACATCACCCTCGTCATTCGTCAAACTGACCTCGCTGTCAGTGACCTTCTTCATCCCTTTCTGAAAAACGTCCAGCTCAAACCTCCCAGAGCCTACTGCCGGGTCAGATCCAAAAGTTCTCTTCAGGAAGACGTCGAAAACAATAACCCCCTTCAAATTCGTGTTTACGTGAAAGGCCTGTTTAAAATTCTTGGGGTTAAGAGGTGTTTTGTAGACGGCTCGTTGGAAGGGTTTGTCTGTGGGTGTCTGTCGAATGATCACATACGGTAGGGAGGGCTCATCGTCTTCATCAGCATCAGATGGTGTGGTAACAAGGACTTTCCTCACGTTAATTTCCACCTCAGTCACCTTCTGGAGTTTACTGAGGTCGACAAAACTGCCCCCCTCTCTCGAAGAAGAGCTCATACTTGCCCTCTTTGACCGGCCACCTCCTCCAAGACCCAAAAACTGGAAAATTGGACCCTGTGCAGAGTGCAGAGTGCAGAGTGCAGAGTGCAGAGTGCAGAGTGCAGAGTGCAGAGTGCAGAGTGCAGAGTGCAGCGTGAGCGATTTGATTGATTACTCCGTGCGTGAGAAAAACCACTGTGGAGCGCCCATCCCCCAAAGGCACATTCAGGCAGAGATTATCATCTCACACACGCGGTCTTATTCTTTGGGACAACGGCGCGCCACAACCACCTGGAAATTTCGTTCTCCGTAGCAGCTCAGCTATAATAGCACTCACCTCAACAACCAGCTGCTCCACAACATCAACGCCACGACTTTCGGGGTGATAAAGCAAAACTGCGATGAAGGATTTCATGTAAGGATACATGGGCACCCGAATTGGGAAAATTCCTTCCAACAAATGAAGAAATCCAAAGCAGATAAAGTAGAGCAGCATTCGACCGCTAACATCGTATTGTTTCTGTTCAATCGACCTGAATGCCTCCCAGGTTGGGAGCACTACACACAAAAGAGGTTCCAGAATTAAACCCAAGATAGAAGTCACGTGGCCAATGTATAGAGCAAGGACAATCAGACTCAACGTGAGATCTTCCGGATGCTCTTTCACCAAACCAATAGCAAATAGAACCTGATGGGGCGTGCCCTCATTAATAATGTTGGCGCTGAGAGAGGAGAGAAATTCATCGATAGGGAAGATGGGAAGGACATGCTCTCGGATCTTTCCTCTATAGATTTTTTTGACATCGTCCATATTGTCGAGAGCGACGATTCTATGCCTTTTTCAGAGTAAACCAGAAAACCTTTATCCCGAATGCTCCAGATTTTGGAAGCAGCAATATTTGAAAACGTGTTGGCGTAGTGATTGGGATTAAAAAGGAATAAACAATTAATTTGCCGACAATACCGGACAATTATCGTCAATTACCCCTTCAGATCAACTAAAACCTTGAGTAATTTGCGTTGAGGTTGAATTAGGCACAGGACCCTAGGACCCGCTCACTCCATTTTTTTGCATCCCTAGGCTCCAGAGTCCATAAGAGAATGCAGGTCGATACTGATGGAGCGGGTTGTACCCCCCAGATCGATGGCGTCGACGTTTTTCCGAAGGCAGTGTTACCTCCGCCCACTCTCCCTCTCCCTCCCGCCGTTGAAGCGGTCACTTCAGAAGAAGTCTCCCATGAGCCCATCTCTGGGGCCATTTTTTCCCCTCCTCCCGTTGTCCCTGTGGGCAGCAATCACATTGCTAATGACACGAGCAATGGGAATGTCACCGATACACCTTCAACATCAGATGCTGTCTCTAATAGTATCCCCCTGGACTCAGCTTCCAACATTCCGGATGCTCTGATGTGCATTAAAAAGGCCTCTAGTTTTACTGCGTGGCAATATCCCTTCACCACAAAAGCCCCTCCTTCGCGGGACTCCCTCCCGTTGATCAAATCTCTGTCCCCCATCCCTATGAAGCGCTTACCATCCTTGCGTCGCGCCCCTGGAACCATCACAGATTTCATTATGGATTGCCTCACCCCTAAGGTCAACTCCAAAGACGACGCCAGAAAGGTACTTTCAAAGGACCAGATTCTGAACGGGAAGAATATCCCGAAGTCGCATCCATACGTAACATTCATGGGAGTGGCTGACTACGTTTTCAGGTGAGGAAAGGTATCAGGAGGAGGGGCCTGTAGGCAATAAAGGCAAAAAAAAGCCAAAAAGCCGCCGCCGACATTGCACAGACTTAGCGGGGGCCCAAACTAACCAAACTAACACAAATGCGACTCTTCTCAGTCGTCGTCACGGCGGTGCGACCATTGGTGATATCGAGGTGCTCTTGAATACGGATCATTTGGCGGGTGAAATATGGACAAAATGGGAAAAAGAAGGCTCGGACGAGTGTTACTATTCCCTCCCTTCGGCCCCTGAGCTTCCTGACAATTTCATTCGTGAGTACAGATGCCAGAAGGTGTTCGAGAAAAAGCAACAATTGTTGAAAAAAGAGAAAGAGAGGGTCGCTGAGGAGAAGAGACTCGAAGAGATGGGAGTCGATGTGGATGCTGAAATGGAGGGGGTCGACGGTGTCGACACTGCCTCCGCCACCAACCCTCTGAAACGTAAGTTCGAGGAGGCCAACGCATCGGCCAACGAGGAAGAGAACGAAGTTGATTACGCAGATAACAGCCCGGAGAGCAACGAGGTGTCCTTCCAAACTAGTCAACTATTTGCTAAAATGCTGAACGGGAAGTGGTCAACGTCAGAGGAGAATAAGTACATGAAGCAAAGATGTCGCCGGCCGGCGCCCTTCCACCTTTTGTCAATAAAGCCTTCTGTGAACAACTGGATCGACGGCACTATCGTCGGATGGTCAGCTGCCGAGCGCGGTGTCTCCCCAGCCCTGTGGCACGTGATATTCGATGGCAACGAGTACTCAGAGGACCTTACTGAAGAAGAGGTTAAGATCGCCGTTGATCTGGTGGGCCGACGAAAGACTGCAGCTTCAGTTGCCGAATTTGGCTACGATCCTAAGAAGGTCAAGGCCGCAGTTGAGGAGATGACTCGAGTTGAAGACAACAAGAAGATGAAGGCCACAATGTCGGTTGTGGAGGCGGCAGTATTGAAAGCCTCTAAGGAGGCCGTCATCGAGATCGAATGGGATAAGCAGATCAACATAGACAGCCGCGGTGGCGACAAGGAGGGCGCGACAATTCGCGAGGCCTTGCAGAAGATTAAGCATGGCGCTGCGATGGTGATGGCAACCTTCGTGAAACGGGGAAGCTCCACGCGTGGGCCATCACAAGAGGACAAGAACCGCGCCGCTCAGGCCGCCACGGATATTGACGGGAAGAAGGTGGCCGCGGCGCTCGCTGAGTACCCTCGGAACATCATCGAGGGTGTCCTGGCGTCTAACTCTACCACAGTGTATGATGCTTTTCAAACTCTCACGGAGCAGAATTATCTCATTTGCCTGGCTGACAAGAAGCAGCAGCAAACAGAGGAGGTTGGCAAGATTCGTTTTAGGACGAACTTTGTTGGAAATAAGGAGAGTGGAGGCGCGAGCGCATGTGGGTACGCGGACTGGCCAAATTTCAAGGACATATTTTTAACGGAGCTGCACAAGGACAACCCGAGCTGGAATCTAGCATCCACGCAATTAACCAAGAGACAACCTTTGAGCGAGGAAGAGCTGGAGGTAAGAACGAGCGGCGTGTCCGTCCCATTCCTGCGTGCAAGTAGCGTAGCGATCTTAGCTAACATCCCCTCCCCCCCTCCCTCTCTCTCATCCTTCTCAACCAACAACCAAAACAAACGAAAAAAATTCCAGCTCGTTAAGATTGACTTTTTGCCCAAGCCGTCAAACCCATTGTCTGCTTACTTGCTATTTCAAAAGGAAAAGACCCCGTCGGCGATGAAGGAGGTCCGGCAACTGAACCCTGATCTCACAACGCAGCTCAACAACCTCCCGGCTCAGCACTGGCACAGGGAGGCTGTGATGCGCCGAGATGGTAGCAAAGCGGACATTTACTACCACGCTCCCGACGGCAGCAAAATTCGCTCAATGCCTGAGGTGCGGCGTTTCCTGGAAATCGAAAAGAGGCAGGGTAGCGAGCCGATGATCAGCACTGCCACAGGGGAACCCCTCGTAGAGGACGACTTCAACTTTAAAAGCCCGCCAGTGGCCGAAATGAAACTATACAGACGTGTGGACTTCACGACGGTGAACGATCGCATTGAGGACATGTGGGACGGGCTTCCAAAAAGCGAATGCGAGGTGTATGAAAAAGCCGCCAAGGTGGAAGAGAAACGTTTTATCGACGCTATTATCAAGTACGAGAATTGGGTGAATGCAGTCAAAAAGGAAAAGGCTAACCGGGCAATTGAGGAGCGCGAGGAGATGGAGAGGCTCGTGAAACTGGGAGGTGCCCCTGAGAAAGTTAAGAAGGACGCAAACGCAGCGAAAAGTGGCGGTGACTACTTTGCCGTCCCCGAGATGAAAGATTTGCTGGAAGATGATGATGAACTTAACGAGGGACGCAGAAGGCGAACAAGACGCGCCAAGGAAAACAAGGTTTACTACGGGAACAGCAACGGAAGCAATATGATCGATACTGTGACAAGCGTTCTCACTCGAGAAGATTACTTGAGCAACGGTGCCACGACCCTCGACGTGCTCAAGTTGGTTCCCACAGACATTAAGGATGACATGGGCGAATCGGTCAATAATACGCAACAGGGCTCTGTCCTCGATAAGGAAGACCTGTACAAGGTCCGCAGCGCAATCGGAGCGATGATACGGGACGGAAGATGCAAGAGAGAATTTTGCAGCACCAATCTCACGGACAACAGACTCGACTTTTTGGAGGGCGTCAGTCAGACAGAGAATGAAATGACCAGCGAAGAAATCGAACTCAAAGCCTATGAGATGTCTATGAAAGCCCTTGAATACAGTCTGAGGGCACTCGTGATGGATATAATCCAGGTTAAGCCGGAAAGCGTGGTTGACTCGTTCTATTCCCTTGGGTTCGAGGCCGCCCCCGGTATGACGGATCCAACCAGTGACAAGCTCAAGTACCTCAACTGTGGCCACGAGCTGATCGGGACGATGGTGCTCATGCCTCCATTCATTCCTATTGGTGGGGGACAAAGAAGGGGAAAGGTCGCCAAGATTGTGGGATTCTGCCCTGACGAAGAGAACGTCGAGGCCAAGAATGGCGAGCAGCTCCGCAACGAGAACAAGAAGTTTGACCGCTTTGGAGAGAAGGTCACCCTCAAAGAGAAGGGGAAGGTAGTTAAGCGCAAGAAGATATTCAAGGTCGCCGAGGTTAGGGAAGAGGATGACGATAGGGACAGTAACTACGACGACGAGAAGATGACGGAAAACAACCCGCGAGCGCTCTTTTTGAGCGAGGCACAAGCCTACGGGTACAGGGAGGCGTACAAAATGAGGCAGAAACAGACCAAGGGCCACGGCAAGAACAAAGTTTGTCGGAGCAAGGTTGGATTGCGATTGAAGATAGAAGAGACTTCCTCCGGGAAGGCCGCCTCATGGTACCACGGGACGGTTGTTGGGACGGGGCATTTGCCGAACAGCGTCTTAATCTTGCCGGATCCCGAAGACCTTCTGACGCCGGACTCATTCTGGGCCACGATTGACTTGAAACAAATGAAAATAAAGTACGAGGGAGACTGTAAGGTGATGAATTGTCAGTGGGAGGAGGAGAATGCCAGTATGGTCGTCGCGAAGAACTTCGTGAAGTACTTTTACACCTTGTACGAGACTGAGGCTCTCTGGGATCCTGTGGACCCTGTCGCTTTAAACATCCCGGATTACTTTGATGTGGTGAAGAATCCCATGGATCTATCCACCCTGGAGAAGAACCTACACAACGGTCTTTACAACACGGACGATGGCGAAGTGAACTTGAGGGGAAGTTTTAAGAACGATATTGAGCTCATTTTCGACAACTGCATACTGTTCAACGGTTCCCACAGCGGTCTTGGGGAGATGTGCAGGAAGTACAAGAAGAGGATTTTGAATAGTTTGGAGAAGAAGACCACCCAATTTGAAACCGAGAGTGGGTTGGGGTGGGGCGGATCAGGAATGGGGGATGACTATAACCCTTACGAAGACTATTATGTCGACGATTACAACTATGACGGGGGCGAGAATAAAATGATGAATAAGGCGCTGTGTGTCGAAGACAGCCAGAAGCTGAATGCCATCGTCAGTGGTCTCGAAATCGAAAACGACGCGACGACCTTTGCCATTCCTACAGACTGGATCTGCATCGAAGTCCCAAAGAAGGAGGAAAAAATGGGCGATGAAACGCTCGGTAGGGGAGCCCCCAGGATGGCTAAAAACAGGAACAACCAGCCCGTGTCGCAGTTGAAGATCGACATTCAGTACGTCAGCAGGAAGAACTTCGACACAGCGGCCAACGACAGGGTTGAGATCGAGGCCATTCGGGAGAATTACCACAAGAAAATGGTCAGTTTGAATGCCAAAATTCAACGGCAGAGGAGGCTTAAGGCCAGTATAAAGGAGAGGGAGAGGGAGGAAAACGACACGGAAAAGGGAGCGCAGAGAGAGAAGAAAGACCCAATCGACAATATGATTCTGCCTCCCTGGCTTGGATCCATCGTGGACGGAAAATATTGGGAAATCAGGAAACCATTCCTCATACCTGCCATCAGGTGGGTTGTTAGGGGCTTGATTGCTAGTGGACATTGCGACCCAAGTGAAGATTTCACCGGCGGACAGTTCAGCGGTGCCGTCATTCCCAGCAACTTATACTTCAAAGGCAACCCCTGGACTGTAGAGGCCAACTTACAGAAGCAGAAAAAGCAAATTATGGAGAGGGAGGCCAAACAAAAACGTCAGGAGGAGGAAGCGAACAGAGAACTAAACGACTACGAGAAGGCAAGGCTCGAGAGAATCGAAAGAAACAACGAGAAACTCAGGAGTCTCGGATTGCTATAGGTGGTGTTGTGATGGATTACTTTACTTTGTCTTGGGAGGAGAATTGTGTAAACAAAATGAAGTGTTTTGAAGAGGACTGAGAAAATATTTATATATTTATTTGTGGTATGCTCGGTCGGTCGAGCACTTTTTCTCATATATTTATTGTTGATATGTGAATTAGAGAGTAGGTGATGAATAGCGACGATGCGCGCAATGACCATCATGACGGCGGTAATTCAATCTTCAAGTTTTGAGCAAACTAATTTGATTTACTTTTTTCAAAAGCCCTGGGGG
>Ga0115557_1002294_pt1 | contig 12904 bp, 10 predicted proteins | sample COGITO_mtgs_1104_FD_87280 | JGI IMG/M metagenome (GOLD analysis project Ga0115557, IMG submission 87280) | Pelagic marine microbial communities from North Sea - COGITO_mtgs_110421 | ecosystem: Environmental > Aquatic > Marine > Epipelagic | place: Germany:Helgoland, sampling site Kabeltonne...
AACCAAGCAATGGGAACACTAGCGACTCTGACACTCCGACCACTATCACAACTTCGCCTTCACTTGAAATCGAGAACTCACAAGAGAAAGACACACGCAAGGAAGTTTGTCAAAAGTGTGGAGGAGAATGGCCCCACGATGTGGTGTCAATCGTCAACATGCTGAATATTGTTTCTTGTTATCTGAAAGGAGAGGAGCGACCAACGTGGCTCTGTCCTGAGACGAGAGAAGAAAAGAAGAGTTCTGGGAAATAAGTGGAAGCTAAGTGATGAAGGTCGGAGGTCAGACAATAATTAATTTTATTATCCAATTTTGTATCTAAAGCAGTTCGCAATTCTTTAAAATTCAATTACCTTGTGCCAATTAATTAACTGCGATATAGTCGTGCCTGCGCTGCTTGTTGAAAACTCGGTCGCCTCCTATTCCGAGGAGAATACCGGTGAGGATGCCAATGACCAAGTTTGTCGTCCCACTAGAGCCAGGGGTCTCTGAGGCCTCTTCCAACTTTCCGCCACCATACCTCTCCCCGTAACCATCTTCGAAAACCGAAGAGGGGTCTACTCCAAGTTCATTAGCGAGCCTAATCACTATGCTTGAAATAGAGAGCTCTAAAACCTTCTCCTCATTGGCTTCAGTGTAGCCATTAGCGTCTGCTTTGTTGCCCCATCCGTCCGGAATTACGAAAAAGCAAGCATCTTCGATTCCGAGTTCGTCTATCCCGCGGGCGAGGCGCATCCAGCCGCCTTGACCCCAGTACTCTCCCCATGAATTGCGAACCTCCCAATAAGGCTCTCCAGTCTTCTCATCAACACCCCAACCCGCGATACTGATTACGTGGTCCCTGACCGCCTTTGGTCCGTCTCCGCTAGAGACGCCATCTGCGTAGTACATCAGCGGCCCAGCATCCAATTCGCAAGTGATGGGTCCACGTGTGGCAATCTCGAGCATCATTAAAGCGGCATTGGATTGGTGAATTTCTGGGGAATCGTTGACAGTGGAGTTGGCGATAGTGCCCATGGTGCGGACATGTAGAGATGGGAAAGGGCGTGTCACACAAGTTGAGCCGAAGCAGGGAACAGCCTGGTACTCGTCGTCGTGGCTTCCCCCCTTTTCACCTGAGACAGCGTAGCAGAAATAGTCATCGTCACTTTTCGGCTCTGCAATCTTTCCCATACAATTCCTGCACATATTCACGCCAGAACACTCCATGTCATTGCTCGCTAGGTAAGGCATGCAAGTATCAACAGGAATGCCATCTTGAGCGGCCCAGCGCCAAGCGCCAAGTGTCGAACCGCCCTTGCAGGAGCCCGCGACTGATTTGCCGCAATTAATCATCGCCTGGATGCTTGGATTCATCTCATTCCCAAATACTCCCCCCTCGATGGCGGCACGGCTGATTTTTATCCTGTCAGCAAAAGCAGACATCGATCCGTGGGCCCAGCAACCGCCGCAGTACTTTGGTATGTGCTGGTTAAGATTCTTTGTGACGAGAGATCCATGTAAGGGGTCAGTCTTCCAACTAAACTCAGAGGGAAGGCTGCTGGTAATGACTGATATGTCAGCTTTTGATAAAGTTTTTGGTGGCCCATCCTCCTTGCTTGGACGCTTCTCCGATGAATGAGAGGCTAGTAAAGACGACCAACCTTCCTTCGTCAAAAGCAGACGCTTCATGTCTTCTGGAGAATAATTCTCGATCATTTCCTCTGCCGTCATAGCACGACGGCGAATGCCGAATGCAGTCTTGCCCTCGCGAACGACTCGTTCCCCAACTGCTCGCAACCTCGAAGTTAGGCCGCCCTCACCCAGAAGTTGGCCGACGATTTCATGGTGCGCAGAGTAATACTCGGAGTCTCCCTCCATCTCAAGAAGCTCTCCATTGGGACGGTGATGAGGAGAAAGGGACACTGAGGACAGCGGAGAGAGAAGGCAGAGAATGGCAGAGAACTTCATAGTGTCGGTTGCCAGCGAGCGATTTAGGTGTCACTTGCAGGGGGAATGGTTTACAATAGTTTTTTTTTGGGGAGAGGACGTTTTTCCCTGGAATCCACAGCCCCCAACCATTTCCTCTTTCCTATTGAAAATGGTACGTATATACGCATTTTTCCTATATAATGTTGCACTGAAGCCAAATTTTGAGTCTTAAACGACGTTTTTCCTGGTGAAAGCTTGTCCTCAGAGTGGATCTCATTACCATTTCTTCCCCCCTAACCCACAACCCACACTCCCACACGCCCCTGCGCAGATCCGTTATTTTCTGCTCCAGAATCGACAGGGGAAGACGCGCTTGTCGAAGTGGTACACTCACAAAGTACCGTCAAACTCTGAAAAGTCTCGAATTGAGAGCGAAGTACACAAGCTTGTAACTTCTCGAGACAAGAAGATGACAAATTTCATCGAGTATGAGTCTTATAAGCTGATCTATCGACGGTACGCTGGTCTTTTTTTCACGATTGCTGTCGATATCACTGACAACGAGCTGTCCTATCTCGAGACAATACACCTTTTTGTTGAGCTGTTGGACTCTTATTTTTCCAACGTGTGTGAGCTTGACATTGTTTTCAATTTCAACAAGGTCTACAATATTCTCGACGAGTATATGCTGGCAGGGGAGATTCAGGAGACGAGTAAGAAGGAGATTTTGGAGAGGGTGCGAGCGTTGGAACGGTTGGAGTGATCAGTTGGAGTGCAACGATAACGATAACGGGTAACGATACAGACAGTAGAAAATTGAGGCAATTTATGGCAAACTCTACTTGTCATTGTACTTTATTCCCTCTATCTTATCAATTTTGCTTAAGGTGCAACGAGGAAACATGCCCTCGTGGTCTTTTCGACGACTGATTGCAGAGTCTTAACTGCCTCGCTTTTGGACCTCTTCAACTGGATCACTTTAGCCCTACCACCTCCTTCGCCGATTTTTACGACGCAAGCATTGGCTTGTAGGTTTCTGAGGCGATCGGTTGCGATTTTTATATTGTCCCGGGAAATTTTGTTCTGTGTGTTGTTGTTTTTCTGCTGCTGCCTCTGGAAAAAAAGCTTCTCGTCAAATTCAGCGATGATATCGTGCAGCTCCTGGTTTTTCAACACTCCGATTTCCCTTTGCACCGCCCGGAGGAGTGGTCGGATGAAGTTAAGCTGTGATTTTGCGTTCCTGTCCTCGGAACCAGGAGAGCTTGTCGCCGCAGATGTCGTTGTGTTGATGGACCCTCTGCTTCCAACAACCGTCTTGGTCCCTACTGTTCCCCCCCCCGCTGCACCTGCACCCTTAAGTGACTTAAGCTCGCTCTCAGCAGCCGTAACCTGTCGCTGTAATACATCTAACGCCTCTACAAGCATCTTATTTTCTTTTTCCACTTCCTCAGTCCGCGCCGTTGACTGAGCTTCTCTTCCGGCCGATTTCAATGTTGCCTCTTGCTCCGTCAGAATCGCCTCTAGATTCTTGAGCTTAGTTCTGTAAATTTTCGCCTCGCTCTCCTTCTCCGATTTTCCATTTTCCGCATCTTGTATCCGACTCTCGAGCTCTCTTACTTTATTTCTTCCCAATTGCCCGCCTTTGAGGTTATTCTTCACGGCAGCATTCCTACTGCTGAACCCGCTACCATCGGGTATTAAATTGCTGACGAAAGTCCAGGTGGCCGTGGGGTCGCTCGCGACAGCCGATAGAAGCCACTTTTTAGGCATCGCCGTGGCGGTAATCCCTACATCAGCCCCCCCCGCGCCGAGCTGTTTGCTTAGAGTTTTCACCTTTTCCAAACAAATATCGACACTCTCGCTATCGCAATTCGTGTCAATCATTTTGCGTATGCTATCGACCCACACAAGTACTTCTTCACCGGTGTCGTTGAATTTTCCCACATTGTCGACACTCACATTTTGAGACAATTCGCAAGCCTCCACGTTCAATTTTCTCAACCGTGGTAGCACGTCCTCTTTCGCCCCCCTGACTCCACATTTCAAAGCGATGGTGGTTAGCGTCTTACCAATCAACAAATACTTGTCGACACGGTATCCTCTTATATCACAATTTTCGTCGGATATCATGGCTTGAATTGTGAGATCTTCTGTGTATTGTTGAACTGCCTGCCTGAGATCAGTTATCTTCTCCCTAAAATCTAAGAGCAGCTTGTCATCGATCTTTGCGCAGCCATCGTCATCCTCGAAGATATCGATTTTGACAAGTTCATCGACGATCCGCCGAGTAACTGTTCTCAGCCCCCCAAAATCTAATCCACCATTTGTTCCTATCACACTGATTTTTCTCGAAAGCTCGATATCCTTCGCTTTCCCAGCGGCGATTAAGATTTTCAGTGCGGCCATTCCCCCCTCCACCATCAAACTCGATATTTCAGCAGCCTGTCCGCATTCTAAGTCCCCACTCTTCTCTTGGGCAACTTTAACCCCAACAAAACTCGTAACAGCAACTCCGAGCAACACCCCCTCCCCCTCAACGGCAGCCCTCTCCTCCCTGACCAATTCTTTCGGTAACCACGCCTCTATTCTTCCAATTCTCATCATCTTGTCCGCCTCGTCGATCCTCATCGCAACCAACCGCTTCTCCAAATCAGCCGCGTGAGCGGCGATCTTCTGGTACTTGCGCTTCTGCGCGAGGGCCTGCTGAGAGTATTCTACAAGCTTGCGTTTCTCCTCCCCCTCGCCTTCGCAAGAATTCCTCAATGCCGTGTTCTCGATCCTCAAATCCTCGCACAGCTTCTTAAATTTCTCTATTGTGTTGGCCTTTGCCTCTTCCTTGACTTTCTGAACTTTTATTGCTTCTTGCAGCGTTTGTATCGCGACATCCTTCGCCCCAATATCAGCAGTAAGAGATTTCACTTCCTCTGCCTGGACCTCTTCCATTTCCCCCGAGATCTCCAATTGTTCCTCCAAATCACGGATGCTGCTGAGTTGAGACGATATAGTCTCCTCCAGGTCTAAATTCTTGGACGTTATCTCCTCCAACATTGATTCATAAGCTTCTCCCGCATCGATCTGGCTCTTTAAGATGTCAATCTGTTCCTCAGATGATTTCTTATGCGCTGAAAGCTCTGCTACTTTCCCAGCAAGGTCGCCGTACGAGGCAAGCTGAGATTGTGCGAGTTTGAGATCCTTTGATAGGGCCGCTTGTTCGCGATGAGAATGTGCACGGAGCTTCGCTAGAGCATCTCTCATCCTGTGATTCTGTTGTTTTAGATCATCTTCCTTGTCAGCAGCGCCTTTGCTGTCGCTACCAATTAAGCTACTATTATTCCTCAATTCCTCGACCTCCTCTGCAAGCTCCTCCTTCTCCAATTCCATCATTTCGAGGTCCATCGACAATTCTTCCACCCTCTCCTCGAGCGTTGTATTCGTAGCAACAGCCTCGTCCCGTTCCATCACCAACGATTCCAAATGAGTATTAGTGACAGACCATTCAGATGAGAGCTTCTGGTTGGACCTCGAGAGAGTTGCAATCTGAGCAGTCAGCAGTGCTTTCGCTTTGGCGTGCTCTGACTCATTCAATTTCTGAGAAGATCTGAGGGCGGCAAGAGTTGAGCTTAGCTGTGCTACTTCGTGTCGGAGGGCTTCACTATTGTCGTTTTTATTGTTGTTCTCGCCAATTACTTGATCGATTGAGGTTGAGGCTGAGGTTGAGGTAGGCTCCCGCGATTTTTCGCTCAGTTCTTTGATTTTTTCCCTCTGCACAGAGACAATTTTGTTGATGGCCGTTAGCTCTCCCTTGAGTGACTCTTCTCTCTCGCGGTATAGTTTCAGCTCCGCGTCGTGCTTCTGTTGTTGCGATTTTAGCTCAGCATCGTGCTTCTGTTGTCGTGTTCTCAGCTCCGCGTCGTGCTTTTGTTGAACTTGGCTGGCGTCAGAAACACCTGAGGTCATTGTGGGAGGCGATGAAGTGGACAATTTCTTGATCTCCTGCCTCTGCTCTTCTAAAACTATGTTCAACGCCGCCACTTCTTCCTTCAGCGACGCTTCTTTTTGTGCACGGTCCATCAACTTCGCTCGCTGAGCTTCGAGAATTTGATTCGTAGCAGTGACTTCAGAGGAGTGCTGGGTTTGTTGGGTTGAAATCTTTACCCGCTGGGCTTCTAAAACGGTTTTCAGGGCGGAGATCTCTGAGAGTGCGGCATGCAAAGCGTCATCACCTGTTGTAATAGTACCTTCGCCACTACTTTTTACTGAGGTAGTAGTTGTCGTGGTGGTGGCAGCGGGTTTTGTGGCCACCTCCTGATCTATTGTCGCTGCCACCTTCTCCACATCATTCGTGGGTTCTTCCGTATTATCTCGATTTTTTTGGGGGGGGGGTGACCTTGATGATGATCGCGATCCGGGAGGCGTTTTCCCAGAGTGGGCAGCAGCCAACTTCTGACGCCGCTGCTTAAGGATTTCAAGACGTGTGAGAGGTTTGTCAGATTGAACTGGTGCTGATACTGTTGCCATGTTTGCGTCTGTTTGGGGTGCTTTGACTGCTGTGTACGTGAGAGTTGTCGGCATTGCTCCTGTGACCTCGGCAGTAAACTTTGCAATCTCCCTTTTTAGCTTGAGCTCTTCGAGCTTTGTCATGTCTTCTCTCCGCTTCACCTGAGTATCGCGGACAAACACTCCATTATTGTCACCCCCAGCGTTGAAATATCGCTTTCCAAGAACGCTGCCATCATTTTTTCCCTGTCCCAGGGAAGTTGATGTAAGCCGGCAACCGACCCAGTTTGATCCGGAAGAGAACTCAACAGAAGCAGGACCGAAGCAAATTACTCCAAGAAGTTCCGGCTTTCCTGCGCCAACGTTGATTGTCACAGGAGTGAGAAGAGGGAGGGGGGCGGACATGGAATATATTCAACTCTCACAAGAGCAAGGTTGGAGAAATTTTATTACTCGAGGGCGGGGTGTTTGAAAGTGGAGGTGATGGATAAGGTTCGGGAAATAAAGATCCCCAAAGCAACACTTGTCCAAAAGTCTTCGAATATGCCTAGGTTTTTGAGATTTGTTTTGGATTTCTAAATCTTTTGGTTGAAAAATGACGATGATGACTTGACTGATTTTTACTCTTCTTCGTTCTTCTTCGTATACTCAAACTTTAAACTCATGCAATAACACCGCAACATAATTTTAGTTTTAGTTATATTTTTTACTTCAGGAAGTTAGGTGCCTTTGCTTTTACGTTGTAACTATGTGGACGGACACAGCAAACAATAATTCCGTCCTCGAGGACCTGGCTCACAGTTCTGCTAAGATGGCTAGCATGAGCTGAAAATAATTTTCCTTGCTTATCATTATGCTGGAAGTTGACTCCTGCAGGTCGAAGGGGCGGGGGGAGTGACTCTCCCTCCCTGTAGTTGAAATTTCCCAGCAACGACGGCAGCATGGGCTCATCAATTGTCCCCTCTTTCTCGTCGACCCCAGTGATTTTGTCTGCTTCGTGGGCCTCAAGTCCCAAAGCTGATTTCCTTTCTAGAGCCTTGACAAATTCTGTATAGCTTATCTCACCATCTCCGTCTTTGTCTGCCTCGCTGATGAGAATCTCAGTCCAGCTCTCGGGTATGTTTAACTGGACACACACAGCTGCCATTTCGTCCTTGTCAAGAGAGCCGCTGTAAGCAAAATTGGTTGGTGAGGAAGGGTAAGCGAAAATTGCATATGAAACTCGATCGACCAAAATAATTCATCCGACAAAACAAAGTCAGATAATCTCACCTTCCGTCTTTGTCCATCTTTGCGAATGCCGCCCTTAAGTTTTTAAAATTTTGTTCCATGTTCCTAACGAAATCTGAATGTTCCTTACTCTGCTTTGCTCCATGTTTTGCAGCGTCTAATGCCCTTGCCCTTGCCAACTCAGCGTGAAGCTTTTTTCTTTTTTCCTCCAGGTCCATCATAGTGAGCTGTTTCACGGTCATTCCCTTCTTTCCGTGGTTTAGTGCCTTCCAATGACCCTCACTCAATGACAGTTCACTGGCTGGGCCGACCTTAGATGCAGAATAAGGCGCCTCCCCACAACGTTCTATGTAGGCATCCTGTAGCTTGCAGTCATTGTGCATCCGACGAGTATGGTCTTCAAAATCTTGCGCGATACGCTCATTCAAAATTGCGCAACGAAATTCCGCAAAGTCCAAACTAGCGCTGCCATCCAGATCGATCATATTCATGACCTCAACCGCAGTCTCTAAGGGCACATCGAACCCCATCCTCAAAATACCGTTGTGTATTTCCTCTGTATCGAGGGAACCATCTGAGTTCTCATCATACTGCATAAAGAGGGCCTTGAATTTTTGAATCGGTTTGCTTAAGCAGTACGTTCGCATAGCGTATAAAATATATTTGGGGCTTTCGAAGAAGTACTGATCATCATCTTCGTGACCAGGAATGCAAGGTTTATTTTGTTTTGAGAATCGCTTTTTGTGTTGCTCCTGTAATCCCTGGGCTATGGACACTGGATCTTTCTGCTGGAGATCATGGTCGTTACCTGTGTTATTTCCAATAGCCACTGCCTTTGTCGCCGCATCTGGCTCTTTAGTGCTCAACCACCTCTCCCGTCGGCCGCTGTGCACACGCTGTCTGTCCGTCAGTGGGGGGTGAGCACTACCGATACCATACTTTTCCGGGGTTTGGTAGCCACCCATTTGATCTTGCTGTTGTTGCGGACCTGGTTTGCAAGCTCTTTTCAAAGGGTTGGCAAATTCATAAGTAGACCTTACTGAGCTGAGAGGTGATTCTCCTCCCACTGAAGGAGAGAGAGGGAAAGGAGACTTAACCCCGTCACTTGCTTGGTTCGTATGCGGTTCGGCAGTGACAAGTGATTGGGGATTTTGTTGCGAGAAAATGAAATCAATCGGTGAAGACACTAGTCGCCTATCGGGGGTGAGGATTTGCCTCATGATGTTGGCAAAACTGCCACTGTGTCTTCTCAAAGAAAAATCACTTTTTTACGGCCGAATTGTTCTATCCTATCGCTTTCTATTTCACTTGGTACGAACCGGAGAAATAAAAATAAGTGATACCATAAGTCCAGTTTATTTTTTTTAGGACGTTTTGTGCTCGATTTTTTGCAGCCCACGACTCCAGAACGACACGACCACACGACCCCGATTTTGAGTTGAACCTGAAAAAAGGGAACCACAAAGTTGGTTCTTACTTCTTCCAACGAAAATATGTTTATTTTTTTAATCAGTCCACTCTCCTCCGTTCCTCCGCCAAACTACTGCCATGCTATTAATCCCCTGCAATCCGCTCCGCGCTGCCTTCACTTCCTGGATAATGCTAATGTGTCTGAATTCATCTCCCTCCCCCTGGCCCTCTGGTCCGAATGATGCCGGCCTCCAAACGACACAGAACATTCCATTATGCCTCCTCGAGATCTTCTCTCCTTCTCTCACTGCCTTGTCGAAGACGGGCGAGCCCCCTGGACCCGTCGAGAAGGCGTTTTGTTCCCGCAGGGAATCAATGGTGAAATGTAATACGAAACCAGCAGTTGTGATAGTGTTGTTAAAATTGATTTGCCAAGGATAGATGTTCGTTGGTATGACATCCATTGCATCCATATCAATAATATCACTGTCGCCTAAAATACTGTCGAACTTCTCGCGACCTACTTCTACCGCAGCCCCTTTGATCTCCTCTCGACTCTTGGCAACCCCGTTTACTTCGTCAAAAAAGTCCCTGAACCCATCTGTCCTGACACCCACCCAAATGCCCTCATAGAATGCCCTTGGCAGTGGCGTGTGCCCCCTTTCATTCCCCAAATACCCTCCCTGGATATGTAGGTACTCTGAATCATCAAGTTTGTTGCCGGTGCCGAATGAATGTTGATTTTCATTGCCGAGATGGATTGTGTGGATTGCTGAGCGCAGGATTTTCTAAGACGGTGGAAAGGAGGACAAGTTTTTGTTATTGATTTCGTGTATCTCGTTGCATTGATTTGCTGGCGTCTCTCAGCCATCCTTGGCCTCTGCTCACCTTTATTTTATTCTGTTCAGTCTCCTTGGGAAGCCAGCGAATGTTAATCTTTTCCTCGTGATGCTCTTTGTGCTCTGTAGGAAATGTGTTGTCCACGTGGGTCCCCCTCGCGAGTGCGATAATTATCGCGATCATAGCAACGATGAATGCTATGGAGAAGTAAACGTAGTGGGAGCTTAAAATTGTCCAGAGCTCTTCTCTTAGCGTAGGGTAAAGCTCCTGGTGGGAATAATATTTATCACCATCATAATAATCCTGATTATCGTCATCGCCGTCTTGGTCGTCGATTTCCGTTGCTGCTGTAGGTTCTCCTTTTGTGCCAACCGCATCTCGGAGTAACGCCACCTTCTCCTTACGCTTCTGTGCAGCATTCTGGGTCATTTCCATGTTAAAATTACAGAACACAAGGATTTCGATTTATATTTAACTATATTTCTTGGTGAAAGAAAGGGTACTATCAGAATGTGCGAGTATAAATTAATCAACTCTGAACCTTTTCCCAAGTTTTAACTCACAGTATTTCTTTCCCGATTAATTTTCTCGATAAAAAACTGACTGTTTGCAAAAAAAGGTAATTCCTTCCTGAACTTCCTCTTCTCTTTATGTTTGGATTAAACTCCTCAGTCTCTTCTCCACATAACCCATTATCTCCCGACCAATACAAATTAAATTTGAATTAAATTCGTTTTACTCTTCCAAGACCAATCCAAAAATAAACGACCACCATGCCTATGAAAGACTTCAAAGTGAATGGTGGGCTGGGCAAAGGAGCCTTTGCCGCAGTCACCAAGGTAACTCGTCGGAGTGATGGCAAGACGTATGCACTGAAGAGAGTTAATATTTCGAAGATGAAGAGCCAGGAGATAAGTGATACTTTGAACGAGGTAAGAGCAACGGCAGGATTATTTTCAACATCATGCTCAAACCGTTCCATCAGTCCCCGAGATATGCCCCACCCTTTTCATCCCCTTACCTGCAACTTATCACTACTTTACCTAAACCTTAACAATATCAAAAACAACATCAATGCCACCAAACCACCCACCACCCACAGATCCGCTTCCTTTCCTCCGTCAGACACCCATACATTGTTGGCTTCCTTGAAGCATTCTTGGACCGCTCTGACACTGAATTGTGCATAGTTATGGAGTATTGCTCTTACGGCGACTTGGCTGAAAAGGTGGAGCGGTACAAGAAGCGGCGCCAGTATATTGATGAGAAGGTGATCTGGGCTTACCTGATCCAGTGCCTGGAGGCCCTTTCTCACCTTCATAGCAAGAAGATTTGCCATCGCGACTTGAAGCCAGCCAATTGTTTCTTGTGTGATGATGGAACGATCAAAATCGGAGACATGAATGTGAGCAAACGCATGAAGCACGGGCTCCTTAAAACTCAGATTGGGACACCTTACTACATGAGCCCCGAAATCTGGAGTAACAAACCATACAACGAGTCTTCGGACATGTGGGCCCTTGGTTGCCTGATCTATGAACTTTGTGCGCTCCATCCTCCTTTCCTCGGGGACAGCTTTCCTCAGCTGAAGCGCGCCGTTCTTCAGGGCCGCTACAAATCAATCCCCCGCTGCTACAGCTTTGAGATGTCTGCCGTTCTGGGAAAGCTCATGCGTGTCAATCCCCGAAGCCGTCCCTCCGCCAAAGATCTCCTCCAGTCTCCAGAAGTACAGAAATACATGAAACCTGGTGGTTACGGTTCAATCGCACCAGAGAGCGACCGTCCTATCGACCTCATGGAGACAATCAAGGCCCCTAGCGGTCCTAAAAGGCACATTAGCAAGGTCCTCCCTAAACCGTGCTACCCAGACAGCCGCCCAACAAGCCCAGAATCGTGGCCTGTTAGCGCTAGGGGGAGGAAAGAATCCATCGTGGCCATGAAGAACGGGGCCGTAGGCAATCTCGAGAGTGTCGAGGAAGAAGGAAGCTCCGATAACAAGAGCAACAAGAATAATAGTAATAATAGTAATGAGTCTAAGAACCCCTTACCAATTAGGAATAAGCAGGGCGGAGCGGCTGAGATTGTCAAAGACGCGCGCAATGCACGCAATGCGACCGAACGGAATCACAAAAATAACAATAAAAACAGTGAAAATACGAATGTCAGGAAGGCTCTTGCCCCACTTCCAAAAAACGAGAGTGATGGAAACCTTCCCCCTCGCCCATCTAACCCTAAAAAGCCAAACCCGACACAATACGGCGCACGACCTTCAGGCGCCCACCACCGAGCAGGGAACCAGAACCGGAATGATTATGATAAGAAACCTCACAGGCCTGGGAGGGAACAGCCAAGCAGTGGTTACGGGCAGCAGAGAAGGGGGAGACCCCAACCTAAGGGGTACGCAAATGGAAGGGCAGGAGCTGTGCCTGGTTACAAGCAAGCCGCCAGTGTGTATCAGCAACACAATAACTACCGTAGGGGTCAATACAGTTACAAGCCCAGTTGGTGGGGTTGAGTGTTTTAACAGTGAAACGGACAGGGAGGGGGATATGGAGAAGGGAGAATAACCAATAGATTGTATGTACGCGCGAGCGCTAACTAATAAGAGGCCAACAATTTTGTACACTACCACTACCAAACACCATACATTACAAATTAATTCCCATTACTTCGTTATTTTAACAGAAGGAATAGCTTGGGAACAGTTTCGTGGCACGTCACTCTGAAGTGAACTGAAGTTTCCAGAAGACATAAATTAGGCAATTTGTGCACCCTCGGGGGCCGTAATCGGAGGTGCTGGTATAAATGGCACCTCCTCCCACTGACACCAAGACAGAACTTCGCCGGCTCCTCGCCACGATACAGGTCGTCGTCCGAGAGGACAACCAACCCGCCATCAACGCCGTCACGGCTGACTACGCGGCGTACCTACGCCTTCGCCACATCTCGTCCCAATACCACTTCTCGCGTGACCTACACCAGAAGGGTATCACCAAGGTGGTACACGTCCCAGGGA
>Ga0115557_1002304_pt1 | contig 12883 bp, 14 predicted proteins | sample COGITO_mtgs_1104_FD_87280 | JGI IMG/M metagenome (GOLD analysis project Ga0115557, IMG submission 87280) | Pelagic marine microbial communities from North Sea - COGITO_mtgs_110421 | ecosystem: Environmental > Aquatic > Marine > Epipelagic | place: Germany:Helgoland, sampling site Kabeltonne...
ATAACAAAAGAATACATCAATATTTAAATTATTTAACTCCTTTAGAAATGGAGACAAAATTAAAAAATCCTAAAAATAAACGAGCTGCCTAAAATTGTAACATTTTTTGTGGGTATACCAAAGCTCACTTTTATATTTTGTTCTAAACAAATTAGCTCGCTTTTGCAGCATATTGTTTACTCATTTCCATCGACAAAGAAGATTTTTCAAATTTAATCTTTCCTGCTCCAGTTTCAATAACAACTGTTGCATCACTGATTTCAACAATTTTACCGTGGATACCACTCGTTGTAACAACTTTAGAACCTTTTCCTATTTCACTCTGGAATTTCTTCTCGTTTTTTTGCTTTTTAATTTGTGGACGAATCATGAACAAGTATAAAACAATGAACATTAATGCAAATGGTAATAGACTTTGGATGCTAAATTCTCCAGCTTGTAATGGTAACATATTTGATATTTTAATTTATTAGTAGTTTATTTTTTCTCTTTTGCGGTCACAAATCCAGTTATTTTAACAGTTTCTTTCCCAGATTCTGTATTAGTCACCAAAGTAATGGTTTTAGAAATTTTATTACGTTTGCCACGAGAGTTAAATTTAACTTTCATAGGTGCAGATTCTCCTGGTTTGATGGCTTCTTTTGGCCAATCAGGAATAGTACATCCACAAGTAGCACTTGCTTTTTTTATAATCAAATCTGTTTTACCAATATTTTTTATTTCAAAACTAGTTTCAACAACATCTCCCGCAACAATCGTTCCGAAATCGTATGAAACTTTATCAAAAGAAACAACTGGTAATTTTAAGTAGGCAACATCACGCTCTTTAGCCGTTGTTACATTTTCATTTTTCACCTTTGAAGCGGCACTCTCTTTACAAGAAACAACACCCAAAGCAATTGCTACTACTAATATTATTTTTCTCATCTTAATTTTGTTTTGGTAAATGTAATAATTAAAAGAATATTTAAAATTATTTTTTTTCTCAAAAAAAACATTAAAACTTCCCTCTTCCTATTTTATTTAACTTATTCGCTATCTCGTACTCTTTACAAAGCTTATCCAAAACTCCATTGATAAAAAAACCACTTTTTGGAGTAGAATAATCCTTTGCTAATTCAATATATTCATTGATGGTCGCTTTGGTAGGAATCGATGGGAAATTCAAAAATTCACAGATTCCCATTTTGATAATAATCATATCCAAATCTGCAATCCTATCCGTCTCCCAGTTTGGTGTTTTATTTTCAATGTCTTTTTCAAACTTATCATGATTCAAAACCGTTTTTCTAAATAAATCAGAAACGAACTTCTTATCATCTTCATCTTTAAATATTCTACCTAACATCAAAGATTTATTTTCCTTTAAGCCTTGTAATGATTTTACAACCCAAGTATTCACAAAAGGAATATCATCTACCCAGCTAATATTGATATCTTCAAAATAATCTGCTAACTTTTCATTTGGGGCAATAAATTCAGAATAAAGTGCCACTACAAACTTCATATCTTCTTTGAAAGAACTAGATTCTTTCTCCATATATTTTTTATACAAAGCACTTTTTACCAAATGCTCATATATTGTTCTAATATATTTTTCTTCAATATGCCAATTGTTAAGATCGTGCTCTTCTTTATAGGTTTGAAAAGAAATACTCTCATCAATCAAAGCTAGCACTTTGTTATCTATAAATTTAGTGTTTGGATTTAAATCTTGATCTGTTGCAAAATGTTTCTTTTTAGAAATTTCAATTTGCTCCTCTGCCAAATGCTTAATTCGTGGTAAAGTATCCAACATCAAAACATACAAATCGTACATTTTTTCAATACTATTGTTTAAAAAGTTTTCTTCTTTCACAATGTTATCACTATTTGAAGTAGTTAATGCATATACAGATTGCATTACTTTTACACGAATATGTCTTCTGTTGATCATTTTAAAGAACTTAAGATTTATGTTTCAATACGGCCACAAAAGTACTATTTATTTTGCTTGTCTTTGGGAAAACAATCGCTTTTTTTTTCTTTAGAAAACAGTTTTAAGGAATCCATTGTTTTCAATTAAACACGTATCTTGCAGGCTTAAAAATAATTTCCCATTCATCGGCTATAAATGAAAGCATTACAACATATAAATAAATACTTTTTCAAATACCGTTTCCGTCTTATTGTAGGAATTTTCATCTCTATCCTTTCTAGATATTTAGCTGTAAAGGTCCCAGAGATTGTCAAAAACTCTATCAATGTAGCCGACGACTACCGAACAGGGATTGTATCAAGTATAGATGTTGTTAAAGATGAATTGTTTTACAATGTATCGTTGATCGTTGGACTTGCCTTTTTGTCTGGCTTTTTCACTTTTTTAATGAGACAGACCATCATAGTAACTTCACGTTTGATTGAGTTTGATTTAAAAAATGAAATCTTTCAACAATACGAGCGTCTTTCCGTTAATTTTTATAAAAAAAACAGAACCGGAGATTTGATGAATCGTATCAGCGAAGATGTTGGTAAGGTAAGGATGTATGTTGGGCCAGCTGTAATGTACACCATCAACATGTTGGTTTTATTCAGTGTTGCTATCTATAAAATGATTCATATCGATGTAAAACTTACTTTGTATACGCTTATTCCTTTTCCATTGTTATCGGTTTCGGTTTTCTTTTTGAGTCGTGTTATTCATAAAAGAAGTACCATTGTTCAAGAATATCTTTCCAACCTAACCACTTTCGGTCAAGAAATTTTCTCTGGAATCAACGTGATTAAATCTTACAACACAGAACAAAATATGTTGAAGAGTTTTGAGGAACTTTCTGATGGGAGCAAAGAAAAAAACATCAATTTATATAAAGCGCAAGCCTTATTTTTTCCATCTATGATCCTACTGATAGGGATCAGTAACCTGATCGTTTTATATGTTGGTGGAATGCAGTATATAAATGGTGTAATCAGTATTGGTACCATTGCAGAGTTTATCATGTATGTGAACATGTTAACTTGGCCCGTTGCGATTGTAGGATGGGTAACCTCAACCATACAACAAGCAGAAGCTTCTCAAAAAAGAATTAATGAATTTTTAAAGCACGAGCCAGAAATTAAAAGTGGAGAAAAAACACCTCAAAAATATCTTGGAGAAGTTGTATTTGATAAAGTTAGTTTGGTTTATGATGACACCAACATTACCGCTATTAAAAACATGAGTTTTAAAATAAATGCTGGTGAAACCGTGGCTATTTTGGGAAAAACAGGATGTGGTAAATCAAGTATTCTGAATCTTATTTCAAGAATGTATGATCCGACCAATGGAAATATAACAATAGACGGAATCAATTTAAAAGAACAGGATCTTTATGAAATGAGAAAACATATTGGTGCAGTTCCCCAAGATCCTTTCTTGTTTTCAGATAGCATTGCAAACAATATTCGATTTGGAATAGAGAATGCCGACCAAGAAACTATAGAAAATGCCGCTAAAGATGCCGTAATACACGACAATATTATAGGCTTTAAAGAAAAGTACGAAACGGTATTGGGAGAAAGAGGAATTACGATCTCTGGAGGTCAAAAACAACGTATTTCTATTGCCAGAGCATTGATCAAAAATCCGGAAATATTGTTGTTTGATGACTGTCTTTCTGCGGTAGATACAGAGACAGAAGAGCTTATTCTAAATAACCTTAAAAGAATTTCTCAGGATAAAACCACATTTATCGTTAGTCATAGAATCTCCTCTGCTAAATATGCTGATAGAGTACTTATCGTTGATAATGGGGAGATTATACAACAAGGAAAACACGAAGACCTAATAAAAGCTGCAGGTTATTATAAAGAACTGTACGAACAGCAACTTTTAGAAAAAGAATAATGAAAATATTTTGTTGAGTTAAATATTTTTTTAGTTTTGTGATGTAATCTAAAAAAAATTAACTTTTTTAAATTGAAAAATCGCATGAAAGAAAACAATGAACAAGAAGAAATATTTTCACAAATATTAAGAGCAGGGAGAAGAACTTATTTTTTTGATGTAAGGGCTACGAAAGCAGGGGATTACTATCTTACAGTTACTGAAAGTAAAAAATTCACACACGATGACGGATCGTTCCACTATCAAAAACATAAAATTTACATTTACAAAGAAGATTTTAACGAGTTTAACGAAATGTTAAGCGCAGCTACAGATTTTATTTTAAATGAAAAAGGATCTGAAGTTATAAGTGAACGTCATCAAAAAGACTTTAAACGTGAAGAGAAAGAGCCAGCTATGGCTAGTGCTTCTTCTAGTTTTACGGATGTAAGCTTTGACGACATATAAGCTTCAAAAAAAGAACATAAAAAAACTCTTTAGATTTCTAAAGAGTTTTTTTATGCTTTATTTAAAAAATTTATTGCAACTGTAGTCGAATGATTTTGCTGCTCCCGTTCCGATTAAAAAACCAACGCTTGCCCCTGTAAGTATGTCAATAGGAAAATGTACCCCAAGATACAACCTACTGTAGGCGAAAAACAAAGGAAACAAAACAAATAGGTAAATATATTTGGTAAATTTCTTAAGACTTAAGACCGCAAACACAGTCACTACTGTTGATGTAGTAGCATGCCCTGATATAAAACTATAATTTTGTGGGTTGATTAGAGTCCTCAATTGATCTTGAATTTCTGGATCGTTATTTGGACGTAATCTCTCAAAAATAGCACGTATCATATTTACAAATTGATCTGAAAAAGCAACCAAAACAGCTAAAAAGAGGATTAAGTACAATCCTTTTTTCCATCCTAAAAATCTAAAAAACAAATATATTACTAAAATAAAAACTGGAGCCCAATGAAATTGCTTGGTGATATACAACCAAAAACCATCCCATTGAGGGTTACCTAAATTATTTAAATAGATTAAAAGTTGCTTGTCTAACTGAATTATTTTCTCAAACATTATTTTACTATTTCTACAATTTCTACTTCAAATATTAATTTTGATTTGGCCGGTATAGGACCATATCCTGCAGCACCATATGCAAGCTCATAAGGAATAAAAAACCTAGCTTTATCACCCGCATTTAAAAGTGCAATCCCTTCTGTCCAACCTTCTATAACCCTATCTACCCCTAGAGTAAATTGAAACGGTCGTTTTCTTTTGTAAGAAGTATCAAACACACTTCCATCTACAAAATACCCTTTGTAATGTACTTTGACATTATCGCCTTCTTTTACTCTTTTACCATGTCCTTTGTCTAGTACAACTATTTTTAACCCAGATGCCAGCACCTTAGCTTTTTCTTCTTCCATCGATAAAGAAAATAACAGGCTATCTTTCTTAAATTTTTCTTTTGCTAATATTTCTGCTTGAATCTTTCTTTCTCTTGCATCTTCTATAGCTTTTTGAGGAACAAAATCTTTTGCCTTTTTTCCTTTTCTTACAATCGCAATAGATGCTATTTCATCTCCTTGTTGAATAGAATCAATAATATCCAATCCTTCTATTACTTTTCCAAACACTGTATGTTTACCATCCAACCAAGGAGTTTCTCTATGTGTTATAAAAAACTGGCTTCCATTGGAGTTTGGACCTGAATTTGCCATTGATAAAGTTCCTTTGGAATCATGTTGGTAAAATAATGCTCCTAAACTATCTTTAGGGAATTCATCCTCAAAAGTGTATCCTGGTGTACCTTTTCCATTTCGCAGGATATCCCCTCCCTGAATCATAAAATCAGGCACTACTCTATGAAAAGGCAGTCCATCATAAAATCTTTTACCTAATAAAGAATCCGTTACTCCCTTATTGGTTCCTTCAGTTAAAGAAACGAAATTGGCAACAGTAATAGGTGTGTTTTCGTAATACAATTCAACGATAATCCTTCCCTTATCTGTATCAATATCTGCATAGATCCCATCATTAGGATGTGATGTATCACAAGCAGTTAACACGATGATAAATAACAGAGGTACAATATTTTGTAATTTCATAGGATCTTTTTTCTAATAGCAAAAATAGCAATTCCTATACACAAAGTATAAGAATTGCTATTATAAATATAGTGATTTATGAAATCTCCTAATCTAGAACCTCAATTAGTTCCACTTCAAAAATCAAAGGAGTGTTAGGTGCAATCACACCAGAACCATTCTCTCCATACGCCAAATCAGAAGGCATATAAAATTTATATTTAGCTCCCGGTTTCATTAACCTAACCCCTTCTGAAAACCCCTTAATGACATTACTTAGTTCAAAACTAGAAGTTTCTCCTCTATCTACAGAACTATCAAAAACTTGATTATTTAAAAAGGTACCATGGTAATGTACTTTTACAGTACTGTTTTCTGATGGATTTTCACCTACTCCTTTTGCAATGACCTCATACTGTAATCCACTTGCAGTAACAACTACGTTTTCATTTAGTGCATTGTTCTCAAAAAATCCAGCTACATCATCAAATGCCTCAAGTAATTCAATCTCCACGATAAGAGCTGAATAAGGATCTAAATTTTCAAACTGAAGCACTCCATATGCCAATTCATATGGAACGTAAAACTTATATAAAGCTCCAATATTCATAATTTTAACCCCTTCATATACTCCAGGAATCACTGAAGCCAGTGTAATATAACCTAATTCCTCTTCATCCAAAGTAAAGGTATTAGAAATTACAGTTCCATCAATCTTAATTAACTTAACTTTTGCCTTCACTAAACCTGCGTCTGATTGGACTTCTCCTGAACCTTCTGCTAAAATTTTATACTGCAGGCCAGAATTTGTAACAACAATTCCTTCATTAGATTTATTAGCTTCTAAAAAAGCAATTCCTGCGTCTCTATTTGGATAATACTGCTCTATTCCTGGATCAGAATCTGACAAACAAGAACTTAACACTAATACCGATAAAAACGAAAAAATTACTTTTAGAAACTTCATACTCTTATTTATTTACTTTGATCAACTCTACTTCAAATACCAATGGCATAAAAGGTTTGATTGGTCCTCCTCCTCTTGGGTTCGCACCATAAGCTAATTCTTGAGGGATATAGAACGTATATTTAGCACCTTCTCCCATCAATTGCAATCCTTCAGTCCAACCTTTGATTACTTGGTTCAAACCAAATGAAGCAGGTTGTCCTCTATCAACAGAACTATCAAATACTGTACCGTCAGGAGTTGTTCCGTGGTAGTGTACCGTTACATTGTCTATTGCAGCAGGATGCGTTCCATTTCCTTCTTGAATCACTTTGTATTGCAATCCACTTTCAGTAACAACTACTCCTTCTTTAGATTTGTTTTCTTCTAAGAACTTCAAACCCTCTTCTTTTACCTGACCAAAATCTTTGTTCGCTTGCTCCTCAGCTTGCTTTTGTTGTCTTGCCATAAAGAATATTCTTAAGATATTATCCAAACCGTCTAATTGCAACAAAGCTTTTTCATTCCCTAATTCTTTATATCCTTGCACAAACAATGGATCATTGATTTCTTCAAAACTAGGCTTCATTTTGATTGCCATATCTAAACCTAGAGCATAACTTACTGTATCATATTCGCTCAATAATTTAGAACTTGTATTGTTATTTACTTTTTCAGTTTCAGAGGCAGTAGAATCAGCAGCTTTCATTGCAGATTCTTGCTGTTTCTTCATAAAGAAAGTTCTCAAAATATTGTCAATATCACCAACTTTAACTTTCACACTAGCAGTATCTGCTGCGTCTTCATACCCATCGATAAAGGCAGTTCCGTTTGCATTTGGAAAGTTCAATTTAATTTTATTGGCCATATCCAAACCTAAAGCATAACTTACAGAATCAATTTCTGTAGCTAAGCTATCTTGTCTTTTTTGTTTGTTACAAGAGGTGAATGCTACTGTAGCAACCAATCCAAGAACTGCGATACTTTTAATTTTCATTTTTGTTATTTTAATTGTTAAATATTACTTGTTAATTTTTACTAAATGTATTTCACTTACAATAGGTTCGTTACTACCAATAATCTGGTTGTTATCCCCGTTCATTCTGTAAGCGACAAAGGAAGAAAACAAAAATTTAACTTGCTCTCCCTCCTTCATTATTTTAATCCCTTCTTTCAATCCTTTTATGATGTGTTCTTTATCTACAACATAGGTACGCAAACCTAAGTCTTTTTTTGCATATAAAATAGTCCCATCTAAGGCAATAATTTCTTGTTCAAATGAAACAACATCTCCTTTTACTGGAGTATTCCCTTTTTCCTCTTTAATTTTATAGGCATACCAAAACCCTTTATTAGAATTTATATAGCTTAAAGTCGAATCCAGCTCCATGTATTTTTCCATCATTGCCTTTTCCTCAGAGAACAAACGCTTATTTATAGCAATTGTTTTCTCTAAACTCGTTTTTTTTGAAAAAGAAACAGGATATCTTGGCGTTTCGTTTTTACAAGCTATAAATCCTAAGCTAATGATCAAAAATAGAACTTTAATTCTCATAAGAAACTGCTAACTCGTTTTTATACCCTTTCAATTGATTCAAAAATTCTTCAACCGTTGCTTCCAAGGTTGTCAAAGACCTACCTCCAGCTGCATTATCATGCCCACCACCATTAAAATGATTGCGTGAAAACTGATTTACAGAAAAACTTCCTTTTGATCTAAAAGATATTTTGATGATTCCTTGTTCTACATCTTCAATAAATATCGCCGCCAAATAAATACCTTTCATCGAAAGTCCATAATTCACCAAACCTTCCGTATCTCCTTTTTGATACTTGTACTTATCCAATTCTTCTTGAGATAAAGTAATATAGGCTGTATGGTATTCTGGTAAGACGGTTAAATTCGTCAATGCTGCCCCCATCAATTGCAAACGACTGTAAGAACTGGCGTTGAAAACATTGTCATGAATTTTAGCATTATCCGCTCCCTTATCAATGAGTTCTCCAATAATCTTATGAGTTGTACTTGTTGTTGATGGAAACCTAAATGAACCCGTATCTGTCATAATACCTGTATATAAACAAGTAGCCACTTCAGGGTTTATGAAATTCAAATCCCCCATCTTATTTATAAAATGATACACCATTTGACAAGTAGAACATATCGAAGTATCAGAATATATATATTTTGATATAGGGTCAGGTTGTTGATGATGATCTATCATGATATAAGTTCCCTTATACTCCTCTAATGCCTTCTGCATATCGTCTCCTACTCTATGGAAAGCATTAAAATCTAACACAAAAACAATATCCGCTTCCTCCAAAGATCGTTTGGATTGTTTGTTTTGCTTATCATATTTATAAACCGTTTCTACACCCGGTAGCCAGTGCAAAAATTCTGGTACATCATTCGGTAAAACAGTGGTAGCCTTATGTCCCTTTTGCTTTAAATAGTGTTGCATCCCTAGCGTTGAACCTATGGCATCTCCATCTGGGTTCTTATGCGCCACTAAAACAATATTTTTAGGAGTTGACAACAACTCTTTTATTTCCTTAATCTCATTTTCGCTCATAGGTTGCGAATATACAATTTAATTAAGCCTTCATTTTATTAATCCTGCAAAAAAAAAGTTAAAAAAACGCTAGATATTTACTAATAATTATTGTTGAATCTATCTATTAACACAAGCATTATAAGGCAGAAGGTTATTTTTCAATAGAATAAAGTATATTTGCGCTCAAAATGTAGATAAAAAAAGAAAAAACATGATAACAAATAGAACATTTACAATGTTAAAACCAGACTCCGTGTCTAAGGGAAACATTGGTGCTATTCTTGAAAAAATAAATGCATCTGGATTTAAAATAGTTGCAATGAAATTGACCCAACTCTCTCAAGAAGATGCTGAAAAATTTTATGCAGTACACAAGGAACTTCCTTTCTTTGACAAGCTTGTAACGTTTATGACAAGTGGTCCTATCGTTGCGGCAATTCTAGAAAAAGAAAACGCTGTAGAGGATTTTAGACTTTTAATTGGAGCTACCAACCCTGGCGATGCAGTGGAAGGAACTATCCGTAAAAGTTTTGCAACCTCTGTTACAGAAAATGCAGTACATAGTTCTGATAGTGACGAAAATGCAGCCTTAGAATCAGCATTTCATTTTTCTAAAAACGAAATATTCGGATAAAAACCGATACTCAAACTAAAAAAGCTCCTTGTTTCACTTTAAAACAAGGAGCTTTTTTAGTTATAAAATTTTTCTAGGCAAACTTAACTGCCTTGGCTGGACTTATTTTTGTTATGATATAAGATGGCACTAGCAACATCACCAAACACAACACAAGAGTTCCTGCATTCAATGCCAGCACATGCCATAAATTGATACTCACAGGAGCACTACTTACATAATACGTTTCTGGATTCAATGTTATCACAGCATAATACTTTTGGATCAACAATAGTCCTAAGCCCAAAAGATTTCCGATCAAGAGTCCTCTTAAAATTAAATAAGAAGCGTTGTATAGAAACATTTTCCTTATACTCCAATTGGTACTTCCCAAAGATTTAAGAATCCCAATGGTCTGTGTTCTTTCCAAAATCAGTACCAACAAGGCTGTAATTATGTTAATTCCAGCCACCAAAATCATTATTCCAATAATTACAGCAATATTAGTATCAAACAATTTGAGCCATTCAAAAATAGCAGGAAAAAGTTCTAATAGAGTTTGGCTGTTCAACATAGGATCAATCTCTTTGTATACCGCAAGTCCAGTTTCATTAATCGTTGAAAAATCATCTACAAAAACCTCAAATCCTCCGACTTGATTGGATGTCCATTTGTTTAACTTTTGTATCTGCTTCAAATCCCCCAAAATAAAACTTTCATCAAAATCTTTAAACCCTGAATTGTAAATACCAGTGACTGTAAAAATTCTTCTATTTGGAAATCTATTAGAGCTTTCTTTGATAAAATACATATCAAACTCATCTGATACTTTTAGCCCTAAACGATCTGCCAATAACTTTGAAATCAATACTTCTTTACCTATATTTTTTTCAATGATCTTAGGAATTTCACCTTCAATTAAATATTCTTCTATCCCCGACCAATCGTAATTTTCATCTACACCCTTCAAGACAACTCCTTCAAAATCTTTTTCCGTTCTAATAACACCTGCTTTCGTTGCAAAGGGTTGCACTTTAGTGACCCCTTTTAACACAGAATAATCAGGATAAAAATCTTGACTTTTGGCAATGGGGTTTTGAGTATTCTCTGAAGTATTATTATCGTAATTAGTAATTTGTATATGTCCTTTAAATACAGATATTTTTTCACGGATTCTATCCTGAAGTCCAACACCCGTAGATACCGTAATCAACATTAATAGAATCCCAATGGAAATCGCCGTAATCGCAATTTTTATTATTGGTGATGATATACTACTTTTATGCTTTTTAGAGGCCGTAAAACGTTTTGCTAAAAATAATTCGTAATTCAATTTATTCGTATCAATGTTAAGATTCAAAAATACATATAATTCCTTTGCAACAGCTATAAAGCAAAAAGATTTTAATAGGCTTCTCTCTCAAGGAATTCGACTTGTTAAGCTGGCTGTCATTTTACTCGGATTGGGTTTACACAGTTCATGTCAAGCACAAAATGAGATCAGCGTTGGTGCAAATCAAACAGAAAGCTATTTACCCCAATTATCGAATAAAAAAATTGCCGTTGTGGCAAATCAAACATCTGTTATCTTTCACAAAAACATCTCCAAACCCTACACACATCTAGTAGACTCTTTACTGTCAGAAAAAATTTCTATTCTCAAAGTTTTCTCTCCTGAACACGGATTTAGAGGAAAGGCAGATGCTGCCGAACACGTGGCCAATGGCATTGATAAAAAAACAGGCTTGCCTATTATTTCTCTTTATGGAAAAAATAAAAAACCAACCCAAGAGCAACTTAGTAATATTGACTTAGTGGTATTTGATATTCAGGATGTTGGAGCTCGTTTCTATACCTATATTTCAACCATGCATTATGTAATGGAAGCCTGTGCAGAAAATGATATACCGGTAATGGTACTAGATCGCCCTAATCCAAACGGACATTATGTTGATGGTCCAACACTTAAAACAGAACACAAAAGCTTTGTAGGAATGCACCCCGTACCTTTGGTATATGGAATGACTATTGGAGAATATGCTCAAATGATCAATGGGGAGAAATGGTTGAAAAACAAATTAAAATGCGACTTAACCGTAATTCCACTAAAAAATTACACACACCAAACAGAATATAATTTACCTATTCGTCCTTCTCCAAATCTTCCGAATGCAAAATCGATCAACCTATACCCTAGCTTAGGTTTCTTTGAAGGAACTCCAATAAACGCCGGAAGAGGAACTGAATTTCAATTTCAACGTTATGGATCATCAAAATTCCCTAACACTCTTTTTGCTTATTTCCCAAAAGCCAACTTTGGTAGTAAATATCCAAAAGATCAAAACAAAAAATGTTATGGATATGATTTATCAAAAACTCAAAAACTTTCCAAAGTAGACATTTCTTTTTTGATCAATGCCTACAAGCACTACCCTGATAAAAAAGCTTTTTTTGGAAAAACCTTTACCATACATGCAGGAAACACTTTACTTCAAAGACAACTAGAAAACCGATCAGGTGTTAGAGAGATTGAAAATTCTTGGAAAAAAGACCTTGAAACCTTTAAACAAATCAGAAAAAAATATTTGCTTTATCCATAAAACTTAAACATAAGCTTCGTGCCAAGAAAAATATTCTTGACCCGTTGTGCATTTAGGGATATAATGTAAAAAAGTTGTGCAACCTGCTAAATAACAGTAAATTGAGGTTTAGACACAACAATTTTACGATGCACAACTTCCAAGCAAATTACGACAAAATTCTTCAAGTATTAAATAGTATTGAACCAAGAAATTCGTTTCTTACTCAAATACGTAAACCTAA
>Ga0115557_1002321_pt1 | contig 12846 bp, 14 predicted proteins | sample COGITO_mtgs_1104_FD_87280 | JGI IMG/M metagenome (GOLD analysis project Ga0115557, IMG submission 87280) | Pelagic marine microbial communities from North Sea - COGITO_mtgs_110421 | ecosystem: Environmental > Aquatic > Marine > Epipelagic | place: Germany:Helgoland, sampling site Kabeltonne...
GAAAAAACTAAACAAAAATATGCACGTACTGCAATAAAAAGAAACAGTGACACCGAGCTGTTGTTGTTTCACTTAATTATCTTTAAAATGCAGACTGATGCAGGACTTTCCTGAGGGCCTATTTTCCGACATTCCGACTCTGGAGGGCCGAGCCAGATAAAGTAGAGAGAGAGGGGGGGCATCCAAGAGGGTTCAACTGCTAAAGGCCCACAATATTTATTTCCCCCTAAAAAGACCACCACCGAACCTATCAATTCTCACTAGAAGCATTGTATGCCAAACTCTCCCAACCCTCATTTTCTCTGCCGAAATCTTGACACAGCTGAATCCGGTAACATCCACGAAATGGACGCGAAGCACGCTCCCTCGCATGGGGAACTATACAGCAAAGCTTCTGCTCCCTCTGCACTCTACGATGAAAGTGCCTTGAAGAGTGATATGGACGGGACTCGCCTCCATGTCCCTCGGGGTGCTGCTCTCAATTTCAATGCCATCACAGATTATGCTCTGGCAAAGGATTCACAAAATAACACCTTCGCAGTCTACACTCTCACCTGCTCCTCGCCTTCGACCAAGCCACAGCGTTGGGAAGTGTTCAGGCGCTATCAGGAATTTCGTGACTTAAGTGACGAGCTCAGGTCCAGCGGACACAGGACCCCTGTGCTCCCCCCCAAAAAACTCATTGGCACCTTGGAAAAGTCATTTCTCGAGCAGCGCAAGAGGGAGCTTGAGGCTTGGATGCACCAATTAATCGAGTACTACGATATGGACGAGAATGGGAAAGATCCAAGACGATGTGAGGCCTTCCGTAAATTCCTCACTCAAATGGCCAACCAACCTCCCTTCCCCATGGAGAGGAACACATTATCCCGCGCTCAGGGCAAGGATGGCCGCGAAGAGAGCAAATACAGCGAGTCTAAGAACGACAAGATTTGCATCGATGACTTTAAGCTTATCAAGGTTATCGGGAAGGGTTCTTTTGGGAAGGTCACTCTAGTGGAGCACAAGGAGAGCGGGGACTACTTTGCTATGAAGGTGCTGAAGAAGGCCAACGTGGTAAAGAGAAAGCAGGTGGAGCACACTCGAACTGAGCGACGAGTTCTCGGCGGCGTGAATCATCCGTTTATTGTCAGGCTCCACTATGCTTTCCAGACCGATGCAAAGTTATTCTTTGTCCTTGACTACTGCCCTGGGGGGGAGCTATTTTTCCACCTCAGCCGGATGAAAAAGATGCCGGAGCATATGGCTCGCTTCTATACGGCTGAAATTACGCTCGCACTCGGTTGTTTGCACGAGAAAGGAATCGTCTACAGGGACTTAAAGGTGAGTGACAGCGAGCAACATAGCTGTGCATAATTTAATTTGAGCGCTCCGCTTACTTGTGCTACGTGGTTATTTGTCCATCTAACCTAACCTCCTGGTTCTAATTGTTTTGCTTTGCGTTCTATTTGATGTCTTGCACTTCCATTAATATCATGGCACCTCTCCCAACTTTTTGCTTGGTACAGCCCGAGAACATTCTGCTTGATGAGGAAGGGCACGTAAAGCTTGCCGATTTTGGCCTGGCCAAGGAGGGCATCGATTCGACAACTGAGGGAGCAAAGAGTCTCTGTGGGACCCCAGAGTACCTCAGTCCTGAGATTTTAGACCGCAAAGGGCATGGAACTAGCAGCGACTGGTGGAATTTGGGTATGGTGCTTTTTGAGATGTTGACTGGCTTACCACCCTGGTACACAACAGATCGTCAGAAGCTGTTTGATTCGTTGCGCAACGCTCCCCTTACATTCCCTTATCATGTATCTCGGACAGCGCAGAGTTTGATTCGGGGCATGCTAACAAGGTGAGTCGAAGAAGCTCAGAAATGAGCAAGTGTTGATATCTGTGAGCTGTGCGCACCATTAAGCATTACAACTAACCCAATTAGACGCTCTATATGTGCGAAGAGAGCCGTCACAGCGATTGGGAGGAAGAGAGGGTGTCGAGGAGCTCACCCAGCACCCATTCTTCGCCGCGATAGACTGGGATGCTCTATACGAACGTCGCTTGACTCCCCCTTTCAACCCCTGTGCACAGACAACCGGGGAGACAGACACTGGAAATTTCGAGCGCGAATTCACCAACATGCCCACAGAGACAATTGACAATGTTAGTAGCCGGCAGCAGAGAACGAAGAGTGACACCTTCAGCGGATTTACATTTGAGGAAGACTCAGCTTTGAGGCGATGAGAATTATCATTGAGAATGGTGGCGAGCCGAGTGTGTACTGTAAAAATAGAACAAAAATAGTGACGATGAGGCGTTATGCCTAAATACGCTTTTATTATCATTTTTCTCTCTCCCCTCGGTAACATTTCTTGGCGTATGATGCTTTTTTCCCTTTCCCTAACCTTTTTCCCACAATGCTGACATTTTTTTGTTTTTCTTACGAGGATCCATGGACGCTTCTCTTTCATTTTTTACGCTTTTCTTACAATTTGAGACCATGGACAATTGACTCCTCATTCGGACCTGTTCTCAGTTACAACCTCGACATCGTGCCTCCTGTTGCACAAGTCGCCACTCCTGCAGGCACCCCTTCTGTAATTCTCGCAAACCTCGTCTATCTGTTCCCTAGGCTTTGGAACAATACCCGCTGGGGCATGGACGCGACGGCAATAATCGCCGAAGTAACAAAGAGCCTTCTTATAGAGGGCGCACTCCTCGGGAAGTTTGTTCTCAAGAAAGTAGCTGAGGGGGCGGGGGGGGCGATTTTTTCTTCGCTTTCGCTCCCCATTCCCGCTCTCCCTGGTTCTTTCCCTGGATTTCTCCCCATCCTTTTCCCTCGCATTTTCACCGATTCCCTCCCCGGCTTTCTCTCCCCTCTCCCCCCCCTTTCTTCTCTTTTTCTTCTTCTTCTTTCCCACTTCATTTTTGGCAGCTTTGTCCTCAAAGACATCGCCTCCATTGTCGCCGTCACTGTCGACCCCATCACTGCTCTTTTGGCGTCCGCCCTTTCCGCGACCCTTCCTCTTCTCGATCTTCCCGAAATTCACACCTTCACCATCCTCCCCGAAGCTGTCACAGAAAAAACCAATATCATTGGCACCCCGAACGTTGTCCCCGAGGACCTCAATCCAGGTAGAGAGCTGCAAATGAGGCATGATTTGGGAGTGTTTAGATAATTGTTGAGACGTTATTAGTTTTGGTGGATTCTTTTCAATCTGCAGGATAGGAGTTCTAGTAGCCTGATATTGCCTGCTGCTTGCCACCTGCCACAATAGTCCCTCCAACTATAAAAACTGCTCCCGCAAACATAAGCGACAAAATTACGCACCTTTGCTGGGTCAGCGCTGCGATAGTATTGATCTTCCGCGCCCTCGACCTGACTGCGAATAGTGCCGCTGCAGGGGGTGAAGGACAGTGTGTTGTCTCCCTTTTTGTAGGAGAAAGACACCCCCCTCCCCAATTTGCCCATATTCCTCCTCTTCTCAACTTCCTGAAACTCCCAGCCGCGAGATTTGAGCTTAGAGTCGATATTGAACTGGCTTTCAACTTCTGGAACTACGGTGGTACCCTCAGTCACCTCAATAGAAAGGCATGTTTCACAGCATTTGGCCAGGGGCCGGGGCTTGCGATTTTGAGTCGTAGAGAATCTTTCTGTGTCCGTTATCGAGCACATTATGCACAAAGAGCCTATTGAAGAGGTCGACATTCTGGAATTTTAGCAAACAAATGGGGAACAAAAATGTGGCATTTTTTCATTTTTCACCCATGAAAAGAGTCATAAAAGGTGAGATTGTCAACTCTAGAAGACACCTTCGACGCGTCCATCGTCCGATATTGCGCTCGTTGCAAGCAGGGGAAAGCCCTTCCCTTTGTATTATCCCCTGTGACACCTTCTCCAGGTCTCGGCTGCTGTCACCCATTATACGCATATACCATCTCACACGTCTTTGTGCCTTGTTCGCGCTCCCTTCTAATGCACAGGCCACCTTATCACGTCGACTTTGTTTCCTCCCTAATCTTTGTCCCTGTCGAATCCCCAATTGTCTTGTGACAGCGACCCCGCTATCTCGCGTCGGTACCCGTCGGTAAACCTTTTAGTATAGTTTTTGCCAGCATTTTTTGGAATTGCGTCCCCCGTCACCGTCTAAAATCTACAGGTCCGAATAAGAGAAGCAATCGTTGCCTCTATGGATGCTTCTCAACTTCAGCAGGTGGAGCAATTGGCCACCCAGCTTTACTCCGGTATAAACACGGCAGAGTCGCAGTCTCGGCTACTCTCCCTCCAATCCTCCTCCTCTCAGATTCCCACTTGCCAGTATATTCTGAACAACTCCACTGTCCCTTATGCCCTCCTCGTTGCATCCAATTCCCTCAACCACCTGGTAACATCCCATTGGAATAACTTAACTGTGCTTCAGCGTATTGAGCTGCGGAACTACGTCCTTGATTATCTTGGGAGCAAGGGATCCACAATAGAGAGCTTCGTTTTAACCTCCATAATCCAACTGGTCTGCCGAATAACAAAGCTTGGGTGGTTCGATGATCAGACGCACCGGGAACTTCCCACTCTCGTGCAGAAGTTTCTTGAGGCGACGGTGGACCACTGTATCATCGGACTTAAGATATTGAACCAGCTAGTGGATGAGCTAAATATTCCAACCAAGGGGAGGACACTTACTGCGCACCGGAAGTCTGCGGTCAGTTTCAGGGATACATCGTTAAAGAAGGTGAGTGGAGCTTTTTAGATTCCTAGGATTTCCCCCTTCTATGGTTTTCTTCTTCTTCTTCTTCTTTGCTAAAATTAATGTATTTTTTACTGCATTCAACCCTTTTCCTTGCTTCACAGGTCTTTGAGCTTGGTCTTGCCACCCTCCACCAGCTGCAGAGCAACAGTATTTCTGCCTCTAACCCTCAGATTGAATCTCTTGGGTTTCAGTCACTGTCTTTGATCACTCGATGCCTCGGGTTCGACTTTATTGGTACCAATCCGGACGAGAGCAATGAGGACGTTGGCACCATTCAGATTCCTATTTCTTGGCGGCCACTCATCATGAGCAAGGAGAACATGGACTGCCTCTTCGAGTTTTACAAGAGCACGGAACCCCCGAGAAGCAGTAAGGCAATGGAGGCGATAATTCTGCTTTCCAGGTGAGTATTTACTCAGCTCTATCGAACTTGTACGTTCTTGAGCCATTTCAAAAAAAGTTCGCACCACTAACCACTCTACTACACTCCTCCTGCCGTGTACTGCAGCACTCGGCGGTCCCTTTTTCCCAACGACAAGGATCGCTCTGCATTCACCGACCGCCTAATGACCCGAATGGCAGAACTCATGTCAAACAAGACTGGGCTGCACCATGGGGATAACTACCACCAATTCTGCCGCCTCCTCGGCCGCATAAAGGCTAATTTCCAGCTCTCTGAATTTGTAAAGTTTAGCGGCTTTGTAGACTGGTTGCGATATGCGGCAGATTTTACTGTCACTTCGATTCAGAACTGGCAGTGGTCGAGAAATAGCATCCACTACCTTCTGGCCATGTGGGTTCGGCTTGTTTCGGCAGTCCCTTATGTTCGTGCTGACACTGGAGAACACGGTTTCACACAGACTTTTGAGACTCAGGTTAAACGGGTTGTTGAGTGCTATTTGACAAGCATGCTGGATTCGGCCGTTACTGTGCAGAACGAGCTAGATGGGGAGGATGATCCTCTGGACGACGAGGGAAGCCTCAAAGAACAGCTGGAGAAACTGCCGACCCTTTGTCGATTTTTGTATGCTGACACGGCAAAGGTTATTCTGGAGCGATTTGACGCCATCAAATCTCGGTACCAGCAGCTGGGGGGGGCAACTAACACATCGGCCAACAACGGCGGCGGTAACAGCGAGGTGAAGATCTGTGAATTGCAACTGAGCTGGCTGGTTTATGTTATTGGGAGCATTATTGGGGGGCACAGTTGGAACCAGTCGAGTTTCGAGGACGGGACTGAGATCATCGACGGACAGCTAAGCAAGAGAGTCTTTCAGTTGACACAGCTTACTGACCTTAATATAATGCGGACGGATGGACGGGGTCGCTGCGACATCCACTTGGAGATGGCTTACCTTTACTACTTTGACAACTTCCGGCGGGTGTACATGTTCTGCTGGGACTCGAGCCAGACCTCCCGCAGCGTCATGGGTGTAAGTGCGGACGGCGGCCCCTCTACTAAGGCCAAAATATATCAGCGGATGTTCGAGAGTATGGAGATGGGGAACAACACCCAAATAACAAACCTCATCATCAACAAGATCGGAAACAATCTCAAATTCTGGCCTGCGGAGCACGACGTTATTGGCGACACACTTGACCTCTTTTTGGACATGTCCCAAGGCTATTCCTCGTCTAAGCTTCTCCTCACCCTAGACTCCGTAAAATTCCTCCTCAATAACCACAATGCGGATCACTTTCCTTTTTTGCTGAATCCGGGCAACATCAGACACCGGACGACTTTTCACGCAACCTTGACCCGCCTGTTGTTTACCTTTAGCTCCGAGGAGATGCCGATGACGTTTGAAAAGTTTTTGGAGCCTACACTCAACACGCTTACGCAGTTGGGGCAGCTAGGGAACCAAGAGCTCAGGAGCGAGCAGGTCAAGTGGCCACTCATTGGCGTTTTGAGGGATTTGAGAGGGATTGCCAGCAGCCTCCACAACCGACGGACGTACGTGTCACTATTCGACGCCCTATACCCGCGACACTTCCCCCTGTTTGTCCGGATAGCAGAGCTTTGGTATGACACCAACGAGGTCACGACATCCCTCCTAAAATTCATGAAGGAGTTTGTTCACAACAAGGCCAACCGGGTAAATTTTGACCAGTCCTCTCCCAACGGAATCCTCCTGTTCCGTAACACTAGCAGTATCATCGTCGGTTATGGACGCCAACAGCTTGCCGTTCAGAAGGAGAACTATAATGAGAATGAAATCTACAAGAAACGCTACAAGGGTCTGAGCATCACCTTGGAGGTGCTGAGCTCGGCGCTCCTTGGTAACTATGTATGTTACGGGGTTTTCGCGCTGTACAATGACCCGGCTCTGGATAGTGCGTTGGAGACTGCGATTGAAATCGTGCTCAGCGTTCCCATTGATGACATGATTAGCTTCACAAAATTGAGCAAGAGCTGTTTCGAATTTCTTGAGATTCTATTCCGCAGCCACTTGAGCATAGTCCTCAAGAAGGACAGCCAGACTTTCGAGCGCGTCATGAGCATTGTACATGAAGGGTTGCAGAGCAGCGATAGTAGCCTGAGCGCCCAGTGCGCTACCACAATTGACCACCTCAGCACATTCTACTTCACTAACTCGGGAAAGAACAAGGAAGATGTGATCCGGCTCAATGAGCATCTGGCCAACAACCCCAACTTGTTCTTCGGTCTCACTACTACACTCTTCAACCTGCTCCTTTTTGGTGCAGCCGGGAACCACTGGGCTATCATGAAACCGATGCTTAGTCTTATGCTTAGCAGCGAGCAGAGCTTTACCGCCTACAAAGAGCAGCTGATGAGCACGCAGAGCACTGACGCACAACTGAAGCTGAACGAGGCATTCCAAAAGCTAATCAATGATGTGAACAGAAATCTCGAAAGCACCAACAGAGACAGATTCACACAGAAACTCACCGCATTTAGAGTCAGCGCAAGGAGCTTTCTTACGCTCTGATTTGAATAGGTGAAGAGGACGGTGGGGAGCCGAGCAATACTGCAATATGTGGGGCGGGGTGACTGACTTGCAGTTACTTACTAAACAAATGAAAGCGTATTTGCTGCAACAAACACTCAGCATTACTACCCATTGTTACTGCGTCGCAACTATCAAATATTTCAACAGACACAATGCATTACGATTGCTTTACGATTACTACGTTTTTTTCTCCAAATTTATTTTTTTCCTTCTCAAACCCTCATTCTGCTACCCACATTTATTTAGTTGTCCTGTTTGTTCGTTCGTTCGTGTTCTTCAATTGTCATATAATTTGTTTTTGCCCAAAAATGTCAAGTATCATTTCCACAAAGACCCCCACTGCCACTCTTTTCCCCCTCGGCAAGACTCAAAACGCTCTCGGCGGTCATCAAAAACGCGCTCAACAGAACGACCCCCCCGATGCTAAAGGCGATGTAGGAGTTTCTGTCGTATTTCCTCATCAATTTGTTCAAAAGTATCTGTCCGACCAGAGTAGAGAAAAATCCTATTACAAGACAGATGATCCCGTAATCGAATATGAGAAGTCCAAAGACGATGAACGATGTTGTCGCGGTGAAGCTTGTAAAGAAGATCATGCATGCGCTTGTCGCGCTGGCTACCTTCGGGTGAACACCCATGGCTATCATCAGTGGTCCTTTGACAATTCCCCCTCCAACTCCAAACATCCCTGCAAAGAAACCCGCTACCATGCATACAAAAGGATATTTCACTGTCGCGGACTCGTCCCATATTATATCTCCCACGATATACCGGTAACCGATCTCTTTTTTCAGCCTGTATTTCGTTAAAAGGAGATTTCTGCAGTGCGAGCTCACTGCCAAGATCCAGAGGAAGATGAAAAAGTTGGCGAACCAGAACCCAATGGAACCGCAGGTGATCCCGAGGGGACTGAATTCTCCTCCTCCCTTCAAAACGTTGACCAAGAGGACGACGCCAAACATAGTTACGAGGACGCCAATGTTTTCGAGGTTTACGCTCTTCTCTGAGTCCAGGAGCTCCTGGAGAGCCAGAGGTACGAGGGGGCGGTTATCCATCTTCTCATTAGGGGATAAAAGAGAAGACCGTTCATTGGCCATTTCTTCTTCTTCTTCTTCGGATTCCTCGTTTTTGAGGTCATCGTCGTCATAGTTACAGGCAATTGTGGTGATAGCAGTAGACTTCAATTCTCCTCTGTAATTATCATTGTCATCGTCATCTTCTTCATCTTCATCCACTTCACTTCTACCGTCGAGAGGCTTCTCATCTTTTTTATAAATACCCCTCTTCCCTCTTCCGTCCCCAACTACGATATTTTCCTCTATTTCCCTGTTCAAGCGAGTCAACTCGCTCTCCTTGACCGGGGTGTTTTTTCCGCGCATCATCTCAGTCTCCTTCTTGTATAGTTTCACGGCTGTGAATTGAGAATTTGTTCCCACCTGGTGGTGAGTATTTCGTGCAGTGGGGTTTTGTGGACTGGTACTTTCACGCACATTTAGGCATGTGTGCCGATGTTTGTGAATACATGCGGGGAATTGATTGTTTCTAGCAATTCGTAATGTTTCTCACCTTTGGTTAGTGTATTGTAAGCTGTAGCACTGAGCAAAATCACGAGCAGCGTTGCTAGGAGTATTTCGGGGAGGACTTTATTGAGCACCGTCCCAACGAGCGCACCCGCGATGGTGAGAGGCTCCATGACCAGAACTAGATCCCAGTCAACGAGAGGCCTGTCTGCCATTGGGTGACGCTTCTTGGAGTTGAGGAAATTGTTTGCTATGGAACCACCAAATACTGTTATGTTAGAGAGGGGAATGGCGTGCTTCGGAGAAAAGTTCAGGATTAGAATGTAAATGGGAACTAGTATACCTCCCCCGCCGATGCCACCTCCAGCTGCAACCATTAAACCGAGGATGGCAAACATGAACCCAGTGTAGTCACTGTGAGTTCGAGAGTGGAATTAAGGGGTGAGATTGGAAATGAAAAAGGACACAAGGAGGAACAGAGGAAAATAAACCACGTCATCGTTGCCAAGTGCGAAGTGCGAACATACCCCATCAAAGATATTCCCATGAATCAAGAGAACAAGGAACGAGAGCACTTGAGAGAGAATCTTAAAACTCAAAAGACGCACGTCTCACCTTTCACTCAGCGGCAACAGGGGCGGGTGCTCCTCTGTGAACATCTCCCCAGCGTGGGAAAGAAGCCGCTCAAAAGCGTGGTAATGGCCGGAATCGTCTCTGTCGCCAGAGTGGTTGTTGAGGAGAAGGGCCATAAGGACCATAGATACACCGACAATAAGTTTCAGTGGGGGGATACGAGATGGAGCCATATTTGTAGAGAGAGAGACGTTAATTGGATTTTACTCCAACAAGCGCGGATGGTAAACTCGAAGGCCCCTTCAAACTCAGCGTAGATAGGAAAGCAGCCGGAATGCCTTTAGAGACTTAATTGCGGGAGGGGAGTAAGGTTGGTTTGCCAAGGTTTTTTGATGGTCAGGGGGGTGTCTAAGGGTGTGAAACAGTTACCAGAAGATAAACCAGATTCTGGATTTGCCTGCTACTATACACTTTCTCTCGATTGGGCTTTATTTTTTGACTGATGGGAAATAGATTAGGTTGTTCGAGCGAGGTGTGCGAGGGTGCTCAAAAGTCGTGGAAAAGAGGTTTGCAGCGCAGCCCCCGTTCCATCTATTGAAAGCAAAGACAAAAACCTGAAGGGTTGACGAATTCTCCTGTAACAGGGCGCCAGCAATTTTTCAGAGACTTACTCACTCCCCTTAGCCTTTGAACCATCCGAAACCATGCTTCGAGTCTCTCGCGTTATCGGGCTTTCCTCCTCTAATATTTACACCGCGGCCTCCACTCTGGGTTCTTCTCTGGCCTCTACAAACACTTTACCTGCGACAGCTACAATCTGCCGCCATTATTCCCAAACCCCTCCTCTCCTTGGTCTGACAGCCATCAAGAAGCGATCCCCCACTACCAAAATGACAAAGACAGCTGCTGAAGCCCATCCCCCCAAGCTGCGGAAAAAGAAGGGTCCCACGGTAGACGGTCGCCGGCCAAGAGGCGGGTTGAGGAAGGCCCACATGAAGTATATGAAGGAGCGCCGCGAGAGGCTGAAAGTTGTGGACTCAAGTGAGGACGAGGTTTGGGAGGAGTATTTCATTGCCAACGTTGTTGAAAGGTGGCCTTTTATCCACCCGCTACCGAAGCCAGCTACTAAAGAATACTGGGCCATGAAAGACAAAATGGCTCGGTATGGTAGGGAGTTCCCTGCCAGGTGAGTACTTGTTTGAGTCTGATGCAGTTTTTTTGAAGCAAGAAGCAAAAGGTTTGAGCTGTGATCTTAAAACAAGCGACGGGAGGCGAGCAAACAAACATTAATTTCATGGAGAGCGGATCTAACCACGGCACTCCTTACTTCTTTAGTTTAAACTATATGGACGAGAACGACTGGGTTTCTGAGATGATGGATGAGGACGAGATATTATCACACTGGCCCTATGACTTCAAGATTTCTCGTGACAGTATCCATGGGGATTCTAACCTAACAAGCTTCGGTCGCTGCTTAGACGCGAGGGTTTTTCTGATGACCAAGGGTGAGGGAGGGAATTGGGAGTTCCCCACCAGTAGCGTGGGCCATGAGTCAGACCACCTCCTACCCCAGGATGAGTATGGTGAGAGGCGTCTGGACCCTACAAAGACCCTTAGGAAGCTGGCCGAGGGCGAACTCGTCAAGAAGTGCGGGGAAAAGTTCTGCGACGACGTTTGGTTCCCTACCCTGGCACCAATGTTTATGGGATTTGACGAAAAGGATAGGACCAAGACCTTTTACTACAGGAGCCAGCTCATCAAACCCTTCCCGACGAGCAACACAATGCTAGCCGAGGTCTGGGGTGGAAAGGAAGAGGAGGGTAGGATGGTAGAATTGGGGAAAGTGGAGTATGGATGGTTGACCAAGGAAGAATGTGTTGAAAAGGTGAAGGAGTATGATATGGAGGTGAGTGTGGGTTTTTATTTCTTTGGAAGGTGTCTTTTTTTTGGTGAAAAGCTTTTCGGCTGCTTCATTAGGCTGCGTTAGACTGCTTTGGCAAAAGTTGACTAGAAGAACTAACGCACACGACACAGACGGCCGAGTTACTGAGGAAATGCCTTTGAATTGAATTTTGCTTTGCTTGAAATTTTCTGCTGTAATTCCTTTATTTGGCAATATACTTTGTGCATGGGTAGGACAAGTCATGTCCGTCTGGATTGTTGCTGCCGTCTTCCCACGGTGGAAGGATTGCGAGAGCCTCCCCGTCTTCGCTACGGTCGTCTTCACTTAATCCTTATTATCTTGTCGTTTTACTTCCTCTCTTCATCTCCAGCGTCGTAGTGTTTTGGATGCGTTTCAGGGTTTGTGCAAGCTGGAGTGTGCTTGTGCTTGGAAACTGATGCTCACAATCCACCATCTTGAATGGGATGTGTCCATAGATTCAGGGGACATTCATTCGAGATTCCGAGAAGACTTGAAGTTTTTCCCTCTTCGCTGCTGTCTGAAAAAAATCAGGCGATGCAATACAAAAATGGCTTCAATCCAAAGTCACCGAACCAGGTAACAACGGACCCTTGTCAGGTCCTCTACAGCCAAATGTGGAATCTGCCGCCTCCACCTGTGATTTTCAGGTCGGCACGAAGTCCCAGCATCTCCTTACCACTTGTATCGAAACTTTCCGATATGAGGCGCTTCAGAAGGACGCGAAAGACATTCTCGCGGCAGACAACCAGAATCGTGAGGCTCGTGAGGCTATCGCCTTCATTCTAGCTGACCGTTTCTCGGCCCAACCCATCAACTCTATCCCATATCCTGCTCAAGAGATGGGCCACATACTTTGGACTCCCGGTGCCATTCCTACACCCGAGCTTCTCAGATCCCGAAGGACTTCCAGAAAAAGGCTAGGAACCAAGCGGAAGCTACCTCTGTCTACGCAACTCAACTCGCTTCTTCAGAGATATTGGGATGAGTTGATCCAATATATGAGGATATGCCCACAATCTGAGCAGCAACCCAGGCCGATTTTGGACACTTAGAGAATGACCACAAATGACCACCAGATTAACTCCATTTCCATTGCCTTTTCTCAACGCTGCTCCAAATGTCATCAA
>Ga0115557_1002322_pt1 | contig 12844 bp, 6 predicted proteins | sample COGITO_mtgs_1104_FD_87280 | JGI IMG/M metagenome (GOLD analysis project Ga0115557, IMG submission 87280) | Pelagic marine microbial communities from North Sea - COGITO_mtgs_110421 | ecosystem: Environmental > Aquatic > Marine > Epipelagic | place: Germany:Helgoland, sampling site Kabeltonne...
GTGACGAATATGTACGATGGTCTAGATGACGAGATTGCCGATCCATCTTTGAGTAAGCCACCTTCCCTGACACCCAAGAAGGGGTTTGTTCCTCTCAAGCTCACAAAGAAGAAGCTACTGAAGCCTGCTGTGCGAAAGGGCAGCGGTGGAAAGCAGAAAATTAAGTTGACGAAGACGAAAGCTGTTTTACAAAAAACTCGTACCGGCGAAGCAGAGCTATTCACACTGCAGGCACCATCGAAGGTGATGGTCAGGGAAGATCAGGAGGAGCCATCAGCAACCACGATCAAAACGACAGCAGTTGCCCCAGGAACAACAGAAACGATAGATATGAAGAGAAGTTCAAGCATCGTTGCCCCTACTTCGTCTTCGAATGAGACAACTATAGTGCACGCTGCTAACCTGTCCTCGATGAAATCTTCAATTCCCAGAGCAATGAATTTTGTGATAGCTGCGACTAGTCCATCAGAAATTATCCCTCTGCCTTTGCAGGTAACATTTTAACCCAGCTGCCCCACCACTGCATTCCTGCTATCATCTTGACGTACATAAATTGCTAACTACATCCACTGCAGTACGACCCCGCGAACCCAAACGACTATTTACATTTGAAGAATTTGGAGGAAAAAAGTGCCCGTCTAGAGAAGCAGAGAGCTGTGACAAATGCAGTCATGGAAGCCCGGGCAAGGGAAGATGAGAAAAGACTAAAAGAACGCGAAAAGGCTGTAGCAGTCGGAGATATTGAGAAGGTACGATCAATTGTAGATGGTGCAGGTCGAGGTCGTGAAAGAAGCAATCTGCCAGCATGGATGGAAAAAGCGGGAAAATGAGGGCATGGACTGTGGCCCATCATGAGAACCGCCAGCTCTAAATAGAAAAATGTGCTGGTAAAATGTAGGCTCGTGGCGTAGCTTTAGTAGAGCTTTAATATTAGCATTATTATAGGATAGCTTGTGTTCGTTCTGTAAGTGATCATAGTTGATCATGGATTTTCTTGTCAGTTTCCCTCAATGTTGTTCTCCTTGTTTTCCTTCCTTCAGACCCCAAAAAAAAATCAAAAAGACGTTTCAGAGCAACACTCAAAACTGCTGTCGCAGTCCCTTTCCTTCCGCTTACCCAACACAGAGACTGAATCTGCACTGCTGTCAAAACTGGAATTGGAGTCGCAAGAGGTGAAACTAGAGTTGCTGTAAGTAGGACTTTCTGGCTCCAGGGAGGGCACTGAGGAGAAGGAACTTGAAAATGAGGTGGAGGAGGAAAAACTCAGCAGTGAGTTGATGATGATGTCGTCGTTCATCCTTTCTATCCTGAGGGCGGACTCGCGCGCCTCGCAACCCAAACAAAACCATTTTTCACCTTCCTTCTGCTCCTCGCCGCTCCATTTTTTTACGCAGAATTCTTCATTGCACATATTACACGTGTAGGGGTGACCTTTGTACTTTACTTCGGCTTCCAGATAGCTAGCGTATGCTTCTTGACGGCTTTTGAAGCTGGATCCGAGTCTAAAAATTTTCCCCCTGACCGTTATGTTGCTGGTAAAGCACCCCTTCTTCTCACTGATCCCAACACCCCGATAGCCTGTCTTGGTCCTTTTCTTGTTCAATTTAGCTCGAATGGCGGGGATGATGACGTAACGTGGGTCCACTCCATCCCCCTCTTCAATATATTCACAGAGTGGACACAACCACTCATGCTTCTTGGCGATTGGTGTCGGTTGTGCGTAGGGTGGGTTCCTCATTCTCACGTTGTATTCCTCGCTACAACCCCCACACTTCCACACGTGGCCCTTTAGTTCCTTCTCCCGTTCGCAATACGCATCGTAAGCTTCCTCGGCGGTCGCATAATCCCGCCCAATCCATTCCTTGTCGCTGTGAGATGCGGGTTTGGGGGGGTGGGTTTTGGTTGGTTTTTGGGGATTTGGTTTTGTTTTTTGGATTTGGGGTTTAGAAATTGGCAAATAGGGTTGCAAAAGTCCTGTTGCATTCGTTCCCGCTTCGGCAAGAAGGGCTACTTTTGGAACCGTCATGCTATATCTCTTCCATGACTCCACTATACTCAACCACCACAATCATCCACAACACACATTAAATCCAACAACTACGGTTATGAACGGTGTTGCTCTCGCTTGCTCACCTGGCGGACTGTATCTGAGCCCGAAACCGGTTAGGGTTGAATTGACTTCTACCTACGCCTAAATACCCTACGTAGAGGTGGTTTTGGATTGTGTTCGAATTTGAATGTTAGAAAGAGACATTTCCTCTCACATATGAAAGTAGCCATTACCTGTTGAATTGTTGCTTTTAGGTTTTAGTCGCTTCGCTGGAGAGCCGAAATACCGCGGGTCTCGGTAAACAGCGATCTCACTCTTTTGTATTTTCATTGTTTATGATTCGGTCGTTGTGTTTTTGTCGGGTGGCTCTTTGTGGAGTTTACAAGAGATATATTGTATATTCCTTCTGTTATAGCACAGATGAAGGAAAAAATAGACGTGTACAAGTATTTTATGCTACCAGAATTAATTTAATGGTCTGTAGTCTTCTCTTCTTCTGGATGTTTTTTATTTTTTCAAAAACCTTGGACATCGGTATCCAAAAGACATTTGTAAAAGACATTTGTCCCAAACCTCCTCTTATGAATAAAAAAATATTGTTCTTCTTCTGAACCGAGTGCACTATTCCTTCACAAAAGAGTCACGAAAGGTAAAAGGTAAAGAAGTAGCGGTAAAGAAACTTAATCTTTTACATATTATTGCAAAAATTGCAACGCCTCTCGCAATAGGCACCTATCAATCAAAATTGTCATTACTAAAGTCACTGTCAGTATCACTAAAGTTTGCGAGGTCGGCCGCTTCGATTGCATTTGATGTTACTCTGTTCATTTTATCCTGCTGGGCGGCCTTGCTTTCAACGGCAAGCATGTCATTCTTGCTGTTCTTTCCTCTCCTTCCAATCTTCCCCTTCTTGTTGTTTTTGGCACTTCCCTCTGCCCCAACCCCGTCGTTCGTGTAAATACTTTTTCTCCTTGCCCGTTCTTGGTTGGCGAGCCACGCATTTTTATTCTTAGTCCTCCTCCTATTGACCCGTCTATTAGCGAAAATTTTCCTTGCAAAGCACTGGATGATGATGACTGCCTCCTCAGCAGTGAGGACTATCTGATCAACCAATTCATTTTCCTTCTTCTCTAGCTTCTCGGCCTGGACCTTCTTTTTGCTCATTTTCATCCTTATCATGCCTTGGAGGGACCTGGCTGCGTTAAACTTAATAAGTTCACGATACTCTATGTCCCGCTTAATCGCCACATAGCGCCGCCAGACTCGCTGAATCTGGAAGACACTTGCATCCATTACGGCCCGTTTAATCCAGCTCTTCTCTTGGTTGAAACGACGCTTCTCAATCTCGGCCTGCCACTTCTCTTTTTTCTGTGCTAACACGTTGTCAAAGAAGCGCTGCAGAATTTTGGCTGACCTTGCAATCTCCCTTTGCTCAATACGAGCCCGCATGTCACTTGCCTTATGATTTCTAAGTTTCAAGAAAAAGTCTTGCCGGCATTTTTTTCCTCTAATGAGCTTCTGGAGCTTGGTTGCTGCATTCAGCCGCTCTCTGTATTCCATAAGCTCCAAAACGTTCTGCCGGGCGATAATAAGCCTGGCAAAACCCTGTATGATAGTGATGGCCTGACTTTTGGAAAGCCTATAAAATCTCGGCGCCCTGCTATTGTTACTGACCAGAAGACTTCCCTGGATCGAACGCGGAAATCCACTTGAGGGTGGCCTACTGCTTGCAAAGACTTCGGAGATACGATTCGAATTTCTCCTTGCGTTCTGCCTGACGGGGGGTAGGCCAATAGCAGTGCTCGGCCGGCCCATAGTTGTTTGTGTCGTCATAAATGTATTGTCGACATCATCGTCATCGTCCGACGCCAGAATACCACCGCGAGTCCCCTTGAAGAAGCCACTACTAGTACTGGGCCTATTGTCACTGAAATTGATTGAAGTTGACCGAGAAGCCAGACTTGTTAAGGGCTCCAGGCTCATAGTCATAGTCATATTGTTGTTGTCAGCATATTTAGTCAAGATACCTGACGTAAGAGTCCTATTTTTTACAGAATTATCCTTCTGGAGGGTCCTAAAATACTGAACGTCGACTTCATTTTGGATGACATCGGCAGCAATCTCGCAGCGCTCAATGATTTGGGGCCTTAGCTGCCGGACGAGCTGCCTCTCAGGGATGACATCAGGAAATTTGAGCTCTTCCTCCTCACCCTCGGACAGAATATCTTCGTCCTCTATGTCATCGTTAAATGCGGTTGTGGTCGGGGACCCGAAATTGTTGCTTTTCTTGCTGATGGTATCATCATCTCCGACAGTCTTCGAATCATTGTCTATGTCGGCCATGATTTTTGTGCTTAGTGCCAACAAATCGCTTGTGTTGGCAGTTCGAACGGAAGTCTCTCTTTTGTCCTGACGCCCGGCCGCGGTGAATGCATCAGCCGTGGCAAAGTGCTTGTGTTGATTTTTTTTTTTCGGCACCGTTTCGTCGAGCGATAGAGGATCAAAAGTGTTTCTTGCTCTTCGCCTGGGAGGGCTCCCGCTGGCGTGCGAGTCTGGAGAGCCATTTGGACTGCGATTGCTGGTACCAATGGCGGTTGCACGGAACCTCTTCTTCCCGCCCCCTAGTTTGAATATTGTTACCGCCCTCATTCCGCCTACAACCTTCTGCATAGACTTCCGTACTTCCGTGGCCCTCTCCTGAGCCGCAATTGCCCTCTTTTTCAATATATTTGCACGCATCGTTGCCCTCCGCTCGTTCAGACTCTTCTCCACGTTCAAATCATTAGGCGGAATGAAAAACGGGTTGATTTTGAAGCCGACCCACTCTCCAACGATACTGCCCTCATTTATAAAGTTGCAATCTGACCTCATCTTCAACAAGTAGTTCTCGTCAATGTCTGTGTCTGGGTTGTGCCAGAAGAAGGGCGCCTGCATCGCCCCCTTCTGAGCTCTCCCTCGTGTCGATGCAAACGTTGCGTCGTAGCCATTGCGGAGCTCCCTCAAATCATTCTGCCACTTGACAATTTCCTCCACCACTTCTACGGAAATTGCCCTCAGCTGGGCTATAAAAAGCTCCAATTTTTTTTGACCCTGTTTGATGGTCAACAGTAAGACCTGAATCCGCTTCTGGGTCTCAGCTCGCCTGTTTTTCGACGATTTCTTCTCGAGAAACTTACGTCGCTTGATCTCCATATAATTTTCGTACAAATCTTCCAACTCCTTGACCAATGATATAGTCATTTGCAGATATCGCTCCCTTAAAATAATCAACTTCAGAACATCGCATTCTGACATGAGGTTAGGCATGTGTGGTTTCCCCCCCATCATTGGCTTAGCTGTCTGCAGTACTATCATTTTCTTTGGGTTATTAGCTCCCAGTGAAGCCAATGATTTTTCGCGAGCTATCATCGCGTCACGTTCTTTTGTTGCTGTACTTAGTGTTGAGCGTAAAATCAACCCAGATTTTGACAATGAGGGTGGTGCATCATAGAGATCAGCGAGCGAAGACGTATTCGACGCCATAGTGTTTGCCACTGAAATTTGTTCGTCCAAAAGCCGAAGTTGAGTTGGTGGGGATGGGGGGATGAGGGATGGGGGTATTGGGTTTTGGGGCTGAAGTGATGAGGAACTCGGAGAGGTAGTTCTTGGGCGTTTTTTTCTGCTCATTTTGGACGCAGGACGAGCACCTTTGGCTTTAATTTGTGACGCAAGTGTTGGTGTTGGTTTTATTCTGCTCATTTTTGTTCTTTTTGCTTCACGTGCACCAGCTAAAGGAGTTAAGGTTTGGCTCCTACTTGCCGCCGGATTAACTGAGCGATCATCAGACAGAGACTGAGGAAAGTCATTGACTGCGCCATCGTCGAACTCAAAGAGCGCAAACATGGTTTATGTTAAAAAAGGATCATGAGGGACAGAATGTATTTGGCGGGTTGCTGGAGTTGGATTTTTTTTTTTCTTTATTTTTCGACAGCAGCTTGTCGTGCGTTTGCAGCCAATGTGGATAGTAATTGTATGTGTAATGTACACCCGAAAAGCTGCAAGCTAACTTTTGTCTACTCTACTTTTAGTTTTATACTTCCTCCTCTTCTCCCTCCCGGTGGAGGGGATCTTCTCCACCTGATGATTTCTCATCAGAACCATTTGTCTTTGATGAAACAGCAGAAGAAATCGAAGGTGCGGTTGCGGGCCCTCCTTTGAACAACTTACTCAAGAATCCGATTTTAACCGCGGATGATTTTCTCCTGAATTCGCTGGCTGTGTCAATTTCACTGTCAAGCTCGTAATTCTCATCAACGACGTCAAGTCGCTTTTTCCGGTGGCGTTCGTCTTCCAGCCGCAATCCCTCCTCAAATTTGGACTTAAGCGTTAGTTTTCTTTCTAGTCTGAGGATTTTTCGTTCGGATCTCTCCTTCTTTTTCCTCCGGCGAGCTTCTCGCCTATTTTCCCTGATTGCATCGTTTTTTAGAGCCTCCTGCCACTGGGACCACATTTCGTGTCCGAGGTATCTGGCAGAGTCTTTCTCGAGGCTACGCATTAGTCGGCGAAAATGGAATGCGACCTGGCTAGGGCTGGCATGGGTCTTGAATTCTAATGCCACAAAGCATCCGAATTCTGCCTCAAAGAGTTCCTTAGGGTTGAGTTTCCAGGAGGTGGCTAGAAATTCAATGAGGAGGGAGAGGCTGTTATTTGACGAGGAGGTAGTCTTTACTTTCGTTCTCGATGTGACGCGCTCGTTTTCCTCGTGAACGGCGGTTTCCACAGCAAGGTGGGGCTCGTTAAGTTTGTAAGCGATCAGTAGGCATGACCCAAATACGAGGCGACGGTTGTTTTTGTCTACTAGACAACTGAGGCAGAGCCGCTCAAAGTAAACACAGCATAACGCAACAGTTGAAACTTCGCATCCAGCCTTGATTGCGCCCAGAAGGGCTTGCTAAGCGAAAAATGTTAGTTTGTTAGCTTTCCATCCGTGCGCAGCTCTCCATCTGCGCGCATCCATCCCTGAATTTTCGACTCACCTGCTTCAAAGACCGAATTTTTGAGAGAGTTAAACTCGGGGGCATGCTCGCGAACTCGTCTCGGCTCCTGGTCTCCCCCGATGATGATCCCATCAAATTGCTGTCCGGGTCCCACAAAGTATAAGCACCGTCAATAACCCGACCGTTGATGAATTTTTTCCGGCTGTCTGATGGTTCATAGTCATCAAAGCGAGATCTGAACTGCTTGTTGAGCTCAGCTTTCAAGGCTTGCGGCTCAACGTACTGCAAAACGGACGAGGCAATGGGCCCAATATTTTTGTCTCCAATCATTACGTGGCGATGCCTACCAACGGTGATTTCAGGGTCGTCCAAATAGCCCGGGGTGTAGTCATTGTCAGAGTCGGAATCAGACGAGCTGAATTGGTTGAGGAGGCTACCAAGGGAAGATGCTGAGGAGGAGGAGAGGTCGTCATCCGTATGGTCATTATTTTCGTCGTCATCTTCTTCCTCATCTTCGTCTACCTGCGCCTGTCCGTCGCCCTCCTCCTCCTCCTCTAGTCGACGCTTCCATCGTTGCACCCGCTTTTTCCTCCGTTCTTTTCGATCGGCTTTTTTCTTTCTCACCAACTCTCGCTCTTCTTTACCGATAACTGCCGCGTAAGAGACACCCCTCCAATCACGCGACTCGGATTTGAATTTCAACCCGCCCCCACCCTTCAACAAACGCAACTTCTCCTTCTCCTCTTTTTCTTGATCTGTCTTGTTGTACTTGATGACAGAAAATGTCATGAGTGGGTAGCTGTCATGGGAACTGAAAAACATTCGGCCACTCATGTTGTTAGTAATGTTCCTCTCGAAAGTGCGCCACTCTACCGACCGGGCTGACTCCAATTTCTCTCTGTCTGTTTTCGTTTTGTCGCTATTCTTGTCCAGAAGGGTTTTCAGGATGGGAGTGGAGACAAGCTTCTCTGGCAACGAGATTGTCTGCGAATCCACGTAAGCAGCAAGGCGTCGCCCCGGTGCCCGCGCTGTGGTCATATTAGGGTGTGATTCAAATGTTCTAGTAGTCGACTTTCGAGCCTGTTCGATCGATTGCTGCGTAGTTAAGTTCTCAAATAAATTATTGCCATTGTCGGTGATGGCTCGATTGTTGTCGTCACTACCGTCGGAGTTGTTTATGTCTGGATTTTCCAGCTCCAGCGACTCTTCGTCGTCAGCCTTACTTGCAGGAGTGTTCAGATTTTGGAAGAGGAAACTCCGAAGAAAAACATCATCCGCCAGCTGTGTCTCGTTTGAGGGGACTGAGTGAGATTGGGGAAGGGGAGTGTGGGAAACTGACGGCATGGAAGTTGTTGGGTTGTTCATCCCAATCAGGGATTTCAACCGTCCCCATGGTGTCTTCGGTGTTGGTGTCGGGGCAGTGATCGGAGGCGGGGGTGGAGGGGGGGAGAGAGGAGAGCTGCCATTTTTCATCAGTGTTGCTGTGCCTCTTGCTGTCATCATCATCCCTTGCTGATTTAAACTATTCTCGGCCTCGAGAGGAACGGATCGGAGAAATTCAAGTGCGTTTATTCCGCGAGTTGTGTACTTCTCAGCGTCGTGGCTGTGCCTATTCTTGCGTCGCTTGTCCAGAGGAGTGTCATTGTTCTGAGTGGCATCTGAAGGCATAGACCGGTAGAGGCGGGCAAGCAGCTTTTCTGGCTTCGCAGCTTTCTTCTTCGCCAGGTTCTTCGTCTCGCGGTCTCTCTTTCGAGAAGTGCGAGGCCGTCGAGTACTGTAGCTATATGAGGGCATAGTGCAGGGGCGGGGAAGAAGAGAGAGAGGGAATAAAGCCCACAATTGGTAGATGAGAGTGGCAATCGGTACAGTAAAACCTTGACCTTCGAATATATTATATCAATCAATCAGGATATGCCCCAACCTATTAATTATTGAAAAATTTGGGTCTGGGGTCATTCTATGCTCCTTTCCGTTGTTCCCAAACACAAAATATTTCGCTGCCCCGTAACAATACACATACGCTACTCTGGATATTCTCGATAGTATTGTCGTCCAAACGGCATTAATTTTAGCCCTCTACTACTCCTTTCGGTTTGGTGTTCTTTGTAGGTAATCAGCTTAGTCGGAGGTCTCTGACGACTATATTTTCTGCAACTTCGCGCGACTACGCGCCCCAAAATAATTGAATTTCCATCTCGATTGCTGTCACCATCTTTTCGATTGCATTGCTTTTTGTCTTGGCCTGCCAAAAAATGTGGAAAGTTGGTGACACTGTGTATGTTGCTGCTAGTCATGTCTCAAATCATGAGGACATGGCATCGATCAAGTCAATTGACCACGATGCTGGGCTTGCTGAGATCTTGTGGACTCTCGCGGGGTTTAAGGAGGTGATTGATGTAAAGCGCATCAATTCTTATGTCTTCTCTGCCTCAGATGAGCGGAAGAAGCGGAATCGTTCTTCTTCTGCCCCTCCAAATACTGTGTTGAGCAACAAAGTGCCTGTAGCAATTAAGAAAAAGAAGCTTGCATCGAAACAAGAAAAGGGTGCAAAATCTTTACATGAGAAGAGGAGCTCAGTGACGCCTTCACCTGTTCCCAGGTCCAAAGCCGTGCCGCGAAAGTCGCAGTCGCCCAGGGCTAAGGTCAAGCCGAGAAAGGCAAATGATTCCTCGGGAAAGCAGTGTGTCACCAACGCAGATTTAGACAGTGGCATTGACAATGGCGCTGACGCCAACACTGATGTTGACATTGTTGTTCCAGACACCAATATCAGTATGAACATTAATGAGTGGGCTTGTGAGGCGTGCTCCTTCTTGCACAATTACCACATGAGCAAACGGGGTGAAGCTTGTCTTATTTGCGAGACCTGGAATATACCTGGCGCTGAAAGTGCAAGAAGCGGCCTCTTGGATGCGGACAATCGCACTCAGATTAAATCATCACCTATCAGAAGCGAAGGAGAGGTTGAAGAGACCAGTCCATTCTTCAACAACAGCAAAACTGATGACAAGAACGGCGATAAGAGCGACGATAACGGCAACAAGGACGACGATAAAAATTCTTCCAAAAATCTGACTAAAGACTTGAATGCTGTGCTGGCGGTAAAGTCCCCGAAAAAAACGCTTCCGAAAAAAGCACCGAAAAAATCGCCAAAAAATGCGCCACCAAAAAGGGCGAAGAAGGACTCACCCTCAGAAAGACCCACACCAAAAATTGCCTCGGCGATGAAAAATCTGCCCCAGCCTACCTTTGACCTCTCTAGTGCTCCGACCTCGAAAGCGAGGTGCAAAGGTTGCGATGAGGTGATTGAAAAGGGTACTCTTCGGGTTGGTCACAGGCCAAATTTCAGGGGCAAGCCTGGCTATAAGATATACTTTCATGTGGCATGCGCTCACTTTGACGGAATCGATAGCGGGGGGGATCTGGGTGGTTACAGCGACTTGGATGAAGAGGAAGCCATAATAGTTGACGAACGCCTGGCAGTCTGTAAGAAAGAATCCGAGTCGAAGGGTAAGGAGGCTGAGCTGAAACCCGACGAGCTCATACCGGTTGAATATGACGGTGCCCTGCGCCCGCAGCCGCCGTCACTCAACGCTGTATTGCTGCCTTACCAGCAGACGGGCGTGTCGTGGATGTATCGACAGGAGGTAGAGGGCGGTGGTGGTGATCGGAGGGGAGGTGCCTCTAAGACAATCACCAGTGGCTGTCTTGGTGGAATTCTCGCTGACGAGATGGGAATGGGCAAAACGATCCAAACGATTGCCCTCATTCTCGATAACAAGCCGGGGGGTGGTAAAAACCCAAAAATAAACGCCAACAATGATGGTGACTGTGCTCCTGATAGTGTTGCTGACAGTATTGCTGACAGTGCAACTCCTTTCAGCACTGTCAGTGATATTCCCCTGTGCCTACCTGTTTCCGAGCAGCCCCCTTGCCCGCCTCCTCGCCCGCCAGAGAAAGGGAAGATCGACGAAGAGGCTTGGAATACAGCAAAAGCTGATTTTCTTAAGGAAATGGAGATGAACGATATACCATCCGCACTCCACACGCAAAATCCCCTGCGCGCAGGGACACTCATTGTTTGTCCGATGGTCGCAATTTCGCAGTGGAAATCTGAAATAGAAAAGTTTGTCGACCCTCAAAACGCTCTGGACGTGCTAGTTTATCACGGTCCAAACCGCGCCAGCATCTCTGCCGACGCTATCGCGAGCGCTGACATCGTCCTAACAACCTATCAAACCATCGAAGGCGACTTCCGGAAGATGGTATCTCCAAACAAGATAGCCTGTCCGAATTGTTCCCTAAAGTTTCAGCCTGACAAAATCAAGCAGCATCTGCAGTATTTTTGCAGACACTCAGCAACCGCGAAGCGAACGGATGCGCAGGCAAAGTCGAGGCGTGTAGGCTTGAGTGGAAATGGAAGTGGAAGTGGGAATGGGAATGGGAATGGGAATGGGAATGGGAATGGGAATGGGAATGGGAATGGGAATGGGAATGGGAATGGGAATGGAAAGGGGAGTGGTGGAGGAGGGAAAACGTTCGCCAAGAAGAAATTTGATCGAAAAAAAACAGATCTGGACTGCAAAAGTCAGAGCGGCGACGACAGTGATAATAGTGATGGCAGCGATACCAGTGACAATAGGAGCAAAAAAAATGTCAAGAAAAGCTCCAAGGTCGAACCAAAGGGGGTTCAGAAGAAAAAGACGATAAAGACGATGAAGACTAAACGCAGAAAAGGGGATAATAAGTCGGACTCTTCCTCCTCGTTCTCGTCGTCGTCGTCGTCGTCGTCGTCGTCGTCGTCATCGGACGATGAAGTCGATGTGCTGGCCAACATCGACATTGAGAAGCTGCAAAGCGAGGCCATGAAGGGCGCCAAGACATCACCCCTGCACAACCTCCTGTGGTTTCGCATCGTTCTGGACGAAGCGCATGTTATCAAAGTTCGTAACAGTAGCACTGCCAAGTCAGCATACGCATTAACGGCCATCCACCGGTGGTGCCTCTCGGGGACGCCACTGCAGAACAGGGTCAGCGAATTCTACAGTCTGATCAGGTTTCTGCGCATTTCCCCTGTTGCTAACTATTTTTGCAGGGGAAGCGACTGTGAGTGCAGTGAACTCCACTACAGGATGAAAGATGGCAAATGCGTGACGTGTGGACACAGCAAAACACAACATTACAGCTACTTCAACAAGTTCGTCTTGAATCCTATACAACGAGAGGGATATGTCGGAAATGGTAGGCTGGCGATGCTGCGTCTAAAGAACGAGGTGTTGAACCGCTACATGTTCCGAAGAACAAAAGCAAATAAAGCAGACGATCTAGCGCTCCCCCCCCGCCTAGTGTCTATTAAGTACGTAAAGCTTCACCCTGTAGAAGAAGACTTCTACCAGAGCGTCTATACAAAGGGACAGACGTCTTTTGATGACTATGTTGCTGATGGCACATTACTGAACAATTACGCGCACATCTTCGACTTGCTCATGCGAATGAGGCAAGCTGTTGACCACCCTTATTTGGTTCTCTTTAGCAAGAAGGAACTTGCGGCCAAGGCAGCGAGTGGGGAGGGAGAAGGTGTGGAGATGGGGAATATTGGTGGTGGGGGGGAAGCTACGTGTGAGATATGTGGCGAGACACCTGAACGTAGAATTCAATCGTCGTGTTGTGAAGGTTTTTTCTGCCGTTCTTGCGTTGTTGAGTACCAGGATCACGCAATTGGGCTCCTACTGAACATTAATGGCAATGGCAATGGCAATGGCAATGGCAATGGCAATGGCAATGGCAATGGCAATGGCAATGGCAATGGCAATGGCAA
>Ga0115557_1002325_pt1 | contig 12826 bp, 10 predicted proteins | sample COGITO_mtgs_1104_FD_87280 | JGI IMG/M metagenome (GOLD analysis project Ga0115557, IMG submission 87280) | Pelagic marine microbial communities from North Sea - COGITO_mtgs_110421 | ecosystem: Environmental > Aquatic > Marine > Epipelagic | place: Germany:Helgoland, sampling site Kabeltonne...
AAGAGTCATCATAGAAATAATACCCAGAAAAGATAGCCGAAATAATTAAAATAACACTTAATGTTTGTATGCGTAAATAAATAAATTGGGTATTTGTAATCTGAAAAATTGATCTAAAGGGAAGTGAGAGTAATTCAAAAAATAGTCCAAAAACCAATAATTGTGCATATGTGCCAGCCTCACGCCAAGAAGCTCCTAAAACAAATTCAAATAAATCAGGAGCTATAAAGAATAGAATTGTAAAGGGAATAATTGCAACTAAAATTAACTTTTTAAGAAGTGACAGAAATAATAATTCGCAATTTCCGAAATTTCTGTAGGAATCTAGAGCTTCGTTCCTAAAAACACTATTAATTGCATTAGCTAATATTACCAAAGGTAATTTAACTAACCGCAGTGCTAATGCAAAATGACCTACAACCACTTTAGTGAAAAGAAAAGCAAATATAATCGGAGTAATCTGAGCAGCGGTAGTAAATAAAAATTCAGAAGGGAGCTGGTACTTTGGAAAATTACTATAATTTTTTAGAGTATCTAAAACATCACCCAACTTTGAACGTACCATTATGGATTCAAACAAATTATTTTTTCTCAAAAAATAAATATTCAAGCCTAACGTAAAAAACTGAGCTATAACATAAGCACAAACTAAACCATTAGAAATAACTTGAGTATACCCGAAAACAAGATTAACCAAACTGATAACTATTGCCGAACCTAAAACAATAATCGAACTTACATGATATTTACGAAATCGTAAAAACCAATGGTTAAAAATTGTATTAAACGCGATAATTACAATACTAAGAGGTACCAACCAAATAAAATAAGACAACTGCTCCAATTCCAACAATGACACAATATTGTCGAAAAACAGCAGAAATACTAATACTATTAGAAAAACTAACAGATGATTAATGTATAAAATACCTTGTACTAATTGACTACTTATTATAGTTTTTTTTGGAAGTACGATAGCTAACTCGAATTTCCCGGTGCTACCTACAGTTAACATAGATAAAATACTCATAAATACTGATAAATTTCCGAAATCTTCAACAGTATAAAGTCTTGTTAAAATTGGAGTGACACAAATTAGCAGTATCTGAGCTACCAAGGTACCAGACATCATTAATGAAATGTCACGATATAAGCTGCTAGACTGTAAGAATTTTATTATTCTGTGAATCAATATTTTCTAATGATATGTTATAATTAAAATCATCATCATGCACTACATTCTTTGTCCCTGCATCAATTAAACTATAATATTTTCACAAATGATTGTAATTACTAAAGTTTCCAGTAATTCTGAATACCAAGGTGCTTAACAACGCCTTTTATATCAAATAAAATTATATTAGATTTTGACAATTTTTCAAAATCAGACTTGGACATCTCCTTATATTCTTTATGTCCCACAGCTAATACAATCGCATCATAGTCATCATCTACGCCTTCCTTTAAATCAATCTTATATTCGTGAAAAACCTCTTCTTTGGATGCATGTACATCAATCACATCAACTTTAACAGAGAAATCAATAATCTCACCTATTAAATCTGCAACCTTACTGTTTCGAATATCAGAAACATCTTCTTTAAATGTTATACCCATCACCAACACTTTACATTCAATAGGGCTCTTTCCAGAATCAATTAGAGTCGTTACTAATCTCTTAGCTATAAAACTTGGAATATAATTATTGACTCTTCTTCCTGCTGCGATAACCTGAGGATCGTGACCTAATTGCTTAGACTTATGCATGAGATAATATGGATCTACTCCTATGCAATGCCCTCCCACTAATCCAGGAGTATATTTATGGAAATTCCATTTCGATCCTGCAGCATTAATTACCTCCGTAGTGTCGATTCCTATTTTATCAAAAATAATAGCTAATTCGTTCATCAAAGATATATTGATATCTCTCTGCGTATTTTCTATTACTTTAGCGGCTTCGGCTACCCTTATGGAAGAAGCTCTGTATGTTCCATTTTCTAGAACATGGTTATAGACCTTATCTATCTCTTCTAATGCTTCATCATCACAACCACTAACTATCTTTAGTATTTTTGTAAACGTACGTACTTTATCTCCTGGCACTATTCTCTCTGGTGAATATCCTACTTTAAAATCTTCTCCCATCTTAAGGTTCGCTTCTGCCTCTATCAGTGGGACGCAATCCTCTTCTGTACATCCTGGGTACACTGTACTTTCAAATACAGCATAATCACCTTTCTTGATGATTTTACCAATATTTCTAGTAGCTCCTAAGAGCGGCTTCAAATTTGGCACATAATTATCATCAATGTCAGTAGGCACACCTATAATGTGAAAATGAGCTTTAGATAAATCCATTGGATCAGAAGTAAATTCTATATCACATCCTTCAAAATCGCTACTATCAAGCTCTTTACTAGGATCAATATTTTTCTTCATCAATTCCACTCGATCGGCATTAATATCTAATCCGATCACCTTAAAATACTTAGCAAACTCTAATGCCAAAGGCAAGCCTACATAACCTAGACCAGTAACACTAAGGATTTTTTTCTTTTCTAAAAGTTCTTTATAAATTCCCATAATTTTAGTTCGACATTGCGTCTGTATATATTTTTTTAAATAAAATAAAAACCACTGCTAAAAATGTTCCAATCATTAATCCCTGAATAAACGATTTTAATAATGATGATTTAGATGGATCAATCGGATTAAAGGGAGTATCAATAGCCATAAACAAAGGTTGCATATCTTTAAGGTTGACATCAGTCATTTCTTTGTTCTTCATTAGCTCTGCATATGCAGTGGTTAATGCCATACTTTCTTGAGATAATATTTTCTTCGTAGCCATGATTTCATTCGATACCATTCCTCTATTGCTATCTTCAAATTTTGCTATCTGTCTCACTTTACTTTCATTGAGAGACCTGATAGAATCTGATTTAATTGCAAGTATATCCGCCAGTTGTTTTTGATTTTGAAATACTTCTTCTTCGAAAAATAACTTTATCTCATCATATAAGTTATTAGTAATAGCTAAACTCAATTCTTCAGAAATAGTCTCAGAAGATAATGTGTAAATACCAGTTTCATCATTTAGTTTTAATGAAGTCATTGGATCCACATTTTCACTACCCCACACTCTAGCTCTTAGTTTCTTAATTGCACTTCGTTCCACTCTGGATTCAGAAGTGTTTAAACTATTTCCAAATCTAAAATTTTCAAAATCTGGATTTGTCTTGCTCCACACCTGAGTCAAATCATATTCTTGTAGTATAGTGTTAGCCACATTAATATTTGATGGTAATTTATGGAAAAGCGTTTTCAATAACATACTAGTAGATTTTCCCACTTCGATAATTTTATACGGATTAACCTTTCCTCCTTTCTTAATTCCAAAAGAGCCTAACAGACTACTTAGGCCTCCACCTCCACTACTCTGACCTTCTACAACAAACCTAAGTTCTGCCTGATAAATCGGAATGTGTGTCGAATGGTTATAAGTAAAACCTAAAACACCAACTATACAAAATAAGCCAATTATCCACCATGACCTTATTATTTCAGCCCAATATTCTTTCAGCTTTAGAATTAGCTCTTTGAGCGTTATCTCTTCGTTGTTAGATTGATTAGTTTCATTCATGATTTGGAATCAATTTTATTATCTGTAGAAATAAATATTTTATTGGGGGTTTTATAAAAGGTATTCCTGACTACTATAAATAATGGCCAAATTTATCCTTCTTAGTTCGGAGATACTCCACGTTTTCTTTTCGGGGCTTTATATACAATTCAATTCTTTCTTGCACACTTATGGAAGATTCTTTATCAAGCGCTCTAATCTTTTCTGGATTATTCGAGATTAAATTAATATTTGAAATTCTCAAATCCTTTAATATCATAATCGCATCTTCATAAGTCCGATCATCATATCCAAAACCTAATTCCTTATTTGCCTCTGCGGTATCAAAGCCTTCGTCCTGCTTAATGTAAGCATGTAATTTATTTATAAGTCCTATTCCCCTTCCTTCTTGTCTCAAATAAATAAGGACACCTGTATTTGCTCCTATATACTCTAAAGACTTCGTCAGTTGCTCACCACATTCGCATCTAAAACTGCCAAAAACGTCTCCAGTCATACACTCTGAATGAACCCTTACATTAACAACATTTTCAAAGTTTGTATCTGGATGAACAAGTGCCAAATGTGGCATCAATTCATCTGCCTTATCCGCATATGCAATTATATTCAAATCACCGAATCGCGTTGGAAGATTTACTTGAACTAGATTTAATATTTTCTTTATTATTTTCATTCTCTTTCTATAACTATATTACCATCCCCACCCCTACTGTATTATTAGTAGCTTCATCGATAAGAATAATACTTCCGGTAATTCTATTTTGCTTATATGCATCGATGAAAAGAGGCTTGGTAGATCTTAACATCACTCTGGCAATATCGTTTACTTTTATCACTAAATTATTTTGATCTCTACTGAGTGTTTCTATATCCAATTTATACTTTATTTCTTTGATGATACATCTCGCTTCTTGCGTACTATGTCTAATGACATATTTACCACTTAGCAACAAAGATTTATTATTATCAAACCAACATATCATTACATCTATGTCTTGTGTTACTTCTGGCTGATTGTTAGGCCTTACAATCATATCACCTCTACCGATGTCTATATCATCTTCCAATAAGATTGTCACTGATTCAGGTGGAATTGCATCTGTCTGATTTCCCTTTGACCCTTGTATAGATTTAATTTTGCTATGAAATCCAGATGGTAAAGCTACAACTTCGTCTCCTACTGAAAAGGTGCCTCCTGCTACTCTACCCGCATATCCTCGGTAGTCATGATATTCGTCATTATATGGTCTAATAATATACTGCACCGGAAATCTATTATCTATCAGATTGTGATCACTTGCGATATGCACATTCTCTAAGTAATACAACAAAGTAGATCCTTCATACCAACTCATATTCATTGATCTGCTTACAACGTTATCTCCATTGAGTGCAGAAATTGGAATAAAACTGACATCTACTACATCTAGTTTACTCGCGAATTGTTCAAATTCAGTTTTAATCTTATCATACTGCTCTTGAGAATAATTTACCAGATCCATTTTATTGATACACACCACTAAGTGTGGTATCTGTAGCAAAGAAGATATTATTGCATGGCGTTTGGTCTGCTCTATGACACCATTACGAACATCAATCAAGATTAGAGCCACATTGGCAGTACTCGCGCCAGTTACCATATTCCTTGTGTACTGAATATGACCAGGCGTATCTGCTATTATAAATTTTCTTTTGGGTGTAGAAAAATATCTATATGCCACATCAATCGTAATTCCCTGCTCCCGTTCCGCTTTTAGACCATCCGTTAATAAAGCCAGATTTACCCCCTCTTCACCTCGCCTTTCACTTACTTTCTCTATAGCTTCATACTGATCTTGATAGATAGATTTAGAATCGTATAACAATCTACCAATGAGCGTAGACTTACCATCATCTACAGATCCTGCAGTCGTGAATCTCAAAAGACCATTATCATTTTGAATTTCTTTCACTTTTTATAATCGTTTAAAAGTAGCCTAATTTTTTTCTATCCTCCATACTTGACTCACTTCTCCTATCGTCAGTACGTCCACCTCTTTCTGTCATTCGAGTAGTAGAAACTTCCTTAATGATTTCCTCTACCGTCGTAGCATCAGAGCGCCAAACACCCGTACATGTCATATCACCTATAGTTCTACATCTAACCACCTCTTTAAACACTTCCTCCTCTGGCCTTTTATTGATATACTCACAATCTGCTAGCAATGTACCATCACGTTCAAATACCTCTCTCTCATGCGCAAAGTACAATGAGGGTAAAGGGACTTCCTCCTGCGCCAAATATTGCCAGACATCCAACTCTGTCCAATTTGATATAGGAAATACTCTAAAATGTTCGCCCATATTTTTGCGACTATTAAATAGATTCCAAAGTTCTGGTCTTTGATTTTTAGGATCCCACTGACCAAATTCATCTCTATGCGAAAAGAACCTTTCTTTTGCTCTAGCTTTCTCTTCATCTCTCCGCGCTCCACCCAGAGCCGCATCATAATTTCCATTTTCTATTGCTTCCAATAGTGCAGTAGTCTGCAATCCATTACGGCTTGCATTAAATCCTTTTTCTTCAGCGACCAAACCTTGGTCGATAGCCTCTTGTACTGATCCGATCACAAGCTTTGCGCCAAATTGCTCTACTAGCTTATCTCTATATTGAAGCGTCTCGGGAAAATTATGTGCAGTATCTATATGTAATAATGGAAAAGGAATCTTGGCAGGAAAAAAAGCCTTATAGGCCAAGTAGACCATTAAAATACTATCCTTTCCACCAGAAAACATTAACACAGAATTATCAAACTGTGCAGCTACTTCACGCATGATGTAGATAGACTCTGACTCTAACTCCGATAAATGATTTACTATTCTCATCTTTTAATAGATTCTATATCTTGTATTAATCATCTAAACTATGAATTAGTCTATTGATTAAATTCGTTCGCAACTCACTATAAAATACCTAGGCGTAAAACTTCTCAATAAAGGCTTAAAGCCAATCTTATTGCTTTTACTAACCCATTTCTCTGAATCGATAATCCTCCAACCCGATTTATTTAACAGCATATCGAATTGTCTAGGTTCGAATTCGTGGTAGTGCCTATCCCATTCATCCTTCTCATTCCAATACGCTTTTGCAAACCAAAGGCTAAGTGGTATAGAGGCTATTAAATTGGGTGCTGTAATTTCTCTTAGTAGATTAAACGGCGCAACCATGTGTTCAAAAATCTCAAACGCAGTAACCACATCGTATTTTTCATTTGTAACTTGACTATAATCCAAATCCAAATCTTGATTCATGTCTGTATTATCGACATAATGGCCTTGATCTCTTAGCATATTTGAAAAAGGATTATCAATTCCTAAATCCAATATATTCACAGGTTTTGTAAGTTGTTTATTTACAAAATTCAGTGTATTAGCGTATCTACGCGAAAGTGCTTTGTCTTTAAGATTATATGAATATGTATGCGTCCCCTTATACATTAGTTGATATATTTTTGATATAAATCAGTTAAATTTTTTGCCGTTTGGCGCCAATTATATTTTGACAAAACCGCTTGTCTTCCCCTATCTGCCATTTCAAGAGAAAGAGATTTACTTTGAGACATAGCAATAATTTTTTCTGCAATATCTTCAATACTATTTTGCTTAAAAATAAATCCACAATCAGTCTCTTTAACTATTCTTTTGAGTGGCTCACAATCAGAAACTAAGACCGGCTGATTCATAAGCATATAATGAAAAAGCTTATGTGGAATTGTATTATCTGTATGCGCTGTTTTCATATGTGGTATTATACATGCATCCGAAGTTGACATATAAGCAGGAAGGTCTTCTGGATATTGCCATCCCTTAAAAATAACGTATTCGGTTACGTTTAATTGACTGGCTAAATCTTTCAAATCCTGAACATTACTTCCTGTCCCTACAAGCACCAATTTGAAATTAACTATAGATTTTATAATGGAAGGTATAGCCCTTACCACATTCTCCAGGCCTCTATGTAAGTCCATACCACCTGTATAGGTTACTATGTAGTCACCAGCATATTGCATTTTCAATTCTTCGACCTCGGTAGGGTTAGATACTTTAAAATCCTCAATATTTACATAGTTCGCTACTACACAAATAGGTTTGTCCGGTGCTATTTTCTCAACTCTATTTTTTGCCTCCTCTATTACCACTATAATATCACTTGCCATCTTAAGCCATTCCTTCTCTTTTCTTTTCCACTTATTTTGAGACACTAATACGCTTCCTGGAAAAGTGGTAGACCATTTATAATTGGCCAAAGCATGCACATAGTTTTCGTGTAAATCAGCCACAATAGGAACGTTTAATTTATTTGAAATCTTTATTCCTGCTTCCATCATCCAAAGATCATGCACATGTAGTACATCTATTGGATATTCCTTGACCAAGTTCAAAATACGCTTACTCCACCAGCCTGGATAAAAGTTGAAAATAGTATTGTTAAGACCATTCAATTTATTCTTTGCAAACTTTGAAATTGGAATTCTAATAATACTAGCACCATGGTAGTTCTCACTCTCTGGTTTTGATCCATAAGTAAGACAAAAAACAAATACTTCGTGGCCTGCGTTAACCAATGCTTGCACCTCATTTTCAACTCTCATATCACCTGAGAATTCGTTATCGAGAATCATTCCTATTCTTAAGTAAGTTTTCATATTATAAGTGACTCTTTGATGAGATTACCTAATTATAATTTTTGTATACTTATCCACAAGGCTATTAAAATCTATTGAAGCCTTACTCCAATATATTGAACCAATAAATAAAACCGAAATTAATATAGATCTAAGGAGGATACCTAAGACAACAGAGTCCGGCATTGGTAATATGAAAAGCAGTCCGAATACCATCACACCTATTAATAGCACTTTTAGCGTATCTAAAGTAAAAGGTGACATATCTAAAGTGAATTTTATAAAAAACAACTTAATTAAATTATACAAAGTCAGTGATATCAAAGTAGCCATTGCCGCACCTGCAATGTCATATTGTTTTATTAACACTAAATTCAAAAACACATTTAACACTCCTAGACATAGAAGAAACAAAAGGTTGAATTTATAGTATTTAGAGTATAGTAATATGTGTGTATTGATACCCGTCAATCCGTCTATTAATTTAGCAATTCCTAAAAAGAGAAATATTTGAGTTGCCCCAAAGAAGGCTTCAGGCTTAGAACTCAATGATATAATAGCATCTAAGTTGAACCAAATTCCCAGAAAAATGAGCATCCCAACAATCAATGAATTGATTGAACCCTTTATGTAGATCAATTGTATCTCTTCATGGTTATTGTCATTAAATGATTTTGATATAATTGGCCCTGCTATCTTTCCAATAGCTTGGCTTGGTATGTCTATTACCGCCGCCATTACTAAAATATTGAAATATAATCCTGTACTCACCTCACCCAATAATCCTGTAATCATTACCGCATCTATTCTAAAGATTAGCAATGAACCCAGAGTTCCAAGTGCACTATAAAGGCTATATTTTCCAATCCGTTTTAATTTACGAGATGTCAAAAAAGACAAATCGACTTTCCGACTTATTCCACCAATTTTGGCCAAGTAAACCATCAATACAATCAGTGCTATTGCAAAAAATGCAATCATTAAACCTGGAATAATATTCTTTTGTACTACGCCATAAACAACTCCCAGTACTACCAGGGGTAGAAATAGTTTATAACTAAATTCATTAATAATTGTAGGAATAACTATCCTTCCAAAATTACTTATATAAGAAGTTATCGTCATATAGAGGAGCAATAATATAGACACAATTACTATAACCGTACTGTTTTCTCGGAATAGCGTAACATCCAAACCCATATAACCAATAAGACTATACATGGAATCGTCAAAGAAGTAAAAAAATATACCACAAAGTAAAAGTGGAATTAAATGGAGTGCAAATAGAATCCAAATAAATCCTTTTCTATCCGACGTTTCGTTAAGATACTCTGGGAAAAATTTAATGGCACTCTGTGACAATCCCATTGCTAATAAAGGAGTCAGTAATGTAGCTGCACTTAGAATAAATGCTGCATAACCGTATGAAGCATGATCCAAAGGGTAGATAAGCAACAAACTTATAAAACCTATAAGTACACCGACAATTTTCACAACGGCTTGCTTAGACCCCTGTCTTATAATTACACCCAATCGTTAGTATTTAATTTTAATCCATTCAAAATTGTCTATACATGCTTTTGTAAACTTTATCAAAACCTATCCATTCCTGAGAATTAAATGAAGAATTATGCCAAAGAAATACAAACTCACCTTGGTACCGATGCACTTCTTTTTGTAAATTTTCAATCCTGGAAAGTGCTTGCTCAATTTGCAATTTCTCATACTTCAATAAAGTAGTATCCATTACAATCAATGGCTTTTCTAATAAAAAAAGTTGCTTTCTTCTATAAATATCATATACTGGATACGTATAACAAACGCCACTTCTAAAACCTGCCTCATCTGGATATCCCAAAGTACTATCACATCTCACATTGGCCTCTTCTAAGTTGTTCCACGTACTAGAAGCATCAAACCTTAGGTAATGCTGTCTACTAGCAGTTACTTCCATACCGGTTGCCATCTTGAGAGCGTCTATTTCCGAAAACAACATTTCGGTATTATTGTATGTATTATAAGAAGGGTGAATCCCAATACAATGATTCCTTTCTTTTATTCTCTTGATCAAATCGATTACAGCTTGTTCTCCTAATTGATAAAAATTATCAAACTCAGTTTCTCCACCAGCCATAAAGAAAAAATGGGCTTTCTCCCCAATTGATTCCGACATGTCCATCAAAAGGTCAAAAGTATCAAATGGATCAATTCCAACGGCTAAATTACCTGCACGCAATTTAATTTCTTCCCTATCTCTTCTTAGCAACAATGAAGCTCCTATTGACTTCATTTTTCCCAATTTAGACCTCCACAAATAGGGTCTATCTACGTCGTGAGTTGCCACTGTTGTGTATTGCCTAAATTTACGTTCTTGGTCCAAACCAAACGACTTGAGGGTCTGATATAGAATTTCAACATACTCATTTACAATCGGTCGATGTAAAAAATTATTTTTATAAGCCAAAGAGTCAATAGCTAAAAATCGATTATGCTCATCTTTATTTTCTATGACTGTCTCTTCCCATCTTGTCAGCATATAAAATGATGCTGCTACAATATCATTCCCCCATTTGAATCCACCTTCTTGCTTACTCCAACTAGAATTCCCGAAAATAATGACTTGCGAAAACTGTATGTTTTCTAATTCAATATCAGAAAAATTTACCACAGATGGAAGATTGTCAAGTTGATAAAGATGCTCTACTCTATCGTCTTTAAAAAAGAAATTGGCAATCTGAAGAGTTTGAGAGTTACATGTGATTTTATAATCACATGATGCATCATCTATGACTATCTCATATCGTAGTCCCAAAAACACTGATAGTAAGCAATGAAAAGTGTATGCTACTTCAGGAACATTGACGGATGGAATTGTAATTACAATTTTACTAGACACCGTTTCCTACTATTATATCTTAAACGGATGATTACTCAATGACACTTTACAAAACGGATGGTACTCGCCTTTGAGACCAATAGGATCTGCATGTCGTATGTCATAAACCGTCTGTATCGCTTTACGCGCTTCTCCGATTCTAAATCCGTTTCCAGAAAGTATATCTCTATAACTATCCGTATGTAATTCTGTAAATCCATCAGAAAATTCTATTTCCTCTCCATCAATCGTAATAGATCTATAGGTACGTTTTCCAGTCGCTTTTATTTCTTCTGGAAGTGTATCATAGTTAATAGAAAGAAACCACCTTACTCTAGCTTTATCGAATTCCAAATATCCTGCCGCTCTATCATGAGTATGTAGATTGACTACGTTCCGCTTGACATCCCCGAAAATCCAACCTAGCATATCAAAGAAATGCACTCCAATATTAGTGGCTATACCTCCTGATTTTTCCGCATCCCCTTTCCAACTAGTGTAATACCAATTCCCTCTAGAAGTTTGATAAGTAAGATCACAATCATATATTTTATCTTTGGGTCCATTATCAACCTTACGTTTTAAATCTATAATACTTTTGTGAAGTCTCAGTTGGAGGATATTATAAATGCATTTACCAGTTTCTTTTTCAATTTCTTTTAAGGCGTCAATATTCCAAGGATTAAGCACTATAGGTTTTTCACAGATTACGTCCGCTCCGTACCTCAGTCCAAATCTGATATGTGCATCATGCAGATAATTGGGACTACATATACTCATATAATCAGCTTGATTCTCTGTTCTTTTCAATTTCTCCATATGGCGATCAAATCGCTCGAACTCTGTAAAGAATGCCGCATCTGGAAAATAACTATCTATGATGCCGACGCTATCGTTATTATCCATAGCAGCTAATAGTGTACTTCCTGTATCCTTGATAGCCCTCATATGCCGAGGAGCTATATATCCAGCCGCACCAATGAGTGCAAATTTATTATCCCTCATACTAATTCCTCTTCGTTGAATTTTCTAATAATAGAGAACTGATCAGCGCTCCACAGTTTCCGTCGCCGTAAAGATGATTGTTCCACTTTGCCGGCATTGCCATAATATCGTTAAGGCCACTAAGATCATTAAAGACAAGAGTATTCGCTGAATCTATTAAAGTCTCAATCCACTCAGTCTCAGTCCTAATAGTTATACATTTTTTCTTTAGCCAATATGCTTCTTTTTGCATCCCTCCACTATCTGTTATCAATCCAGAGGAGAAATATAGATATGATAAATTATCAAAATACCCTTGAGGATCAATAAACATAATGTTAGGATAGTTATCTCTTAACAAGCCGAATTTTGACATCGCATTTATAGTACGAGGATGAATAGAAAACATAACAGTTTTATCTGCCTGACTCAGACTCTCCAATATATACATTAACCTTTCTTTTTCATCCGTATTGTAGGGTCTATGTATTGTGGCATAATAATAATCTCCTTGTTGTTTTCTTGCAGTAATATGATTATTATCGATCGAATATATAACCAAATCTTTCATGATATCTCCAACCGCATGCACATTATTTCTTATACCTTCTTTCGCCAGATTCTGCACGGCAACATCACTAGGCACTAGTAGTAAAT
>Ga0115557_1002336_pt1 | contig 12811 bp, 12 predicted proteins | sample COGITO_mtgs_1104_FD_87280 | JGI IMG/M metagenome (GOLD analysis project Ga0115557, IMG submission 87280) | Pelagic marine microbial communities from North Sea - COGITO_mtgs_110421 | ecosystem: Environmental > Aquatic > Marine > Epipelagic | place: Germany:Helgoland, sampling site Kabeltonne...
AGTTGGTATCGTCGATGAGTTGGTATCGACGATGAGTTGGTATCGTCGATGAGTTGGTATCATCGATGAGTTGGTATCGTCGATGAGTTGGTATCATCGATGAGTTGGTATCGTCGATGAGTTGGTATCATCGATGAGTTGGTATCGTCGATGGGCTCCTATCGTCAACGGGTTCCTATCGTCAACGGGTTCCTATCGTCGATCGATGGGTTCCTATCGTCAACGGGTTTCTATCGTCGATCGATGGGTTCCTATCGTCGATCGATGGGTTCCTATCGTCAATCGATGGGTTCATATCGTCGATCGATGTGTTCATATCGTCGATGAAATGTATTAAGTGTTGATGTGCGCTCACCCACCCATCCACCCACCCACCCACAGTTAACCTTGCGTCTCGAGCAACATTCTGACTCCATAGTTGCTCTGAGGTCTACACCATATGGGTGCATGACAAAGATTGGATGTTGCACACTGCCGGCTGAAACAAGTGCCGGCCTTCGTTTTTTTATTAGTGCTCACGGCGGGAAAGGGGAAGAAAACTGCGCCTCTTTTAGGGATGTGTGCGCCTTCGATATAGCTGAGGACAGGGTAAGTTTGTGATATAACAACTGTGCCTTATTTTGCAAGTAAAATTTGTTTTTCCTAGGCAAACTTCGCTTCACGACTCTCTATTGTTACGGCCATCTTAATTAGCGAGCGGACGGCCAATGCAATCGTATTATTACGTATCATATCATAACACAATCTAACATGCATTATTTGTAATCAACATGCTCCCAGTGTTTGTAAGACTTTGGCACCACCCCTTGTGCAACAAGAACCTCCAATGGGGACCTCACGACACCCCCTTCACCTAGAAACTCTTCCCAGCCTTTAGGGAGGCGGTGTTTGAGTGTTGTGAGGCCTGTGAAGCGGCAGGTTGTTATGTGCTTAATTTTCTTGGGCTTTTTCTGCCAAGTGGTCTTCAAACGCTTCTTCGAGCGCGAGATCTTGCTCTTCGGCACGGCAAACCATAGGGCGTCATCAAAGAGTGACCCGACCGCTGCGTTGGAAGGCGTCTGAGAGCTAGATCCTAATCCGTCCAAGCCGCATAAGGCTGGACTGAATCCCTGGCTCAACATTGGGGTCAAAGAAGAAGAGAGGACAGTGAGCTGGCATTTGACTCTAGCGAGCCCATTGATGATGTAAGTGGAAAGCATCCTCGCGCTACCGTGTTGGCAAAAGTGAAACCCTAACAGTGGGAAGAGTTGCCACAGAAGGGGAGGAAAAAATGTATCAAATGCAGCAGCACTTCACGTGGCTCAGAGGTAAAGGTGTCTTTCTATAAAGCTCCCTGCACAGTAAGGTTTCCCTAAAAAGTAGTCTGGTTCTGCGAGGACGGTAAAATACTTTCTTGAGCGAACGATGAATGTGGAGACAGCTGTGCCAGCCGATTGTGTTTCGAGGCATAAACCTCACCCCCTATTTTATCCCCATCATCACGGATGAAATTATCATCAATTTTTTCCAGTGCTCTAGTTGCGACTTGTTATGGTTTTCACGCCCATATTGCACCAGCTAGCTCGCCCACTTTTGGCAGCAGCATCACTTCCGTGTTGAGTCGACAAACTTCTTCAAGCCTGTACTCTACAACCGAGTCCCCGTCGATGCTGGACGCCTTAAATGGTCTTCTTCCAGATAGCAAGACGTTCGCGAGCCCAGCGACGATTAGCCGTAGCACCAAAACAGCTCTCAATGAAGCCATCCTTGAGCTCGAGAAAGCCAATGAGGTTGAAAGGCCTGCTGAAAGCAAGCTTGTGAACGGTGTGTGGGTTCTGAAATACTCTGGGGGGTACTCGCCTGTATCTTTGTCCGCTGGGAAGGATATGTTTAAGAAAGCCGGAGGAGGATATAATCCTGGGCTGTTCCTCGTCTCAGTTTTGCAGAAGATTGAGAATTTAAACCCTTTTGGTAGTAAGCTCCTAACTGTTGGGGGTGTTGAGGTCACAATTACTGCCGACAGTAACCCACGTACAACTTCTGTTGTCAATGTTGAGGTTGCGGAGGGCCGTTTTGAATTTCAGCTCTCTGTGAAGAGTGACCTTGATGTAGTTGGCAGTGAGGGCAACCGCCTCAAGGAGGTGTATCGGAAGGCTAATGTTGGCCAGGATGGCGACGCTAACGGAGATGGTGTAGTGCTTCCAGAATTTGCCAACTACGAGCGCGAAGTGTTTGTTACCTTTCTTGACGATGAGGTAAGCAAGTGTGACTGAGGAGAGGAAGTTTTAGGTTGGCAAAACCATACCAAATGCGCTGTGCACACACACACAAACGGCACTCAGACCACGACTCATTCGCTCCCTCCCTCCCTCCCTCCCTCCCCCCTCGCTCGTTCCTTCGTTCGTTCGTTCTTTCGTTCGTTTTCAACTCGTTTTGTTTAGTTGATGATCGTTAGGGATGAAAATGGAGGTCCTGAAATTCTACTCCGGAAGGGGTATGGTGAATCTGCCGAAACCGCTTGGGGATTTAATGCAGAGCCGGATTCATTCGATTTCTCGGATGCCAGTGAGATGACGACGAATGGCAATGACGAAGAGGAGCTTCCTGCTGCGGATTAAATTGGAAAATAGTGAGCAAGTCGGTGTAGAAACGAAACGAAAAGAAAAGTTTACAAGCAAACCAACTTTTTTTGTCTTCGTTCCATGTTCGTGTCCCCCTACAACTACTACTCTCTCTCTCTCCCTCTCCCTCTCTCTCTCTCTCTCTCTTTCTCTCCTTGAGGTACTTTACTGACCCATACACAACATACTTGCAAAAAAAACATCGAATGCTACTGGCAATACCTACTTTCCCTCTTCGATATCTTCCTCGATATCGTCTTCGAGCAAGACTTCCTGACATCCCTCATCGTGAACAATGGAACTGATGAACTGCTCTATCTGCAGTGGCTTGTCTATCTTTTTCCATTTTGATTTGATTGAGGCATCCGCCTGGTCCCTAATATACGACAAAAGCGGCGGGTTCGCCTTGTCCGGGACAATAATTCTTGCGTAGGGCAAAACATCGCAGCAAAATGTTTTTCCGCCACCACTCATGCTGCTCTTTGGCAATAAGTTCCCAAATAAAAAGTCCTCCCGCAATCGATCAATGGTTGTGTGATTCTCGCTTGCCTTTCTCCTTGCATCGAAAATCGTCGGCGCGCTCAGAGCTCTCCAAGAAGAAGGGGCGGGATTTTTGTTCATGGCGCCGCTCGTTCGGCCAAGGAGTGACTTGCAGTACTCTGTAGGGAATACTGTGTCGCCTCTGTCTCTAAGTCCGTCGTATTCTCGCCTCAGAAGCACGTCGCAATCGCTGTAGCTTTCGAATGAGTCGGCGATATCACCAACATCCGTGCAAAAGTTGACAGTATGGTGAAACAAAAAAGCAAGCGTTCCCTCCATAGATAAGTCGCCCATCTCCACAACTCGTTCGGGATGAAAGTCCAGCTTCCCACTAGCGTCACGTTTGGAGTACAAAATCTTTCCTAGGGCATGAAATGAGCTGAGCTTCCCGTCTTTTGCGTTGTCTTTCAGGCTCTTCATCTGTTGCGTCGACAGACTCGAGGCGGCCCTTTTCGACTTTGATGTCGATGTCGATGTCGATGTCGATGTCGATGTCGATGTCGATGTCGATGTCGATGGCGATGTCGATGTCGAAGAGCTTAAACCCCCGGCTAGCAAAAACTGCAAACTCATTACAGCACTCCTCAAATCGGCCCCTATTTTACTTGTTCCGCCAGAGCTGGACCAAATTCCCTCAAATAACTCATTGGAGAGATCACCTCGATTCTCGTTGATGCATATCCTGTTGAGCGCTTTTTTCATGGAGCCTTTTGCAACAGGATTCATCTGCAGCACAACTGTGCCCGGCATCATCACACAGTCACCCACTAGTCTCTGGAGGCTGACGGGATTATAGTTTCTCTCTGTGACATCGCTATAAATATATACGAAGAGATTGTTCGTATTGCGCTGAAATTGCGTGAGAATCGCGTGGAGTGTATCAAAAGCAGTCTCAGAGTGCAAATTTGGGAGCTCATCAAGAAGAATGATTTTTTTGGGTCGATTATTCTTGAGTGACTGCTCCCCTACAATGCCTTTCTTGTCCGATTTTTTCTCCATCCTATTCTTCTTCGACTTCTTCTTCTTCTTCGAACCTCCTACGGTAACTAGTGACTCGAAACCGTTACACGTGCGCAGGAACTCGCTGAACTGATCGAGCTCACTGCCTTCTTCCCCCAAGCCACCTCCGCCGTTCAATCCAAAATTATTCCGCCATTCCAGCAATTCGATCCCCTCCTCTTCTGCAATCACCCTTATGGCCGTTGATTTCCCGATTCCAGGAGGGCCGGCGAGTATCAGCATGGATGTGCCAGCCATGTTCGATGGTGAAATCGACTCCAAAAGAATTATCTTCTTGATATCATCCATTTTTTTCGGGTGAACTGCAATCTCCCCATAGCTCCGAGGCGCATACTTCTCTGACCACATTCCGTTGTCGTTTACACTGCCGCTCACACCACGCTTTCTTGAGCCGGCCGCTGCCGTCCTCTGTTGACCGAGTGACGATGATGATTTTGATGATGGTTTCAAGGAAGTCAATCGCATTCCATTGGGGGGAGCCCAGCTCGAAGCCAATTTTGGCTGGCCGCTAGGAAGCGGCTTTCTCTTCATGTCCGCGTACGCGAAATTCGCCCTCTATCGACCAATTGGTGCAGTGTGTCACTACAAAACAAAATTATTTTCAAGGAAGAAAGACGAGGCGTTTGGAGACTTTACAGACAGTTCAATGAATAACGATAAAGTGAACCACCCTACAAAATTATTACCAGCAGATTGCAATTTAATTTTGAGGGAGGGCGTCTATGATGGAGGTACTATTCTCTTGTGAGTATTTTCTGCCCCCCGTGCCCCGCCAAAAAATGAAATATTATCCCAGTTTCTTTCACTCTGCTCTCTTGATTGCCTCGAACGCACCTCGATGGCTCCCCGAAGTATGAGCAAGATGAAATGAAACATATTTAGCTCCTCCACTTGTTTGTTTTCCTTCGTTCCACTTTCACCCCCAGTCCCACACAAGCAGCACCACATCATCCGAATTCTCCGATCGTCTGGCTAAAAATTCACAGTAAACGAAGCCATCTAGCATCATAAACCAACAAGTAAACGAAAAAACGATGTCATCGCTTGACATCCCCCGCTTTGAAGGTGGTGGTTCTGCGTCTGATGATCAGGATGGGATCTCCTCAGACAATACTTCAACCTTGACCTCCCTGGACCCTTCCTTCCTCGCTGGTATATCCGGAGGAAAGAAGGAGAAGGGCGGGCTGATTTCGTTCAAGAAGAAAAAGAAGAAGACGTCGTCAACTGCTGCGCACGCCAAGAATGTAAATGAGACTCCATCTATCGGCTCAGGGGTCGACCGCTCCAAACAATCTGAGATAGCAGTGCGAGAGGACCAGAAGAGCAAATCGCACGGTAAAAAAATTGAGTCGCGATGGGACAGCCACCGTCCAATATCTGCTGGCAATGACACTGTTATCAATATTAACATGAGAAATTATGAGAGGGGTATAAAAAGGGGGCGAGACAGCCCTCCTGAAAACCAGTACAGAAATACAACCGACTCCAACTCCAACTCCAACTCCGACACCAACTCCAACACCAACTCCATCTCCAACACCAACTCCAACACCAACTCCAACACCAACTCCAACTCGAATTTTCCCAATGCTACTCCCAACATCATACCTGGCAATCATCGCCATCCTTTCAATAAGCAGCGCCGTACTGATCATCATAATGACGACGAAAATGATGGTGTCAATGTCAATCTTAATGCTGGAAAGAGATTGCGTGCGCAGTCGATTGACTCGACAGGATCCAACGAATTCGACCGTAATTTCTACCTGGGCGACGACGACTCTGTAGTATTTGACAGCTCAGATGGTGTCGGTTCCTCCGTGAACCTATTTGAAAACTCCAAAACGCGACAAAGGGAGGAAGATATGGAACGGAGACGCGAGCAGCAGCGGAATGGTATGGGAGGGGCGATAAAGGAGAGGGGGATGAGCGCGAAAAGATCTGCCCTCAACGATGATCAAAACAGGTGGGAAGAGAACCGTCTATTAACGTCCGGTGCGGCTGTTCAGGGAAACGTCTCGATGGACCACGACAGTGAGATGGATAACCGGACGGAATTGCTGGTTCACCAGATTCGACCTCCATTTCTGGGCGGCCGCGTTGCCTTCTCGACGGTGAAGAAAGCTGTTGCAACTGTTCGGGACGCGAGTAGCGACTTCGCAAAGCTTGCCAGGGAGGGCAGCGCGTCCCTCCGCGACTTGCGGGAGCGAAAGGATAAATCGACCATGCGTCAGAAATTTTGGGAGCTCGGTGGCAGCAGGATGGGCGATGCCATGCGGGTGCAGACGAAAACTGAGACTGGTGATAAAGGACAGGAGATGGGGGACGTAATAGTTGAGGAGAAGCTGAGATCGGATACGGATATAATTAACAAGGACTACCAGAATGAAGATGAGGAGGGTGGAAACGAAGAGGACGTCGTGGACTACAAAAAATCGGCAGGCTATGCGAGCCACCTGAAAGAATCTCAAAAGGTATCGAACTTTGCCAAGAACAACACAATAACGCAGCAACGCGAGTTTCTCCCCGTTTTTACTGTTAGGGAGCAGCTTGTGAATTTGATTCGAGAAAACTCCGTAATTGTAATTGTCGGAGAAACGGGAAGTGGCAAAACGACCCAGCTCACTCAATATTTGATGGAAAGTGGTTTCGCCGAATTTGGAATTATTGGATGCACGCAACCGCGCCGCGTCGCTGCGATGAGCGTCGCAAAGCGCGTGAGCGAGGAGGTTGCATGGGGCACTCGAGAAAAAAGCTCCAACCCCGAAAACTTTGTTGCCGGCGAAAAGGACGCTCTTGGCGGCACTGTTGGGTACGCAATTCGATTCGAAGATCAGACCTCCAGTCACACTAGGATCAAGTATATGACTGATGGTGTCCTTCTCCGCGAATCTCTTCGCGATCCTGACCTAAATATGTACTCTGCAGTCGTGATGGACGAAGCGCACGAGCGCTCACTGAACACAGACGTTCTCTTCGGAGTCCTGAAAAAGGTGGTCGCGCGCCGCTCGGACCTCAAATTAATCGTGACCTCAGCGACATTGGCGGCTGATACATTTAGCAATTTCTTCGGCGGCGTTCCTGTCTTCCGCATTCCCGGGAGAACATTTCCCGTAGATACATTTTTCTCCAAGACCGTTCAGGAGGATTATGTTGCCGCCGCTGTCAAACAAGTTCTGCAGATTCACTTCAACCAACCGGAGGGGGATATCCTCGTCTTTATGACGGGCCAAGAGGACATAGAGGGGGTGTGTAACTTGCTCGCTGAGAAGCTTGTCAACGTAGTGGGAGAGGACGGTACTCCTCCTATCCTGATACTCCCCATGTACTCTCAATTACCCGCTGATTTGCAGTCAAAAATATTCGACCCAGCCCCCCCCGGCGTTCGCAAGGTTGTAGTCTCTACAAATGTCGCTGAAACGTCGCTTACAGTAGACGGTATTAAATATGTTATTGACAGTGGATACTGCAAGCTAAAAGTTTACAACGCCAAAATTGGCATGGACACACTTAATGTCACGCCCGTGTCCCGCGCGAATGCCAACCAGCGCAGTGGTCGCGCTGGACGTACCGGTGCCGGCGTCTGTTTTCGCCTTTACACTGAGCGCCAGTACAAGGACGAACTGATGGAATCTTCGGTCCCTGAAATCCAGCGAACGAATCTCTCCAACGTTGTCCTTCTTCTAAAATCTCTCGGCATACACAACCTGCTGAACTTTGACTTTATGGACCCGCCGCCACAATCTACCATCGAGTCCTCCCTGTATCAACTGTGGGTCTTAGGCGCGTTGGATAATAAGGGCGACCTCACAAGCATGGGCCGCAACATGAGCGAATTTCCCTTGGACCCTCCCCTCTCGAAAATGCTCCTTTTTGCCATAGGCGACGAAAAGCGACAGAACTGCAGCGAGGAAGTTCTCACCATAGTTTCGATGCTTTCCGTGCCTAGCGTCTTCTTCAGGCCCAAGGACAGGGAGGAAGAGAGCGATGCTGCTCGTGAGAAGTTCTTCGTGCCGGAATCAGATCACCTCACCCTCCTGAACGTATTCCTGCGTGCAAAGCAGAATAAGTTCAACAAGGAGTGGTGTGCAAAGCATTTTATTCACGCCAAGGGCATGCATAAGGCGAGAGAGGTCCATCAACAACTCGTGGACCTAATGAAACAACAGCGATTACCGGTGGTGAGCTGCGGAATCGAAGGCTGGGACGTTGTCCGGCAAGCGATATGCAGTGCTTATTTCTACAACTCGAGTAAAATAAAGGGTATAGGGGAGTACATCAACATGCTCTCAGGTGTGACGAGTGCGCTGCACCCTAGCTCTGCGCTGTATGGGTTAGGATATACTCCCGATTACGTCTGTTACCACGAGCTGATAAGCACTTCGAAGGAATACATGAGTTGTGTAACGGCTGTCGATGGGGAGTGGTTAGCAGAACTGGGTCCGATGTTTTTCAGCATCAAAGAAGACTACTCCACTAGAATGCTGAAAAGAAACGAAGAGCGGCGGAGAGAGCAAGAAATGGAAAAGGCCGAGAAAGACATGCGAAAAAGGACCGAGGAAGAAGAGCGACAAAAACGCGAGGATGACGAGAGACGAAAGAAGAAGAAAAGGGGCGGAGGAATAGCAGGCTTTGTGTCGAACAGCAGCACGTCATCTTCCACCAAGAAGCCGTCATCATCCGCTCCGCCCCGATTCCTCCCCAAAAAAAGTAAACGCGTGGGAATGTAAGCTAAGCTAATTTTCTAAGAAGATGCGATGATATAATTTTGTTTCGCGCAAAATATTCGTCATCTTCACCATAAATGATGAACCCAAATTAAGTACCCGTACCCGGTACCCGTCTAAACCCGTCTAATTTCTCTCTCAGAAGAAGAAAACATAGACTCCGTCACAGAATGCGCTAAACCCTTGGAGCGTCATTCTAGTGCTAGTGCTATCGTCGCCGCCTGCGCCTTTTCCCCAGGCTCCGATGGCGTGAATCATTCTACCGTCGTGCACGATCATTTCTCCTACTGTATATTTGACCCTTCTCTTCTCTAAGCAACTCACTATCCCCCCCTTTTCACACCTTTGCACGACCTCCCCCTCCGAACACGCAACTTCCCACACGTCAAGTCCGCAATTTTCGCTGCCGCCAACTTCTATAGGGAGCGTAAAGGTTATGCGACGAGACGGGTCGCATCTGCTTCCAGCATCTTCGAGAACAGAGACAGGAGGATGCCACTCCCCATCAATATGAGCCTGAAAGACCTCTAGTTCGAACATCCTATGGGGAAATAAGATGTTGAATCCCGGCAGCGCAAACTCTACTTCCCCGAGGGATGGGAATTTGGCACTTTCGTTACGGTATTCATCTGCAGCGAAAATAACCGGTGCGTTTAGTGTTTCTTGCAGTTCCTTTTGGACGATATCGTACATCCACTGCAACCCACCACGAAGCTTACGGTTATAAATCGAGACACTCTCCTCGTATCCAATTCTGCTTGTCGTCAAGGGGCCAGCCATGGTCTTTTTATTAATACCTTGAGAAGTGAGCATCGTCTCTCTCGTCGGCGGTGGCACACCAAAGCTCAGATACTGCCAATAAGTCCCGAACATGAAAACAGGAAGACCGCCGGCTCGCTCATCCATGTGAATCCAGTTGTCGTTCGACTCGTGTACAAATTCTGCAGCAGCAGTAGCTTCGCCGCTACTCAGAGTACTGACTATTTTTATTGGGGTGTCCGAAAAGCCTTCTTCACACCACTGTTGAATTGCAGGTGAGTTGTCGTCAAGATTTGACATGCTAAGAGCCCGGGCCCATCCATGAACGCCGCTGTCGCTTGTGTTTGAGCAGTATATAGCGATGCCAATGATTGGCACTAAAAGCAGGCCAATTTTGCGAGAAAATCCTTCGAAAGGAAAATGCTTAAGGGTGATGATAAAGCTCAGAAAGATGGAAAACCATCGAAGAGAGCAATATCCCAAGAATGGAAATGATATGAAATGTATACCCCCGCAGCACCTCATTTTTGTGCGAGAATGGGTCGTGACATTAACGTTTCCGTGACAATTGAGTGCATGATGTTAATCAGCAAAGAAGCCAACCAAGCGATAAAATCTTTCATGGATGAAACTGAATAAGTAATAAATCGCTCTCAAAGTAAGTTTAAATTGGTTTTTTTTGTTTCTATTCGCCGGTTCATACGTGGTAAAATTCTTAATGAGCATATTTTTACTTTTATCTCTGCGAAAAAGCAGTATCAGGTGTTGCCATGCTTGGAAGTGACGTTCCCAACAATCAGCACTGCACTACTTTATACTAACCGATACAATTTTGTCTCCCAAACTACCAACCGCTCACTTGTCGTATAACCATTGCACTTGACCACACAGTTGATAATCCATCTATATAAGGATACAAGCACACGCAAATACATACCATGAAGACTATTCTAGCTGCCATCGCAACCTCAGCTGTATTTGTATACAGTGCCCTCCCCGGCCCGAACAGGGATGTAGATGCAATGACAAGACTTGCCAGCACGCTGTACGAGGGACAAAGGACTGTTGTCGCCCCGATGAAGACTGATACTGAAGACTGGCGGATTGTCGGGGACAAGGTTGTTCTCACCGCTGAGGAGATTCGTGAGTTTCACACCAATGGGCACATTTCCCTTCCCCCGATCCTCACACAAGATGAGCTTGCCGAAATTAGGGCTGAATATGACAAGTTTGTGAACAGGGAGGAAGGTTACACGGTCCCTGGGCGCGACTTTGGTGACATGTCAGTATCTTTCGACACGCCTGTTGAAGATTACAACATGATCAACGTTCTTCTCCCTCGCCATTACAAGCCTGCGTGGAAGAATAATTTGTATGAGCGACGCGCTAAATCCATTTCTGACCAGCTCTACGGCCGTGACCTAAGCATCGATTATGATCAGATTCTTGCGAAGCTCCCCGGGAAGGCCAATGGTAAGTTCGTCTGGCACCAGGACATGGGCTACTGGCCTGACCCGGATGACGATGTCAACCGCCCTACCATCACTGCCACTGTTAGTTTGGCATTAAACGATGCTGTCGTGGAGAACGGGTGTTTAGTTGTCGTTTCCAAGTCAGGAGTGAAAAAGCGAGACAGTGTGCGCAAGCACCGCCCTCTCATGTCCAAGAAGGAGGTCAAGGATGATGACATTGAGTCGGTGGATGGTGTCGCTGTTGCGGAGAACCACGCCTTGGTCGTCCAACTGGAAGAGGATGACGTTGTTACTTTCCTCCCTGTCGCTGCTGGCGGTGTCACCGTTCATGATGAGTGGATCTTGCACGGCAGTGGTGGCAACCACGATAAGAACAACTGGAGACACACTTATGTCCTTGCCTACAGAGATAACGGCATGATTGAGTGGGAGCGTAGTCTCGGAGATGAGGGCTTCAGGCACAGCCACAACGATAAGTTCCAGTGGGATACTTTCAAGAAGGAGAACCTTGAGCAGGAGCTTTGAAAGAGTGGTTTGAGAAAGAAAGAATAATAAAAAATATTAAGTTATCGATTGAAAGAGAAAAAGAAAAGAGCATCGAATGGGTGGGGTGGAAATTGGCGCCACTATTCTACACTTGAAATCATTTCTTGCGATGATGTGAACTTCTTCATTCAACCCATTTGTCTTCCAGAAACGATAGTATCTCAAACATGATGCCATCAAAGCCACCGCGGCAGATCATCTTCTCGTAAATCTGCTGAACACACTCAGATAATTCTGTCCCTCCCTCGATTTCCGTCCGATTCGCAGTGGGGTTTATCATGTCAAATTTCGCGTAGAAAAAACAATTTGATACGGCGTGGTGGACCGCAAATCGTTCCCAAATCTTAGGAAAGCATCTTCTCAGAATCGCATTGGGACTCATACAATCCACTTCGTACTCGCTCAACTTCATGAGTTCTCGGATCTCCTTTGGCGCTTTTCCTCTATCAACTCCGTCAGGACGATGACACAATGACAAAGGCTTCCTCCCAAAATACGTCCTAGCATTCAAACTCAGAGGATTGCGTTTAACTGCAAGAATGGCAGCAAATGCAAAACTGTCAGTCATGGTATCAGGACAGTTTTCGGCAAGATAGTGGAGTGGGATGTAATTGTTGCTATTGTCGCGTTCTTCTAGTAGACTAGACAGATCGTTTCCGTCGTCTTCGAGTATCTCTTTTGCTTCTCTGAAGGAGTTGTTAAGAAATGCTTGATGAAGTTTGTTGAGTGGCATGTTAACTAATCCTAGCTAGGTGGGTGATCAGAAGAATTTCACGTGGTCGTAAGACACACTCAGAACCTTATAATGAGAGTTGAGCGACTTAATTACAATCTTGGAAGAGCACAATGTACCTTCAACGAGCTTTAATAGTCATGTAGCTAAATTTTATGAAGTATTTACTCAAAAGAGGGGTTTAATTATCATTGCCGATCAACGCAAGAAGACATGCAAAGTTCTGAACTGTTGTCCCCTGAATAAAACTCTACTTTCACCCCACTGTTTCGCATCTTCCGCGCAAAAGAAATAGTAGTTGACACACCTGTATGGAATAATTATTCCTACACCGCTCTTCTGACTTCTTCTCCCTCTTCCTCCCCCTCTCGACCTCCCTCCTTCGACCCCCCCACCCAAACCCAACCACCCCAT
>Ga0115557_1002339_pt1 | contig 12803 bp, 8 predicted proteins | sample COGITO_mtgs_1104_FD_87280 | JGI IMG/M metagenome (GOLD analysis project Ga0115557, IMG submission 87280) | Pelagic marine microbial communities from North Sea - COGITO_mtgs_110421 | ecosystem: Environmental > Aquatic > Marine > Epipelagic | place: Germany:Helgoland, sampling site Kabeltonne...
ACATATTCACAATGTCCGGCAGAGGTAAAGGTGGTAAAGGTTTAGGTAAAGGTGGCGCCAAAAGACACCGCAAGGTGTTGAGAGACAACATCCAAGGCATCACGAAGCCGGCGATCCGTCGTTTGGCAAGACGTGGTGGCGTCAAGAGAATCTCTGGTTTAATCTACGAAGAAACCAGAGGTGTCTTGAAGGTGTTCTTGGAAAACGTTATCCGTGATGCGGTTACGTACACCGAACACGCCAGAAGAAAGACGGTCACCGCCATGGATGTCGTCTACGCGTTGAAGAGACAAGGCAAGACCTTGTACGGCTTCGGCGGTTAAGCGTTGTCATTTGTATTCTTTCCGCTCTAAAATTCGGGAACAGTTCAAACAACGAAAAACAAAAATTGAAGATTCTTATCTTCACCATCCATACATCTCGTATAAGATACTCTCTAAACACACACACACATGACGTACGCGCTTTCTTTGTTTTCTTTCATCTTCATCGCGTAATTATTATACAAAACAACCTTTTAATATTACGCGTATACTATTCTTCTAATACAAGTTAAAAAAATTTACTAAGAATAACCAACAATAACAAAATCAGCGGTTCAGAAACTTTGGATTGTTCCAACTCAAGACGTCCGGATGTACGCTCTCTCGGACAACCTCCAATCGAAATTTCCATCGTTTACTCAGATTTGCATTCAAAGTCTTTTTATTCAGCTGGTACATGCTTTCCAACGTCGCGAACGTTTGCGCAAAGTGCGGCGAGTTTGGGAAAATACGCATTGAACTCCTGCAATGCATCAGTAAAAGTTTGAATAATTCGACGCCGTCCGAGCTCTCATCGTCGCAATCTTTAACGTAGTCTAAAACAGCCTCTCTGGTGACGAATGCCTGCCAATGATCGTCTCGCATCAACGCTTTTCGCATGAATCTATACACTTGAATAGGCGTCAGCAGTTTTTGCGATAACGCAGCTTTGGCAAACTTATATCTCCGCGAATATTTCGTTCGACGCGATTCGTTCCATCGCAACAACTCGTCGTCTTCGGACGCGCTCGTATCGCTTTCATCGCTATCATGTGAATACTCGTCGTCGTCGGAAGAAAAGTCGTCGTCTTCTTCGTACATCGAGGAAGAGGATGAACTACTCTCTCCTTCCTCTTCGTCTTGGTCACTCTTGTGGTGATTTCGACGACGGTGTCTACGGTTTTTCCTGTGGCCATTCTGTATCATCAAGAGCGAGGCATCTATGCTTAGCTCGCCGGTATTTAAATCGAAGAGCTTTTCGAATCCAGTTTCGTTAGAACACGGCATGTAAAACCACCTCGGATCCGTCGGTGGTTTCGCCACGGTGGATATTTTCGCCGTCAGCGATACTTTCGCCTCGTCTTCGCATCGCAAGCAGTGGCATTCGAAACCAAACTGTTTCCTAAGAATACCTCGTCGAATATCTACGGGCACCCAAGTTAAAATCGGCCCCGCGTAGTTAATAGTCAACTCTTCCCCGGCGCGAATATCGCGCAAAGTATAAATCGAACATGCCTCGTCGACCGTGTTTGATACCGCGCAATTCGGATGACAGGAGTGATTAAAATGCTGAGAAACCGTATGCGTGCTCAAAAGTTTGTAATGCACGTAAGAGTTTCGCTTTTCGACGCCACCGAATTGCGTAGGTTTCAAAATATTTCGAACTTGGCCAATTGCGGTCTTTTCGATTTGCTTTTCTACTCTCTCCCACGTTTCGCTCGATATCGAGTACTCATCCTCGTCTTCGAGTTCACCTTCTTTTGCTTTACTACTAATATTATTATTATCACCATTTTTTGCCTTGGCTTGCTTCAGAAGTTTATTCCTTCTGTTTTCCTCTTCTTCTTTGCGCAAAAACGCGTTTCGCGCCTCAACCTCCAACGCTTTTTCCGTCAGACTCGCTTTCGCCGCCTTCAAACTCTCGTACTCTCCACTCACCTCTACTTTCACGTATTCCCTCACGAGCTCTGTAATCGCTGGCACGGTCGTTTTTGCGATAACTCCGACGCCTTTGTGCGACATTTTCTCTCCGATAAACCTCACGCTTTGTATCTTTGACCAGTTTGGTGTCTTTTTCACATTCTCTTTCAACTTCAGCTCGCTCTCGTCGTCCGGGGCTATTTTCCTCGCGTGTCGTCTCCGACTGTCCCTGCGCCTCTTTTCTTCTTGTTCGGAATCGTTATCATCCGAGAATAGCAGCGAGGTTTTCCTTTGCTTCGTAGTATTGGCACCATCGTCGCGTTGTTCATCATCATCGTCCTCTCCTCCTCCTCCCAAGGGTTCCCAGTTTCGTTCATTTCGCGTCGTCGTCGTTTCAACGCTCGTTCCACTCGCCATCTCTCGACGCTTCAACCTTGCGCTTCACTCTTTGCTCTCGTCGCCATTTTTTCACGTTGTTATTTTTATTATACGTATTCTTCTTTGATATTTTGCGAAGAAGAAAGCGTGGTGTGTTCTGTTGCATCCATCGCGTGTTGGTGTGTGTTTTGAGGAGGTGGGTGTTCGTGCGAAAAAAGCGAAAAAATGTATGAAAAAGCGTTGTGCCGTGTGCACACATCTCTGTTTTTTCAAGGGCGATTTTTTACGAGGAAAAAAGTCGCTCTCTTCATTGCGCTCTCTTCATCATTCACGACGTTTTTCTTCACTTTTCAAAAGGAAGAGAGAGAGAGAGAGAGATTGATATTTGTCGAGAGGACAACAGGTATTATAATAAAAGCACACGACGCGCGCGCGCACAAAACAACGAAACGGGGAATACATAAAATGTTCAGTTCCCCATTCAAGTCGTGGAATCGACAACACACGCAGCAGGAGGACTCAGAGATGAGAAAAGACGGGGAGAAGTTGTTTGAAGAGAGTAACAACACGAACAACACGAACAACAACAACAACGCGGTGACGTACAAGGCGCGGTTGATGACGTTTTTCGGTCGACGGAAGAAGAAAACTACGACGACGGTTCCTCCGAAGAAGAACGAGAAAGATGATACTGATGGAAAAACAACTCGGGGGGGGAACAGGGGGAACAACGACAAAGAGAACGACGGGGTTGGTAGGAGTCTCATAAACGAGAAAGAAAGAACAAAAACGACGACGCAATCCACAGAGCAGCAGCAGGAAGCGGTCAAGAAACCGATGCAACAAAAGCGCGCGCAAAAGTTGAAGGACAACGTCCAAAAGTCAAAGGAAGAGAACGCCGCGAACGCACGTTTGCGAGAACAGAGAGATTACTTTGACAAAATCGATAAAATGTCGAGTTTGCAAAGCGAGAGCGAGTGTTCGCCTCTGCCGGCGCACCGCGGGACGATGCAAAATAACGCGGGACGAAACATGGAGCTGTCACCGCTCGGCGTGATTAAAGCAGTTGGTGGATTAGAGTTTGACGGCGTGGATGCAAAGAAGGCGATAAAAGAAACGCGCATGGAACAACAACAACAACAACAAGCGAAAGACGAAGAAAAAGAAGAAGAGCAGGAAGAAGAGTTTTCGTTCCCGACGCCGCAGCAACAACCGCACTTTTTGCTCGGAAACAACGCGACGCCATCGCCGGCTTCGCAAGACAGACGAACGGCAGAGTGGTTAGCTTCCTCGCAATTACCGGCAGTCTCGGAACACGCGCTTTTAGAAAGCGTGAGAAACTTAACTTTAGAGGAGAAGATCGACGAAGAATGCGAAGACGAAAAGGAAGCGCCGTCGTCTTCCTCGTCGCCATCTTCGATAAGGGAGACAGAATCCATCGCGCAAACAAAATCGCAGTCGTACAAGTCTCCGTTTAACAAATCAACTCGTTCGTCGCGACGAAGAACGTCCTCGGTGCACTCGTACCATTCGATTCACGACTATAAACCAGTCTTGGCGACGAAGAACGCGCATCGCGTGAGCGAAGGAAGTTTGCCAAAGGAACAAAGACGCTCATCGCTTGGCGGCATGATACGAAAATCTATAGTTGGTCTCCAAGCTACGGTCGCGAATGCAGATATACAGTCACCACTCGTCGAAATCGAGAACGAAGAAGAAGAAGAAGAAGAAGAAGAGGAGAAAGAAGAGGCTGCAGTTGAAGAGACTGAGGAAAAATTCCTCACGAAAGAGGAATCGAGTGAGCTCGGACCACTCGAGGCGCTTCTCAAGGAATGCGAGCAATCGCCAGAAAACGTCAAGACCGTCTCAGATGAAGTTAAGAAAGCGAAAGATCCAAACTCGAAGAAAAATTCGCTCACGATCGAGAAAATTGGAGAAGGAACGTACGGCGAGGCATACATGTGCGACAATGTCGTTTTGAAAGTTGTGCCCATTAGCGACGAGAAGAAGGAGACCAGTGCAAACACGAAAAGAGGTAAAGAAAACGTCGAAAACGGCGCAGAAGAGAAAGAAGGAGAAGAGGAATACCCCCAAATGGTCGCTTCGGAGATCAGAGCGGAAGTTGCAGTCGCAAAACGCTTGACGAAGTTACAGCCGCACCTCGTCGCGCCAAAGGCGAAAAACGTCACGGACGGCTTCGTCCCGCTCGACCGCGTCGCCATTTGCAAGGGGCCATACGATAAATTACTCCTCAAAGCGTGGGAATCCTTCGATTTCCGCAAAGTTTCCGAAAACGAAAACCCGTCCATGTGGCCAAAAGATCAGCTCTACGTCGTCTTTAGCACCAGAAACGGTGGCATCGACTTGGAAAATTTTAACCTTCATGATTGCAAAGAAGCGTTTTCAGTACTTTTGCAAATCACCGTGGCTTTAGCCGTCGCCGAAGAGGCTTGCGGCTTCGAACACAGAGATTTGCACTGGGGTAATGTGCTCTGCAAACGTGATAAGGTTGATTTGGAGAACGACAGCACGAGAAAAGCGCGATTAAACGGCGTCGACGTGACTTTAGACACGTACGGCGTGACTGCCTCGATTATCGATTTCACGCTTTCGAGAGTTGAAATCAAAGACGAGTCTGATGTCGTCTTTTGCGATTTGAGTTTAGATCCGGAGTTGTTTGAAGGTCCGGAGGACGACGCGCAAAGCGAAACGTACCGCAGAATGCGGAAAGCGTTGAACAACCAGTGGGGCGCCAGTTGCCCGCAAACCAACGCCTTTTGGTTGCACTATTTAGCAGACACGCTCTTGACGAAGAAAGAGTTCAAGATGAGCCCAAATCAAAAGCAATCGCTCGGAAAGTTCCGAATGAACTGTTTGCAGTACGAGTGCGCCGCAGACGCGATTTGGGATCCGCTCTTTGCTGGAATGTGGTCCAGCGGAAGGAAATAAAGTTTTTCAATAGAGTGCTGCGAGAGGAACGAAGCGAAAGCTTCTCGGAGCGGCGAGGACAAGAGACTGTGTGAGAGAGAGAGAGAGAGAGAAACAGAAACAAACAAACACACAAAATACTTAATCACCATGTAATTCTACTATATCTATACATATCATTTCACTCACTACTCACTAACTATTTGCGCGACCTCGAAAGGCGTCCCCCCACTTCTCCTCCTTCGTTTGCGTCTTGGTAAGCACCCATTGCGACTCCCCCGCGGAGTTTATCGTTTTCACTCGCACGTGGAACCGCATGTTCGGTTGTAACTTTTCGATGAAAAAGCTCCTCTCCGTCCCTTCGTATATTGGCATCCACGACAGAGCTCCGAGCGCTTCTTTAATCTCTTTCCTTTGCGGTTCTATCTCCAACTGATAATAATCACAGTAGTTATACTCCGACGTCTCTTCTCCGCATTCCCAAGATACTTTTAACGTTGTCGAAGTTGCCTCGACGCGCACGCATTCAGGCTCTTTGGGAGGCACAGAGTACAAGCGCGAGAGCAAGTACTTCTTCATCTTTCGATGCACTGTGCCTATATAATTCATGTTCTACTACTACTACTACTACTACTCCTACTCCTACTACAACTACAGGTACGAAAAGAGGATGGATTTTAGAAGATTTTTCAGTCAACAACAACAGACAAACATCACTTTTTTCTTTCTTTTCATCCAAACGAACACAGACGAGAACGAGCGGGCGGGCGGGTCTTTTTGAGACGACGTTCGAAGAGGTCATGTCTTCTTCGAGAAGAAAATCAGAAATAGTCACCTTACAGTTTGGCGAATACGCCAATCACGTCGGCGCGCACTTTTGGAACTTCCAAGACGAGCTGATTGGATTAGCGTCGTCCATTTCCGAACGAGACGAAGACGATTCAGACGACGATTCAGACGACGAGGAGAAAAAGTTAGTGAACCAAAACCGGTTCAACGCGATCGACCACGAGTGCTTATACCGCCAAGGGGAGACGAGACGAGGGGAAAGAATACAAACGCCGAGAGTCGTCGCGTACGACTTGAGGTCGAGTTTAGGCGGCGTCAAGCAGTTGGGGTATCTCTGCGACGAAGGAGATGATTTTTTTTCTTCAACTGTTTCTTCTTTGTCTTCTTCTCAAATTGCGCTGAAAACGTGGACGGGCGAGATGCGAGTGCACGAACAACCGCGAGCGAAGAAGTCGGAATATCTGAGACGATTAGAAGAAGAAGAGGAAGAAGAAAAAGAAGTAAGAGGAGAGGAAAGAGGTGCTGAAGAAGAGAAAGAAATAGAAGAGGATGATGATCGAGAAAAGAGGAAGGAGAAGAACGGTCGCGTGGCTGTAGTCGCGGCGGATGACGTTGAAAACGACGGGTCAGATATCGACCGGCTCGTTGAAGCGGCGAAGAAGCTCAAACACGACGCAATGCACTGGACGGATTTTTCGAAAGCGTTCTTTCATCCAAGGACGGTACAAGTTTTGGATGGAATCTTTGAAACGTCGTCGGAGGGAGTGAAAAGCTTCGCTGGATTTGGCGAAGGCGCCAGTTGGGCGATGGAACTCGATCGAAGAGAAAATCTCAGAGAAGACATCAGAAAGTGGGTCGAAGAGTGCGATTATTTGCGCGGGTTTCATGTTTTTGTGGACGATCATTCAGGATTCGGAGGTTTATGCGAAAAAGTGCTCGAAGAGGTGAGAGATGCGCACGGTCAAGGCGTTTCCATTCTCACGTTTTGTTGCCGCAGACCGCGCAACGATGAAGGAAGGAGAAACCATGAAGAAATCAAAATAAACAACGACGGGGACGACGACAATAACGAATTTTTAGAAATCACGCAGAAACGAAACGATGAGCGACGCCTCATGTTAAACGACGGATTATCGCTCGCGCGAATCTCGCCTCTCACGGACGCGTACATTCCTCTGTACGGTTCGCAACCGAACGGGCAACGGCACAGCGCGTATCAAACGTCTGCGAGAATTGCAACTGCTCTCGATACTATCACGACGCCGTGGCGACTTAAATCCACGGATGGATTTGAATCTTTCGTCGGAGCAGAAACTGTGGCAACGTTTATCGGCCGCATGCAATCGCAAGCCAACGCACCCTTCCTCCAGACGTCCATGTTTACGCGAAGAGGCGACTTTGCGTTTGAAGAAGACAAAATATCATTAATGGAGCCGCTTTTTACTTCTTCTTCTTCTTCTTCTTCTTCTTCACAACGAAGAAGAAAAGCTTCAAACGAAAGCGATGGAGAAGATGAAGACGCAGAAGAAGCTTTGGCAGAATCGCACGTCATTCGTGGAGCTCCGTTTGGCCAGTCTCGCCGCGTGTGCGAACAACTCGAGGAACGCCTGCGTTCCGGCCAACGCGTGGCCGGAATACCAATCGGGAGATGTGTTGCTGGTGCGTCTTTACCACTTCCAATGACGTATCCTACTGACGATAACGTCACGAGTAAATCTCCTCTACTCAGCGTTCACGCGATGACGAGACAAACGAGAACCCAGGAGAAGATGCTTTCGGAAAAAGCAAACAACTTTGAGCGAGCGTCTCGCAACTCTGGCGGTAAAGCTATGCTTTCGTCGTGGGGATACGACTTTGACGAAACGTGCGAGGTTGTCGAGCGCATCAGAACAGATGCAAAGCGGTACGTGGACGACGACTTATAGTAAGTAGATATTAGATAATTAGGTGTATACAAGTATATAATAGAATAGACAATCCTCAAGAGCTATAAAAATTTATGTGCGCGCGGATCCAAGGAATTCCAAAGTACAAGGGTGGTGGTGTCTTCTTTTGCCCTCGTATAACGAAAAGATAAGAAGAAATCCAACATTGCATTTGTAATCTTCTTTCCGCGCACACCGACTACAACAAAGAAAATACGATGATCCATCATTTACTTCTTCATTCTGTTCCACGTCGAGTGCGTTTTACCCGCCGGGGCCAAAACCTTACGTCCTTTCTTCATTCTTGCCTTCAAAACTCTTCTTCCGTTTGGCGTCGCTTTTCTCGCAAAAAACCCAGATTTTCTCGCCGTCTTTCTTCTGGTACCACCCAAAGTGCAACCAATGGATCGGCCACCGGCCGTAATGACTAAAGCACCGCGTCCGTTACTCGCCGACGGGGTGACTCGTTTGTTGAACGCAAAAACGGACGCGTTCCCAACCGTTTTCTTCGCGGACAAAGACGTGGATGCGGCTGACGTTGAGGTTTTTGAGGTGGAGGATTTCAAGCTCATTCTCGTCATCGCCGCGGTCACGCAACTAGTAGCAGATAAAGTAAAAGCAGACATTATTGTTTGTTTTCTCTAATAAATTTCTTAATTGACTCGATTATATTATCTTAACGCGCGCGTGAATTTCGCGTGGTGTGTGATATGTGATGTTACCGCGTTCTTTTTTTTGACGGAAGATTTCCGAGGGCGTTTTTGGCAATTGGTCCTCTATCCTCTTCTCGTCCCAAAGGCATTTTTTTTACGACACCCCCTCCATCCAAAAACACGCAAGAAAGAAGAAACCAAGAGCAACAACCGACTTTTTCATCATCGCGAAGAAGGGAAAGAGAGTTTTTAATCTTTTTCGGAAAGCGCGCTTTAAAGTTCACACCCGAAGCGAGAAAACCTCATACACGCACACGCAACACAGATAATAAAAATGTCTTTCGCAGTTTCCTCCTTTGTTGGCACCAGAGTCGTCGCCAAGACGAACGTCCGCGCCTCTGCTTCCTCGAGAAGAGCGTCGGTGCAAGTCTTCGCCGAAAGAAAACTTTGGTACGAGTTCTCGTTCTCAATTTTTTTTTTTGTAAATCTGCGCTTTTCGAGCGCGCGCGCGGTTGAGAGTAGTGCGATTTCACCTAGATTTTACTCGATCTGTCGACGGAATTGAATGCCGTAGTATTCGACGAGCGTTTTCACAGTATCGGATTGAACGAGTGGATGTCGCATCTCGCCTCTTTTCGCGCGATTGAACATTATTTTTTGCAAGAACCATCTCGAAGCGGAGAAGATACGGAGACGAGAGAGTATCTTTCAACTAAAGAAAGGCTGTCGAACGCTTTTCCCAAAGAATACGATTTTTTCCTTTTCTCGCGCGCGCTGGCTGTTGTTCCTTTGATCGTCATCATTTGCTGACAATAACGAAATCTCCTCTTCATTCACATAATCATCACAGGTTGCCGAACATCAAGACTCCGGACTACCTCGATGGTACCATCGCGGGTGACTACGGTTTCGACCCGCTCGGTTTAGGCTCCGATCCGGAACGCTTAAAATACTACCAAGAGGCGGAATTGATGAACGCTCGATGGGCGATGATGGCGGTTGCCGGCATCTGCACGACCGAAGCTTTGGGCATCCAATCTAAGTGGTACATGGCTGGCCAAGAAGACTACGGTTTCCCGATCAACGCGCAGTTGGCTGTTTTGTTTCCGACCATGGGTTTCTTGGAAACGAAGAGAATCACCGGCTGGTTGGCGACGGGCAAGTCTGGCATCAATGAAACGTTTCCGTTTGACCCGTTAGGAATGGGCGCTGACAGTGATTCGATGAAGTTGAAGGAGATCAAGAACGGTCGCGCGGCGATGATTGCGTTCGTTGGCATCTGCGTCCAAGCGTTGGTGTTGAGAGAGGGTCCGTTGGCTGCGTTGCAAGACCACGTCGCGAACCCGTTTGGTAACAACTTAGCGACGAACGTCATGAACCTCCCGATCAACTTGGCGTAAATTTATACACACATAGAAAAAGAGAGAGAGAAAGAGAGAGAAAAGGAGAGAGAGAAGGAGAGAGAAAGATAGGGTGCAGAGAGAGAGAGAGAGCAGAGAGAGAGCAGAGAGACAGAGTTATGCTGATAAAACTTGTTGTAACAAACCAAAACTATAGATGCAAAATAAAGAAAGACTTTCGTTACAAAACACACGCAAAACAAAAACAAAAACCAAAATGTCGCCGACGACGGACACTTCTGTCGTCGTCGTCCACTGTAAATTCGCCTCCGAGGACGAGTCGAAGACGATTTCGATATCGTTACCTCCCTCTGTCCCCGCGACGGTTCGAAAAGTGTGCGAGCAATTCTTATCCGAGCGCGCGGACGTTCAACAGTTGATACAAAAGAAAGGAGGCACGTTTGAAGGATTTAACGTCTGCGCTTTACCGAGGAAAGAAGAAGCGACATTAACGACGACGACAACAACAACAATAAAAACAAAGAAGGAAGAAGACGAAGAGGAAAGAAATCAGTCCACCATCAACGGGTTATCCGTCAGCGAAGCGTCGACTGTTTTAGACGATGCGAAAGTGTTACAAAACAACGATCGGGTCACCATGGCGTTGACGAAAGAATATAACTTGAAGAGTTTGAATCCGGTGAGGAAATATACGGTTGGTTCTTTCCACGGGACGAATTTACCGAAATTTAAAAGCGGGAAACAAGCTGCGGTAGAATGGCAAATGCGAAGGACGATCGACGAGGCGAACCCGACGGTAGCCTCTGGATTATCTTTAGTTGGAGGAAAAAGACAAGCGTTTGTCGGCGCGAAAGAGAAAGGACAAAGCGCAAAGTTTTACATTTTGAAAGCGCAAAACACGAACGATTTCTGCGCGTTGCCGATGGAGACTTGGTATAATTTCAGACAGTTGATGTCGAGAAAAGTGCTAAATTTAGAAGAAGCGGAAGAATTGATGAAGAATAAGCAAGATAGGTTGTACGAGACGTCGGCGAAGTTTGTCGGAAGCGGGGCGAACAACGCCGATTTAGACCGGTTTTCGGATTCGGATTCAGAGGACGATATCGTCAATCCAAAGTCCAGACGAAACAAAAAAAGGGGAGACGACACGGACGACGAAGACGAAGAGAACGGTGGGAAGAAGAGAGGAAGAAAGCGAGGCGGCGGCGGCGGGAAGAAGAAAGGCGATGACGAGGACGAAACGAAAGAGAAGAACGAAGACGGCATCGGCGAAGGATGGGAACACGATCAAACGTATTCCGACGACGAAGGCGGAGAAGTCATGGCAACTGCGGACCCGGAACAACAAGAAATAGATAAGCAAAACGCACCAAAACCTCCGACGGCGGATTCCGACGATGAGCTCGATGAAAACGCGCAGAAAATCAAAACGTTGTTAACGAGGCAAAACGCGATTGAAAATAACATCACGGCGGCGGCGATATTCTCGGACGACGACGACGATGATGACGACGACGATATTCCGGAAGATTTCGATCCCGATAAGGAAGAAGTGAACATCGGGAAAACGCGATCCCTGATCGATAAAGTGAAGCAAAAAGAAGTTAGAGATAAACAAGCGGCTAAGGAAGCGGCGGCGGCGGCTAAGGAAGCGACTGCCGAGCAACAGCGAAGAGCGTTAGCGCAGCAACAACAATTGCAGCAAGAACAGTTACAGCAACAAGCCACCGCAGCTTCCCAAGGTGTGAAAAGAACGGCATCGCAGGCTGGCATGACGAGTCAAGAAAACTCTGCTCGGAAATCAGCGCAGCGTCCGTTGTCTCGAGGAGCGAGCGCTCTGGGGGTTGGCGGAGACAAAATCAAAGACGAATCGGCCACAAATCCAGTCGAGAAGATTATTCGCGAACTGTTAAAGAAAAATCCCGGTCGCACGACGATGAAAGACATCACCAAAGCGTGCAGAAAGGCTGGATTGGTAAGTTCGGATGCGGGAAAAGCGCAACTGAAGCAAACGATCGAGCGCATATTGAGATTTAGCCAAACAAGCGACGGCGTAATGGTCGTAGCTTTGAAATGATAATGGTAATTGAATCTGTCTTGTGTTGTATTTATTTGTACAAAGAATTTTTTAGTTCGCCAAGGCGTACGTAAACAACCCAAGCATCGCCCCGCTGATGCAAAAGTTAATTTTCGGTCCGATAACTTTCGCCTTTTCGATAAACACGCGTCTCGCGGCGGTTATGTTCCACCAAGCAAACGCCGCGACCGAGGCGTACGCCGCGGACATTTCGTCTCCACCTTTAAATGCAGCTTGGTACGTCATGGCGGTTAAACCGAGAACACCGCCGACTAACCCGTGCGCGACGTACGTCGTATTCTTCGTGTATCCAACGCCGTGATCTTTAAGACTGTTGTTTATATATTAGTATTTTGATGATGATGATGATGATGATGATGATGATGATGATGATGCGTTAGTGCGTACTCATCATAACGAGACCGGGAACAACAAAACAAAATTCGATCGTCAACGAGAATTGAACAAAAAAGGTAAATGTGCAAATTCAAATTCATTTTCGCACGACGATACGAGAAGAAGAAGAAGAAGATCTATGTATATATATATTAAAAGCAAACGTACTATTTCGCCGGCATGAGAATGACGTTGGACGCGTACGCCGCGCCTACGATCGTGTTGATTTTCAACACCGTGTTCAGCGTGATGTTCATCATATATTATTTTCTTTCTTTCGTGTTGTGTGTTAAATATTCTTCGAAATGAAGAGGAAGTGAGTGAGAGATGATTTTTGTTTTTTTTTTGCTCTG
>Ga0115557_1002342_pt1 | contig 12800 bp, 10 predicted proteins | sample COGITO_mtgs_1104_FD_87280 | JGI IMG/M metagenome (GOLD analysis project Ga0115557, IMG submission 87280) | Pelagic marine microbial communities from North Sea - COGITO_mtgs_110421 | ecosystem: Environmental > Aquatic > Marine > Epipelagic | place: Germany:Helgoland, sampling site Kabeltonne...
GGGCGGCGTAGGGAGCGCGCTGCATAGTTTTGTGTACTGTATATACCGACAATAAAAAAGAAAAGAGGCAAATGTGTTATATAAGCGCGGGGCGGCCGCACATGGGGGGGGGGCAGGATGGGGATACACGCAGACTGGATGAAGCTGTTCAAGGAGACGTGCCCGGGGGCGTTCAGCCGGTGCCTCCCGGGAGGGAGGCCGCGCGCGGCCTTCATCGACGGGCAGATCCAGCTGATGAAGTCGGGGCATGTCATCACGTGGGACCAGTTTGTGCACAGCCAGTTTGCAATGCCCGTGCGGCGCATGCTGCGGGAGCACGGGGCCAAGAGCGTCGTGCTGGCGTTTGACGACTACACGTACGTGCCGCTTGCGAAGGGGATGACGCAGGCGCAGCGCCAGAAGAAGACGACGCCGAAGCCGTTCCACGAGCGGCAGCAGCTGCCCGACATGATTCCGGACGACTGGGAGCACCTGATCTGCAACCGCGCGTTCAAGAAGCGCGTGATCGAGATGGTCATTTCGCGGCTGCCCCTCCTCGTGGAGCTGGACGCGGACGAGGAGCTCATCATAGACTACATGGGCCCCCCCCTGTGCTACAGGGCAGGGGGCGCTGCTTCCGTCATGTCCGAGCTCGAGCCGATGGGCGAGGCCGACCTCAAGTTCTTCCGGTATGCAGAGCGCTACGGCTCGCTGCTCGCCATGGCGACGGACAGCGACTACGCGCCCATTTCGCTCCTGCGCCTGCACACGCGCAGCTACTCGTGCGCCGACGCGCCGCGCGTGGTGATCCTCAGGCTGCGAACGTCGCTCCCGGGCGAGAAGAAGACGCCGGCGCCGAAAGATGAGCGCCCCCGGCGCGAGTACGAGTTTGTCGACACGAACGCGCTGCTGGCAGGGCTGGTACCCGTGCTTGGCCGCGCCGGGCTACCGGCGGAGCACTCGATCGAGCAGCTGTGCACGCTGATCGCGCTCTTTGGCGGCACGGACTTCACGCGCGGGATGCCCTCGGTGGGCCCCCGGCGCGCGTGGGATGCCCTGCGCAGTCTGGCGCCAGGGCTGGTCAAGGGTTTTGACAGCGCGACCGGGCAGGTGGTTGTCGCGTGCGCGGTGGACAGCGTCGTGGGTGTGGCGTACGCGCGCGCGTACACAAAGCACGCGTGGAGTGCAACGCGCGGGGGGCTATGCGACGTCCTCGGGGCGCTACAGCGGAGCAAGCTAGCTGCCACCACGAAAGCACGCATGCCCTCGGTCGCCTTTGCGCACACCTGTGTATGCAACACGAACTGGGTTCTGCTGTACTGGAAAGGGATGTACACCCACGAGCTCTCAGGCGACTTTGGCTACAAAGCAGTCGGGCATCGCGTCACCTACGCAGATGCCTGATATAAAAAAGAAACAGCACGGCAGCCGGGGACCAGTGATGCCTACCGCTAATTATGACAGCCAACCGCTTTCGTCCACTGTTATTCAGAGGCGCACACTTTTCACGACGAACGCATGGGTCAGCTCGCTTTTGCTATTAGTCACATGTTTTTTTTACGCGGTGAAGCGCGACGACAGCAAATGGATAGCCCGTGTGCCGTACAGCTCATACTTGACAGTCACAAGCAACCCAGACATCCCCAACATCAAAGATCACCTAAACTTCCTGACGACCCCCCCCTTCACGACGCGCCTCCCGGACACATACAGGGATCTTTTTGCGCGTGAAATGGCGTGTGGTGCACTCCCCGACCTCCAAATAATCAGCCCTCGCTGCAACTGTCTGTTCGGAGCATATTTCTCGGTTTTGGACTTTCCGACTCTTGACGCTGGAAACATCGAATCGAGATATGCGGAGTTCGAGGACAAGGTCAGGAAAGGGGCGACCAGAGAGTACAACTGCTTTGCCGAGCGCACCGCAACGATCATCGAGGCCTACACGGACGTGGAGCGAACAGTGGTCTTCGACGTGATTCTCTGGTGGTGGGCGACTGTCACCGCCTCGCACATTTGCACGAGCTTCTGGCTCAGCCGCAACGAGCTACCCCAGCGCATCGGGCTTGCTTTGTTGCTCTTTGCAGTCACAGCGGTTTTTCTCTGGGTTTTCTGGTCTGCAGACTACTCGAGGTACTGGTACATTTTGGGATATTTCGGCGTCCCACTGGTGGTGTGGTCAACCCTGAGCACAGTGTCTGTGATCACTAAATTGGCGCGCGGCGATCGAAAGAAGGTCGAGGGGGAAGCTAAAATGAAGAACAAATCGTACGTATCGAGGATCCGGGGTTTTTTTTTGTGGAACGACGTCTTGGACTCCGACGGCTTTATGCTCTTGCCACTTACAGTGGGATTTGTGTGTTCTCATCGTACCATGCTTCTCATGTTGCGACGGAACGACATCGAGGAAGTATGTATCATCACATACATATGTGCCTTCGCTGCGGCGTGTTCCTTCATCGTGCGCGTCTTGCAGAACTCGAAAAACGACTTCTTGGGAAAAACGACAACGGGGCTAGAGGCCCGAAAAGAGATTATTTTGGAGCAAATATCCTTCGCCTCGCTGTGGACATGGGGGATAACACTCGTCGCGTTGGTGTACCTACAGGGAATGTTTTCCAGCCTGGGAGGGCTTCCCAACTTCCACACGTTCACCATGTATGCGCGAGGGTCTGTGTTCGTTTTCGTAATCATGGTTGTCATGCAAGTGCCGTTACGTCACGCCATGCTCCCGTACACGCACCCGCAGCAGGTTGCCATCTTCCACGTTCTTGAATTCCTCTCTCGAGGATCTGCCATGGTAATTTTATGGAACAGTATCATCCTGTAGGAGAGGGGGGGAGGGGTTTACTGTAAGACGTAACACGCCTTTGTACATGTCATATGCGCGATTCATTTTTTCAATAAATATTTGCTTGTCTGCAAGGAAGCCGGGGCACTCACTGTTAGTTATATGCATTATATTCATCAATGTTTCATCCTCGATGGGCACAAACGTGAAACAGGTGGGGAAGGTGCCACATTCCACCACCTGGGCCATGGGGAGGATTGAATTGTTGACGAAGTCGTCAATTTTGCGGAGCACACTGGAGCCAGGGGGGCGCTGTTTCACGACGGGAGCCATATTTACCAAGCGGCGCAGAACCTGTGAAATTAAATACACCAAGGTGTCAGGCACCCTTAATACACCCACATACTTTTCGCGGGCGACACACGCACCGTGAATCTGCTCTGTGTTCGGACTTTTTCGCGCATAAGGGACATCGGTATCCTGAGCTTCAAGCGCCCGCATGAGGTATACTCCCTGTTTGTGAAGCCCTTTCTGAGGCGTACGTGTCGGAACACAACTTTCATACATCGCAGCGAGAGCATGTAGAAGCCCTTTTCGTCGACGTTGATTACCGGGAGTTGGTCTTCTATTGAACCATCAACGGGCTGCACCCAGGTTATCACTGACTCGTTGCGCTCCAGTTTCCCCATGGCAGCCTTGCTTGAAGGGTCGATGTTCTTGTAGGGCCACACGCACCCTGAGTGTACAATCATCATGCCTTTCATGTCCAGAATACGCATTGCACTTTTCGCGTCACACAGCACAGTAAGCCGCGCGTATAAAGTGTTTTTTATTCTTTTTTAGTTTTTGAATCTGCTTTAGGGGGCAGAGGGCGACATCGAGTCCCATTTGCGGCGCTGGGGGCAGATTCCAGCCACACCGCCGATGGCCAGCATGTCCATCGCCGATGTGTTGAAGTACCCGGTCCACAGAACAACCCCCGCCTTGGGAAGAGTGAACGCGACCCTGTGGGCACTGTCACAGTCCCCGGGCCGGCAGGTGAGGCTGAAGTCTTCCACCTTGCAGGGCGCGGACGTGCCGGGGGCCTGGTTCTGCGCCAGGCCCTTCTCCTGTGCTGAGACCACCACGACGAGTTCCTCTGCAGCGCCCGTAAACTGGGTGACATCGGAGGCGACTCTGAAGACCGCCTCGGCCTCCCTTTCCTCGACTAGGGCCTCCTCACGCACGGAGGAGAGGAGCGTCTCTGTGTTCACCAGAGGAAGACCGAAGCATTCAGAGAGCCCAGCCGTCTTGCCCCTGTACTCTGAGGTGAATACGAGGACACTGAGTGCCTTTGCGACAATGGCGACCTCAAGCAGCCGCATGGCCTCTTCGACGTTCTTGGCGTTTGTGTACCTGACCGCTACCTGTTCCGGAATGTCAATGGCACCGATCTCACTATCCATGTACTTCCAGAGTTTTACGAGCCCCTTCCCCTCCTCGCCGGTGGCAGAGGGGGAATATTCCGTGTAGGCACCCCCCGAGACGTACACGGGGGCAAAAGTTGCGTTTTCGTGGTCGAGTACGCGCCGGATGCCCTGTTCTTTATCGGAGAGAGCAAGGAGCGTGCGCTTGGCCTCTTCGCGGTTTGAAGGGAAGGCCGCGAGGCGGTCCATGTAGGAGTACATGGACAGCTGGCTGAGCTTGACGGAGCGCAGGCTGAGCCCCCAGCCCTCCATGCACGGGTCCGACGATTTGGGCACGAGCGAGACCTCGCACACAGACATCTCGGGTATGAAGTCCATGCCCACCGGGAGAAGGTTCTTCTCCACGTCCTCTGCGCGGAGGAACACCTTGATGGTCGACCCAGCGCCAAGCGTCCACGTGATGTCGTCACACCGCTCGCCCTTGTCGGTGCCCTTGCGCTGGTACGACCAGAACTGCATGGAGCCGTCGCTAGCCATGGCGGTGAGCGGTTTGCTGGGGGGGCGGTTCCCGCCCTTTCTGTTGTCGTTGTACTTGAAAGGAGCTCGCTGAACGCCCTCGGCGTGGGGCGCGACGACCGCGAAATTGACGACGCATGTTTCCCGCCCGCCCTCTTCGAAAGCCTCCTTCGTGCACGGGATGGCCTTTGCGTTGACCATGATGAAGGTGGCGCCGGCGGAGCGCCCGGTGCTCCCGGTGAAGGCCTTGCGGCTCTTGACTTTCATGCTGTTGTACACAGTGGACAACATTTTATGTCTCTGTAGTGCAGGGGGGCTTCGTTTTAACTAACTTTTGTTTCTTTTTTCCTGGTCGCAATTTTTTTAAAACTCGTTTTTTATTTTTCTTTTTTTTACCCAGACCCATCCACAACTACCGTAACTGCCTGCATCGTAGTTTCCGTCTCGTTCTGGTCTGGGTGCCACACGATGCCACACAGATTGCCCGTGTCCAATGAGCGTTCGAACTGCACGTACCCTCGTTCGTGTACTGCATTCGTGGTTCCGCATGTTGTAGTGAAAATGGCTGTGTGCGAGCGGCGGGGCGCGACGGGGCACTGGTACTGTGCGTGGTTGTGCCCTGCTTCAGTCCCCCACAGGGGCCAGGAGATGCGCTTCAGCCTGCTCACGGTCAGCCCCCCCTCGACAAGGCATACGTACAATTCTATTTCACGAATAGAAAAGACGTGCATGTAGTTGTGGAGGTCTTGAACCAACGAAGTTGCGATCCGGTACTCGTTTTCCACCTCGAAGAACATTGCAGATATCGTGATTCGCATGTCCGGATCCACCCTCAACACGTTTGCCTCTTTGAAACCATCAACAACGATTTTGACACAATGTGGATAATTGTTGCCCCAGAAGGGCATGCGGAAGCCGGTATTGATGAGCCGGAGAATCTCGGTCATCGAGTCTCGTTCCTCTTCTGTCGACACGAAAGTACGGGGTTAATCCCACACAGCACCCACTGGGGGGGGGGGGGCACACGGCGTTCTCACCTTCGGCATCTATTCTCGCCTCGCTCTCGCGCGACTCTGCAATGTGTTTGCGGAAGGGCTCTCTGAGGTGCGCCGGTAGCGACATCACGTTCATTGGGATGTCTTCCCCGTGGCGGCAAACAGGGCACCGCATGTTGTTTTTGGAAAAATGGTACGCCAGCTGCATGAGTGCGAACCCATGTCCGCATTGCAGTGTCGCTTTTTTTACCCGTTCGTTGCCTGTGAAGTAGAGCTGGTTCTTGTCCCCAAGCCAGTCCAATGTGGCGTGCTCAATGGCGTCACATGCAATCGCACACATATCAGTGTCACCCTCAGCGGGGCCCACTTTTACGACGTGTTTGGTACCTGTGTTCTGTGAATCCAGTCAACACCTTCACCAAAACCGGACACACACACGTGCATAGGCGCTTACCTTGGACTTCCATATTATCTCAGTCAACACATCTGCCGTCTTCTGCCTTTTTTTCATCCCTTTCATCACGTGGTGGTGTGCAGTGAGGCAATACTAATATATGGTACACGTATTTTTTTTTTGTGTCATGCGTATCCATTACACGGGGCTTTATGCAGCAACCGCATGCGCTGCGCTCTCTGCACCCAGCGGCGCCGTAGTTTGGGTGGTTCTCCTGGCGTGTGCAGCGGCGCAATGCATGGCGCGTTTTAAGGGGCGCAACCTGCAGTCTCTGATGAACACGACCTGCACGCTGGTGTTACTCGCGAGGGTCAAAGGGTACGTTTTGTTGCTACCCGTTGCGGTTTTCATGGGGACTGCTTACCAAGATTCTGCAGTGTTTGGCTCCGGGGGGGGCAAGGGGTGGGGTGCGAAAAGGGCGTTTGCGGCCTCCGTCATTTTCAGTGTTCTGGCTGCAGTATCATCATCACAACATGGGGGTAACTCGGGGGCACCCCCCCTCCCCCACCAACACAATGTCGTCCGCGAGCTCGTCACATATGCTGCCCTCTGCATGCTCTCGTTTATCGGAAACGACCGCGCAGAGACCCTCGCTGGGGTCCTATGGCATGTCTTCATCCTTGCCTCTGGCATAAGGAACTCCTACTTGCTCACAGCTGCCACAATAGCCTCCGGCTGTATGGAGTACCGCCTTTTCTGCAACAATATCCAGGCGTGGATTGTTCGGGTGGGCAAAGCCAGTGGCACCGCACTGGATGCGCTGGTGTTGTGTGAGATCATAGCAGCCTCTGCGTGTTCGGTTCTCGTCTTGTCTCTCTCGGGCGCGGTTTTTAGTGCGCTGGCCTGCAACGTTATCGTGTTTTCTTCCTGTGCGGCGTTGCTTTTCCCTACCACAGTATTTAAAGGGTGCGTTACGAACTCTCTGCAGTATAGATCTAAGTTGCACACTTTCTTTGGACGTTCGCCCAATGTGCCGCATCTGACGTTCTTTCATTTTTTGGTACAGGTTGCGGGAATGGTGCACTGGAGGCGCTCGAGGAATGTGACGACGGAAACGTGTTTGATGGGGACGGTTGTGACGCCAGCTGCAAGTTCGAAGACCCTTGCGGGTGTTCCAGTGGAGACGAGTGGGTGTGCACGGACACAGAGCTGGCACGGAGCGAGTGCTGCCCTACGCGTGTGAACCCAATCACACTGCAGAGAACGTGCTCTTGCTTTGGGCAGGGGAGTGGGAACCCACTGTATGTTGTCTGGCCTGACTGTACACTGCATGACGTGAACGAATGCAGTGCCGAACCCGGGCCATGTGCTGGAAAGGCAGTGTGCATGAATTACGACGGCACTGCAACCTCCCCCGGGTTCGAGTGCCAGTGCCCACCAGGGATGGTTGGAGACGGCGTTACACGCTGTGATGTCTACGTCTACGAGACCTCTATGACCATTCTCGCAAGGGGGCTCAGTTTCAGCTCGTTTTCAGAGACTAGCACCATCGACGCACTAATGCAGCCGGGCGTTCTGCCTGCGGGCACAGAACGCTCAGACATTATCATAGAAGCCACACTGTACAGTGCGCCACAACAGCGCCGTCTTTTGCAGTCGGAGGAGGGGGTGCAGATCGACATCGTTATCTTGTCTGATTCTTCCCAGGAAATGCAGGCGATGACAGCTGGTGTAAACACAGAAAGTGTTCTCACTGGGATTGAGAACCTGTACACAGTCACAGCATCGGTTCTGACTGAACCAACGTCCGTGATAAAAACGGTCGACAGCGCCTTCGGACCGGTAAACACTGTGCTTCCCGGTTTGAAAGTCGCCAATATCGTGTACAACGACACAGCATGGGAGTGGGTCGTGAACATGCACTACACTGCGAACATGCCTAACACGCTCACGTCCCCGTACATCTCAAAGTCCGGCCTGCCCCCATACGCCAATAGTGTAACGGACTCCTTTTCTATATCAAAGCACCCCTGCATGGCGAGTGCCTCTGTCTGCTGTCTCGGAGCCTACAGTGACAAGTACGTAATCGGGGCCTTTTCCGACAACATCAGTTCGTCGGTAGGCGTCTGCGACGCCGCTGTGCAGGCGAAGGACACAAACACGCTTTTCTCGACCGACAAAAACGCCCTCCTCATCAGCCGACTGTTGGAGGACTACCCGCGCTCGCGCGTGGAGAGGTTGAGTCCCACCTCCATCGCGCTGCACCTGAACCGCTTCGACCTCAGGAACGAGTTTGCCATGCGCACAGACACAGTGGGGGGGTACCAGCTCAGTTTCTTTGTGGGGATGTCGTACTACACCCTGCTTCCAGCGGCTGCCCTTGCAACAGTCGCCACACAATCGCGGATTACCGTGGTTGCGACAGACACACTCACGTTTGCGACAACGTCTGAACAGGACTACTCCTTCCTGCAATACATCACAGTGGGGCTTTTCGAAAACAAGGTCATCACTGACGCCGTGGTAGTGCACAACGTGCAGTTTGTCAAGGTGTCCTTCGTGATCCCGTCGACCCTATCCCAGAACCTGCGCACAGGGCTTGTCCCACTGACATCCGTGCGTTTTGCACTGGCGGCCTCACTCCCCGAGCAAAGTGACACTGCCCAGTGGAAGAACCCCTGCTACAGCTCAAATGGGGCAGGGCTTTTCGACGGCACAGTCGCGGACGGGTCTCCCAATCCCCTGCCCAGCCTCTATGCTCTGAGCGCCAAGCAGGATTGTGCCATACAGCCAGCGCTGTGCACGAACCCCCCAGCGGACCCGGTGGTCCACAACGGTTTCATCGAGTTTTGGTTTCCCATTGGTGAAGACGTCGTGAATGAAGCTGTTTTTACCTCCACGGAACGCAAGAACCTGTACATCCATTTTGATCTCAGCGTGGTAGACACGGCTGGCCGCGGCAGTATCACGAATCTCTTTGCCCAGGCTCCTGTCACGTACCTGTCCGTGAGCAGGTTCTGTGAAACTCTTGAAGCAGCGTCAACAGTAAACGACATCCTGGCCGTTTCTCTTGCGGTTGGGACAGTCGGTACAGAGGAGGAATGGGGCGCGACGATGACAGAGTTCACAGACGTTCTGCGGACAGAGAACCCCCTGCTCGAAACCGGGGCCCAAATTCAGGCCCTGAGTCTTCAAGCGGGGCTCCTCACGCTTTCAGTAGCGGGAGAAGAGTCTGCATTCTCGTCGCAATTTTCGAGTCCGTTTCACGTCGAAATCGACTCCATGGTCTCCATGCACTTCCTCGACAGCGCCAAATTCGACGACATATCAGCCAAAATGGGGGCTGGGACAGCGTACACTGTCGTGAGGAACACACAAACTGGCTCACTTGAGGTCGAGCTGTCCACAGCGGTGAACACTGTCTGTGCGTCTGCTGTTATCGTGGGTGACGTGTCGTGTGCTGTCCGGCGCGACATTGATAGCAGGAACATCGCCAGTGAATATGCAGTGCACTCTCTGGCCTCTGGCGTGAACACGCGAGACGAGTCTGCCGACGTCGACTGGCTGACTGATAACATGTTCGGCAACTCTGAGTTCGGCAGAGGGTATGCCGCAAACTTCACGAACCTTGTTCGCAAGCACTACAACGTCAACGATCGATACAACAAGGCGTGGTTTATTAACCCTGGCTACCCCTGGGTGACGAGGACGGGGGCTCCAGCCCAGTCTATCCTGAGACTGTCAGACAAAATGATCCTTATTGCGGTCATCACCATCGACGACGAGAACCCCACCACGGGAGCCTCTGGGGGGCGGCGCATGATTCTGGAGATGGCAGTCAACAAGGCCACCGGGGAGAGGACGCAGTCAATGCGCGCGCTGACACAGGCTGAAGACACGGCGGAACAAGCGTACAAGCGGATAATTGAATCCCCTATTGAAAGCGGGCTCCCTTCCATCATCAACTCCGATGTCTCGTGGGAACAACAGATAGCCAACGTGTACAACGCGCCAGCGGGGAGGTACAGACTGTTCAAAACCGATTTCCCGTCTTTCCCGGTTCCACTAGGGATGAGCGACCTGGAGATCCGCAACCTAATGCAGAGTCGGCTCACGACACGGTTGAAAAAGTTTGCACCAAGCGCGGTTACTGTCGACATCGTGCAGTTCAACATGAAGAAAAACACCAACGGGGAGCTTTCGCGACGCCGCCTCCTCCAAACACAGCCAGTAGATTACGATGAGCGGGCGGGGTACCTCACGCTGCTGGTTACATTCAACGGGACCCAGACAAACCCCCTGTTCACAGAGACGTTGTTGCAGACCCTCCTGATCAACATCCCGATTGACGCAACGCCTGCAGAGCAGCAGGTGTGGGCGCAACGCATGGTTGACGCTTCCGTCGGAGTGCTGGCGAACGACTGGACCACAAACATTACCGCCCTCGTCCAACTGAGCGCAGTACAACAAGATAATTACAACGACCTGAGGAATGCAACAGCAACATGGGTTGAAACACAACCACACAAACACAGAAATGGGGAATATGACGCCTTCAAGATGACAAGCAGCAGCACGCGCACACGCTTCGCCGCTACTGGGATCGCATGTGTGTTGGCGGGGGTTTTATTGATTAGCACACTTTGAAACATAGAATAAATTCTTAACCCTTTGTGAAATGTAAATGAGTATTCCCTGTTTTCCAGTATATAAGAGCAGATGGCCTCATGTGTTTTTGAGGTATCCCAACCACCCACCCACTCGTTTTTTTTGACAACATGTATATTTACAGGGATCATGGTCGCACACAACCGTCACCGTCCGTCTGGTAGTTATATCCCAATTTAACACCCGGAGGACTCCGTGGTATTGCATACTGACACCCCCCTCTCCCTCCATAATTGTACTGGGTTTCTACTACTACAACCTATACCAGTGTTACAATACCATGTCCACTACTACTAGACCAGGGTACACCAGAGCATGTGATGATACATGGATGTTGTGACTAGTACTACTTCTACTACTACTACACCAGAGCCTGTGATGATACATTTATGCTGTGACTAGTACTACTACTACTACACCAGAGCCTGTGATGATACATTTATGCTGTGACTAGTACTACTACTACTACACCAGAGCCTGTGATGATACATTGATGTTGTGACTAGTACTACTACTACTACACCAGAGCCTGTGATGATACATTGATACTGTGACTAGTACTACTACTACTACTGACGCTCTTCCTACTGCTAGACTGCTATACGGATACCATTACACTGTGATGCTATGTGTCTACGACTAGGCCAGTATATATACACAACACCGCCATAATACTTTGTGTGGTTATGTGCTGTGAAACCTGGTTCTGACTTTCTCTCTGGTCGTTTGGTGTACGCTTTTCCTTGGTTCTCTCAAGCGTACACACCCTTTTATGCCTTGGTGGAAAGCACCACACGGGCCCTCGTAAGGCCGTGGCACCTGTGATAAAAAATAAAAACATGTTGACAGTACCTTGCCCCACGTGTCTGGCTAACGGTATACCGGCATGCAGAAGCTGGAAATACTGACCATGATAGTCTCATCTGTCCCCTGCCCGCCTTTGCCCATGGTTGGCACCTGGGAGGGGTCGGGGGGGGCCTCGTGTTTCTCGTCTCACTCCCTGCTGCAGCAAGTTCTCGCACACGCCTCTGACCGCTGTAGCCCCGAAACACAGAGGAAATTCACAGAAGGGATGTCCGAGAGTGAAAAGGCGTTGTTTCGCTCGCTAGATAACCTGCAGACCCCCCTCTGTGCACACAAAGTGTACGAGTGTTTCTGTGTCTACATGCGCTCGCTCCTGCTTGCCTCCCCCTACGTCCACAAGGATATCCGTTTTTTTCCACTGGAGCATCCGTGTAGAGGAGACCACATACATTCCGTCACGTGTGACCATGCGCGCGCCCAAGACGTGCTGTTCTCAGACAGCTTCAAGGGGCGCTCCATCTCGCCCAGCTCATATCATCTGTCTAGCTACACTGATATTGTATCACATTACGCACAACGCATTGTTTCAGTAACTGAGCAGCGCGAAAGTATTTGAGTGTCAGGGGTAGGGCTCACCAATTGCACATGTCGTCTATCTGTTTCTTAGTCTCTGCCCCCCTCAGTATGGGGGTAGCTGATACCCTGTTCTGGGAAAAGCATGCGCACGCTAACATCCTCTCGGTGCATTCCTGCCATACCCCCGACAACCAGTGCGACGATGTAGTGGCAGTGATGGTCAAGTACAAGAAGGCTGCACGCGAGAAATCGATGGGGGCGTTTTTGCAGAAAACAGCCAACATCAGAGTGTGTGCGTGTGAGTGCATGACAGAGGAAGATCATGCAGCGGCGCTGGCCAAAGGTGGGTGGACTCTCGTTTTCTCTGCCCATGTCCCCCTTTACGAGGACCGGAGCCGGTCCAACGGTAGAGAGTCACAGTGTGACCTTATCCCCCCTTCCTACTCCACAGCAAACGCCATGCAAGACAAAATGAGAGAGTGTGATCTCCTTTATTCTCAAATTTCACAAACAGAGATTCACGCCGCGAGGGCGCGCGAGCGCCTCTCGAAGACGATCCACGCGCTCGGGTCGTCGCTGGGCCCCATGCCCTCGGCATTCAGCATGGCGGTTGCCCTGGACTACTTCTCAGTGCAGTACAGCATTGACGTGGACGTCTACGAGACGTCTGTGTA